>Ga0181520_10005164_pt1 | contig 21053 bp, 10 predicted proteins | sample PEATcosm2014_Bin_29_FD_132451 | JGI IMG/M metagenome (GOLD analysis project Ga0181520, IMG submission 132451) | Peatland microbial communities from MTU Mesocosm Facility, Houghton, MI, USA - PEATcosm2014_Bin02_30_metaG | ecosystem: Environmental > Terrestrial > Soil > Wetlands > Peat | place... | reverse complement strand
TTATCGTGCGAGCGCCGTTCGCGAACTCACTGCCTTGGCCGACACCCTCGGCGCAAACACCGCTGCTTCTCTTGCCTTCAACGATCAGCGCACCGCCAAAGAGATGCTAAGCGCCCTCGCCACCGAACCGAGTGTTTTTGTCGCTTGCCTCTACGACAACCAGGGACGTGTATTTGCCGACTACCGCAGATCTGGCGGACCAAACACTCCGCTCCTTCCTGTGCTGCGCAGTGACGGAGCCTACTATGACCGCGAATCCCTCACTCTCTTTCGCGGTGTCGTCCTCAAGGGAGAGCGCACCGGGTCAATAGCCCTCGTCTTCGATTTGCGCGGCTTTCGCTCGCGGCTTCTCGAATATGCAAAGATCGCGATGCTAGTTCTTTTTGTCTCAGTTCTCGCCACTTTTCTTGCGTCTCTTCGCCTTGCGCAATCCATCGCGCACCCCTTGGTACAACTGGCCGCTGTAGCCCACCGCATTTCGACCGGGAAGGACTATTCCGTGCGCGCTGGAGTTGCCGGAGGGGAAACCGGCCTTCTCGTCGATTCTTTCAATGAGATGCTTTCCCAGATCGAATCACGCGATCGGGCTCTCAAAGGTGCACTGAGATCTCTTCAGGAGAGTGAAGAGCGCTATGCCCTCGCCGCCCGTGGCGCCAACGACGGCCTCTGGGACTGGAATCTCGTTACCGGTGAAATCTACTTTTCTCCACGCTGGGGGCAGATGCTCGGTTACTCAGAGAGTGAGTGCTGGACCACACCGGAACAGTGGTTCAGCCACATCCATGCAGAAGACCGCGAGCGGGTTCGCGCCGCGATTACAGCGCATCGCGACGGCAAAACCCCGGAATTCGTAAGTGAATACCGCATGCGTAAGAAATCCGGCGGCTATATCTGGACGCTTAGTCGCGGTATCGCGGTCCGCGATCCGGCCGGCAAGGCAATCCGCATGGCCGGCTCACAGACGGATATTACGGAAGGCAAAATCGTCGACCCGCTCACGCGCCTCCCGAACCGTCCCTACTTCATGGACCGCCTCGGGTCCGCGATCGAGACTGCTCGGCAGCAAAAGAAGCTCTTCGCTGTCCTGTTCGTCGACCTCGACCAGTTCAAACTGGTCAACGACAGCCTCGGACATGCAGCTGGCGACGAGTTGCTCATCGATTTCGCCGGGCGGCTGCGTGCCGGCGTCCGCTCCAATTCACGTCGGAATGGCTCTGCGGAATCCGTTGTGGCGCGTATCGGGGGAGACGAGTTCGCGATCTTCCTCGGTCAGATCCAGTGTGAGACCGACGCCTCTACGATCGCAACCCGTGTTCTCAAGCGGCTCGGCGAGCCGTTTCATATCGATGGTCGCAAGATATTTGTCTCAGCAAGCATCGGCATTGCCCTCAGTTCCACCGGCAGGACTCCGGAAGAACTTCTAAACAATGCGGACACCGCCATGTATCAAGCCAAGACCAACGGTAAAGCACGGTTTGAATTCTTCAATGAGGGATTGCGCAAGTTGGTCGTCACTCGCTTTGAGATCGAAACCGGTCTGCGCAAAGCCATCGACACCCACCAGCTGGTGCTTTACTACCAGCCGATCGTTGCGGCCAGCGATTCTCGGCTTTGTGGTTTGGAGGCACTCGTTCGCTGGAATCATCCCGAACGCGGGCTGATTCTCCCAGGCGAGTTCATTCCCGTTGCCGAGGAAAGCGACCTCATCGTCCTCCTTGGGCGCTGGGTTCTGGTCGAGGCTTGCCGTCAGATGGCCGAATGGCAGAAGACCTTTGCTTCCGGTCCTTCTCTCACAATCAGTGTGAATGTCTCCGCCCGGCAATTGAGCGATCCCCGCCTGATGGAGGATGTGCAGTTTGCTCTCGCCGAATCCGGACTGAATCCCAAGTCGCTGGCGCTTGAGATGACAGAAAGCTCCATCATGGGAGATACCAAGCAAACCCTGGAGATCCTTGACCGGCTGAAGGCGATGAAAATCCGGCTCCAAATTGACGACTTCGGAACTGGATACTCTTCGTTGAGTCGTCTCCAGCGGTTGCCATTCGACGATCTCAAGATCGACCGTTCTTTCATTCGTGATCTGAGCGCCGGAAACAGTAGCGCGGATATTGTGAAAGCCATCATGCAACTGGCGCACTCCCTCAAACTCGAAGTGGTCGCTGAGGGTGTGGAGACGGAGGAACAGTTATCCAGCTTGCGCCAATTAGGCTGCGATTACATGCAGGGGTTCCTGTTTTCAAAACCAGTCGACGCTGAAGCAGCCGCGGGGTTGTACCGGGAGGCTTGCGAGGCCGACCCCTTCTCTCTTGCATCTGCGCTTCTGTGACAGCATCGCAATGCGCTCGAAGGGCGAATTGATCATGTCGGGGACGCGCTACTAAGAGGCGTCGGGGGATTCATTACGCGCGCGCGCGATGGACTTGCGACGGCGGTGCAGCCTCTTTCTGAACCAGGTAGCCATCGACCGCTGAAGCCGCCTTGCGCCCTTCCGCGATCGCCCAGACTACCAGCGACTGGCCACGCCGCATGTCGCCCGCGGCAAAGATGCCATCGACCGAAGACATGTAATCGGTGGTAGCCACGTTGCCGCGCGAATCGACCGCCACGCCCAGTTGCTCAATCATGCCGTTGCGCACCGGTCCAAGGAAACCCATTGCGAGCAAAACGAGATCGACATCAAGGGTGAACTCCGAGCCTGCGATCGCCTCGAACTTCGGTGGCGCCCCCACCCGCGTAGCGTGCAACTGTTGCACTTCACCGCTCTCATTTCCGGTGAAACGGATACTGTTGATGCTCCAGTCCCGAATGCCACCTTCTTCGTGCGCACTCTCTGTACGGAGTTGCAAGGGCCACAGTGGCCATGGCGTGGAGGCTGCGCGCAAATCCGGGGGCTTCGGCATAATCTCGAACTGGTGCACGCTCTTTGCACCCTGACGATGACTCGTCCCCAGGCAGTCTGCGCCGGTGTCGCCGCCGCCAATGATCAGCACGCGCTTGCCCGCGGCGCAAATGGATGCTTCCGGGTCGATAAAGTCGCCTTCATTGCGGCGATTCTGCTGGGGCAGAAACTCCATTGCGTAGTGAATGCCCTTGAGCTCGCGTCCGGGAATCGAGAGGTTGCGCGGATGCTCTGCGCCTCCGCAGAGAAGGATTGCGTCGTAGTGGCCGGTTAGCGCATCGACCGGCACATTCACGCCCACGTGTGCATTCGTTAGGAAGGTGACGCCTTCGGCGCGCATCTGTTCAATGCGGCGATCGATGACATGCTTTTCCAGCTTGAAGTTGGGAATCCCGTAGCGGAGCAACCCACCGATGCGGTCATTTTTCTCGAAGACCGTCACCGAGTGTCCGGCGCGGCGCAACTGCTGCGCGGCGGCCAAACCAGAAGGTCCACTTCCGACCACAGCCACGCGCTTGCCGGTGTTGTGCTCCGGCGGTTCGGGGTGAATCCAACCCTCGTCCCATCCTCGCTCCACGATGCTGCGCTCGATCAGCTTAATCGAGACGGGCGGTGAAGTGATGCCCAGTACGCAGGACGCTTCGCATGGCGCGGGGCAAATGCGTCCGGTAAATTCCGGGAAGTTATTGGTCGCGTGCAGGCGGCGAACAGCGCTCTGCCAGCGGCCGTTGTACACCAGGTCGTTCCAATCGGGGATGAGATTGTTGACCGGGCAGCCGGTATGGCAGAAGGGGACACCGCAGTCCATGCAGCGTGCGCCCTGGTCGCGCTGCTTCTCTTCGGGGAATGGTTCGTAGATTTCAAACCAGTCTTGCACCCGATCTTCCACCTTGCGGCGGACCGGCTGTTCGCGTTCGATTTCAAGAAATCCAGTGATCTTACCCATGATGTGCCTCCGCAGTAGCCGTCACAGGAGGCGACGAAAGAATCTGTGGCGAATATTCCGATTCAACGCGAGGCACTCCGAGCACACGCTTGTATTCGTGCGGGAAAACCTTGATGAATCGCCGTTGTGCTTCTGCCCAATGTTCCAGGATCCATGCGGCGCGCGGACTACCGGTCAGATCGCGATGGCGTTCAAGCAGCCCTCTCACCTCGGCGACATCTTCCTCGCTCGTGAGAGGCTCCAGATCGACGCTGGACTTGTTGCAACGGCGCGATGAAAAGTCACCCTGATCGTCATAAACAAAAGCGCGCCCCCCGCTCATACCCGCCGCGAAGTTGCGACCCGTCGCGCCAATCACTACTACGAGGCCGTTGGTCATGTACTCGCAGCCGTGGTCCCCCACGCCTTCTACAACTGCTGTCGCGCCAGAGTTGCGCACCGCGAATCGCTCGCCCGCGATTCCATTCAGGAATGCTTCTCCGCTGGTCGCTCCGTACAAAACCACGTTGCCGACAAGGATGCTCTCTTCCGGCAGGAAGCTTGAGGTCTTCGGCGGATAAGCGATAATGCGCCCGCCCGAAAGACCCTTGCCGACATAATCGTTGGCATCGCCTTCGAGCTCAAGCGTCACGCCTGTGGGCACAAACGCGCCAAAGCTTTGCCCCGCTGATCCGGCGAACTTGAAATGAATCGTTTCGTCCGGGAGTCCCGCCGAGCCGTAGCGCCGCGCGATCTCGCCGCCCAGCATGCCACCGACTGTACGGTGAACATTGCGAATGGCGAAGCTTCCGGCGACAGGTGTCTTCGACTCGAGAGCCGGCGCAGCCTTGGCGATCAACGCATGGTCAAGCGCCTGATCGAGCCCATGATCCTGCGCCTGCATCTTGCGCCGCGCCACGCGCGAAGGCACCGTGGGCACGTAAAGAATCGCGGAGAGATCTATGCCTTTCGCCTTCCAGTGCGCATCGGCGATCGAGGCGTCGATCCTATCCACGCGGCCCACCATCTCGTCGACGGTGCGGAAGCCGAGTTTGGCCATGTGCTGCCGCATCTGTTCTGCGATAAAGAAGAAAAAGTTGATCACGTGCTCCGGCTGCCCACTGAAGCGTGCGCGCAGCACCGGGTCCTGCGTCGCGATGCCCACGGGGCAAGTGTTCAGGTGGCACTTGCGCATCATGATGCAGCCCATTGTGATGAGCGGCGTTGTCGCGAAGCCATATTCCTCGGCTCCCAGCAGCGCAGCGATCACCACATCGCGGCCGGTCTGCAGTTTGCCGTCGGTCTGGACTTTGATTCGACCGCGCAGGTCGTTGAGCAAAAGCACTTGCTGTGTTTCCGCCAGGCCAAGTTCCCACGGCAGCCCGGCGTGCTTGATCGAGCTTAGAGGCGAAGCGCCCGTTCCGCCGTTGTCGCCCGAGATGAGCACCACGTCGGCGTGCGCTTTTGAGACGCCCGCGGCCACTGTACCCACACCCGCTTCCGAAACGAGCTTGACCGCGATGCGCGCCTTCGGGTTGACATTCTTCAGGTCGAAAATGAGCTGGGCCAAATCCTCAATTGAATAAATGTCATGGTGCGGCGGCGGAGAAATCAATCCCACGCCAGGAATCGAGTGACGTGTCTTCGCAATGACCTCGTCAACCTTGTGACCCGGCAACTGCCCGCCTTCGCCCGGCTTCGCACCCTGGGCCATCTTGATCTGCAATTCGTCGGCATTCACAAGATAGTTGGTCGTCACGCCAAATCGGCCGCTAGCCACCTGTTTCACTGCACTCCGGCGCGAGTCGCCGTTGGCGTCCCGCTTAAATCGCTCTTCGTCTTCGCCGCCCTCGCCGGTGTTTGACATGCCGCCCAAACGGTTCATCGCGATAGCAAGCGTCTCGTGTGCTTCCTTACTAATAGACCCAAAGCTCATCGCTCCGGTCGTGAACCGCTTCACGATCTCCTTCGCCGGCTCGACTTCCTCAAGAGGAATCGGCTCGTCGGCATATTTCAGTTTCAACAGTCCACGCAATGTGCAGAGATGGCGATTCTGATCGTCAAGCAGATCGGTATATTCCTGAAAAGTCGCGGGATTGTTCTGCCGCACGGCATGCTGCAGTTTGCTGATGGTCAGCGGATTCAGAAGGTGATATTCGCCGCCCTCGCGATATTGGTAGTGCCCGCCAACAACAAGCTCCGTCTCTGACTCTGTGAGCGGCTGAAAAGCATAGCTGTGCTTCATCTGTGCTTCGCGCGCCAGCACGTCGAGCCCCACACCTTCAATGCGGGAGGCTGTTCCTGCGAAGTAGGCATCGACGAGGGCTTGATTCAAGCCGACGGCTTCAAACACCTGCGCGCCACGATAGCTTTGCAGCGTGCTGATGCCCATCTTCGAAAACGTTTTGAGCAAGCCCTTGTTGATGGCCTTGATGAAGTTCTTTTCCGCGTGATTGCCGGTGATGTTGTGCGGCAACAAACCACGCCGTTTCAGATCGTGCAATGACTCGATGGCGAGATAGGGATTAATGGCGCTTGCGCCGTAGCCGATCAGCAGAGCGAAGTGCATTACTTCGCGCGGCTCGCCGCTCTCAATGATGAGCGCAACCTGGGTCCGGGTCTTCTCTCGCACGAGGCGATTGTGAACTGCGGCCATTGCCAGCAGGCTGGGAATCGGCGCGTAAGTCGGATCGACGCCGCGATCGGAGAGAATGAGCAGCGTATAGCCCGACGCCACCGCATGGGCCGCGCGGTTGCTCAAGTCATCCAGTGAATGCTTGAGTCCGGTTTCGCCATCGGCGGCGCGAAACAGTGCCGGCAGCGTAGTTGCCAGCAGATCGCCTGAAGAAACACGCCGCAGCTTTTCAAGGTCGCGATTGGTCAGCAGCGGATGCGGCAGTTTCAGCGTGTGGCAATTGTCGGGAGCTTCATCCAGAATGTTGCGCTCCGTGCCGATATAGCTGATTAGGGACATCACCAGCTCTTCGCGAATCGGATCGACAGGCGGATTCGTGACCTGGGCAAAAAGCTGTTTGAAATAGTTGAACAGCGGTTGCGGACGATCCGAAAGGCAGGCCAGTGGCACATCGGTGCCCATCGACCCGACTGGCTCCTCGCCCTTCGCGCCCATCGGCCCAAGCAGGATGCGCATGTCTTCTTCGCTGTAGCCGAATGCGCGCTGGCGCCGCAACAATGTCTCCGGATTCGATGCGATGGTGCGCGAAGGCTCGGGCAGTTGTTCCAGAGAGACCTGCTGCTCTTCGAGCCACTTTCCATAAGGCTGGCGCGCCGCCAACTGCTCCTTGATTTCAGCGTCCGAAATAATTCGCTTCTGTATCGTGTCGACTAGGAACATGCGGCCTGGTTGCAGGCGGCCTTTTTTGCGCACATCTTCCGCCGGCACTTCGAGCACGCCGGCTTCAGAGGCCAGCACCACCAGGTCATCCTTGGTCACGATGTAGCGGCCGGGGCGCAGCCCGTTCCGATCGAGGGTCGCGCCAATCACGCGCCCGTCGGTGAACGCGATCGCCGCCGGTCCGTCCCACGGCTCCATCAGCGAGGCGTGGTACTCGTAGAATGCGCGCTTATCCTCATTCATGTCGGGATTGCCCGACCACGCCTCGGGTATGAGCATCGCCATCACGTGGGGCAGGGAACGGCCCGACTGATACAAGAATTCAACCGCATTATCGAGCGAAGCGGAATCGCTGCCTCCCGGCACAATCACCGGAAACAGCTTTCCAATCTGATCGCCGTGCAATGGGCTTTCGAGCACCGATTGGCGCGCGTTCATCCAGCTCACATCGCCGCGAATGGTATTGATTTCGCCGTTGTGCGCCACATAGCGATAAGGGTGCGCCAGCTTCCAGCTCGGAAATGTGTTGGTGGAAAATCGCTGGTGGACAAGGCAGAGCGCGCTCGCCACAAGTGGATTGGCGAGCTCGAAGTAAAACTTCTCGATCTGCGGAGCCAGCATCAGTCCCTTGTACACGATGGTGCGACACGAAAACGACGGAACGAAAAAGTCGTCCTTGCCCTCGATTTCAGACTCGAAAATCTCGTTCTCGGTTCGGCGTCTCACGCGGTAGAGGAGCCGCTCGAACGCCTCTTCGTCGAGATCCGTCGGGCGACCGACAAACAGCTGCTCAATGTAAGGCTGCGAGGCACGCGCTTCGCGGCCAATCGCGTCCCCATTCACCGGCGTATCGCGCCAGCCAAGGACAGTCAGGCCCTCCTCCTGCGCGATACGCTCGAAAACACCCTCACATTGCAGGCGGCTGCTCTTGTCCACCGGCAGAAAACACATGGCCACGCCGTAGGCGCCGGCCTCAGGCAACTGGATGCCCAGTTCGCCGCACTCCCGGGCGAAAAAAACATGCGGAATCTGGATCAGGATTCCCGCTCCGTCGCCCGTCTCGGGGTCGCACCCGGCGGCGCCGCGATGCGTCAGGTTGATCAGCACCTCGAGCCCCTTGCGGATGATCTCGTGGCTCTTTTCGCCCCGGATGTTGGCAACAAGTCCCATCCCGCAGGCGTCGTGCTCATGATGCGGATGGTAGAGCCCCTGCGGTTTCGGTGTGCGGTGACGGCTGTTCGATCGGCCCATTGGATCCATAGCAACCTTCTTGATCTGCAAAGTAGAGACAGTCGTGTCGCTCAGACTCCGAAATACACAACCGCCTTAGCGTTCCGCACTCGGAATCACCAAAGAAATCTTTCAAGAGGTCCATCAATATGGACCGCACTGCGCCTGGGGTTCGCTGGACTCTTTAATATAAATGAAAAATTATTGAATCGCATTAGCCATTCAAAAGCCATTTGGAATCAATGGTCATTGGTGAAATCTAAAGCCGGCAAATCAGCAGTTCCCGCTCGTAGATCATCTCCGGCGGCAAATTGTCATGCAGGCTGATGAACAATTCCTCGTGCGCCATCACTTCTTTGCGCCAGGCCGTGCGGTCCACGGCCATCAACTCGTCGAACCTCTCGCGGGAGAATTTCAGGCCGCTCCAATCGATGTCCTCATACCGCGGAACCCAGCCAATCGGCGTTTCGCGCCCTTGCGATCGGCCATGCACGCGCTCGACGATCCAGCGCAACACGCGCATGTTCTCGCTGAAACCCGGCCACAAAAACTTCCCGCCCTCATCCTTCCGGAACCAGTTCACATGAAAGATGCGCGGCGTGACATCGAGCTGGCGTTGCATGCGGATCCAATGCCGGAAGTAGTCCCCCATGTGATAGCCGCAGAAGGGAAGCATGGCCATCGGATCGCGTCGCACCTGACCCACCGCGCCCGTTGCCGCCGCAGTCGTTTCCGAGCCCATGGTCGCTCCCGCGTAGACACCGCTCGACCAGTTGAAGGACTGATAGACCAGCGGCAACGTTGTTGAACGCCTGCCCCCGAAGATAATTGCGCTGATCGGCACCCCATCCGGCGACTCCCAGTCCGGATCGATGCTGGGGCATTGCGACGCAGGCGCCGTGAAGCGGCCGTTGGGATGAGCCGCCGTGCGCCCCGTCGCCTTTCCAATCTCTGGCGTCCAGTGCTCGCCGCGCCAATCCAGGCACTCCGCGGGCGGGTTGTCCGTCATGCCCTCCCACCACACCCCGCCATCGGGCGTCAGCGCGACATTGGTGAAAATCGAATTTCGTGCCAGCGTCGCCATCGCCGTGGGATTGGTTCTTGTTCCGGTCCCAGGGGCCACACCGAAGAACCCCGCCTCTGGGTTGATGGCGCGCAGATGCCCTTTAGCATCGGGTCGAATCCATGCAATGTCATCGCCCACTGTCCACACTTTCCAGCCCTTCATCGCGGCAGGAGGAATCAGCATGGCGAAGTTGGTCTTTCCGCAAGCCGAAGGAAAAGCCGCAGCCACGTAGGTCTTCTCGCCCTCAGGATTTTCGACGCCGAGAATCAGCATGTGCTCGGCCATCCAACCCTCATCGCGCGCAATGTTCGACGCAATCCGCAGGGCAAAGCATTTCTTGCTCAGCAGGGCATTGCCGCCGTAGCCCGAGCCATACGACCAGATCTCCCGGCTCTCAGGAAAATGCACAATGTATTTCGTCTCATTGCAGGGCCACGGCACATCGGGTTCGCCAGGCTTCAGCGGCATGCCGACAGAATGTATGCACGGCACCACGCGCTTCTCGTCCTTGTCGATTTCCGCGAACACGTCTGCGCCAATTCTTGCCATTGTCCGCATCTGCGCCACCACGTAGGCCGAGTCCGTGAGCTGCACGCCGATTCCCGACAACGGCGAACCGATCGGCCCCATGCTGAACGGCAGCACATACATCGTGCGTCCCTGCATCGATCCGCGAAACAGTTGCTTCAGCCGCCGCCGCATGACGTAGGGGTCTTCCCAGTTGTTTGTCGGCCCGGCAGCCGTGCGCGAGAAGGAACAGATAAACGTCCGGTCCTCCACCCGCGCCACGTCGCCGGGGACAGACCGAGCATAAAAACAGCCCGGCCATTTCTTCTGGTTCAGCCGGATGAAAGTCCCCGTATCAATCAGGCCCTCGCAGATCGCATCGTATTCGGCCTTCGAGCCGTCGACCCAATGGATGGCATCGGGCCGGCAAAGATCGGCCATCTTTTCCACCCAGCGAATCAGGTGCTTGTTCGTGGTGGGTGGCGTGGTGTTCGAGAGAGGCTCGCTTGCAATCGCGGACTGCTTCATGCGCTGGTTTCATCTCCTGCCGAGGAACTTGCATGTCTGCGGCGGCGCCGTTGTCCCGCATCGGACGGCGATTTCCATAAAGATAACAGCAACGGCGGGTCAATCGGCATTGTGCCTCTGCGACTTCAGGTTGATTCCCTTGCAGAGCGAGGTTGCATTTGATATCAATGAATCGCCCCAGCGGGAGTGCATGGAATCCATTTCAAAATTTCCTCGGGTCACCTTGCACTTCAATACGCACACGCTTTTCTTGCCCGTGATTCTCCTAGTCTCCGGCTTGATGACGTCGAATGACGCGTGGGCCCAGACAGCGCAATCTATCTCGGAATTACATCGCAGCTTTGCCAATCCGCCGGACTCGAGCCGCATCATGATGCGCTGGTGGTGGTTCGGGCCTGCCGCAACAAACTCCGAAATCACCCGCGAACTGGAGCAGATGAAGGCTGCCGGCATCGGCGGCGTTGAGATCGCCAATCTGTATCCGCTCGCGCTTGACGATCCCCAAACAGGATTCCACAACACGCCGTTTCTCTCGCCCGAGCATCTTGCAGCGTTAGGCTTTGCCGCTCAGGAAGCGCGCCGCCTCGGCCTTCGTGTCGATGTGACGTTGTGCAGCGGCTGGCCATTTGGCGGCCCACATATTCCAGTCACCGAATCCGCCGGCAAACTGCGGGTCGAGACAAACACTATTCCGGCTGGCGCAACCTTCGCGCTTGCGCCGCACATCGACACAGGCGAATCGCTCATCACGGCATTTCTTGTTCCCGATCCCCCTTCCTCCGACGAACTCGCGCACGCCGAGCCGCTCTCCACCCCAGTCGCGGGCAGATACACCTTTCCCGCTTCCGACCAACCGCGCAAGCTTGTCTGCTTCATTGCGAGTCGCACGGGCATGATGGTGAAAAGGCCGTCCATTGGAGCCGAGGGATTTGTGCTCGATCACTATGACCCGGCTGCGGTCCAGAATCACCTCCATGCGGTCGGCGACCGGCTCCTGTCAGCCTTTGGCGACCACCCTCCCTACGCCGTCTTCAGCGACAGTCTTGAAGATTACGGCTCCGATTGGAGTCCCGCCCTGCTCGACGAATTCGAGCGGCGCCGAGGATACGATCTTCGTCCCCATCTTCTTGCTCTCATCGAAGACATCGGCCCGGAAACAGCCGCAATCCGTCACGACTGGGGTCTTACTCTTACCGAGATGGCGAACGACGCCTTTCTCAAGCCGATTCATGCATGGGCCGAAGCGAATTACACCCAGTTCCGCTCGCAAACCTACGGCTACCCGCCGGTGACGTTATCGAGCAATCGCTTTGAAGACCTTCCCGAAGGCGAAGGCAAAGCGACCTTCATGATGGATCGAGAATTCTCCGACACGCGCTGGGCCGCATCGGCAGGCCATCTTTTTCATCGGCCGGTCATTTCCTCGGAGACATGGACGTGGCTGCATTCGCCTGCCTTCCGCGCCACTCCGCTCGACATGAAGGCCGAAGCCGATCTTCATTTTCTGCAGGGTATCAACCAACTCGTTGGCCACGGCTGGCCCTACTCGCCGCCCTCCGCAGCCGAGCCCGGTTGGCGCATGTATGCGGCGGCAGCTTTCGATGCCCATAACCCCTGGTTCTTTGCCATGCCCGACCTGACGCGCTATTTGCAACGCGTCAGCTTTGCGCTGCGCCAGGGAGAGCCCGCCAATGACGTGGCGCTCCTGCTGCCGAACGATGATGTGTGGGCCTCGTTTCGCGCAACGATCGCGAAACGCCAATCGCCCACGTCGGCGGCAGGCTTCGATGAGTCGGGTTCGAACGTGAGCGTCGATGAGTCGATGGACAAGTTTCTTGGCAAGCAAGTCATCGCGCAGATTCTCGATGCCGGATTCAATCTCGATTTCATTGATGCCGACGCTATCGACAACGTTGGTATTCCTTACAAGGTCCTCGTCCTCCCGAACGTCGATCGGCTACGGCCCGCGACTTACGAAAAGATTCTTGCCTTTGCGCAAAAAGGCGGAATCGTGATCGCCACGCGTCGCCTGCCCGGCACTGCTCCCGGCTTCTTGCATGCCGCCGAACAATCGGCGCGCATCAACGAGCTCTCGCAGCAGCTCTTTCACGGCGGCATTCTTTCGGCGCATTTTGTTGAGGACGAATCCCGCCTCGGTGCGGAACTCGCGGAGGATGCCGCGCCTGACATGACACTGACACCTCGCTCGCCGGAGATCGGCTTCATTCACCGCAAATTCTCCGGGGGTGATCTGTACTTCGTCGCCATCACGTCGAACGAGGTGAAACATGTCCACGTGCATTTCCGTGATGGCGCAAAACACGCAGAGATGTGGGATGCTTTTACTGGCGAGGTTACTGGCCTTCCTGATCCAACCAACATTGCACTCGATCTCGCGCCGTACGAGTCGCGCCTCATCTTTTTTTCGAACGATGCGAAACCGCCTCAGCCCGAACCAGCGCGTCGAGAATCAGTCCTCACCGATCTTTCCCAGCAGTGGAAGGTCACCTTCAGCGATACCGGAATCACGAGCCAAATGGATCGCCTTGAAACGTGGACAAACGACACTCGGACGGAATTCTTTTCGGGCAAAGCCGTCTATGAGAAAACTCTTGAACTTCAGCCCAGCCAAATCGCTCAAGGCGCTCGCCTCCTCCTCGATTTTGGCACCGCGGAACCAGAGCCTCTACCATCGCCACCGGGGCAACACAACACGCGCGCCTATCTCGACCCGCCCATCCGCGAAGTCGCAGAAGTCTATGTCGACGGCAAGCGCGCCGGCGTAGTCTGGCGTCCGCCTTATCGCATCGACGTCACGGGATTCCTTCATGCCGGCTCCAACCAACTGCGCATCGTCGTCGCCAACACAGCGATCAACGAATTGGCCGGCCAGTCGCTGCCCGATTATCGGCTTTTGTGGGGCCGCTACGGTATGCGTTTCGTCCCCCAGGGCATGGATGACCTGCATCCATTGCCATCCGGCCTCCTTGGTCCCATCACGCTCGTCGAGTCCACGCCCGTCCAATAGCCAATCGCCATTTTCCAGATTTTAAGAAATCGCCAAACTCTTCTCTTGCGGCCAAATCGCGCCAACAGCTAGACTCCTCCCCATGACGAAACTGCACCGTTCCCATGTCCTGTTCGCCTCTCTGTTGTTTCTAGCCGCAACATGCAGCCAAGCGCAGGACTGGGCCAAGGCACGCCTCGATGCTTCCCCGCGTCATCATGAATATGTCTCGCTCAAGCGCGACACGCGTACATTGCAGGCATTCGTCGTCTACCCAGAGGTCAAAGAAAAGGCTCCGGTCGTCATTCTGATCCACGAGATCTTCGGTCTCTCCGATTGGGCGAAAGAAATGGCCGACGAATTGGCCGCCGAGGGCTTCATCGTAGTCGCCCCCGATTTACTCTCCGGCTTCGGTCCCAATGGCGGCGGATCGAGCGAGTTTCCCAGTCAGGATGCAACCGTCAAAGCAGTCTCCGGTCTTGATCCGGCTGGCGTCCTCGCCGACTTGGACGCTGCCGCCGACTATGGCAAACACATTCCCGCAGCCAACGGAAAAATCGCGGTAGCTGGCTTCTGCTGGGGCGGAGGAAAATCCTTCGCGTTCGCGGCCCATCGCCGAGATCTATCCGCGGCTTTTGTCTTCTATGGTCCCGGCCCAGCCGATGTCTCAACGATCGTGGCGCCTGTGTACGGGTTCTACGCCGGCAACGACGCGCGCATTGGCGCCACTCTCCCCGCCACCACCGATGCCATGAAGGCCGCCGGCAAGTTCTACGAGCCGGTCACATACGACGGTGCCGGCCACGGCTTCATGCGCGCCGGCGAGGACCCTACCAACACCAATCCCGCCAACAAGAACGCGCGCGAGCAGGGGTTCGCTCGGCTCGTGAAGTTACTGCATGAGTTGAAACCTGCCCAGGCCGCGGTTCCAAACACTCCAATTCTTCCAGTCGTTGGTGCCGCAGAAAAACTCTGCCACGATCCCACGCAGACCAGATCAGGTTCGTAACCGAATCGGTCGCGTCTTCGCAGAACGAGCCTTTCTAATTTCGTCTGACATTGGGGAGACGTTCTTCCCGCGTCAACAGTCCGTCTCGTCCTCGCCGATACCATGAACACTATGGGCCACGCACAAGCCGAATGGAGAAGGGAACTGCGCGCCATGATTGTGCTCGCGGTCCCAGTGGTGTTGAGCGAACTGGGCTGGATGGCCCAGGGCGTTGTCGACAACATCATGGTCGGCCGCCTCGGTCCGGAAGCCATCGGCGCAGTCTCCCTCGGCAATGCGGTCTACTACACTCCGTGTCTCTTCGGAATCGGCCTGCTGCTCGGCCTCGACACGCTCGTCTCGCAGGCTTACGGCCGCCGCGATCACGACGAATGTCATCGTTGGCTAGCGCAGGGCGTCTACCTCGCGTTCATTGTTACGCCGCCCCTGATGCTGCTCGTCGCTGCTATGAGCTACGGCATCGCGCGCTTTGGCGTCATCCCCGCCGTAGCCGTTCCAGCCAGCACCTATCTGCGCATTCTCAACTGGGGAACTCTGCCTCTGTTGCTCTACGGCGGCATTCGCCGCTACCTGCAAGGAGTGGGCCAGGTCCGCGTCATCACCCTCACATACATTCTGGCCAACCTGCTCAACTGGGGCGGCAATTGGGTTCTGATTTACGGCAAGCTTGGTTTTCCCGCGCTCGGAGTCGACGGCTCCGCGATCTCCACCTGCGTTGCGCGCGTGGCCATGGCTGCGGCACTGCTTGTCTTTGCCTGGCGTTACGAACGCAAGCGGGGCCACCCGCTATTTCGTCATTGGGCCGCTCCGCAAATCGACCGCCTGCGCAAGCTAGTCCGTCTCGGTGCGCCCGCGGCCGGCCAGATTCTTCTTGAAGTCGGCGCCTGGAATCTGTCGACATTTTCCGCGAGCTATCTCAACCCGGTTGCCCTAGCAACCCACGCCATCGCCCTCAACTACGCGAGCATCAGTTATATGGTCCCGCTGGGCGTTTCCGCCGCAGCCGCGGTGAGTGTAGGTCACGCCGTAGGCGCCGGCAACCCGGCACGCGCGCGCCGCGCCGGATGGCTCGCCCTGGGTCTCGGCACAAGTTTTATGCTGGTGGCCGGAGTAGTCTTCTTCATCGCGCCGAGAGCACTCATCTCGCTCTACACAACCGACCCACGCGTACTCGCCGTTGGCCCCTCATTGCTCTGGATCGCCGCAGCTTTCCAGGTCTTCGATGGCATTCAGACCGTCTGCACCGGCGCATTGCGTGGCCTCGGCGAAACCCGTGCCCCCATGGTCGCCAATTTCATCGGCTACTGGATTCTCGGCCTGCCGCTTGGCCTGACCCTCTGCTTCGTGCTGCGCTGGGGAATCTATGGCACCTGGATCGGGCTTACTCTTGCGCTGGTCGTGATTGCTACGGCTCTCCTGGTGCGCTGGCGCAACGATTCAGCCAAAATTGCCCTGACTTCCTGAAATAATTGCACTTGCGCGTCGCACGGACCCCGCCAATCCTCGCCAGCCCCGCCTTTTTCAGAATGCCAAAAATGCACCGCAAATTATGCCTTTTTTTGAACGCATCAATAAATCATTGCCGATCCGGTTACCTTGAGCGAAACCCACGCGTCCCATCGTGGTACGAGCCAACCGATAAGTGACTATAATCACCCAAGTAGAGTAGTGGTCGAGCTCGTACAAGATTTTATTTGAAGGGAATCCCGCCAAATGGCGACAGGAGACCTGGCCCTGGGTCAAGAGCAGGGCGCTTTAAATGCTGCGCGCAAGCGCATATCGAACGACTTCAGCATTATCGTAGCAACGGTAAACGGTTCCGGCTCGCAATCCGCCAATAGCGTTCTGCTGAAAAGCATCTTCGGAATGGGCGTTCCCGTCAGCGGGAAAAACCTGTTCCCCTCAAACATCGCCGGACTACCCACCTGGTACACCATTCGCGCCAGCAAAGACGGCTACGTAGCCCGCAGGCGCGGCTCGCAAATTCTGATCGCGCTCAATCCCGAAACCGCCAAGCAGGACATGCTTGAGATGGACTCGGGCGGCGCAGCCATCTACGAAGAAAGCTTCAACCTCAAGCAGTATCGCGACGACGTAGCCTGCTACCCGGTGCCATTCGACAAGATCACAGCCTCAATCTGCCCGGAACCCAAGCTGCGCAAGCTGGTCAGGAACATGGTGTTCGTGGGGGTCGCTGCGCAGTTGCTTTCCATCGATCTCAGCGTCGTCGAAGCCGGCCTCAAGAAGCAATTCGCGAAAAAGCAGAAGGTTTTTGATCTGAACTTCGGCGCCGTCAAAGCGGGTTTCGACTACGCGCGGGAAAAGCTCGTCAAGCAGGATCCCTACGTCATCGAGAAGTCGAACCAGACCGCGGGCAAAATCATCATCGATGGCAATGCGGCCTGCGGCATGGGCGCTGTCTTCGCGGGTGTCACCGTGGTAGCGTGGTATCCCATCACGCCCTCCACTTCGCTCATTGAAGCCACCACCGATCTGCTGAAGAAGTTCCGCGTCACGCCGGAGGGCAAAGCGACCTTCGCTGTCGTACAAGCCGAAGACGAGCTTGCCGCCATCGGCATGGTGCTCGGCGCAGGCTGGGCAGGCGCGCGTTCCATGACCTCGACCTCCGGCCCCGGCATCTCGCTGATGGCGGAGTTTTCCGGACTCGGCTACTTTGCCGAGATCCCCGGCGTCATCTTCGACGTGCAGCGCTCCGGCCCCTCGACGGGCCTGCCCACCCGCACCTCGCAGGCGGACCTCCTCTCCACCGCGTTCCTTTCGCATGGGGACACCAAGCACATCATCCTGCTCCCCGGTTCCGTGAAAGAGTGCTTCGAGTTTTCGATGGCCGCATTCGATCTGGCCGAGCGTCTGCAGACCCCCGTCTTCGTGCTCACCGATCTCGACCTCGGCATGAACAACTGGATGTCCGAGCCGTTCCAATATCCTGACAAGCCCCTCGACCGCGGCAAGGTGCTTACGGCCGAAGATCTCAACCGCCTCGGCGGCTTTGCGCGCTACCGAGACGTAGACGGCGACGCCATCGGCTGGCGCACTCTGCCTGGCACGCGTCATCCCAAGGCCGCGTATTTCACCCGCGGTTCCGGCCACAACGACGCCGCAGCCTATACCGAAAAACCCGACGAGTACCAGGCCGTGATGGATCGCCTGACGCGCAAATTCGAAAACGCTCGAAAGCTGGTTCCTGCTCCGCTCATAATCAGGGACAAATCATCCAAGATCGGCTTTCTCGCCTACGGAACGACCGACTTCGCACTGCGCGAGAGCCTCGACCAAATCAAGAAGGAGTACAAGCTCGACGCGGATTACCTCCGCATCCGCGCTTTCCCCTTCGCCCACGAGATCCATGACTTCGTCGCCTCACACGAGCGCGTTTACGTCGTCGAACAAGATCGCGACGCACAACTGGCCAGTCTGCTCAAGCTCGATCTACCCGCAGACCAGGTCGTCAAACTGCGCAGCATTCTCTTCTACAACGGGCTTCCGATGGATGCCCGCAGCATCACCGATGAATTCGTAACCAAGGAAGGCCTCTAGTACCACGACCGGGTAATTCTGTAACCCATCCTACGAACCTGGGTGCCCCAGGTCTCGACTTTGAGACCTGGGAAAGCACGAACCCCGCGATCCAGGTTTCGTAATTGGGCACCAGGTTTCGTAACAGGGCACGACTTCAGTCGTGCCGATACAGAGGGAAGAAGATTCGGGGCTTGAGCCCCTGAGGGAATTATGGCAACCGCAACACCCACACCGAAGCTCAATCACATCGGCCTGCCCGTCCTCGAATACCGCGGCGGCAAATCGACGCTCTGCGCCGGCTGCGGCCACAACGCCATCTCCGAGCGCATCATCGACGCCATGTTTGAGATGGGCGTCGAGCCCGAGCGCATCATGAAGATGAGCGGCATCGGCTGCTCCTCCAAGAGCCCTGCCTACTTCATGAGCCGCTCGCACAGCTTCAACAGCGTGCACGGCCGCATGCCGTCGGTCTCGACGGGCGCCATTCTCGCGCAACACCAGATGCAAATGCTCGGCGTCTCCGGCGACGGCGACACCGCATCCATTGGCATCGGCCAGTTTGTTCACCTTCTGCGCCGCAATCTTCCGATGATCTACATCATCGAAGACAACGGCGTATACGGCTTGACCAAAGGCCAGTTCTCCGCCACCGCCGACATCGGCTCCAAGCTGAAGACAGGCGTCATCAATGAGCTTCCGGCCATTGACACCTGCGCTCTGGCAATCCAACTCGGCGCAACCTTTGTCGGCCGCTCCTTCTCGGGCGATAAGAAGCAGTTGCTCGCCATGCTGAAGGCTGCCATTGCCCACAAGGGCACCGTGATGCTCGACGTCATCAGCCCTTGCGTGACGTTTAACGATCACGAAGGCTCGACCAAGAGCTACAAGTTCATGCAGGAGAACGACGAGCCCATCAACGAAATCGGCTTCGTCGCCAGCTTCGACGAAATCGATGTCGACTACGACTCCGGCCAGGTCTACGACGTGCAGATGCACGACGGCTCAAACCTCCGCCTGCGCAAGCTGCACGAGGACTACGACCCCACCGACAAGGCCAACGCCGTCCGCACCCTGATGGAAGCCGAAGAAAAGAACGAAGTCCTCACCGGCGTCTTCTACATCAACACCGAGAAGCCCACCTTCATCGACCATCTCAATCTTATCGACGAGCCACTGGCCACGCTCCCCGAGTCCCTCACTCGCCCGCCGAAGTCCGCGCTCGACGCCCTCATGGCCAACCTGCAGTAGGTTATCTTCGAAGGCTCACGGAAAAGCCCCGCGCAAGCGGGGCTTTTCCTTTTGTGGGGCGCCCCGGTTCGTTGAAGCAATGGGCGTTTCGCGAAACAAATCTCGTTGCATGTGCCTTAACCAGTCATGTTGCCCACTGTAATTATTTTGCCGGGGTGGTAGAACCAGAGTTACTCTTCTTGGCGAGTGGCCCAGGTACGGGGAGCGCGAGCGAGCACTAGATTGGTTGCCCCACATCTCGATTCTGAGATGTGGGATAGCACGAACCTCGCCCTCAAAGTTCAGTTGTAGGCCCGGACGGCAAAGCCCCAAGCCCCCATTGCAAATCGGTCCAATCCTAGCTAAGATAAACCTAGCATTGTGGAGGGCCGCGATGATTGAAGCGACCATGTTCGAAGCCAAAACCCAGCTTTCCGATCTGGTGAAGCGGGCGCAGCGAGGGGAAAAGATTGTCCTCACCACGGGAAGGAACAGGACTCCAGTAGCCCAGATCGTTGCCCTGAACCCAGCGAAAAAGCGGCCATTAGGCTTGTTCGCCCATCCCGGATTCGAAATCCCCGCCGACTTCGACGAACTTCCCGATTCCGAAATGAGGGCCTGGCGCGGAGAGGAGTCCGGAGAGAAGCCCGAGGACAGCGAATGAGAGTCCTCATCGACACGCACTATGTGCTGTGGTCCGCGATAAACCCCACGCACATGGAGTCATGGGCCAGGAAACTGATCGAAGACCTCAAGAATGAGATCCTGGTTTCTGCCGCCTCCATCTACGAAATCAGTCTGAAGGTGCGGTACGGCAAGATCCCCGAGGCGGTCGAGTTCGAGAGCGATCAGATTCTCAATATCGAGAATCGCCTCGGATACACGATTCTCCCCTTGGAAGCCGAGTCTCTGCTGCGCGCAGCGCGCTTCGTGAACGCCCACGCCGATCCATTCGATCGCATGATTGCTGCTCAGGCGATCCAGCATAATCTTCCAGTTCTCAGCACGGATCAGAAGCTTGATGCATTCGGAATCCGCCGCTTGAAGAGGCCAAAGTAGCAAAGCTCTCGGAGGAAATGGGAATCGGCTCGCGCGCCCCCGCATTCACTCCCGGAGGGAGCGGGGACATTAGCCCAGGACGAAGTCCTGGGAACAGAACGCCACTTGGATCCAGCCCCGTAGGGGCGGCGCATTCCAGCCGATGATTTTCAATGGAGCGGCAAAAGCGAGGGCTAGTGGACGGCGATGCGCACGCCCATCTCGTTGCAGGTGCCTAAACCAGCCATGTGCCCCCTGGAATTATTTTGCCGGGGTGGTTGAATCAGAATTTTTCTTCTTGCCGAAGAGCTTCGAGAGGCCGGTCTTATGGAGGATGTCGGCGCCTTTGCTGCGCAAAGCTGCGGCGTTGCCTTTCACCAGGCCGTTGACATCCGCGGTGATGACGGGGTTCTCCGCTGTGCCGGTGATGTTAATGGGGATACCGCTGGCCGTCGAGGGTTTGTCGGCAGCCGATGTACCGTTCAATTTTGTGAGGATATTTACGCCGATCTTATTGAGCCCTTTAGCGCTCGTGACTTTGGAGATCAAGTGGAAATCGAGCGCACCGGAAGGGGACACGGTGCCGCTGCCGGTAGACGCGCCGAGGGCAGGAAGCACCGAATAGATATTCGTGCTCTCGCTGCCTGATTTGGTGATGCGGATGTCGGCGCGAGCGACATCGACGGCGGTGGTATCGCCGGTCTTGATGCCACCTAGGGCGG
>Ga0181520_10005162_pt1 | contig 21055 bp, 18 predicted proteins | sample PEATcosm2014_Bin_29_FD_132451 | JGI IMG/M metagenome (GOLD analysis project Ga0181520, IMG submission 132451) | Peatland microbial communities from MTU Mesocosm Facility, Houghton, MI, USA - PEATcosm2014_Bin02_30_metaG | ecosystem: Environmental > Terrestrial > Soil > Wetlands > Peat | place... | reverse complement strand
GGCGGGATCGAATCCCGCCTTCTGCGCGTAGTAGGTCTTGATCATGACGCCCATCATCTGCTGGGGGCTCTTCGCCGTCGAGAAGTTGGGGATCATGTCGCCGTAGTACTTCTCGAGATAGTCGACCCAGGCGGGGCAGCAGCTCGTGATGAGGGGTATGTCGCCTTCGCCCTTCGTGAGCCGCTTAACGAGCTCCGTCCCTTCCTCCATGATGGTCAGGTCGGCGGCGAAGTTCGTATCGAAGATCGCGTCGAAGCCGAGGCGGCGCAGGGCGGTATAGATCTTCCTGGTGAGGTTGGTCCCCGGAGGCAGGCCGAAGGCCTCGCCGAGGGCGACGCGAACCGCGGGCGCGATTTGGACCACGCAGGTCTTGGCCTCGTCGCCGGTCTTGAGGAGGGCGTCCCAGACCTCCGCGGTCTGGTCGTTCTCGTAGATGGCGCCGACTGGGCAGTGCGCCGAGCACTGGCCGCACTTGATGCAGGGGCCCTCGCCGAGCTTGACGTCGCCGGCCGGGGCGATGCGCGTCTTCTCGCCCCGGCCCAGGAATTCGATCGCCCAGACGTTCTGCATCTCCTGGCAGACCTTGACGCAGCGCCCGCAACGGATGCATTTGTCCGGATTCAGGATGAGGGAGCCCGTGGAAGTATCGATCGGGATGTTCCTGATCTTCTTGGGGAAGGGCTGCTCGCGTATGCCGAACTCGGCGGCCAGGCGTTGGAGCTCGCATTCCTGATTGCGCGGGCAGGCCAGGCAGTCGTCCGGATGGGTGGATAGGATGAGCTCGATTACCGTCTTTCTCGTCTGAACGAGCTCGGCGTCGTTGGTGACGATGTCCATGCCCTCGTCGATGGGCGTGCAGCAGGCGCGTATCAGCTTGGGGCTCTTGCCGTTCTTGACCACGCAAATGCCGCAGGCGGCCCAGGGCTCGAGGTCGTCGTTGACGCAGAGGGTCGGGATCTTCACCTCGACCTTGCGCGCGGCGTCGAGGATCGTGGTGCCCTCGGCCACCTGGACCGGGATGCCGTTTATTTTCGCGTTGACCATTTCGCTCGTCTCCTTAGTTCTTGACGACGGCGCCGAACTTGCATGCCTTGAAGCACTCGCCGCACTTGATGCATTTGGACTGATCGATGACGTGGGCCTTCTTCGGCTCGCCCGCGATGCAAGGCACGGGGCACTTGCGGGCGCAGAGATGGCAGCCGATGCACTTGACGGGATCGATCGAGTAGACCACGAGGTCCTTGCACTTGCCCGCGCGGCACTTGCGGTCGCGGATGTGCTCGAGGTACTCCTCCCGGAAATGCCTGATGGTGGAGAGCGTGGGATTGGCCGCCGATCCGCCCAGCATGCAGAGCGAGGCCTTCGTCATTGCCTTGCCGATCTTCTCGAGCTTGACGAGGTCGTCCTCGGTGCCATTGCCCCTCGTGATCTTCTCGAGGATGTCGTGCATCTGGCTGGTGCCGATCCGGCAGGGGGCGCACTTGCCGCAGGACTCGTCGACGCAGAAGGCCATGTAGAATTTCGCGATGTCGACGACGCAGTCGTCCTCGTCCATGATGATCATCCCGCCGGAGCCCATCATGGAGCCGAGGGCGCTGAGGCTCTCGTAGGTGATGGGCTCGTCGAGGCTCTCGGCGGTGATGATGCCTCCGGAAGGACCTCCGGTCTGAACTCCCTTGAACTTCTTCCCGCCCTTGATGCCGCCCCCGACGTCGTAGATGATCTCGCGCAGCCTCGTGCCCATGGGAACCTCGACGAGGCCCGAATTGGCGATTTTGCCCGTCAACGCGAAGGTTTTGGTCCCTTTCGACTTCTCGGTCCCGATCTTCGAATACCACTCGGCGCCCTTGGTCATGATCACGGCGACGTTCACGTAGGTCTCGACGTTATTGATGACGGTAGGCTTCTTCCATAGGCCTTGGACGGCGGGGAAGGGCGGCTTGGGCATCGGCATGCCGCGCTTGCCCTCGAGGGACTGGAGGAGGGCCGTCTCCTCGCCGCAGACGAAGGCGCCCGCGCCCAGGCGGATATCCAGGTCGAAGTCGACGCCCGATCCCAGTATGTTCGTCCCGAGCAGGCCGTACTCCTTGGCTTGCTTGATCGCTATCTTCAGGCGCTCGATGGCGAGGGGATACTCGGCGCGGATGTAGATATAGCCTTGCTTGGACCCGATGGTATAGCCGCATACGGTCATCGCCTCGATAAGGGAGTGGGGGTCGCCCTCGATCGTGGAGCGGTTCATGTACGCGCCGGGGTCGCCCTCGTCGGCGTTGCATACGACATATTTCACTTCTCCGGGAGCCTTGCTCGTGAGGTCCCACTTGAGCCAGGTGGGGAATCCGGCGCCTCCCCGGCCGCGGAGGCCCGAGGCCTTGAGCTCGCTCACCACGTCGGCCGGCTTCATCTTGAAGAGCGCCCTCTCGAGGCCGGAATAGCCGTCGCGAGCTATATATTCTTCGATATTTTCCGGGTTGATCACGCCGCAGTTGCGCAATACGACGCGGAATTGCTTTTGATAGAACTCGATGTCCTGGATCTTGACCGTATCGAAGGCCTTGGCGTCCTTCCTGTAAAGGAGACGCTTGACCTCGCGCCCCTTCACCACCTGCTCGGCGATGATCTCCTTCGCGTCCTCGGGCCGCACCTCGACGTAGAAGGACTCCTGGGGGAGGACCTTCACGATCGGCCCCTTCTCGCAGAAGCCGAAGCAACCGGTCTTTACGACCTGGACGTCGTTCTTGACGCCCTGCGCCTCCGCTTCATGGACGAGGGCTTCGTATATGCCGATCGCGTTGCTGGACTCGCAGCCCGTACCCGCGCAGACGAGGATGAAATTCTTGTAAGCCATCTCTTCCTCCGCCTTATTTCTTCATGATGTCGGCCGCGGGCCGATCGAAGATATGGTCGTCGAGAAGCTTCTTGTCGACGAGATGCTTCGTCACGAGCTCTTTCGCGAAATCATAGGTCATCTTGCCGTAGATGACGGTGGGCATGCCCGGCGCGACCACCTCGACGGTGGGCTCGACGTAGCAGAGACCCATGCAGCCCGTTTGCCTGATGATCACCTGGTCGCCCAAGCCGGCGGCGTTTACCGCCTCGACGACCGCATCGAAAGTCTTCTTCGCGCCTGCCGCGATGCCGCAGGTGCCCATGCCCACTATTACCTGGATTTCCTTGCCGTCCACTTCGCGGCGGGTCAAATCCATCTTCTTTTCCTCTCGGAGCTTACGCAGCTGCTCGAGGGTCATCTTCGCCATGTATCCGTCTCCTTTCGTTCATTCGTCATATTCCAGCGAGGCCAGGTAGTCCTTGAGCAGGGCCAGGGACGACGCCCGCTCGAGGCCGCCGACCGCCTCGGATATCTCGCTCCGCCTGAGCTCGTAAGAGCCCCGCGGGCCCTTGCGCCGCAGCAACATTTCGTGATCGCCGGGAAGACAGAGGAGGCCGAGCAAAAGAGAGGGGAGGTCCCCGACCGGAGGACTGTCGACGCTCGCCGATGGGAAGGTGAACTCGACCTTCGTCCCTTCGCCCTTCGCCGACTGGAGAGCCCAATTCCCCCCCGCCGCGTCGACTGCCTGGACCAGAAAGGGCAGACCCAGGCCGACCTTTCGCAGCGGATGCTTGGCCCCATCCGAATAGAAGGGATCCAGCGCTCGCGCCTTCTCGTCTGCAGTCATGCCTTTCCCGTCGTCGCGGACGCTGACGTGGAAGCCCTTCTCGGACTCGTCCAGGTCCATTACAACCTCGCGAGGCCCGGCCTCGACCGCGTTCTGCGCGATGTCGAGGACGTAATCGCCGAGGCAGTAATGCATGGCTAAATAGCCCTGTATTTGGCGACGATCTCGGGGAGCTCGTCCTTGGTGACTTTGCCGAAGACCTCGTTCCCGATCATGAGGACGGGAGCGAGGCCGCAGCAGCCGAGACAGCGCACCTCGTCGATGCTGAAGAGACCATCGTCCGTCACTTCGTCGCCCTTTATATTGAGGATCGCGCGGGCCTCGTCGATGAGATCCTGGGAGCCCTTGAGGTAGCACGCCGTGCCAAGGCAGATGGCGAGCTTGTGCTTGCCGGGCTTCTTGGTCTTGAAGTAATGATAGAAGGTGATGACGCCGTAGATCTTCGCGAGCGGAAGACCGATCGTGCGAGAGAGTCTTTCCGCCGCTTCCCGCGGTATGTAGGAGAATTCCTCCTGTATGCGGTGAAGCATCATGATGAGGCTTCCCGGCTTCGTCTTCCACTCGTCGATGTAAGCGGCGAGTTCCTTGGAGAACTCGATTTGTGCCAGTTGCATTCAACAACCCCCATGGATAAAAAGATATCGATATTTTGTTGTCGACATTATATGAAAACGGTCAATGAGTGGCAATAGAGTAGCCTGAGCGCTGTTTTCCCTCCTTTCGGAGTGAAACAACTAGCGTGTATACTGAGCTATGAGAACAAAATACCTTTCTCGAACGGTCCTCTCGGGATGCTTGCTGCTTTTGCCGCCTTCACGAGAGGCGCGGATGCAGGCGCGGCTCCCGATTTCGTATATCGCTCCGGAAAGGGAGGATTCATGGGCGACAAGCTGAGCTTCGGCGTCGACTGGTATCCCGAGCAGTGGGACGAAGGGATGTGGGCCTCCGACGCGGACCGCATGAAGGCTTTCGGCGTAGACGTCGTGCGCATGATGGAATTCGCATGGTCCGTGCTGGAGCCCGAGAAGGATCGCTACGATTTTTCGCTCTTCGATCGGGCCATCGGGGTCCTGGCGGGGCGGGGCATCGACGTGATCCTCGGAACGCCTACGGCGACTTTCCCGGTCTGGCTTCTCGACGAAGGCGAGGTCCTCCAGGTGGCGCGAAACGGAATGCGGCGCGACTTCGGCACCAGGCGCATGGGCTGCTTCAACAGCATCGCCTATCGCGAGGCTTCGCGACGGATTGTGCGGGCCTGCGCCGAGCATTACGGGGAAAACCGACGCGTCGTCGGCTGGCAGGTGGATAACGAGTTCGGTCACGAGGGTTCCGACCGATGCGTCTGCGACGCCTGCAAGGCGGCATGGCATGCGTGGCTCGCCGAGCGCTATGGAGACGCGAAGGCGATGAACGCCGAATGGGGCAACGTCTTCTGGGGGACGAGCTATTCGCGCTTCGACCAGGTTCCCGTGCCGCGCGACCAGGTATCGGCGCATTTCAATCCCGGACTCCTCCTCGATTACGACCGCTTCTGCTCCGACTCGGCGACGGCCTATCTCGACGAGCAGGTGGCGATCCTGCGCGGGGCGATACGCCCCGGAGCCTTCGTGACGACCAACCTCTACCCCCCGCCCATGTCCAATGCGATCGACCTCGAGCGCCTGACCCGCGACATGGATTTCGCGAGCTGGGACAACTATCCCGTTTGGGGCGACCAAGACGAGCCTCTGCCGTATGTGGCCCAGGCTCTCGCGGAGTCCTTCATCCGGGGGCTCTCGGACGGGAGTTTCACGGTAATGGAATCCTTCTCGGGATTCCAGGGACAGGTCTGTCTCGGCTACCTGCCGCCGGAGCGCCAGGCGGCCCTTTGGACCAACCAGGCCATAGCCCGAGGCGCGGACCGCATCCTCTACTTCCGTTGGAGGACGGCGCCCTATGGGCAGGAGCAGCTTTGCTACGGGCTCTTCGACACCGACAATGCCGAGACCGCGCGCGCAGGGGGCCTTTCCCGGAACATCGGCGACGTCAAGGCCTCTTTCTCGCGCTTCGCTTCGACGCCGATGGAGAGTCCCGCCTGCTTGGTCTACTCTAAGGACGATGCCCGCGTCCTGACCGAGCAGTACCTATCCAAGGGCCTCTGTTTCAAGCCCGTCGAATGGGCGCAGGCCGGCTACGACATGGAGATGGTCAAATGGTTCGCCCCTTATGTCGTCTTCAACGTCAACGCCGACGTCAAGAGCGTCGATTCGGTCGAGATAGAGCGGTATAAGGTCATCAGCCTGCCCCTTTATCAGATGGCCGACCCCGATCTCGTCGCTCGGCTTGACGCCTGGGTCAGGAAAGGCGGCCGGCTCGTGCTCGGCTACCGGTCCGGCACGCGCGATAGGCGAAACTGGAACGTGGACCGGCCGCTCCCCGGCCTTTTCTCCGAGATGGCCGGCATCCGCGTCCCGCGATTCGAGTCTCTCAACTCGGGCAAGGCGGGGATCAAGGTCGGATTGGTCCCCGCGAAAGGCGAGGTCTGGGCCGACATCATCGAGCCCACGACGGCGAAGCCCGTCGCCGCATGGGCGGACAAACGCAAGTTCTATTCCGGCTTCCCCTGCGTTACCGTGAACGAGCGGGGCGACGGCAGAGTTTGGTACGTCGGTACGAGTCCGGATCCCCTCGGCATTTTCCTTCTCTATCGGCGCATCCTCAAGGACGCGAAGGTCGGCGCCGCGTTCCGCGGGATGGGGATAGAAGTAGTCGAAAGGCGTACCGAGGAAGGGGGAAAGGTGAAGGTGATCCTCAACCACAACGCGGGGGCCAAGCGGGTCCTCGGGAAGCGGATTCCGCCCTTCGGCTGGGAGGTGCTCGGATGAGGGAGTCGAAAAAGCCGGAGTCGGCCGCGGTCCTCAACGAGCGCGGCATGGATCTCACGGCGGGGGAGCGCTACGAGGAGGCCATCGAGGCTTTCGATCGCGCCCTCGAGCTGGAGCCGAGCAACCCCGGCCTACGGTACAACCGAGGCGAGGCTTATCGCCGGGCGGGGCGCGCGGCCGAAGCCCGAGCCGACCTCGAGGCCGTCCTGGCCGCCGAGGGCGAATCGGCCGATATCCTGCTCGCCCTCGGCCTCGTGGCATACGAGGCCGACGATTTCGAGGCGGCCGCCGCTCGCTACGAGCGAGCCCTCGTCCTCAAATCCGACTATCCCGAAGCCTGGAACGATCTCGGCGTCGTGGAGTTCCGTCGCGGCGAGTACCGAAAAGCCGGCGATGATTTCGAGAAGGCGGTCGCCCTCGCTCCCGGTTACGCCGAGGCCTGGCTCAATCTCGCGGACAGCTATTCGGAGCTGGGCATGGAACGGGAGCGGCGCGAGGCCTTGGCGAAGGGCAGGGCCTCGGGCGCGCGGAGCGAAGACGAGGAATAGGCACGATCGACGAGGCATCCCATGCCGGATCGAGGCAATTGTCTTTCCCGGCCGCTTGCCGTATCATCCCTCCGTATGACCGAAGTCCAGATAACGACGATCGATGAGGATCAGCTAGATACTGTGCTCGCCCTCGACGTGGAATTCGCCGGCGAGATGATCTTCTCCAAGCCGCTCATGATCAAGGGCAAGGTGTCCGGCATCGTGCGTTCCGAGAGCGACCTGTATATCGACGAAAAGGCGGTCGTCGAGGCGGACATCCTGGCCAATATCGTTTCCGTCAAAGGCAGCGTCAAGGGCAACATCTCGGCGCGCGAGAAGGTCGAGCTCTTTGCCTGCGCTTCCGTCGACGGCGATGTCACGGCTCCCCAGATTACCATGGAAACCGGCTGCCGCTTCAACGGCGCCTGCCGCATGGTCGCCCCGCAGATCGATGGCAAGGCTTAAAGCCTTCGCCGTCTTCGCATTGGCGGCCTTCGCGGCGGCTTCCTCGCCGGCGCAGGATAGGCCAGACGCCCTCAGGCTCTATGTCGACGGCAAATACGAGGATGCCCGCCGCGCCTGCATCGCCGATATCGCGGCGACCCCCGACGACGTAGAGTCTTACGTCGTGCTATCGTGGTCCCTCGTCGCCCTCGGCCGCTATGCCGACGCGGAGAACTACGCCCTGAAGGGCTATTCCGTCAGGCGCGATCCCCGACTGACCGAGACCCTCGGCGAGACCGCCTACTTCCTAGGCCGCAACGACGCGGCGCTACGCAATTTCCAGAACTACATCGGAGCCGTCAGCGAAGGAGGCCGAGTCGGGACGGCCTATTATTACATGGGCGAGATATACCTGCGCCTCGGTCGCTTCAGCCATGCGGACATAGCCTTTTCCACGGCCCTCCAGTACGAGCCGGACAGCGCCAAGTGGTGGACCAGGGCCGGCTATGCCCGCGAGAGGAACGGGGACGCGGTGCATTCGCTCGAAGCCTACCGCAAGGCCCTTTCGATAGATCCGCACTTTCAGGATGCCGCCGACGGGGAGAGCCGCGTTTCCCTGAAACTGCATTGACGATGGTCCTCAAGGTCGCGTTTCATACGCTCGGGTGCAAGCTCAATCAGCTCGAGACCGAATCATTCGCCGACGCCTTCGGCCGGGCGGGCGCCACCGTCCTGCCTCTCGATTCCGATGAGGGCGACGCGGATTTCATCGTCGTCAATACTTGCACCGTCACCGGCAAGGCCGAACAGAAAGCCCGCAGGATCGTCCGCCGAGCCCTCCAAAGGAATTCCTCTTCCTTCGCCATTATTACCGGATGCTATGCGCAGGTCGAGGCTGAGGCCCTCGCCGCCCTCGACGAGCGTATCCTGGTTCTGCCGGGCGGAAGGAAGGAGGCGCTGCTCGCCCTCCCGGCGTGGCTCGGCTCTCGCGAGATGGGCGATGGCGACCTGCTGGCCCGACTCCGCGAATGGCTCTCGGGCTTGGCTTTTTGCGCGGAGGACGGGGAAGGACGATTCGCCTATGAACCCGAAGCCTTCGCTTTCCATTCGAGGCCGGCGCTCAAGATCCAGGATGGTTGCGACAACTCCTGCGCCTATTGCCGAGTGCGGATCGCTCGGGGAAGGTCGACTAGTCTCTCGGCGACGGAAGCGCTCGCTCGCGCCCGCGCCCTCGAGGAGGCCGGTAGCGCGGAGATCGTCCTCACGGGAGTGAATCTCTCGCAGTATCGCGACGGAGACGTCGATTTCCCGGCCCTCTTGAAACTCCTCTTGTCGGGAACCGAGCGCATCGCGTTCCGCCTTTCTTCCTACGAGCCGGACCGGGTCGACGAAGCCTTTCTCGATGCCTTCGCCGATCCTCGGGTCCGCCCCCACGTCCATCTCGCCGTGCAATCGGGCTCCGACGATGTCCTCGCCGGCATGGGCCGGAGATACGGCGGCGCGGAGGTCGTCGCCGCCGTAGAGGCGCTGCGCCGCGTCAAGCGCGATCCATTCCTCGCCGCCGATATCATCGCGGGCTTCCCGGGCGAGACCGAGGCCGAAGCCGCCAAGACCCTGGCGCTCGCTCGCTCCTGCGATTTCGCCTGGATACACGCCTTCCGATTCTCCCCTCGACCGGGGACGAGGGCGGTCTCGTTGCCGAGGCGCGTGCCCGAGCGTCTCGCGGGCGAGCGGGTCGACGCCCTTCGCGATCTCGGACGAGCGGGTCGCGCTGCGTATGCGCGGCGTTGGACGGGGGCCGATGTCTCGGCCGTCATCGAAGACGCGCGGGGCGTCGGATCGACCGGAGCTACTGCCGAAAACTACTTGAAACTCGGTATTCTCGGTCTCCCGAGCGGGACGCTTTCGGGTCAAAGCATCCTTTGCAGAATCGATGGCGGGCGAGCCGGCTCGGCGACAGGGGACTTCGATGCGTTCGCGTCGTATATTCGCCCGGGGCGCTGAGTCTTCTTGAAAAATCTCCAAAATGCGCTATGTTGTAGTTTCCGAGCGCGGAGGTTTCAATGAGGCGGACGATTGCGGCGATCTCGATCCTCCTCCTTCTTCCCTCTCTCCTCTTTATCTCCTGCGATCAAATGTTCTCCAACAATCTGTTCGCCGGCTTGACGCATCAGAAGTTGAGCTCCTCTACCGTCGCGACGATGAGCCCCGCTCAAGTGGAGGCGCTTACCGAATCGGCCGATTCGATGTCGCAGCTCGCGGCCGACCCGGGCGCCAAGGCCGCGGCCTTGGCGAAGCTGCAGACGGCCTATGCCGCGGCCCCGGCAAGCGCGTCGGGACAGGCGGCTGCGATCGCGGCGGCCGATATATCCATAAAGACGGTTCCCGATGCCGCCCAGTTCGCGGCGACGGCTATCAGCCTGGTTTCAGGGAACTCGCTGAGCTCGTCAGCCTCGCCGTCGACGGTCGCCACCGCCTTGTCGGGCATCCTCCCCGTCGATATCTCCGGGCAATTGGGCGATTCTTCGACGCCGCCCGCCGCCTTTACGACGATGATCGAGGCTTTTACGGGCGCCAATAGTGCCTACCAAGCGCTTGCCGCCGGAGTCGGGCCCTCCGGCGCGTACGCCGATGCTACTCTCGGTTCCGGCGCGAAGATGGAGATAGCGGTCGATGCCGTCATCGCCGGCACTCTGAGCGGCGTCACCTCTCCCTCTACCGGCGCCCCGCTTACCGGCGACGCTCTTTCCTCCGCCCTATGGTCGGCGCTCGGGAATCCCGACCAAGCCGGGTCCTACCTTAGCCTCGGTAGCGTGACGGGTTCGAATGGAACGGTCAGCAATCTCCTTACGGCCGCCGGCTTGGGTACGAGCCTATGAGGCTCATCGACATGCGGCGAACCGCCGCCATCGCCCTCTCGCTCCTTCTATCCGGCGCTTCCCTTGCCGCCGAGATCTTTCCTTCCCTCGCTCCGAAAGATGCCACATCCATGGCCCTGGGCGGTTGCTTTACTTCGATTCCGACGGCCCAGTTTTCCTTCTTCGGCAACCCGGCGGCCTTTGCCGCTCCCAAGGGTTCCTTGACCCTCATCTATACGGACGCCTGGGCCTATATCAAGCCGACGAGCTCCAATATCTCATCCTTCGCCAATGCGCTGAAAGGCTCGAATTCCCTGGGGGCCATAGCGGGACTCATGCCGGCGAACGGCGGCATCGGAGGCGGAGCTTCCGTAGGATTGGGCTATGCCGGCAGGGGGCTCGGGCTCGGCTTATTCGCGACCAGCGACGAATATGCCGCCGGCGACAGCATACCCGGGGCCGTACTCGATTCGGACACCGAGGTCAGCGCGGTCATAGGCCTTGGCCTGCCGATAAAGCTCTTGGGGACGACTGTTTCCCTGGGCGGGGACCTGAGGCCTTTTTATCGCGTTCTGGCCGGCGAGTCTCTCGCCGATGTCGTGAACGGCCTTGCGTCTTCAGGCGGCGGCGATTCCCAGACCTCGGTCCTCGATAAGCCCGGAGTAGTCGAGGCGGGCTTCGGCCTGGCCATGGACCTCGGCGCCGCGGTGCAGCTCGGGAGCTTCGGCATCGGATTCTCGATTCGCGACATTTCCCCTTCGTTCTCGGTATGGACGGGGTCATTCCAGGAACTGTTCAGCTCCCTCGGCAAAGGCACGTTGCCCGATGCCGGTAGGAATTCCAATACCGCGATCTTCGCTCCCGATCTCAGCGTCGGCATGTCCTGGAAACCGCGCCTCTTTCCCGGCTTCGTCGATCCCGCCTTATATCTGGAATTACAGGATCCCGTCTGGGTCGCCCAAAACTGGGACGGAATCGGTTCGGCATTCAATCTCCTCCATGCCGGGGCGGAGATCAAGCTCCTCAATCTCATTACCCTGAGGGGCGGCATCAACCGCGGTTGGCTCTCGGCCGGAGCCGGCTTGAAGCTGCTCTTTCTCGATATCGATGCGGCCGTCTTCACCGAGGAGCTTGGAGCCTTGCCGGGGGACGATCCGCGCTCGGGCTTGGCTTTACAGGCGGCGATTCGCTTCTGATCTTTCGGCAGCCCGTCCGAGCGCCGATAATTACAGGGGCGCCGCGCCCGCGATCCTCGCGACGGCGCGGCGCCCTGCGCTTTTCGGAGGTCCATATGCGGCTTGCTTCGTATCGCTCGCGACCGCGTCGCCCTATCGGCATTCACTTCCTTCTCGCCGTGGCCTTCCTGGCCGCGATCCTCGTGACGGATCTCGCGGGCTGCCAGCAGCTCTTCACGACGTCGCTCGCCACGGCCCTCGCCCGCAGCAGCATTCCCATACCCTCCAACCTCTCGACCGGCCAGGCCGCCGACCTGGCAGCCCAGGCTAAGGCCAACCAGGATACGGCTCTGGCGACGGCCCTCGTCTCGAGCCTGGTCGCCGAGATCAACTCGACGACCGATCCCGCCACCAAGGCATCCCTGGAGGCATCCGCCGCTAGCGCGGCGATCGTCGCGAGCGGAGTCGGAACGTCCTTGACTACTCTTGTCAATTCCTACGAAACGACGAATACGGTCGACACCTCGACCCTCACCAGCCTTTTGACGACGGTTCAGGCCGGCGCCACCCCCAACGTCGTGACCGCGCTCTCCTATCTGGGAAACAATCCCTCCTTTACCGCCAACCCTGCCTCCTCGGGTCTGGGGGCGACGGATCTGGCCATCGCCGCCGTCGTCGTCGCGGCGAGCGTCATCCCGCCGGGCACCAACCCGTCGACCGTCAACCTCTCCGCCCTGCCGAGCGCCGACCAACCCCAAGTGGCAACGGCCAAGAACCTGATTACCGCGGCGGCAACTCTCGCGGGCTCCGACCCGACCACCACTTCGCTCCTGAATCAGTTTTCCGGAAACTTCGGTCTGCCGACCACATCATAATGACGGGAGAGAATATGCATCGTCGCCTCGTGCAGGCCATCGTTCTCTGCGTATCGATTACCGCATTCGCTTTGCCGGCCTTCGCCCTCGACGCTTTCGACTTCCTATCGGCGAGCGAGAAGAGCATGGGGGGGCGCCACGTCGCCCTCGCCGACGATTTCTCGGTCCTCCTGTCCAATCCTGCCGGGTTGGCCGATATGCCGAGGGAGATCTCGGCGGCGGATCTCGGCATACAGGCGATAGGTCCCGTTTTCGATATCGCCAATCTACTCTTGGGCGGCGATACCTCCACGGCCGCCATCACGGATTTCCTCGCCAAGAACAATTACAAGCTCTATTCGGGCCTGGATATCACGGGCCCCCTCGCCTTCGGCTATACCGGCGGCGGTCTCGGCTTCGGCCTGTTCAACGAATCCAAAATGACCGTCAACGTGGCCAGCGCTTCTTCGATCGTGGTGGACGCGCAGGAAGACGTCCTCCTCGCGGGCGGCTATGCGCTGCGCTTCGACCTGGGCAAGGGGAACGAGCTCGCCGCGGGTGTGACCACCAAGGGCTTCGTACGAGGCGACGTGAATAAATCGATGGGCATTCTAGAAGCGGTGAGTCTTGCCCATAACCTCGGCTCCGTGCTCTCCAACCCCTTTACCCTCACCACTGGCATAGGCGTCGACGCCGGCCTGCGCTGGACTTGGAAGGAACTCGCTGCGGGCTTGGTCTGCCATGACCTCTATAGTCCGGCGATCGTGACTACGTACTCGAGCGCGATGGGCTTCGTCGACGCCCAACCGGGCAGCTCCGGCACCGGTACCATCGACCGCAGCCTCGACGCGGGCTTCAGCTGGTCGCCCGCCCTGGGGCGTCTCGGTCAAATCCTGGATTCGCTCGTCCTCGCCCTCGATTACAAGGATATCCTGGACCTCCTCAATACGGTGCCTCGCAACCCGATACTCAACGTCGGCCTTGGCGTCGAGACGCGGGTCCTGGACATCGTCGCTCTGAGGGCGGGCGTCAGCGACGCCCTGCTGTCGGCCGGGATCGGCCTGGACCTGGGCGCGTTCACGATCAACCTGGCCGCTTATGGCGCCGAGCTCGGCCTCGATCCCGGCGATAGGCCGTATTATAATCTGCTCGTCGATTTCGATTTCAAGTATTGATTTGCAAGCCGCCCTGCATCGATTGACAGAGGCTTGCCGCCCAGATAGTGTAACTGTCTCGGGCCGCTAGCTCAGTAGGTAGAGCAACGCCCTTTTAAGGCGTGGGTCACGTGTTCGAATCACGTGCGGCTCATGGTCCGCATCGAAACGAGAGAGGCCGTCCCCGCGAGGACGGCCTCTCTCGTTTCGCGCGCCTTCCTTCTACGGCCCGATCATTTGCTCTTCAACGGAATCGGCATGGAATAGCCGAGGCCGAAGCGGGGGAAGCTCGCGACCCCGCCGAGCCCGAAGACGTACGAGCCTTCCGCGTAGAAGGGACCGAGCATGGCGCGGGCGCCAGCCTCGATGCCGAATCCGAAGGCGATAGCCGATGGAGAGTCGGCGGTAAACAAGCCCCCGAAGCCCTGGAGGTCCAGCCTGCCGCGCCGATACGAGGCCTTGACGCGGAGCGGCAGGTCGATAAAGCTTCGCGAGCTCTGCGGGTCGGCCATGTAGAAGGCGCCGGCCTCGCCTCCAAGGCTAAAGCCGCCCTCGAGCGGATGCATCGCGTCGACCCATGCGCCCCCCCTGAGGACCTGCAGGATATCGAAGCCGCCGGTCATCGGATAGGCGTCGTAATAGAGCCCGCCTCCGACGTCGAAATCGAAGATCGCCGCTTTCATTTCGGATGGAGCCGGCGCTTCGGCTTCTTTCCCGCTCGGCGTCTCGGCCTTCTCGGCAGGTTGCTTAGGCAGGATCTTGATGGCCGAGGTATCCACGGACATGCCCAGGGAAGCCGTAAAGAGGAAAGACGAACTGTTTGGGCCTTGATCCTTGAGCGCGTCGAGGCCGAATACGTATGCCCCCGTCGAAATGCCTCCGATGAGCTTGAGGGCGTGGTTGATCTGGGCGGTCGTATCGATACCCAAGACGATGGCCCCCAGGCTGTCGGTAACGCCTTCAGAGGCATAATGCTTGGAACGAAGCTCGTAGCCGAGGGAAAGCATGGCCGTATAGGGCACGTTTTTCTTGAAGACGTCGATGGTCATCGCGTATCGAGTCAAGGTGTCCGTCACGAGGCCGCCCGACGAGTCGACCTCGTTGAAGCTCTTGGCGGAGATCAAGCCCGAGACGATGGCATTGGGTACGTAGAATCCGGCAGCCAATTCGGTGAGCGCCTGGGGGTTGGACGCGGTCTGCAAGACCGATATCGCCGTCCCCCCGTCGGATCTCAAGGATACGTAGGCGACGCCGGGCCATTGGAGCTTGACGGAGGCCGAAATGCCGGCGGAGAATGGTGCCGAGTCGGAATTGAGGAAGCCGATGAGGGGACCGACGGATATCCTCGCGATGCCTCGATCGAACTGCACCGCGGCGATCGCCGTATTCCGAAGCACGGGATCGCGATCGTAGGAGAGCCTGATCGTGGCGTCCTCCCCAAGGGGAGTCGTCAACCATGCCTTGCCTCCCCAAAAATAATCGGTACTCGGGAATTGGCTTACGCTCAATGGAGCTACGGGAGTCCAGGGGAACTGGAGGTTGCTCGTCAAGCCCTCGAGACCGAACTCCAAGGCCTGAGCCGTCTGAGCGGCTACCGCCAGAGCCATGACTGCGAGCGCCTTAGCCGCAAAGGATCCGGTCCTCATGGATGCATCCTTAGTATGAGGTCTTGAAGCCGATGTATGGCCCGAACATCCCGTACCATTCGGACGGGATGGGGAATACGCGCACATCGAGCTTGAAGTCCCAGCGAACCCCGCCCGAGATGATCGAATAATAGGGGGACGTATCGATCGCTAGAGGAGGCGCATTTACCGGGTCCGTGGTCTCGGGGCGGAAAGCGAACATGGTTTGAAGCCCGCCCTGGGAGCCTTTATCCTCTATATGGCCGAAGCGGAGGTCGAAGGCGGCATCCATCGCGCCCTGCTCGCCGAGGCTGCCGTAATCGATCTGATCGTACCAGCTTGGATGGTAGAAGAGGGTGATCACCGCCTGGGCTGCCGATCCGAAATTGATCCGCGGCTCGAAGAGGAAATATACGTCATTGATGGAGAATGTCGTGGAAGGGTCCCAGTGCGTAACGCCCATTTGGGCGAAGAACTCCCCCACGTCGCCGGTCGTCGCATAGAAGAGCAGCCCGCCGCGATAGCTGCCTTCGGAACCTTCCGTCGTGGCCCCGGCGAAAAGCTCGGTCTTGACCATGGGGCTATTCAGCAGATAGCGCAGGTCTCCCGACCAATTTCCCGGGCCTATGTTCGCATCCTGGTAAAAATACAGATAGCCGATGGAGTTGGAGCTTAGGCTGGGGGTCGTGGAAAGGCGGAAGCCGGTGCCGTTCGCTTGATAGATCCCGTCGAACCAGACATTCTGATTACCGCCCACTCCGTTCGGGTAGACCATGGGGCCGCGGAGCTCCGTCGAGAACGGAGCCGCTCCGAAGAGGGGCGTGAAATCGTCGCCCGAGCAGAAATTATCCATCTGGCCCACGAAATAGGCGAGATCGAGGGGGAGGCTGAAGACCGATTTCGCCGTTACCGCTACTGTCATGAGCTGCGGGCTTATGAGATTGTTAATGCTATTCGCGAGATCGCTCGTAGTCGCGCTCGAATTGAGCGGATTTAGGCTTGTGTTAGCGATAGACATGGCTTTCTCGATGTCGGAATTCAGGAATTGCAGCTTGAGGAGACCGGAGAATTTGTCGCCGCCTTCCATAGACATGTCGAAGAAGAGCCGGGAACCCACTTGGAAGGATCCTGCGCCCTGGTTGAGTTCGCCATGGGTGAGGAGCTCGAGATCGTCGATCCGCAGATCCGCCGCGGTGAGGGAGCAGGGCGCCAGGGCGCAGCGGAGGAGGATGAGCGGCAAGAGAACGGCTCTAGGCTTGGGCATGGTCACTCACTCCTGGCCAATCGATGCGGCCTCACTCGATTATTGTAGCGCCCGTGCGCCGCGAATACACGGCGCCGGGTCGGGCGCTTACATATTATCGGCTCGTTTGGCCGACGAGAAAGCGCAAAGCCACCGCATCGGCCTTGACGTAACGTGCTAACTATATAATGCTCTAAACACGATGAGCGACTATCTCGACCCCAGCAATGAGGAGCTTCTCAAGGATTTTTTCGCCGAAGCGCAGGGCCAAGTCGAGTCCCTCGAGCAGAATGTCCTCGCCTTGGAGCAGGAAAGCGGCAATCGGGACGCCGTCGACGAGATATTCAGGGCTGCCCATACCCTAAAGGGGGGCGCAGGCACGGTCGAGATGTTGGAGCTCGCCGAATTTACCCACCTGGTCGAGGACGTTCTCGACGGCATCCGTTCCGGAAAGGCAGCGGTAACCGAAGCCGTCATAGACGCCCTCCTGGGCTCGATCGACGTAATCAAAGCCATGCTGGATTCCAGAGGAAGAGGTTCCGTGTACGAGGGCGATACTTCGACCATAAAGGCGACCCTCGCGGCCTTCCTTCCAGCCAGCGCGGTCAAGTCTTCCGCCGCAATTCCGGCCGCGCCCCTCTCGCAGGCTCGGGCGCAGGCTTCTCGCGAGCCCGGCTCGCGCGAGTCGGGAGCGGCCCCGCGGGTCCAGTTCGACCTTTCCGAGTACGAGCTCCTCGAGCTCCGAGAGGCAGGGGCAGGTAGGCGAATCTTCCGCCTCCGCCTCAGTTTCAATCCGGACAATGTCATGAAGACGGTCTCGGCTATTCACGCTTTCGCGGCTCTCCGTGACGTAGGAACCGTGCTCAAGACCGTTCCGGATTTCGAAAAGCTCTACGAAGACGCCTTCTATCCCATTGTCGAGTATTTCGTCGCAGTCGACAAGGATTCCGAGGAACTGCGCCGTAAAGCCTTCATTCCCGACGTCGTCGACGCGGTCGACGTCGAGGAGCTCGCGGGAGAGTCGACTCTGACCCCGGCCAAGCCGCTTTCGACCGCGCCGAGGCCCATGACCGTTTCCGAGACCAGGCCGGCGCCGAATGCCGTCGCGGCTATAGCCGTCCCTCCCGTGCCCGCCGTCAACGATGGCGAGTCCGCGTCTCCGGAGCAGTCTCATCACGACGAAGGGCGCAAGAGCTCTCAGGGCTCGATCCTAAGGGTGGACTCGCGTCGCATCGACAATCTCCTCAACCTGGTCTCGGAAACGGTCATCAACAAGGCGACTTTCAACCAGATTTCCGCCCAATTCGGCGATCTCATGGGGGCCCTCCAGAGTTCGGAAAGCCGCTTCCGCGACGGCATCAAGGACCTTTTCGACGGCTTGCCCGACTACCTCGCCGCCATCCAGCAGGGGAAGTCGGCCAAGGAGATCAAAAAGGAAATACTCGAGAGGTTCGGCTTCCTCTACCAGGCCTTCGACGGCTTCGAGGCCGACCTCAAGACCGATGTCGCCAAGTTCCGCTCGACCGCGCAGAATCTGGGTAGGATCACGGGGGAGCTCCAGGAAGGAGTCATGCGCATCCGCATGGTCCCTATTAGCCAGATATTCAGCCGCTTCCCGCGCCTCGTGCGCGACCTCACGAAGACTCTCAACAAGAAGGTCAATCTAGTCATAGAGGGAGAGGATACCGAGCTCGACAAGTCCGTCGTAGAGGATCTTCTCGATCCGCTCATGCACTCGGTGCGTAACGCCCTCGACCATGGCATCGAGTCGCCGGCGGAACGCGCCGCGGCGGGTAAAAGCGAGGAGGGGACCGTCCTCCTCAAGGCTTCCAACGAAGGCAACATGATCGTCATCGAAATAGCCGACGACGGCAAGGGCATCGATGTCGAGGCCGTTCGCGCCAAGGCGATCGAGAGGGGGCTCATACATCCGAGCAAGGTGCTTACGGACGTCGAAGCCTATAACCTCATATTCGACGCGGGCTTCTCCACCGCCAAGCAGGTGACTAACATATCGGGGCGCGGCGTCGGCCTCGACGTGGTGAAGCGCCAGATCGAGAAGCTCAACGGCAGCGTTACCGTCTCCAGCCAACGCGGCAAGGGCACGCGCTTCACGATCAAGATGCCCCTGACCCTCGCCATCATCCAGGGCCTCCTCGTCCGCGTGGGCAAGGAGACCTATTCGATCCCGATCACCAGCGTCATCGAGAGCCATAGGATAAAGCCGACCGACGTGCGGATGATAGATAACTATGAAGTATTCAACATCCGAAACGACGTGGTGGCGCTGCTCCGCCTCAATCGGCTTTTCCGGATCCCGACGAACGAGCAGCGCGAGTACTATTTCGTCGTCATCGTCGGTACCGCGGACAAGCGGGTCGGCCTCATGGTCGACTCCCTGATCGGCGAGGAAGACGTGGTCATCAAGCCGCTGCGCGACCAATTCACCCAATCGCCGGGAATCGCGGGGGCTTCCATCCTCGGCGACGGCTCGGTATGCCTCATCATCGATGTAAGCCAGCTGCTCGAGCTGGGACTGAAGCAAGAGTTGGAAGAACGGCGCCGCCTCGAGGCGACGATCCGCTAACGCGGCTAGGAGCGGCACATGACGGCGCAAACCGAACGAGAGGTCAAGTCGGCGGCGGCCGAGCCCGCGATCAGGGCGGATAAAGTCGATTTCAAGATGGTCACCTTCTCCCTCGCGGGGAAGGAGTACGGCGTCGACATCATGAGCGTCAAGGAAATCGCGAAGGCCGCGCGCTTCACCTACGTGCCCAACGCCTCTACCTTCGTGCGCGGCGTTTACAACTTGCGCGGCGAGATCATCTCGGTCATCGACCTCAGGATCTTCTTCCATCTTCCTGCCGTACGCAAGGAAGAAGAGGCGCTCGAAAGCCTGATCATCCTCAAGATCGACGAGCACGTCTTCGGAGTCATCGTCGACGCGATCGACAAGGTAGTCGGCATCGTCTCCGGCTCCATCCAGCCGCCGCACCCCATCTTCGGCGACATCAACGTCAAGTATATAAAGGGCATAGTCGAGAACGGCGGCAAGCTTTACATCATCCTCGACGTCGAGAAGATCTTCGCCCCCGAGAAGCCCGAGGAGTCCAGGTCCGGCGCCCTCGAGGCCCGCAAGGCGGAGGCCTTGCCGGGCTCGATGGAGCCCAGCGCGATAACCGGCGGCGACGTGTCCGCGTCCTTCGTCTCTGAAACCCTCGCCGCCTTTCGCGGTTTCCATGTTACGAACGTCAACGCGGCCTGGTTCCAAAAGCGCTTCGCCGAATGGAAATCCGAGCGAAAAGGCGTGGACCTCCAGCTGAGGGAGGAGTCCGACGCGGACCATTTCCTGGAAGGATTCTGGTCCCCCGGTACGGGGGCGTTGTGGGACGACGTCCATGCCGCCGAGTTCGAGAAGGCGCTGCCCCCGATCGAGGTCAAGAGCATCAACGTCTGGAACCCCGGTTGCGGGAAAGGCTACGAGACCTGGGCCTTCGCCTGCATCATGCGAAAGCGCTATCCGGACGCCAGGATCAAGATTTGGGCCAATGACTCCGACCTACTCGCGATCTCCATGGCTCCCAACATGGTCTTTCCCGAAAGCATACCCGATTATTATAAACCCTTTACCGCGAAAGGCCGCAACGGACTGGTCTTCGTGCAGGCGATTCGCGATTCGATCTTCTTCGAATTCCACGACGTGATGAACACCAATACCTTGCCGCCCCTCGATCTCATCCTCTGCAGGGACATGTTGTCCTTCGTCGCTCCTATAGACCAGAAAAGGCTTTTGGGGGATTTTATCGATAAGCTGAAGCCCAACGGGATACTGCTCTGCGGGGCGAACGAGAGCCCCGGCGAGGGCTGGATCGCCGCGGCTACGGGGGCCATATCGGCTTTCCGCAAGGAACAATGACGGAAACGAGGAGAGCGGAATGAGAGTCGAATACATCAACCCCTTCGTGGAAGCGGCCTTCAACGTGCTCCGTGAAGTCCTGCAGTCCGACGTGAAGCGGGGCGAGCTCTACCTTAAATCGACTTCGATGCCGGTCATGGGCGTTGCCGCCATAGTAGGCCTGGCGGGCGACGTGGAGGGACGCGTGCTATTCGACATGGATAAGCCGACGGCTCTCAAGATCGCCTCGGTGATGAACCAGGAGGATCTCAAGGATTTCGACGACCTCGCCAAGGCCACGATAACCGAGCTCGCCAATATGATCACCGCGCAGGCGATCACAAAGCTCCATGACCTCGGCTTCCGCTTCGATCTCACGCCGCCTGCGATCTTCACGGGCGAGAACATGGAAGTGTCGAACGCGGACGTCGAGGCCCTGATCGTGCCGATGGAGACGGGGCATGGCAAGATAGAGATCAACGTGGCGATAAGGGAGCGGGGCTAAGGCCTCGCTGGACCTGCGGTTGGCGCAGCGGCGAGTTGCCGGGAGAATGGTCCACGCGGGGATCCATTGGCGCGGGGCGGCATTCGGGGGTCGCGCTTGACAGCGGGGAGCAGGGGCTGATATAAAAGCTTCTACGCGTGCGGCTGATACCGGACGCGCCATCGAGCAGGGCGGTTAGCTCAGTTGGCTAGAGCACCAGTATGACACGCTGGGGGTCACAAGTTCGACTCT
>Ga0181520_10005161_pt1 | contig 21057 bp, 12 predicted proteins | sample PEATcosm2014_Bin_29_FD_132451 | JGI IMG/M metagenome (GOLD analysis project Ga0181520, IMG submission 132451) | Peatland microbial communities from MTU Mesocosm Facility, Houghton, MI, USA - PEATcosm2014_Bin02_30_metaG | ecosystem: Environmental > Terrestrial > Soil > Wetlands > Peat | place... | reverse complement strand
CTTCATCTCAATCTCCTTGGAGTTCATTCCCTTTTGGCTTCCAGGCCAAGGCTGTTAGTGGGCAGGAGCCGTGGAAGGCAGCCGCCACGAACGCTTGCCAGATCATTACTGTTATAGTTGACTACAACACTAATTTTTTGTCAAGCGTTTTTCTTTTTATTTTTTTTGGCAATCCGCTTAGGAAAAATCATTCGCCCAAGTCGCCCGCCAGCTTCAGGCCTGCCAAGCGCCCGACCGTAGCGCGCTCAACGGTAGCGGCACCCAACCGTAGCGCCGGCCCAGCCGTAGCGCCGACCAACCGTAGCGCCGGCCCAATCGTAGCGCCGGACAAACCGTAGCGCCGACCCAACCGTAGCGCCGACCTCCTGGTCGGCTGTAATGTGGACCTCCTGGTCCACGTTCTCTCCTTCTTCTTCCGGCCACGAACCGCGAACCTGCTTCCTCCGTCATCGCATAGTAAACTGAGTGCGTGATGACGACCGCAAGCAAGCTCATTCTTCTTTCGATTGCCGCAGCAACTTTCAGCACCGCTTACATCCTGGCGGCGCAGCAGGGCGGCGCGCGCTCTGCGGATGCCGGTCAGACACATCGTTTTTCCAGCGAGATGGGATTCACTCTCACTTATCCGGCCGAGTGGAGCACCACCGATCTGGGTCCGATGCTGCCGGCCTCCAAGCTGGCGCTCAATCCGCAATTCGCCAATGACTCCTATCGTCGCTCCATCGAGTGCACGCAGAAGGTTTTTTTTGCCCGCAGCGGTGATCCCCAGTCCATCTTTCTGGGCGGAGTTCTCACCAGTGAGTGCATGGGCCAAAAGCCCGACCTGGACACATTCACCTCTCGCACCATGAACAGCTTGAATGGGCGCTATCAACTCAGCGAAACGCATTATGCGGCATTTACCGTGCAGGGACAGAGCTTCTGGGCGCTGCGGACCAAGGCCGTTGACCGCAAGGATGCAAGCTCCGTTCAGACCATCGAGTATCTGGCCGCGGTGCTGCCCAAGGGACTGATCTATCTGTCGGCGCAGTCCAAAGACGCCCGGGCGCAGGCAGGCTTTGAACACGCGCGGCTGCATCTGGACAACAACATCGAAACCGATCTGATTCCCCAAGGTGTCTTTGATGCCGCGCCCTCCGGCCATGAGGAGTTCACCAAACTTGCGCCGCAGGCGTCCACCATCACCTTCGTCAACTTTGACAAGACAGCCTCGCATCATTTCAAGAGTGATTTGGGTTTCAGTTACGAGATCCCCACTGATTTCCAGATCTTTGACCCGCTGGATTGGGAGGCAAAGCATCGCCTGGATGCAAACGGCCAGCCGGTGACCACGACGGTTCCTGAGGCAAAGCGGCGCAAGACGCTGGTGGTGGCCAGAACCGAAGGGCAATCCAGGCAAGTGATCCTCACATCCTGCACCGGTCCGTGCTTGGGGCCGCTGCAAAATGCAACAAATCTGAACCTCCTGCTGGCGAATGATGTGCTCGATCTGGCCCGGAAATATGCGCTGCGCAATACGCGTTATGGCGCTCTGACGGTCGGCTCTCATACCTTTGTTGTGATGCGTTCCGCAGGCTCCTTCAAGGCCCAGCCCTGGGAGCCGGAAAAAGAGATGGCGGTGATGATTACGCCGGTTGCGGGCGGAGTCATTGAGTATTTTCTGCTGTGCAAGTCGCGCGCTGATCTGGATGCGCTGGCGGCAACGCGCATCCATTTTGACGATGGCGCGGCGAGCGAGCTGATTCCCGAAGAAGCCTTCAACAACAGCCAGCAGCCTGCGCCCATCGACTCCGCGCCGCAGGCTGCCGCTCCACAGGCAACACAAACCCATCCCCAAGCCGCTGCCGTGGATGCGGTTGAGCCCATTGTCATCGAGAAATACGACCACGTGTATACCATGGCTGCCGACGGAACCGGCACGCGCCTGTTCACCATGGCGGCCACGGTTCACTCCGAGGCGGCGGTGCGGCAACTCGGCCTGCTCACGCTGCCCTTTGCCTCTGGCAGCGGGCACCTCGATCTGGTTTATGTGCGCGTGCGCAGGCCGGATGGCACAGTGACCGAGACGCCCGTCGATCAGGCCATCGAGATGCCCAGCGCCGTCACCACCAGCGCTCCCTTCTACAGCGATCTCAAGGAGTTGCAGTTGCCTGTGCGCAACCTGCGCGTCGGTGACCGGCTGGAGTATCAGGCACGCTACGTGATTACCAAGCCTGAAGTTCCCGGCCAGTTCTGGGGCGGCGAGAACTTTGTCACGGACGCTGTCACCCGCTCGCAAACCCTGGAGCTGCGCGTTCCGAAAGATAAATATGTGAATGTCTGGAGCCCGACTCTCCAGCCCACTGAAACCACCACGGCCACTGAGCGCATCTATCACTGGCAGACCTCCAACTCCACGCCGACTGTGGGACCGGAGGCCGAAGCCGCCAGGGAGCGCGAGAAAAAGCATCTCTGGAGCGAGGCCGAAGAGCTGGACGAGAAGGATGGTAAGCTGCCTTCGGTGGCATGGACCACCTTCAAAAGCTGGGATGAGCTGGGAAGCTGGTATCGCAGCCTGATCGCCAGCCGCATTCTGCCTGTGGCTCCCGAGGTCAAGGCAAAGGTGGATGAGTTGACTGCGGGCAAAACCACGCAGGAGGAAAAACTGCGCATTCTTTATCAATATGTTGCCTCGCAGATCCGTTACATCGGCGTGGCCTTCGGGGTGGGGCGCTTGCAACCGCACGCTGCCCTCGATGTGCTGGAAAACCAGTACGGCGATTGCAAGGACAAGCACACTTTACTGGCCTCGATGATCTCCGTGCTCGGTCTGCATCCTGAGGCCGTGCTGATCGGCGCGGGTGTGCGCTTCAATCAGGATGTGCCTTCGCCTGAGTCCTTCAACCATCTCATCACGCGGGTGGTTGTCGATGGCAAGCCGATCTGGCTGGACGCAACCACCGAGGTCGCGCCATATCGCGCCCTTCTTGTGGGCCTGCGCGATAAAAGCGCGCTGGTGATACCGGAGCAAGGTCCAACCAGCATCGAGCGAACCCCGGCCCAGTTGCCCTTTGCCGCCGTGGACAAGATGGATGCCGTCGGCACGCTGGACCTAACCGGCGTCTCCAACTCGCATATTGTGATGACCATGCGCGGCGACAACGAGATTCTGGTCCGCACTGCCTTCCATCAGGCCGCTGCCGGACAGTACGACGAACTGGCCCAAAAGATCTCGTTCGGCATCGGCTATGGCGGCACCACCAGCCACGCCGAAATCTCGCGCCCCGAAGACACCACCGATCCCTTCCGCCTCAGCTACGACTATATGCGCGAAAAGGCAGGAGATTGGGAGCACTACCGCATAGTCGCTCAGTTGATGCCCACCAATATGCCGCGCGTCAGCGATCAGGAGCCTCCGACGCACTCCATCGAACTTGGCCCGCCGCGCACTGAAATCTCCACATCGGCCATGAAGCTGCCCCGCGGGTGGTTCGCCACGCTGCCCGCGCCCAAACACCTCCAATCCACCTGGGCAACCTTGGACGAGAGCTACCGCTTCGATGGCGGAATGGTTTACGCGCGGCGTGAGCTGGTGGTGTTGGCAAAGAAGGTGCCGCAGGCCGAGTGGCGCGCGTACAAGAAATTCGCCGACCAGGCCAACTTTGGCGAGGAATCCTACATCCAACTCACTCCCGCCGCTGCCTTCGGTGGGGGGCTTTGATCAAGAGCTATAAGCAGTTGGCACCAGCCTTCACTCGACCTTCGGCAAAGTAAGCGATGCCAACGCACGCACTGACTCAGCGGGCCAGACGCCAGGTCTTTGACCGCATGAAGAGGCGCCTGATCGGGATGTAGGGTCTTAGGGGCGCCCGTGGCAGGAGCCTCTCCATCCACGCTCACGCCTCACCCGCAGAACAGATGCCCAAGAAAAAAGTGGAATGCGAGAGTCGCATTCCACTTTTCCTGAAAATCAGGAGGGACAATGATCAGAAAACCACTCCGAATGTGCTGCCGGTTGTTCCGGGATTAGCGCGAGCGCAGAAACTTGAGACGCAGCATTCCAGCCAAGCCAAGCAGGCCGGTGCCGAATAATGTCAGCGCCCCGGGCTCAGGAGTAACAACCTCAGGAGAAAAGTTGTATGTCACCGTGACCGTGCCGCTGTCGCTGGTCACTTCATTCAAGGCGAGCAATCCGCCTGAACTTACGACATTGAGTTCGGTGTATGTGCCGAGATCAAATACAACATTTCCCACGCCGGAGAACGCCGATAGTGTGGACCCAGTGGTAATCGCGCCGCTATCATCAGGCGTTCCGCTCAAAGAGAGCGCTCCGCTATCAAAAGCAGGGGGAAGCGTTAGAGGAGTTAGAAGAGCATGGGTAATAGGATTAAAAGGCTCCCCGCCAACCACATCTTCGTAAAGCGCGGAGACGTTTGCGTTGGTCAATGTGAAAAGGGAATCGGTATACAGTTTAGTCACCGTGCCGCCGGATGAATCCTCAGGGACGCTGCCGGTAATGTCCGTCGACCCGCCGCCGGAAAGTACAACATCAATCGATGTCAACGTTCCGAGGCTGGTGCTGAACTGAGGAACGTAAAGGACATCCGACAATTCAGTCAGAGTCAGAGGCACCGTTGCCGTAAACGTTTCAGAAGTTGAGGTTGACCCGGAAAGCACTGCGTTGATGGTATCTGCATGGGCCACGGGTACTGCGGCGACGAGCGCCAAAGCAGCAAGAGGAAGCGAGAGAAGCGTTGCGTTGCGAATGGCCTTCATAATTTTGTCCTCATCCTTTGCGCCCGTAAAAAGCCTACTGAGCGCTTCATTCAAGGTTCCGGCTGAATGGGGTTCCAGACGGTAACCGGTTATCGTTTAAAGAATAGAAACACTTTCTCCCGATCTGGCAGGGAATCAGTAAATCAGACCGATCTGCCCCTTTATATGCACGTAGCGGTCCATCTCAGGTACTCCTGTGAAATATTTGGTCATGCATGGATAAAGCTAATAAAAAGAAAAGGATAGATTCTTGAATTCCTAACGCTGTGGGGCCCGGCAAAGCGCCTGAGAATGCGAGGATCATGCAATATCTTGCACAGGAAAAGGATATAGATTTTCCCCAACGAGGAATCTGAAATCAGAAGTAAACAGAGAGCCTGTTGGAGAGAGCGAGCGCCAGAACCGCGGGACCGCCGACTCAAAATCACAGAATCTGTGGTGACCCAGAGTCCTGAGATGGGAATGAAAATCCCTGGTGACGGTTAAGAACCGCTTCCGCAAAAAACAAAGGTTGACGTTGGATGAATTTGGCGCTAGATTAAGCAAACACGGGAAAGGAGGTAGATCCAACTGATGCAGAAAGATTCTTCGAGTCGTACCGTACGTGAGGTGACTGAGGCCTAGGGCATCGCGCCTTAGAGTTCCTGGTTGCCCCCACGCGGAGAGTTTTTTGCCGCATGGGACGCTACTGCAACTTCATGGTTGGCTGATTCTCTGAAGCCCGATGCGCGGGTGGCAATTCTTTCACCGAGCGACGAATCCTGTCGCCGAAGGAGTCCGGCTTGCCGGGCGTCGCCACCACAAATCTCAATCAGGGAGCAGAAATGAAGTGCCCCAGGCTTTCGCTTTAGCGCGATGGCCTTAGTCCAATACCCACAGTTCACCGCGACGGCCTGGGCAATGCGCTCAGGCCGCCGTTTTGTTGGGGGCTTTTTCTCGGCAGTTCCGCGCTTTGAATATAAGAATCTTCTTCTGAAGAGGCTGCGGAAAAAGGAATGAATTTGAGTGAAAACCCAGAAAAACATCCCGCAGGGGCTAAAGCCCTGTTGATTCCATGGGCTTTATCGGCACGACTAAAGTCGTGCCCTGACGCTTCTGAGCTTTTTATTTAGTTTTCCGCAGCCTGTAAAGTCGTGCCCTGACGCTTCTGGATTCTTTATTTAGTTTTTCCGCAACCGTGAAGTTGATTTGCATTTCTGCCGATGTAGTAAGGTGTCCCCCGTGATAACGAAAATCTTTGTACAGGAGCAGAACCGTGGACTTGGACAATGCAATTCAAAAACATGCCGAGTGGAAATTCAAATTCCGCAATGCCCTCCTCAGCGGTGAGCAGTTGGATGCTGCGGCAATCAGCAAGGACAACAACTGCGAATTCGGCAAGTGGCTTCATGGCGAGGCGCGATCACTCTACGGAAATGACAATCATCACGCAAAGTGCCTCACCGCTCATGCAGCCTTTCACGTGGAAGCCGGCAAGGTTGCTGCTGCAATCAATGCGAAAAAGACGCAAGAAGCCGAGAAAATGATGGCTCCTGGAACTCCGTATTCAGAGATTTCCAAAAGGGTCGGAATCGCGATCATTGAACTGAAAAATGCAACTCATAAATAGCGGTCAAGATTCGACTGGCTTTTGTTTTTTAGCTTGGCCGCGACCGTGGCGGTAAGCCATACGACGTGTGGCTGCGATACACTCACAACCATGCGGGTCTTTGGCATTGATTGCGGGACGGAGATCACCGGCTACGGCGTCGTCGAGACGGATGATTCCGGGCGGCAGCCGCGCTTGACGATGAAGGCGATGGGGGCGATCCGGCTGGTGAAATCGAAGACCACGGCGGAGCGGCTGGAGCAGGTCTTCCGCGCGCTGAGCGCCGAGCTGGAGCGCTGGCAACCGGATACGGTGGCCATCGAAGAGGTTTTTTACTCGGTGAACGCCAAGTCGGCGCTGAAGTTGGGGCAGGTGCGGGGCGTGGCGCTGTTGGCCGCGGCCATGCTGGGACTTCCGGTGGCGGAGTACGCGCCTCTCAAAATCAAATCCAGCGTAGTCGGCTACGGGCTGGCCAAAAAAGAACAAGTGCAGTTTATGGTGGCGCGGTTGCTGGAGCTGGCCGAAGTGCCGCAACCGGCCGACGCCGCTGACGCGTTGGCCATCGCCATCTGCCACATCCACACTGCGCAGACGATGCAGGCGCAAAGGGGCGGACGAGGTTGAGATCAGGGCCACGGCCTCTTAATGAAAAGCGCGGGCAAGGATGCCCGCGCTACCGCCAGCCATGAGGCCAGCGCTACCTATTTGCGATTCTTCAGTTTCCAGGGGCGGTGGCTGGGGCCATCAGCAAGCGGTCAGAGAGGGTGAAGACCAGGATGGTTCCCGGCTCCAGAGTGGCTTGAGGGTGGCTGATGAGCAGGTGCGCGGAGACGACCCCGGCTCCGATGAGGCCGCCGGTGGCTGCGCCGATGGGGCCGGCGACGACTGCGCCGGTGGCTGCGCCGCCGCCCACTGCGCCGCCGTACTCGATACTGTCGCGCTTGATGCGCGAAGCGGGCAGGACTGCGCCCTCGGAGCCGACCTTGGTCTTGACGCCGGGGGTGCTGCTTAGGTTGGCATGCAGGCGGTAACGGCTTCCGTCGGCCAAAATGACTGTCTCAGGGCGCAAAAGCATGGAGCCGTGGCCGCCGGGATGACCGGTGGAGACGGAAGCGAGTTGGCCGTCAATCTCCGCGCCGGCGGGGATAATCACTTGGCCGTCCCGTACCACGTCAGAGGCCACGCGGCTGCGGAAGGCCTCGCCCTTTTCGCTGCGGGCGGTGGAGAGTTCGTCGAGCAGAGAGACGCGAATGGTGGCGCCTTCAGGCAGTTCGCCGGGGCGCAGCGGAAGCGGATGGACAATGTCGCCATCGGGATCGGCGACCAGGCGCCGGGTGAGGGTCGGCTCGGCGGCAGCAGGCGCCTCAGGCGCGACGGCCGCGGCTTCGGTGGCCACGGGAGCGGCGGGCTGAGCCTGCGCTGGAGCGGGCGCGGCGACGATGGCGGGCGACGGCTTGGCGCGGTTGGCGGAGACGATGGTGCTGTCGGGAGGCGGCGTCGAGGTGCCCTCATAGGGGTTGGATTGCGCTCCCAGAGCGGCGGAGGCAGCGAGCAGCAGGGTGCAGATCAGTGTGGGCCGAATCATCCAAAACTCCTTTTAGAGGCGCGGGAAAACTCCTCCATGTATTCAAACCCCGCCGGGTGGATTGAGTTGCGCGGTAGAGGGCAGGGAATCAAAAACTCTAGCCAACTCACCCAATGTAAGGCTAACGCGAATAGAGAGCGAAGCGGTGGATGAACTGCGCAGACGTGCCTTGGTTGGCACGAATCAATATAGGCAACCCACTCTGGCACAGTTCCAGGCCGGCAACAAATTGGAGTGAGGGTTGAGCGATTTTATCCAGCGCAGAGGCCGGGTTTGCTAGAATCCTTGCGAGTGAGTGAAGTATCTAAAGGTTTGGACGGAGAGGAAAGACGCAAGTGCCAGAGCTTCTGAGTACGATTCACAGCGCAGCCGGAGAAGCTCTTGCCGTAGACCGCCGTCCGCGATTGAATGACCGGCTGCAACACCGCATTACGAGGAGCGATATGACTGAGATTGTTGCCATCCGCGCCCGCGAGGTTCTAGACTCGCGCGGCAACCCGACCGTGGAAGCAGACGTGATTTTGGAGAGCGGCGCACTGGGCCGCGCCATTGTGCCTTCGGGGGCATCCACCGGCGAGCATGAGGCCGTGGAACTGCGCGACGGCGACAAGAGCCACTACCTGGGCAAGGGCGTTTTGCAGGCCGTGGAGAATGTGGAGACGGTGATTGCGCCGGAGCTGGAAGGCATGGATGCGGCCAATCAGCGGCTGCTCGATCAGACGATGATTGCTCTGGACGGCACGCCGAACAAGAGCAAGCTGGGCGCGAATGCGATTCTGGCCGTCTCGCTGGCTGCGGCGCGCGCCACGGCGCTGACGCTGGAGGTTCCGCTCTATCGCTATCTGGGCGGCGTGAATGCCAGCATTCTGCCGACGCCGATGCTGAATGTGCTGAACGGCGGAGCGCACGCAGACTCGAACGTGGACTTTCAGGAGTTCATGATTATGCCGGTGGGCGCGGAGCGATTCAGTGATGCGCTGCGCTGGTCGGCAGAGACCTTCCATACGCTGAAGAGCGTGTTGAAGAAGAAGGGCTATAACACGGCGGTCGGCGATGAGGGCGGCTTTGCGCCTTCGCTCAAGTCGAACAGCGAAGCGATTGAGTTGATTCTGGAAGCGATTGAAGAGGCCGGTTACAAACCGGGCGAGCAGATTGCCATTGCGCTTGACCCGGCGTCGAGCGAGTTCTACGACAAGGACAAGAAGAAGTACGTATTCAAAAAGAGCGACAAGCGCGAGCTGTCCAGCGAAGAGATGGTGGCCTTCTGGGATAACTGGAGCCGCCAGTATCCGATTGTCTCTCTGGAAGATGGATTGGCAGAAGATGATTGGGAGGGCTGGAAGCTGCTCACCGACAAGTTGGGCGGGCGGATTCAGTTGGTAGGCGACGATCTCTTTGTCACCAACACCAAGCGTTTGCAACGCGGCATTGAAGAGGGCGTGGCCAATTCAATTCTGATCAAGGTGAATCAGATTGGCACGTTGACCGAGACGCTGGAGGCGATTGAGTTGGGTCGCCGCTACGGTTACACTTCAGTGATGAGCCATCGCTCCGGCGAGAGCGAGGACACCTTTATTGCGGACCTCGCGGTAGCCACCGGCGTGGGCCAGATCAAGACCGGTTCGGTGAGCCGCACCGACCGCATTGCCAAGTACAATCAGTTGCTGCGCATTGAAGAAGAGCTGGGCGGCGGCGCGGTGTATCTTGGCCTGGAGAGCTTGAACTACGAGGACTGATCGATCGCTGCGGCGCTAGGAACGAAGGGAGGAGGCTTTGGCTTCCTCCCTTTTTTTAAAGCGTTTTCGCATTTACTATAAACTTCCGTGCCCCATCCATTCCGCGTTTTTCAGCGGAATGGGTGGGAAAACCAATAGAATTGTGGTCTACACAATTTCCGAAAACACTCTAATGCGCGAATTATTGGTGAGTGCTATCGGCGGCGCGCACCAGCACGGCAAAGCGAGGAAAAGCAAAGCTCGCGGCCGCGTCGTCAATCACATTCAACTGACAGATGTACGCGCCGGGTTTGAGCGCGGCGAGCGGCACATCCAACTCAATGGCCACGGCATCGCGGCCCTCCACATTCACGGCGCGCGCTTGCACTTGAGGCGTCTCATAGACTTTTGTCGAGCCTTGAATCAGCTCCAGACTGCTGAGCAGATTGATGGCTGGCTTGGTTCCTTTGGGCGCATCGGCAGCGGGTTTTTCACGCATCGGAGAATAAATTTCATAGAGCAGATAGAGGTGCTGATCCTGGCGGAAGACGTGGCTGATGTTGGGCACATACTCCAGGCCGTTGCGAATCAGCGGACTCTGCTGCTTGCTTGGCTGACGCATGGAAGAGAGCAGAATCGAACTGATTTTGAGCGGCGATTTTTTCATCTCCGGCAGCAGAATCTCTGCCTCGAATGATCCCATCTGCCCGGTCTGATTTTCGCGCACCACAAACTTCAGCCGATACTTTCCTGGCGGCAGATTGAAGCTGGTGGTGTATTGAATATTTTTTTGCCGTGCTTGCAAACCGGGATCCAGATTCAGCTTCACGGTTTCGCGCGCGTGGCCGATGGGACGCTTGGCTTCGTCGATCACAGTGCCGATGATGTCGAGCGTCGCCTTGTCTTTGTCGCCGCCATTGATGAAGGGAATTTGCGAACCGGGAATGATGAGCGAGACCGGAACAAAAAAGCGATTTTCATCCAAGCGGAAGTAGAGCGCGTCCAAGTAAACGGCCATGTCGGTGGCCGGCAGATCGCTGGCTAACTGCTCTTCAAGATCGCGCTCGCGGTCTTCCTTGCCGCTGTGCTTGAAGTCTGCTGGAGCATAATAGCCGGGGCGGAATTCGAGTTTGATGCCGGGCTTGTTGATCTTGATGGTCAGCTTGCGATAGCGCCCGTCGCGCGCCGTGTCTGTGGAGTGAAAGCCAATCGCATAATAGGCAGATGTATCGCGCTGCACCTGCGCAAAGGCCGGAGCAAAATCATTTGAATCGAGAAAGGCTTTGCCGCCGGTGTCGGAGCTGAGCGTGCCCATCAACTCTTGCGTGGCAAAGTTGGCGTTCATGTTGTTGGTGAGTGCGGTGCCACTGAATGATGCGTTGCCGCGCAGGCTTCCTGTGGATGCATCGCCCATCGGAGTGACCGCTTGCAGGCCGCGCGTGTCCACGCTGTAGATGGCGAGATTGGCGCGCACCGCTGCATTGATCGCCGCGCGCAACGATGCTTGATTCTCGATGCCGTCGCGCTGGATGCCGCCGGAAAAATAAAGCAGTGATTTCTTCTCGGTAATTTTTTCAAGCGACTTGGCGATGGCGCGCAAGGCAAACAATTCGCGATCAGTATTCAGATCGATGTACTCGCTCTCATCCGGCGTGTAGCCGGTGGTATCCTCGACCTGATTCGAGTTTGCCGTTGCGCCTTGCTGAAAGCCCTCGCCTTCGGTGCCGTTGTACACAGCCACTTCATGCAGCAGCACATTCTTGTCGGCGGTAAAATCCTGATCCACTTTGAGTGTGTCGCCTAGCGAGATCAGCGCCACCAGATCAGCGGGCTGCATCTTCGCGCGCAAAAAATCCTCGGCCGCTGCAACGCTGCGATCCAAGTCTTCCGGCTGCATCGAAGTCAGATCGAAGAAGATCACAATCAAGCGGTGATTGCGCAGCTCTTCGGGCTTCGCCACAACGCCGGACTTCGCGTTGTTTGCGGCAGCAGCCAGTCCGCTGATGGTTGCTTCGTTGATCGGCGCGGCCATCTCAACATTTTGAAAATCGAAAGATGCAACGCGTTGCTGCTTGCCGTTTTCGTAGACAGTAAAGTCGCTCTGCTTGAGTCCGCGCACCAGCTCGCCTGTCTTTGCGTCGCGCGCCACCACGTTGGTCAGAACCAGTTCACTGTTTTCCTTGAGCACAAAGAGGCCTTCGGTCGGCTGCGTTTGTTGCGCATGGCTCTGCGCGCACGGCAAGGCAAGCGCCAGCGCCGCAACCACCGCTCCGATCTTGTGCGCCCAACTGTTCATCGAACTCCTCTCAACATAAAGGCTGTCATCCTGAATGATTAGAAGCATCCCTCAGGGGCTAAAGCCCATTCTCTTTATCTATCACTCACGGCACGACTAAAGTCGTGCCCTGACGCTCCCAGACTTCCTATTGGATCATTCCGCAGCTTGATTATTCTTGTCCTTTCAAAACAATAGCAATCATCTGTACAACGAAATAAACTAGAATCGAAATCTTCCGGTGAATTGAAATGAGCGCATCGCACCCGCTGAAGTCACTTGCCCAAATGTTGGCGAAGCGAAATTTGTATCCACGCCCGAATACTGCACAGTGTTGAAGATGTTGTTCGCGGTGGCGCGCAACTCCATGCTGCGCGTTCCGCCCAACTGCATTGTCTTTGAGAGCGACATATTATTTTGAATGGTTCCCGGCCCAGGAATTGAATTGCGCGATGCCGTGCCGTAGCTTCCCGCGGGCGCTGCAAATGCCGCGGTGTTGAACCACTGCTTCAGTGATCCGCCGCCGAGCGTTAGCGAAGAACCTGGAAGACGGTCGGGGCGCAATGTGCCCGCTGTGCCGCGCGCCACATCGGCGGATGCTGCCTGATAGCTTGGCGTGAGCGGCATTCCCGTGGCAAATGTAAAACTTCCTGAAACGGAAAATCCTTCCAGAATATGCGCGCCAACTCCGCTGCTAAACCAGAATTTATCTTTGCCAAAAGGCAATTCGTAGAGATAATTTCCAGTGACTTTGTGGCGCACATCAAAGCTGGAGTTTCCTTCTTCGTGATTGAGATGCTGCCAGTCTTGCGCGACCACGGTCGAAGTTCCACCCACTGATCCGGCGTTGTCAATCGAATGTGAGTACTGATAATTCGCGCCGAATGAGATGCCGTTTGAGAGCCGCTTGTTCACGCGCAATGTTCCCGCATTGAACTTAGAGAATGCAGCGGACTGCTCGTAGTTGAAGATCAGATTCGTCGGGTCCGTGTTGAGACTGCTTGGCGTTGCGCGCGGCGCGCTGGTCACGTCCAGATGATTGCCGCGCGATCCGTTGTAGCCCACATTGAGCACCACACTCCACGGCAACGTCTTCTGCACATCCAGGTTCCAGGCCTGCACGTAGGGCAAATGATAATGCGCATCCAGCTCATAATTGCCGGGCACAATATTCGCATTTGCTGGACGGAATCCATCGGCCAGCGTAAGCTCTCCTGCAACTGTCGCTTCATTGGTTTGTTCGTTGACGAACGACGGCTGAACGGCGATGGGCTGCCGCGCCATGGTTGACGCAAACGTGGCGTATTGACCGACCGTGTAATTGACACCATAGCCCGCGCGCAAAACAATTTGCCTGGGCAGTCGCCATGCAACACCCATGCGCGGCGCTAGAGCTGTGCGGAAGCGATCAACCAGAGAGTCCGGCAATCTTCCGCCTGAATAACTTCCACCGGGCGCTACCTCAACCGGCGGATTCAAATCGAAGGCTGCGAAAGGATCAGTGTCGACCATGCCGAGGCGGTTGTATTTCTCTGTGTATGGCGCAAAGTATTCGTAGCGCAATCCGTAGGTCAACGTCAATTTGTTGGAAGCGCGCCAATCGTCGGAGGCGTATGCGTCCCACACATTTTCGCGCAGATAACTTTTGCCCGCAGTGGCATCAATAGTTGTCTCTTGCGGCAGGCCGAGCAGAAAATCGGCCAGCGATGAACCGGAGAAAACTCCCGTGAAGGTGAAGGTTCCAGTGGCATTCGAGCCGCCCAGAAAATCTCGATGCACGCGCCGGAAGTCGCCGCCGAAGCGCAGGTTGTGCTTCAAATGAATCCAGCTCAGTGTTTCGCTGAGCGCGATGGTTTGCGTGAGTGAAAATTTTGGCTGCTGCTCACTGAGTCCTTGAATGTTACTCAGTACGATATTCGGCAGGCCGTAGTTAAGTGATGAACCATCTGTCCCAGCAATGCCGATTCCATCTATCCCGTTTGCAATATCAATTTTGTTTGTAAAATAATTCACTGCCTGGCTGGTGCTGCGATTCCAATTGGCGTTGAAAATGCTCGTCATCTTGTGGTAACCCACGGTGTAGCCGGCCTGCAAGCTGTTGGCGTTCGATGCGTTTTTCCCGCCCAATTGCGGAAAAATGTTTACATTGTCCGCGGCGCTCCCGCTCCAGTTGTAGTTGACGTTGATGCTTTGGCGCAGCCCTTGATTCTGCGTGCGCCGTCCGCTGCCAAAGCCTCCGCGACTGCCTCCGGGCTGCGTGGCGTTTGCGCCCAGGCTGCGCATATAACGCACACCGGCCTGCGTCGAGTTCGATTGCTGCGTGGCCAGTCGTTGATAGTTATAGTCGTTGTCAGCCGATGCTCCGGTGACGTTTGGATAAGGAAAATATGGAGTGCACGGCACAGGATCTGTCTTCGGGCAGAGCAGCGCATTCGCCTGCTTGACTGGAGTAATGGCGGCAAGGCCTGGAAGGATGCCTTCGCGCTCAGCCTCCGTCGGAACCGTTGCGTACTCATTTAGCGGAGTTGAAGAGCGCGTGCCGCTCAGCGTCAGAAAGATCGTGTCCTTGCCGCTGGGCTTGGTGACTCCAGGCAAATAGGGCGCGCTCATAAAGGTGATGCCGAAGCGATTGGTGCCTGACGCAGGCTGCTGTTGCGCTTGCCCGCGCAGATTGAATGGCTCCGCATTAAGCGCCGAGTTGCTGCCGATCCAAAAAATTGCGCCGTGCGGTTGGCCGGGATTGAAGCCGCGAAAATTGCCGCGCCCTCCGCCAAAACCGCCCGGCCCTTCAAAACCTCCTCCGCCAAATCCGCCGCCCATGCCGCCAAAGTTTCCGCCGTTCAACACGCCGTCAGGAATCATTCCCTGCGCGCGCGCCGTTTCAATGGCATCGCGTACGCGATCCATGTCCAGGCCGGCCAGCGGACTGACCGCGCCCGACTGCCCGCTGATGGCCACTGAGTCCGAGCTGAAATCGGAGTTGCCGGCAATCGAAGGCAGCGCCGCGCCTGCTGCGCTGGATGGTCCGGCCTGGTTCTCCGTCTCGCTTGAGAGCGTGCTCGTCAGGCTTAGGTTCTGCGCGCCGGTGGCCATGAGTTGGCGGATCGCCGTTGCGCTCGACTGTTGCGACGTGCTCTCCGTCTGCTGCAGCGCGGCGGCGCGCGAGGCCAGCATCAAATCAAAGTTGATCGTTTGATCGCGGCTGGTCGCGTTGAGCAGCGCCTCCTGCGCTCCAGGAGCAAAGCCGGCGAATTGCGTGCGCAGCACGTAGCGTCCATTCTGCGGAATGGCGAGTGACCACGCACCGCTGATCTCGGTGGTGGTGGAGTAGCGCTTACCGGTGAGCGTGTTCTGCGCGGTGATGGTGACGCCTGGCAGGGGAATGGCGCCGCACTTGACTACGCCGTGCAGCCTGCCGCCGGCCTGAGCTTCCGCAGATGGCGCGGGTGGCGCGGGCGTCTGCGCCAGCGCGATCAATCCGCAGACCGCGATAGCTCCCGCCAGGATTGTCCGCCGCATGGTCACTCGATTTTCATTGCTCCAGGGCCTTTCGCGCTCACACTCATTGAGACGGCCAATTGCTGCAAGAGTTTACGGATGGATGCATTTCTGCCGAGACGGGCTGCGAAGCGCTTCAAGACTTTTTGATTGTACAGATTCCGAGTTGATTGATTAAAGAGGAGAAGCTACTGACTTTTCTCATCAACAGAGCGGGTAGAAGAAAGGTTATTGAAGAACGACCGCTAGTTAGCTTCCGCTTCGCGGAAATGGCGGGTTCGCAAGTTGGCGGCAGTTTCTGCGAGTCTGACCTCGATGCGGCGAATTGGTCTGCTGCCAAGGAGCAGATTCAATTTGTTCTTTGACAGAGTGTCCAGCTCACCGGCCTTGAAGCTTGCTCCCCGGAGATGATTGTTGAATGCGTAAAAAAGCTCTTGCATTTCGCGCCGAAAGCTGTTTACTATTATGCTAATAATGGATTGGTTGCTACCATGTGAGTAAACCACGGGCGGCAATCGAGGAGGGTTTTCATGCTGAAGATTGGCACTGCCATCCGCACGCACCGGTTGCAAAAAGGGCTTTCCCAGGGCGACATCGAAAAGAAGACCGGCCTGTTGCGCTGCTATCTTTCGCGCGTGGAGAACGGACACACGGTTCCTTCGCTGGACACGCTCTCCAAGATTGCCCAGGCGCTTGATCTTCCCATCACCGTCTTCTTTTCGGAAGACACCAGCATGGGCAAGCAAGGCAATCTGCAAAAGCTCTCGGACGAGGAGCTGCGCTTTTTGACGCAGATCCGCCGCTATTCGACCAACTTGAATGAGAGCGACCGCAAGCTGCTGCTGGCCATGGTGAAGAAGTTCGCCGCCACGGCGACGCGATAGTTTCCTGACTGCATGAGATTATGTGCGGGGATGGAGATGCGCGGGCGGGGACGCCCGCGCTACAGCCGGTCTGGAGACCGGCGCTACAATCTGCTCAACGCGGCTGTTGCGCAATGAAGAAGCCGAAGAGCACCAGAAGGCCAACTACCATTCCCACGGCAATGCGAAGTTTTTGCGCAAAGAGCGATCGGTCTGAGCCAATCCGCGGCACCATCGGCGCGGCAAAGAGCAGGCCGCAGAGTACGCCGCCCAGGTGCGCGGAGTTATCAATGCTGACGCCCGTGTGCTTTTCAACCACGCCGAGACTGATGGTAAAGCCGATTGCCAGATTGATCACCGCAAAGTAGATTACCGATTTTCTTAGTTTGCGCAGCTCGATTTTCGGCACTGGAAGCCGGTGCGAATTGAGCAGGATAATCAGCGCTCCAGCAATGCCGAAGACCGCGCCTGAGGCTCCTGCGCCGGTTGGATAGGTGCGATGAATCAGCTCTGCCGAAAGTGGGCCATGGACACTCTTGACTGTGTCCACCCAATCGGGATAAAACTTCCACCAGTTGCGGAAGGTGGACAGCAGATTACCCGCGGCGCCGGTCAGGATGTAAACCGCAAGTACGCCCGCTGATCCCATCAGCGGTTCGGCCAGCAGACCAAGATTCCACAGGCACCACATATTCGTGGCCAGATGCAGAATCCCAACGTGGACAAACATCGCCGTGACGATGCGCCACCACTGTCCCTGAATCAGCACGGAGCCTGCATTGTCCGCACCCCAAAACAAAAGCTGGTCAGAGGTGGGATTCCACGGGCTGACGTGGCGCGCCACCATCACGAGGAAGACCAGGCAGTTGATCCCCACCAGCACATACGTTGCCGGGGCATACGACCAGGACGGCCGCGGCTTGCGCTCCGGCTCGTGGGGTGGGGTGAACTCCGCGTCCGGATCTGGATACTCCGGTTGAATCGTGGGGGAGGAAGTGCCCATCCTTTAACTTTAAAGCATTTCAGGCAACCTGGCGGGCGGGAAGACGGATCAAGCAGAACCAATGTGTTTTATTCCACGATGTGGAATGCTGTGGATTGCCGCACCGAGGAGGGCACTTTGAATTGGCTTTCTGCAAAGAAACAGAAAAGATGTAGGAGTTTGGCGTGAACGGATTGTAGGAATCAATTTAGCGAGTTAGCGTCCGCTCTGCGGAGATGGCGAGTTGGCAAGTTAGCGGCGGCATGGGCAAGGGAAAGGTTTTATCTTCTGCGGGATGGCGAAACCGGTTGGGAAATAGGAAGAAACAGTTGCGTGGACCGGGAGGTCCACGCAACAGCCGGCCGGGAGGCCGGCGCTACGGATTTATTTCTTGTGGATCAGAATTGCCGATGTAAACCCAAAAAAATATTCTCCTGCTCCTCCAATCCCGTATTCTTGAATCAAACGAATGATTTTTTGAGATCGAGGAGCGAAGGATGAGCGCGGAAAAGAAGATTCGGCGGGCGTTGCTGAGTGTGACGGACAAGACCGGGCTGGTGGAGTTTGCGCAGGCGTTGGCGGAGTTTGGCGTGGAGCTGATCTCGACCGGCGGCACGGCCAAGGCGCTGCGGGCGGCGGGCCTCAGCGTCAAGGACATCAGTGAGCTGACCGGCTTCCCGGAGATGCTGGACGGGCGCGTCAAGACGCTGCATCCCAAGGTCCACGGCGGCTTGCTCTTTATCCGCGACAATCCGGAGCATCAGGCGGCCGTGGCCGCGCATTGCATTGATCCCATTGACATGGTGGTCGTCAACCTTTACGCCTTTGAGAAGACCGCCGCGCAGCCCGGCGTTGCCTTTGGACACCTCATCGAAAACATCGACATCGGCGGCCCGTCGATGGTGCGTTCGGCAGCCAAGAACTTTGAGGACGTGGCGATTGTCACCCGCGTCAGCGACTATCCGTCGCTCACGGAAGAGTTGAAGGCCAACCAAGGCGCGCTCTCGCGCGAGACTCGCTGGAAGCTGGCCAAGCAGGCCTTTGGCACAACAGCCGCTTACGACACGGCCATCGCCAACACGCTCGACCGCATCGCCGAAGCTCCCGAGCCGCAAGCGCCCGCCGCGCCCGACGCAACCAGCCTGCCCACTACGCTGCGCATCAACCTGCAACAGGCGCAATCGCTGCGCTACGGCGAAAATCCCCACCAGCGCGCCGCGCTTTACGCGGATGGAACAGGGCAGGGAATTGCCGGCGCTCGGCAGCTTCAGGGCAAGGAGCTCAGCTTCAACAACATCGTGGATCTGGACGCCTGCTGGGAGCTGGCCAAGGAGTTTGACGAGCCGGCGGCCATCATTATGAAGCACACCAATCCCTGCGGCGCGGCCACCGGCGCAAATATTTTGGAGGCCTACACCAAGGCTCTGGCCTGCGATCCCGTCTCGGCCTTTGGCGGCGTTCTGGGCATCAATCGCGAGGTGGATCTGGCCGCCGCCGAGGAGATCGCCAAGCTCTTTGTGGAGGCCATCGCCGCTCCCGGCTTCTCCGCCGAGGCCCGTCAGCGCTTCAGCTCCAAAAAGAATCTGCGCCTGGTTGAAGTTGAATCCGCGCCGTCGCGCACGGTGGTCAAGAACGTCTCCGGCGGCCTGCTGCTGCAGGATGCCGACACCGGCAGCGTTACCGCAACCTCGCTCGATCCAGGCCTGAAAGTGGTCACCTGGCGTCCGCCGACGGCTGAAGAACTGCGCAGCCTGCTCTTTGCATGGCGCGTCTGCAAGCACGTCAAATCGAACGCCATTGTCTACGCGCGAGACGGCCAGACGCTCGGCGTCGGCGCCGGTCAGATGAGCCGCGTGGATGCGGCCAAGTTCGGCGCGATGAAAGCCATTCTGCCGCTGAAGGGCTGCGTCGCCGCCTCGGACGCCTTCTTCCCCTTTGCCGACGGACTGGAAGCCATTGCCGCCGCTGGAGCCACGGCCGTCATCCAGCCGGGAGGCTCGGTGCGCGACGAGGAAGTGATCGCCGCCGCTGACCGGCTCGGCATGGCCATGGTCTTCACCGGTATGCGCCACTTCCGCCATTGAGAGCTTCGATTCGCTCATTCCAGCTTGTCGCCGCAAAACGGTCTCAAAAATGATTATGCGTCTCCGCGCCCATTCATTCCGCATTTTTTTGCGGAATGGGTGCGAAACACAAGAGACCAAAGACGTGATGAATTCATCATTGTCTTGACGGATGCATGGTCCTCTGTGGATTGTTTCTGCGCGCAGAGGCATGAAAATGCGCGCCGCGCTTCGGGCTATTGCAGATGCATCCGAAGAGCGTATTCTCAGAATGTCGTCCTCATTTTGCTGGAATCTGAATTTGCGGCCTTATATTTGGTAGGACAGAGTTTTCGGGTTTGTTCGCGTCCTGAACGTGTTGCGCCTTCAAGGAGAGATTCCATGTTGCGTATTTCATCGGTTCTAACCGCTTTAGCTTCTGCTTCTCTGCTCACCGGCATGGCCTCAGCGCAGGCAGCGCCGCCGCCGGAAAGTGAAGCCCCTACCACGACCCTGACCTCAACCACCCGCAATGTTTTGCTGGATGTGGTGGTGACCGACAAGCAGGACAAGCCGGTTGCAGGCCTGAAGAAAGAAGACTTCCAGGTCTTTGAGGATGGAAAGCCGCAGACCGTCACCTTCTTTGAGCCCACCTTTCCGGCGACGCAAGGCGCGACCCCGGCAGCATCCGCTCCGCCTCTGCCGCCCAACACCTTCACCAACGTCCCAACGGTTGCGCCCAACACCGCCGTCAACGTGCTGCTGATGGATTCGCTGAATACCAACATGGGAGATCAGGCCTATATTCACCAGGAGATGGTGCGCTTTTTGCGCTCCATCCCGCCCGGCACGCGCGTGGGCATTCTGCTGCTCAGCGAAAAACTGCGCATCGTCCAGGGGATTACGCAGGATTCGAGTCTGTTGCGCGCCGCGCTCCAGCGGCTGGCCTCCAACCCAAACCAGTCGGCGCTGCTGACCACCACCGGCGAGGCCGAAGCGCAGACCAGCTCGGTGAACATGATTATGGAGCAGGCAACGGAGAACAGTAGCACCCAGCTCCAGGCCACCGCCGCCGCGCTGCAAAGGTTTTTGGCCCAGCAGAACTCCTACCAGGACAATGAACGCTCGGTGATGACCATGGAAGAGCTGCAACAGATTGGGCGCTATCTGGCCGGCATCCCCGGTCGGAAGAACCTCATCTGGTTCCTCGGCTCCTTCCCTGCCTGCGTTTCGGGTGATTGCCCTTACCGGGATGAATACAAGAAGATGGTGGATTCTCTGGCCGACGCCCGCGTTTCGGTGTATCCCATTGATGCCAGGGCCATCACCAGCGGCAGCATGCACGACGTGGAAAACGCCAAGCCGCCGGGTGGGGCGACCAGTCCGCAACAGGCCATCAGGGCCCAGGCAGCGTCGCTCGGTTCCGATATGCATACCGATGCCACCAACCAGGGAAATATGGAACTGCTTGCCAAGGACACTGGCGGCAAAGCCATCTATAACACCAACAGCTTCAAGGATGCCTTTGCTGCCGACGTGGACCACGGTTCGCGCTATTACACGCTGGCCTATTCGCCCACCAACAATCGGTCGACCGGCAAAGAGCGGAAGATTGAGATCAAGACTACCTCCGGCAGCTACAGACTCGCCTACCGCCGCGGTTACTTTGAGGACTCTTCCAAGGCGAATCCGGTTGGGAGTTCGACGCCCAAAGATCCGCTGCACCAGTTGATGGATCGCGGGATGCCCAACTT
>Ga0181520_10005159_pt1 | contig 21064 bp, 21 predicted proteins | sample PEATcosm2014_Bin_29_FD_132451 | JGI IMG/M metagenome (GOLD analysis project Ga0181520, IMG submission 132451) | Peatland microbial communities from MTU Mesocosm Facility, Houghton, MI, USA - PEATcosm2014_Bin02_30_metaG | ecosystem: Environmental > Terrestrial > Soil > Wetlands > Peat | place... | reverse complement strand
CTGCAAATTCGCCGCCTTCCCCACTCTCACGTTCTGCCAGCAAGTCCGCCGTGACACCGCCCCAATTGCTCTCGGCGGGCTGGCCAAGGTCCAAAACAGTTCTCCGCCGGGAATTGCTGCCTTTTGCATCACCTCTCGCTGCGGGAGTTTAAGGACTTCAGCGGCGCGCCGAACGTCTCCAAAGCCTAAGCGATTCGTGGTTGTGGACATTGCTTTCCTTTCTTTCCCTATCAAGATGCAGTCGATAGGGTCGCGCCAGGGTGATTCGCGGTGACTCAGGCGCAAAAAAAGAGCGGATGGCGGTTACCACTTAACCCCATCCGCTTCGTGTTTCGGCAGTTACGACACTCGAAAAAATCTTAGATTTTTTCCGACTCGGTGTCACCCTCAGGGTGACTATCCGGTGATTTTTGTCACCGTGCTACCCTGGGCGCATCTCCTCCTCTGTGAATCCATCCACGATTTGTTCAGCAAGGCGGAATCGGAGCTCATTCCTGTCGTCACGGCAACAATACCCTACTTGAATAGCACACCGCCAAGCGCACGTTTTTCGGTTCCACGGGATAGGATCGCTGGTAATATCGGCCTGTGTAACCCGGGCGATGTCAGAACTGACGGCCGTAGCAAGGTCCATCCGCGCCCGTTTGCACACCGAGTTAAAAACCTTCGATGGGGGCCATGATCGACGTTCGTCGATCTGAAAGAGTCTGATGGCATCGGCCTTGCTGATGAAACCGCCATTTGTCGCGAACGCCTCAGCCAGCTTTGCTGGCCGCCCCTGAGGAACGGTGGCTAGGCCGCGTTCGCACCATCGCTGCTTGTTCCCAAACCATTGGAATAACCGCCATTCGCGCGATGCTTCCGCAACTGCTATTGCCCAATGACTCAATCTGACTTTGCTTTTTTGGTTCCCCCTTTCCTCTCCCTTGGTCTCCGCCGTAGCGTCCATAGTCGGCATAGTGGGTGGCCGCGTGGGCTCTTGTTTTGGTGGGGGCGAGAATCCGAACATGATCCCTTCCCGCACACTGTCGGCCTCGTCCGAAAGTCCGAGGTGTGGATCAAGACCCCATTCTCGGGCGACGTTCAGTTGTGCGCCGTCGGCCTTGCCGTCGTACGCACCTATCAGCAGTTCGACCAGAAAGGATTTGCGGCGGTGTGATTTGTGCTGCTCCGCCGCTTCCTCTAGCCTGGTCCTTAGGTCACGTTGGCGAAGCATACCGGCGAGCGTGGCGATAGCTTGGCTGGCTTCGTCGTCCGACCAGTGGAGGGAACAAGCGTCAACGAATCGCTGCCACGCGGATTGATAGGCTGCCGCGGCTTCTCGGCACATTTGCGCTTCGGCTTCGCGGCTCGCAGCTTCCTTTTTTGCCGCGATTTCCGCCGCGGCGATTTCGTGAAGAGTCTTTGACATAACCTGATCCTTTCTGTGGCAGACCGGCTGGGCGAGTCTCGCGGGCGATGAGGTTTCCCCGAATCTCGCCGGCTGCGTGGGGAGCTACCTTACAAACCCGGCAAATATCGTCTGTTTTGCCCATTTCGGGCCGATTAAACCGATTGCCCCCCCCCGCTGGAATGATTTATAATGATTTTCCCGCCTTGGGGCTTGACGCAGCCTCGTTGATTCCCGATACTACCAGTGGAGGCTCGGCCTGACTGGGAACCCACAAGGTTGCCGGAAAGGAATTTGCCTCCTTTCTTTTTTCTTGTCGCAATCAAGGCTCTCCCGAACCATAGGGATTTTGAACGAAGACGATCGCGGACACCTTCCGGGCTGTTCCATCGCCGGTGGTGCGTTCGGTTTTGTATTCGAGTTGCCGCACCCATCCCGCAAATTGGTCCTTTATCTCCTTTCGGATCGGCGCATTCATTCGCGAGCTTCTCACACCCCAGTTGATACAGTAGATGCAAACATCCGCGACCTGTATTGGGATGCTTAGATAGGATGACGAAAAGAACGGCGCCGGCACAATCCAGTCGGATCGCTGTATGCCCTTGTTCGTTCGCACGAAGTATCGCTCCAACCTCCGCACGAACCGGTAATCGGTTTTCTCCTCAACCTGGTCCATGACAAGGAGGCCTCGCTCCTGCATCCTGTGGCAGAAGTAGTAAAAGCGCTCGAGCAGGTAGACGTGATCCTTTCGCAGATATTCCGTCGTTGTTGTGTTCAGCGGCGCTTTGGCTCCGCGGGGAATCGCGGCGGCAAAAATCTTAGCGTCATGCTCCCGGAGTAGGCGAAATATGCCCTGGGCCATTTGAAGATTCGCCTGACCATATCCGGTAAACTCAGTTCTGGTAGGTACAGCCCCCTGCAACCCCTTGGTGAGAAATGCTCGAACGTTCTTGCGCCGCTCCTGGTCAATTTGCGGCGAATCTTGAGAAGCCCACTTGAACCGATCCTTGTCCAGGAGTTTCTCCCCCTTGAATTCCTTCTGGAAGTCCGCGAGACGTACGCCGAAACAGTCCTGTTCTAAGCTCACCACGGCTTGGATGAAGGGCCATACGTTTCGATCCTGTAGAGCCACCCCTCCACGAACCTCATAGGGCATGGTTTTATGGTCGTGTCCGCTTTCGTCCATAAAAAGCAACCAACTCATGGCTTTCGCCTTCGTGCTGAACGTATTTGGATAGTCGGCCCGGCCTAAAAGACGACGACACGGTTACTCAATTGTTATCCGTCCAAAAAGTCCTTTACAAGGGTAGATCCTACTGCTTTCTCCCGTCTCCGAAAAGCCACTTCCTAACGTGTTCCACCACGGCCACGAGCCGGGCGTCTTCGACTCGTTCTCGATAAACGGCCGACATGTCGCTGCCGGCCGCGGCGTGTCCCATGATACTCTGGACCGCTGCTAGATCATGGGCACCTTCCGCCACGGTCTGGAAGGTGTGACGCAGGGCATAGAACGATAGGCCCTGACGTTCGACCTTGGCCCACCTGAGCACGCGGGCGACTTCCTGATGCACGCGGTAGCCTCTGGCCTTGCCGATATAGGATTCGCCCCTCGGGCCGATGAATAGCAGGTGTGTGTGGGCGTGGTCCTTGGGTGCTTGCCGCTCGGCCAGTGCTGCCCTGATCGCTTCGACCGTTTCGGGCCATAGGGGTACGTGGCGGGGGATACCTGTCTTCGGCCGGGGATGGTCTAACCATCCGGTTTTCAGGTTAATGGCCTTGGCTGGCAGCAGGGCTAGATCGGTGTTGCCCATGCCCGCGTTGATACCCAGCAGCATCATGGCCTTGGCGTTGATCGTGGCGTGCTCCAGGGCGGCAAGCAACTCCTCCCGCTCGAACATCCGCAAGCCGGCCTTCGCCCGGTTCTGACGCAATACCTTGGCCGATGGCTTTTTGAACCCTGGACCGAATCGGACTGGGCGGTCAATCAGGGCAGCGTCATATCCGTACTTGAACACCGACCTGACCCGCTGGATTTCGTTACCCACACGGACAGGCCCCCAGTCGCGCGCCATGCGTTCCCGTAGACGCTGGAAGTCGTCGCCCACGAGATCGGCAATCGGCCGCGTCTTACCAAAGGCGGTCACAAGCCGCTGACAAACTGAGAAGTATTCCTGAAATGTGCGGTCGGCAATCTCGCCCGATGCCAGCAGTCCCTTCTTGAACGTCAGAAAATGGTTACATAGATCGGCAACGGTAGGGCCGTCCGGCCCACCCTTTGGTGAGGGAGTGCGCCCGGCGAGAAGATCATCCTTTTCGGCAAGGTATTTCTCTAAGGCGGCCTGGGGATCGGCCCACTTTCCGAAGTAGTGGATCCGCTGCAGAATCTTCTTCGCCCATTGCCCACTGGCATGCGGGAACAAAGGGAAGTTTGGTCGGGGTTTGCGAGGCTTCTTGAGTCTGGTAGAGTGAGTCAATGCCGTGCTCCCTTGCAGCAGATGCCCACCCGTTTCTGTACACTACCGGCGTCGACGGATGGTTCCTGGTTCAGGTTGCCGGGTGTACTGTTGGGTGTACCGTCATTATTGCAGAGAGTCGGAAAAGTGTCAATAGCCCTTGTTTTATAGGGTTTCGGATGGGTGGCCGAGTGGTCTAAGGCGGCGGTCTTGAAAACCGCTGTGGGCGAAAGTCCACCGGGGGTTCGAATCCTCTCCCATCCGCCTTGGTGTACGCATGGCACTGCACACCTTCGCATTTCTCGGCAAATTCGAGGGTGTGCGGTTGCCGTTGCGGATTGTTGCGAGGCGATTCTGACGGTTGCTGTGCCGGATTCTGTGCCGCGCCTTTCGCCGGCTCTACCCCGCTGGGATTTGCGACCCCTCTGATGATAGTAGACGGAAGGGGTCGCGTCCGGTCTGCGGCCCAGTCCTCCCAACCGGCCGGCGATCCGGCCTCCGCACACTCGGCCGGATTCGCCGGTAAGGACGCCTGAGCCTTGCTGTCGTCGGGACTTCCGCTATCATTAAGAAACACGTCGGCAGACATCGGTAACTCCTTGTCTGTTGATGTCCCGCCCTGGCAGTCCTGGTCCTTCCACAGATCGTCGGACTGCCGGGGCCTTTTTGGTTCCTACGCGCCTTGCATTCCATTCTCCACAACAGCCAAAGTGGACCGGCCACGCCGGACTGCCTTAGCTAAAACGCTCCGCGTAGGCCAGGGGGCCATTCATTGGCATACCCATAGGCATCAAGTTAAGCACTTCGGTACGGAAACGTGTTAGTTTGGCGAAGAGAGGCAGAAGCAACAACAGTGACAGCACGACTTGCCATTCCGTCCATTTTACCGCAGTCCTTCGATTTCGAGTGGTCAAGAGGCATTAACGATCGTACATGACCATGAATCGCACACAGTTTTCGGGTGCGATTCCTTAACTTGATGCCTATGGGGGCCATTCATTGGCATACCCCCTGGACCCCCACGCCTAGCCTCTTTTCTGTTCTTCCGTTTGATTCTCTCCGTGTCGTTCCGCCTCTGCCCGCTGCCGATACTCCTCCTGAAGCGCCTTCCGCTCTTCGATGGTGCCGGTCGGTTTCAAGGCAGCCATAATCTCTCTCCAGTCCCGCTTGCACTTCCTTCGTGCGTCGCCCGACTCCCAGAGCCGCTTCACATCGCCGAACGACACGAAAACGGCTTTCGGAAACGCGTACGTCTGATCCCAGTCCCCGAGCCAAGCGCCGATCTTGAGCCACATCGGGTCATCATGCCCAACGGCGATTCCAACAATGTCTGGCGGTTTTGGAAAGTAAACCGCCCGAAGGTATCCCCGGGTCACCAAGCGACTTACCGCTACCCGGCTAATACGCAGCATTTCGGCCGCCTGGGCCTGGGTGACGAGCCCCTCCGGGTACTCCTTGATGCAGGTGTCATACCAGACCATCATCGCGGCCCCAATGTCCTCACGACTGGCTCGTTCGGTCGCTTTCTGCTTTGCCATCACGTCAACCTCTTGATACACTATCGGAAACACCGATAAGAACACTTTATGAGACATCTGTAACAATGTCAAGGGCCCCCGGGTATCTCTGCTCAAATTGGTCGCGCTTGAGCCTACAACCCGAAATCGGTATATTGTTGCTGTGTCGTGCTGGTTCCCTATGGCCCAGATAAACATCTCTTCACAACCAACAGCAGCAAATCAAATACTGAGTAGTTTATCAGATGTGCCACGCGCATGACGTAGGATCGGCGCAGACGGTTTCAGCAGCACATCTGATAAACGTGCCTTGAACAAAACGCAACCGCACGCTATGGGAATTGTATGGAAGTGCCTTTGCGGCAGGCAGTTACGAATGATTGAGAAAAGGGCCAGATGTACGGAAATGGCCGATTCATGTTCGCTGATGGTGCAGGAACGGCTGGCGATGTGGCAACTGCCGCGGCATAGAAACTATGGCTCACAATTCCAGCCGGCGGAAACGGAAATGTTCAACGCGATTGACATGTGCGGACCTGGTAGGCAATCCGCTTGACAAGAGAGCCGCCGTTAGACACGCGTGTGTCTTCCCCACGCGAAGCGTTTAGTTCAATGACATAGGTATCTGTGCGTTCGTTGTTGCAAACCTCAATTTTTACGGCTTTCCAGCGATTTGATTACCGAGATGGCACCCTCGGACTAGGTTTGCAGAGAAAGTCGGGCAAGGCGTCGAATGGTCCGCAGATCGTCAGAAAACGAACCTTGGGACGCAAGCATGAAGGCATTTTAGAAGCTCGGCCGTCCCCAGGATGGTGGCTGGCGGCACGAGTGGAGAGCGGTTATACAAGTAGGGAGTATTAACTTCCTGGCCAGCGGGAGTTTCCGATGTCTGCCGCATGGAAAACCGTCCGTGTCTTCATCTCCTCCATCTGCCGCGACATGCACGCAGAACGCGATCACCTCGTCCGTGTGGTGTCCCCGGAGTCGCGGGAGCGATATGCTAAGCGCAACTGCGCCTAGTCGACTCGGACCGTCTCTGGAGCGTAACCGAAGAAAACAACCATTCACCCCCGGGGAATAACGAAACGGGAGCAACGGAGATGGCCCAGGTGTTCGTAAGCTACGTCGAAGAAGATGCGGCGGTGGCGATTGAGATCGCTAAGGGCTTGGAGAGCGCAGGTTACGTAATGTGGTACTATGAGCGTGACAGCCTCCCCGGCCCGCTCTATCTATTGCAAGTCGCGGATGCTATCGGCCAGTGCCGCGCCATTGTCGTGGCGATCTCGCCCGATTGGCTCGGTTCCAATCAGGTGCTGAACGAAGTGGTAACGGGTTATGAGCGTCGCAAGCATTTCGTACCCGTGCTCATCGGGATCACGCGCGCCGAGCTCCAGCAACGGGCGCCCGTCGTGTGCCAATGCTTGGGGGCAGCGACATCGGTGTCCGTACCGAGCGCGGGGCCCCAGTTGATTTTGCCGCGGATTGTTGCCGGACTGAAGGCGCTGGGCATTTCGCCAGACCGGTCGGCCGGGCCACCCGGGACCGCAAGTAGGCCGGCCACCCTCAAAAAACAGCCGGCTGCAACATCTCCAACAGCGTCCTGTGGTTGCTCCGATAACTCCGAGGGTGCGACCGCGGCCGGCGAAAACCACAAGTTTATCAGTGACGTGCCGAACGGACCGCGAGCCCACAAGCCGGAGGGGCGCCCGCGTCGAAGTCTTCTTCCCAATGAACACACGCCAGAATCCGATGCGCTCACCCTGCCGTTCTATCTCCAGGCATGGATTAATAGCAAGCGCGCCGATAGTGAGCTGGAGTCGACGGTAAGAACGACTTCCGATTATCTGGGCATCCGCTTTGAATTGCTTATCGCAGTGCTGCTAGATTCCGGGGATTTGTCGGATAAATCGGTCCTCAACCATTTGTCGCCACGATTGATCAGGTTCTTCGATCTGGGCACGGTTCTCGGACAGGCATACCAGACAGCAAAATTTCACAAGGCCATCGAAGACGCCGGCGCCAGTTGGCAATCCATGCTGAGCGTCGCACGACTACGCGCGGTTACTCTCGTTCGCGGCCTCATGCCAGACAACGTTGCTAACCTCGAGGGGGCCTTTGACTTTCCGAAACCCGAGGATTGCGAACGATCGCTGTTGGAATGGATCGACGGCGCGCTGTTCACTTTGATAGCAGGGGGTCCCGGGCACGGCGGCGCCGCGGAAGGCTACGCGGGCTCGCCACCACATGCGCTTGCGAATCCCGACCGCGCCGCTCGTTTGAACCGTGAGTACCAGGAAGCACGTGCCGCATACCTGAAGCTTCCGTTTTGGAAACGCTGGCTGACCAAGCATCCAGAGCCTCCCAGTGGAATCTGAATAGCCGCAACAGTGCGCATAGGTCTCCATCTTTCGCGACATGCACGCCGATCTTGTCTGGATTCGATTTGTCTCACCAAGTCAACCCTTTTCTCGGAGTTCCAGCAAGGACCGTATTCTGGGACTGTTCAGCGGGAAGTTCTGGCCGCCACGCGAAGAGCGCACCGGCCTTGCCTGTTCTATTCATAGCGGCCAGCTACCTGGTCCGGCATCGGAGATGGGGCTACGATAGCCGATGGCGATTCTCTGACGCTTACGTTCTTACCGCTGTCTTGACCATAGCCATGATTCCTGACCGAATCGCCTCGGGCAGATTCGGCCAAATATCGCAGATCAGACGCAAATCAGCGTCAAACGGATTCAACCCTTCGTCTACTGTGCCGGATTCTGTGCCGCGCGGGTTTACTAGTTCTTCGCAACCCCTTAGCGGAATGCCGGTTGTGGAAATCGCGTCGAATCCTCTCCCATCCGCCTTCACGAAACGTCCCCTCTCCCGCCGGGAGAGGGCCAGGGTGAGGGCGGCCCTGTAGCCGAGAATCGAATTGAGCTTAGAATCAGAAAATGGCAAGATCACAGGAGAATGCCATGACTAGTGTATCCCTCGAAGAAGCTCAAACACAGTTGCCTCAGTTGGTTCATAGTCTCCGTTCCGGAGACGAAGTTGTGATTCTCGATCATGACAAACCGGTAGCCCGAATTGTTCCCGCCGGGGAACAGCCGCCACGGTTGCCTCGGCGTCCGGGCACCTTGCGAGGCACAGTTCTCCATATGGCCCCCGATTTTGATGCCCCGTTGGAGGACTTCAAGGAGTCTATGGGATGAGGCTATTGCCGACCTCGGACTGAGACTGCTGCCGATCAATGTCGAACACGTCGATGTTCAAGCGGGACTGCCCAGGCATCACGGCGACCCGTTCGACCGGTTGCTCGCCGCTCAGGCGCAGGTCGAGAACGTTCCACTCGTAAGTTCCGATCCGATTTTCGATCAGTACAGCGTGAAACGGATATGGCATTGACATCTCAGCGGTCGACGGCGAGTCGGTCGTCGCCGCTTGCACGACTTGAGCCGTGGTTGCCGCTGGCCGGGCCGAAAAGAGCGGCCACACGACGCAGTTCTACGGCGAGCGAGAAGAGCAGCCTGGTGCCTGTTGTGGTCCGGGTATTCGGCTCAATTCGTGCCGATCGGTCCGTGGTCGGGGGCTTGGGGCGTTCGAGTGCGTCGCCCGCCACGATACGTTAGCACCAAAGCCAGCCCGCCGACAGTCAAGGCCATATCCGCAACATTGAAAATCCCCGTGCGAACTGGCCCAATGCCAAGGTTTAGGAAGTCGGTAACGAGTCCGTTGTGAAGCACACGGTCAATCACGTTTCCGATGCCACCCGCAAGGACGAGAATAAGGGCAACGAAGTTGGCCAACGGCATGTTCCACTTGGTAACGAGAATACAAATGGCTCCCACGAGAAACATCGTATTGAGTGTCACGAAAACCCAGAAGCGAGGCTGCGGTGGGAGGTTGCCGCCCAGGCTGAGGAATCCGCCTGGATTCAAGGCATACTCCAGGCGCACAGTATTGGACAGGCACGATCGTGGCGGAGTGCCGCAGAGGGATTTCGTGGCAATGTACTTTGTCGCCTGGTCGCACCCGACGCAGCAAACGAGAAGCGACAGGGCAAGGAGCAGTCGCACTGGCTTTTTGGTTGGACTTCCCATGTGGTTCCTTCCCTTTTGTGGCTCTCTGGGACCTATACCTTTCGGCGTCTGCGAGAGGCTTGCCGTTGGCCTTACGAACCGCGGCCCTCAAACTCCTCTTTCGCCCGCTGGGCGTGCTCTTGCACGATCTCGCGACTGAGGCCGCGAATGGCCGCGCATTCCTCCAACGAGAAACCGGCCGACAACAGCCGCCACGTCCAATAGTGCGAAGGATGGGAACCGAGGGAGGATGATGGGCAGCCCTCTATTCTGGCGGCCTGCTCTGGTTCGTCCTGCAAAGCTTGCTCATCGCGGCTCGCCGGTCTCTCGTCGCCACGCTCCTCCTCCGCGCTGCCTTGCTCGGCCGTGGCAACGATCTCCAACAAGGTGATCCCAAATCGCTCCGCCTTGACCGGCCCGATGCCCTTGATGCTGAGCAACTGTTCCGCCGTGCGCGGCCGCTGTCGTGCCAACTCGGCGAGCGTCTCGTTGTTGAGGATGTAATGCAGGGGCACGCCGGCCTCCTCGGCGATTTCTTCCCGCCAGCGCCTTAGCTCGCTGAGGAGATCTTCCGAAGGCGGAAGTGGGGCAGGCGAAGGCAGCCCCGCAGCCTGTGGTTCTTTTTCTCCCTTCCCCTTTCTTCCTTCAAGTTTCCGCAGCAAGTCGAGCGGCATTGGCAGGGCGCCATCGAGCGACGCCTTGCCTTTCATCACTTCCCGGCCGAACTCCGTCAGTTGCACCACCGGCCGGAACGGCTCCGGCTCGACTTGCTCCAGGCAGCGATGAGCTATGAGCACGTCGATCAACAGCGCCACCTCGGTCTGCCGCAAATGTTTGAGCAGTCCGAAGGTGCTCAGCTTGTCCAGCCGCAGCTTCGACATCTTGGCGTTGCCGGAGCCGCACAGCATCTGGGCGATCACGTTTTTTCCGCAAGGGAAGCGGGCCTCGGTCCGGGCAACGCCACTGAGGACCATCAGGACCGCCTCCAAAACCTTGCCCGAGACCCGGTCGTCCTCGGCATGGTCCGCGGCGTGGTCGCCGGGGTCGGCCTTGGCGTTAGGTTGTGGCCGGTACTGCCCGCAGTTATCGCAATGGCCGCACCGCGGGGCATTCTGCTCGCCGAAGTAGCGCAAAATCTCCCGTTGCCGGCACGCCCCGTTCAGGGCGAAACTGATCACGCGGTTGAGCTTCTCCAATTCCATGGCCTTGCGCCGCTCCAGGGCCGGAAAATCGATCTCCAGCGATTCGAACGGCTGGTCCCGACGGATCATGCGAATCGCCCGGCCGCGGAACGGCGGCACATAGGTGAACGCCTCCAGCCGGTTCAGCTCCCGAAGGGCATACGTGATCGACTCGTGGTCGAACTCGTCGGCCACGCTCAACTCGCGAAAATTGAACTGCACCAATTCCTGCCGCCGCGGGCCGAGGAGCCGCTCGATCGACTGCAACACCTTGCGCTGCGTTTTGGCCTGTTTCGGCAGCAGGTCCACCAGGGTCGGCAGATCGCTGTCGATTCGCACCGTGGCCATGTTTTGCGAGGCGATCAGGCGTTCCAGCACGCCGGCGCCTTCCAGCAGTTGCTCGCAGTTGCCCACGCCGTCGCTGCCGATGGGCAGGCCGAGCGTCCCCTTGATGTCGTCCTGGGTCAATTCGATGGGGTTCTCGTCGCGCTGGCAAAGAAACTCGTAGACGGCCTGCACGTTGTCCCGGCCCGGGTAGGCACTTTCGATGAAAAACTCTTGGATGTAACGGTCCGAAGGGTGATAGAGCATGAAGCAGCGGGAGGGCTTGCCGTCGCGGCCGGCGCGGCCCGCCTCCTGATAATAGGCCTCCAGGCTGCCGGGGATGTTGTAATGAACGACGAAGCGGACGTCGGCCTTGTCGATGCCCATGCCGAAGGCGTTGGTGGCCACGACGATCTCACACCGCCCCTGCATGAAGTTGTCCTGGGCGGCGCGGCGCTGGTCGGGCAGCAGGCCGGCGTGGTAGACCACGGTGCGGCGCTTCGTGTCCTCGGCAATCTGCTCGGCCACCTCTTCCGCCCGTTTGCGGGTCGAAGTGTAGATGATGCCCGAGCCGGGCGTCTGGCGGAGAAAGTCGAGGAGCAGCCCAGGCTTTTGCCGCTCGCTCTGCGGCGATTGAACCTCGTAGAACAAGTTGGGCCGGGCGAAGCCGGTGATAAAGATTTTCGGGTCATCGAGCGCGAGCTGCTCGACAATGTCGCGGCGCACGCGGTCGGTGGCCGTGGCCGTCAGGGCGATGGTCGTCGGATTGCCCAGCAGGCGGCGGAAATAGCCCAGGCGGGCGTAGTCGGGGCGAAAATCGTGGCCCCACTCGCTGATGCAATGGGCCTCGTCCACCGCCAGCAGCTTGATTCCCACCGTCCGCACCGCATCGAGGAACCGCCCGCTGCGGAACCGCTCGGGCACGACGTAGACTAGGCGGAACTCGCCGGCCGCCAGCCGATCGAGCCGGGCGTATTGCTCCGATATGGCCAAGGTGCTGTTGATGAAGCTGACTGGCAGGCCCAACGCGGTTAGCTGGTCGACCTGGTCCTTCATCAAGGCGATCAGTGGCGAAACCACGAGCGTCAGGCCGTCGAGGGCCAAGGCCGGCAATTGGTAGCAAAGGCTCTTTCCGCCGCCGGTGGGCATGACGCACAGGCAATCCCGACCGGCCAAAATCGTGGAAATGACCTCCTTCTGCCCTTCGCGGAAAGAAGTCAAGCCGAACTGGGGCAAATAGGATTCCGGCGCCGTGGGGGTAGACATCATCGCGACCTCGCCAGTCCGGAATTATAAAGGAACCGGTCGGAGTCGTGAATGCGTCTTCGTTTAGCCGTTAAGCCGCCGCGTCCACGCGGCGTGGCGAGGCGTGAGCCATCTCATTCCTACGCCGATTCCGGCAGAAACGTGGGCACGTTCACTCCCCGCAGCGGCGGACACTGGCCGCGCACCTGACAGAAGTGCGTTTCGCAGTTTCGGGCGCCCCACTGGTATGCCTGGGCCACCAACTCGGCGCAGTCGACCGGCACGAGGAACACCGGCCGCCGGCCGCGCTGCTGGTCCAGTTCGGCCAGCAGCAGGGCCGCCGTCCGGGCGGAGTCGCGGGCCAGTCCGGGGCCGATCATGTTGCAGCCCGGGTGGCCGCAGGAGGCCATGAAGCCGTCCAGCCGGCCGCCATCGCCTTCGCAGACCGAAAGGTGCCAGAAGCCGGCGCGGTTTTCGACGAAATAACGAAAATCGCCTTCCCGGCGGATGCCGCACAGTTCCTCCTCCAATGCGGCGATGGCCGGCACGTCGGCCATCGTGGCCGGGCGAACGCCGGCCGCGGCGGGACGCTGCTTCAGCCCCGACTCGGGCACCGCCAGAAACATGTCTTGATAGGCCCGGCGGGGCACGAAGCCGGCCCGCGTGTAGAGCGAAAAAGAGTCCAAATTCATGGCGCTGGAGACGAGCCGGACAGGCTTCCCCAGCCGGTCGGCAAAATCGGTGATGTGTCGCAGAAGCCCGCGGGCGACGCCCCGCCCAAAGTAGTTCGGATGCACGTTCATAATGCCCAACGAGACGTGCGTTTCGCGGGGATGGACGAAGCAGGAGCCCATCAGCCGGCCGGTCTCGGGATGCTGGGCCACGATGCCGCAGCCGGGGTCCAGCACCTGGTAGACGTCGAAGACGACCGCCGCGTCGGCCGGACCGCCGGGGAAGATATCCGGCCCGCCGTGGATGCGATACCAGTAGTTGGTGGAAACGCAGATCAGGTCGACCACTTCCGAGCGGTCGGCCGGCGTCATCGGTCGCACGTGAAATGAACTCATGGCGAATGTCCCAACGGTCGGGGCGCTTTTGCACGGACTGTCGGTATGCTAGACTACCATATCCGATCTTCCTGGCAAACTGGGCCGCCCAATGGCTACCGATGCGATACGGACGGCAACGGACGTGACACTGCCAGCGAGTATCCGCCGGTTGGTGGAGTTGGCGGTACACGCCGTCGATCCTGCACGCGTTATTCTGTATGGATCGCGAGCCCGGGGCGATGCCCGGCAGAACTCCGACTATGACATGGCCTTTGTTTTCCCTGAAGATCGTCGCGGCCAGTGGGTGCGATTCCTGGCCGACGTGGATGATGCCCCGGTGACGTTGCTGACGGTGGATTTGGTGGATTGGAACGAAGCGTCAGACTCACTTCGGGAAAGGATCTGCAGCGAAGGGATCACGCTTTATGAGCGAGCCGAGTCAGGGACTGGCAAACTTTAGCAAGGCTTTGGCCAAGCTGCGGGAATTCACGGCCATGCCCATGGTCAACGACCGCGATCGCGCCGGGGTGATCCAATCGTTCGAGTTCACCTTCGAACAGTGCTGGAAGGCATTTCAACGGGCGGTCGCGGTGCAAGGTCTCTCTGCGGCCAGTCCGCGTCAAGCGCTCCAAGCCGCGGTGCAACTCGGTCTGATTGCTGCCGACGATGAAGAAGTCTGGCTCGACATGCTGCGAGATCGGAACTTGACGTCCCATCTCTATCACGAGGACATTGCCCGCGAAGTCGCCGACCGCGTTGTGAATCGTTACCTGCCGTCGTTTGCCGCAGCCCATGCGAAATTGAGCGAGCAGCCGAGCTAAGAAGGGCTCTTGCCGCTATGGTCGGCAGCGGGCGGACACGCCCCCTCCACTCGCGCGGCCAATTCCCCCGCATCGATCCCGTGCACGAGGAATCGCTTGTGGTGCGACGTTTCGCCGGCGATCAGTTCGATTTGCGATTTCTTCAGCCGAAGCGCCTTGCTCAGCACTTCTACGAGCGCCTTATTGGCTTTGCCCTTTTCGGGCGATTGGGTCACGCAGACCTTCAGCATGCCGTCCTGCACGCCGCGAATCTCGTTGCGGCGGGCGCCGGGCTGCGCTCGAACGGGAAGAATCGTGCCGTCGGAGTGTGGTTCTAGGCTGAGCATAAGGAGCTCGGGCGACGGATCAGGATTTGAAATTGGAGATTTGAGATGGAAAATGTCAGATTCCAGGTAACGAGGCGGCAATTCTGGCCACTCACCACCACCTACTATCCACCCTCGTCTACCCCCTCAAACAGCGCCGAACCGATGCGGACCATCGTCGCGCCTTCTTCGATCGCGATTTCATAATCGCCGCTCATGCCCATCGAAAGCTCCTCCAGCGTCACCCCGGGCGGGGAGCGGGGGCGCAAGCGATCGCGAAGCTCGCGCAGGGCGGCAAAGTCCCGCCGGGCCGCCTCCGCCCCGCCCTCCAAGCCGGCCATGCACATCAGGCCGCGAACGGCCACGTTGCGGCAGCCGGCCGCGGCGGCCAAGACGGGTTCGATCGACTCCGGCGCGAGGCCATGCTTGGCCGCTTCGCCCGAGATGTTCACTTCCAAGAGCACGGGCAGCGGACGCGAGCATTCTTCCTCGACGGCGGCCAGCAGGCGAGCACTGTCGACCGAATGGATCATTCCGACCAGCGGCAGTGTCCGGCGGACCTTGTTCCGCTGCAAGTGACCGATCAGGTGCCAGCGGACCGGCTCCTGGCCGAGCGCGGCCGCCTTCTCCCAAAGCTGTTGCGGCCGGCTCTCCCCCAACTCGACGCACCCGGCCGCGATCAGCGGACGAACCATCTCGACCGGCACGTACTTGGTCACCGCCACCAGGGTGATTTGATCGGCCGGCCGGCCGCTGCGAGCAGCCGCGTCGGCAATGCGGCCGCGGACGCGGGCGACGTTCTCGGCAATTCGCGCGGCATCATCGTTCATCCCTCGTCCTTCATTGTTCCGCCGCGACCGGCGCCACGTACTGGGCATTGGAAACGAGCAGGCACGAAGCGTGCTGCCGCGCCAGCCGCTGCAGCTCGTCCGCCCCCGCAAGGGGAATGACGTCCAAATCTTCGACGACCGACGGGTCGAGCCGGCTGAGGAGATAGACCTTGTGCCGGTTCAGGGCGTGGGCCAATTGGGCGGCCGGCACGGCGTCGACGGCCGGGTGCCGTTCGACGCGCCGTATGGCCGACTCGCGCCACTGGGCGTTGGCCATGCGCCGCAAAGCGGGCCCCGGCTTGGTGGCCAGCTCACAACATACGGCGATCGCGCCGTCGGCTTCCACGAAGCCGTCGGCCACCTGCAGCGCCCGCCCCACGTTCTCCCAGGTCTGTTGCCCGGCGTCGCCCGCGATGCCGGCCACCACCAGGCTCGCGCGGCCGGGCGCGGGCCAGCTCCAAGCCTCGCGATAGAGCTCCCGTCCCCGCGATCGCACCGACTCGCTCTGCCCGCTGAGCACGTGCAGCACGTGATTGCCGGCGGCCGGAACGACTTGGATCGTAAAATTGACGCCCAATAGCCAGGCGACGTGGTCGACTTCGGCCACCATCTCGCGGCGGCGTCCCCGCCCATTGAGCAACCCGGCGCTGCGGAATCGCTGGATGGTCTTGGCGTCGGAGAACGTGGGAAAGATGGGGCTATGGATGCCGAAATAGCCGGCCAGCTCCTCGGCGCGGAGGCATCCGACGGGCAGCACCACGTCGGCCTCGTGCAGCGCCCGATGGATGAGGATTGCTTCGCCCGACTCGCTGGCGGCCAGATAGGCCAACTGCCGCCGGTCGGCCGGATCGTGCACCAGGCGGGTGATCCGCTGCCGCAGCGGCGAGGGAACCAGCCGGCACGGATCGCTGGCCCCCACGCCAAGATCGGCCGGACTTCGCAACACGGTGATGCCGTCGGGGTCCAGGCCCGCGGCGACCAAGTCGCCGATGATCGCTGCGGTGACCTGCGCCGCCTGGGGCAGGCCATGGTCCAGCGTCAACACGACGTGGTCGGCCGGCGTGATGCAGCGGGCCAAGGCAGGGTAGTCTATCGGCTCCGCCAGCGCGGCGGTGGTGGCCGCCTCGAGATCAGCCAACGGCTGGCCGTGCGGCGTGCCAATCTCGGCCGGCGGGACGCCGTCGGCGAGTTCCCATTGCACGCTCGAATCGTATCCGTAAGGCAAGACGGCCATGAAATGGATTGGCGGAACTGGGCCAACTGGGTAAGGCAAACGCGGACATCGTTCTCATTATCGCGCCCATTCCGCGGGTGGTCAAGAAGTCGAGCTTTACCTGGGCGGCCAGTTCGCAAATAATGGGGCGCTTACTGTGCCTTTCTTGGAAATCCAGGGACGTAAGTCCGTCAGCCTCTGAGGAGATTCGCGCGATGTCGCAATTGTCGCAGCTACGTGTCGCCAGGTTCGTGCAGCATTCCGCGGCGATTGCCGCCTGTTTGGCGTTGACATGGGCGGTTGGGTGCAAGCCAGAGACGCCCCCGAAGACCGAGGAGCAGCCGGCAAAGACGGAGGGCCAGCCGGCGAAGACCGAGGGCCAGCCCCCGGCCGAGGCGGTGGTCAAGCCGGCGGCCGAAAAAACCGGCAAGGCGAAGGCCAGTTCCGGCCGCGAGGTGCTCGATCGCATGATCGAAGCTTATCGCAAGGCGTCGAGCTATGCCGACGCGGGCACGGTCCACCTGCTGGCCGAGGGCGGCGGCAAGAAGGTCTACGACGAATCGGCCGATTTTTCCATGACGCTGGTTCGCCCCAACAAAGTGCGTTTACAGGTCTACGGGGTGACGCTCGTTTGCGACGGCAAGAAGCTCTACGCGTCGATCGCCGACCTGCCCGGCCAGGTATTGGTCAAAGATGCGCCCCCACGTTTCACCCTGAAGACCCTGTTTGCCGATCGGATCCTGGCCAAGGCACTGACGCAAGGGATGGCCGGGCCGACACCGCAACTGATGCTCTTGCTGGCCGACGAGCCGATCAAGGCCCTCTTGCACGATGCCGAGGAGCCGGCATTGTCGGAGCCGGGCCAGATCGCCGACCGCGCCTGTTACCGGGTGCAAATCAAGCGGCCCGACGGCACGGCGGTCTACTGGATCGACCAGGAAACGTACGCCCTGCGGCGCGTCGTCATGCCCACCGACGAGCTCCGCCAGGCCATCAGCCAGCGACAACCGGTCGATCACGTCTCGGCCGTGGCCGAGTTCCCCGGCGCGCAACTGAACGGCAAGGTCGATGCGAAGGCTTTCACCTTCGAAATGCCGAAGAACGCCGAGATCGTGAAGTTCTTTGTGCCGCCCAGTCCCGCGCAATTGTTGAGCAAAAAGGTGCCGGACTTCAAGTTCTCCACCCCCGACGGCAAGACGGTCACTTCGCAATCGCTGGCCGGCAAGATCGTGGTGCTCGACTTCTGGGCGACCTATTGCGAGCCGTGCAAACAGAGCCTGCCGAATCTGGAGAAGGTCTACCAGCAGTACAAGGACAATCCGAAGGTGGCGTTCTATGCCGTCAGCGTCGACCAGCTCAACGTCGCAAGCGGCGAGCTGGTCAAAATGTTCGCCGACCTGAAGGTGAAGATACCGATCCTCCGCGACAGCGAACGCTCGGCGGAGGCGCTGAAGTTTGAGGTGATTCCCACGACGTTCATCGTCGGCCCCGACGGCGTGGTGCAGGACGTCGAGCAGGGCGGCGAGGCGCGGGTGGCCGAGCAACTGCCCGGGAAGCTCAAGAAGCTGCTGGCCGGCGAGAACATCTTCGAGGGGCCGTTGAAGGAATACCAGGACCAGCTCGCCAAGTATGCCAAGATGGTGGAAAAGGCGGCGGCGGAAGGCGAAGCTGCCGGCGGCGAAGGGATCAGCGAGGAACGCAAGCTGCCCGAGGTGAAGACGGCCCCGCGCAGCGAGCCGGTCCGCTTCAAGCTCACCTCGCTCTGGAAATGCGCCGAGGTGAAATCGCCCGGCAACATCCTGGTGCTAAGCGACAAGAGCGGACCGTCGCGGCTGGCCGTGGTGGAAAACTGGAAATCGGTGGCCGAAGTCGGCCTGGACGGCAAACTGATCGGCCTGCACAAACTGGACCTGGCCGAGAGCGAGGTGGTGGGCAGCCTTCGCTCGGCCGTCGGCGCCGACGGCAAGCGGTGGCTCGTGGCGTTTCTCTCCACGCAGCAACGCTGCCACGTGCTCGATGCGAACTGGAAGGTCGTCACCAGCTATCCGGAAGATGCGCTGAAGAAACCCCACAGCGGCATCGGCGACGTGCAACTGGGCGACCTGGACGGCGACGGCAAACTCAAGATGTTCGTCAGCTATTGGGGCGTCGTCGGCGTGCAGGGCGTCTCGCTCGAGGGCAAACGCCTGTGGGGCGATCGCTCGCTCTCCAACGTGATGAGCATGGCCATCGGGACCCCCGACGAGAAAGGCCGCCGCAAACTCTATTGCGCGAACATCATGGGATCGTTGGTCGTGCTGGACAGCCAGGGGAATCGCCAGGGGGAAGTGAAAATTCCCGACCGCATGTTGCACTGGATCGTTTCGGCCGACCTCCGCGGTGACGGGCCGCTATCCTGGTGCGCCATGGCGGCCCCCAAGTTGGGCGACAACCTGGCGATCGGCCTGACCGTCGACGGCAAGGAGTTGTGGAATTATTCGCTGCCGGCGGGCGTGCAGCCGCAGCCGATCGAGCCGATCATTACCGGCCGACTGACTCGCTCCGGGGCCGGCCAGTGGATTTTGCCCGGGCCAGACGGTTCCATTCACGTCCTCTCGGCGGACGGCAAGCCATGGGACAAGTTCAACTCGGGTCTGACGTTGCAAGGTCTGGCGACGGTGGAAATCGGCGGCCAACTGGTGCTGGTGGTTTCGTCGGCCAACGGCCTGGAGGCATGGAAGGTGGAACCGACGACGGGAAATTGACGATGGCCGGGGACTGGTCCATTTTTCGGCGGGAAGACGTGTTTTTCGGATAAACCGTGGGCCGAAAACATGGACCTGTCCCCTTCGCGCGGCGCAAGGGGGACAGTCCCATTTTCGCGGCGGCCAAGCCGATTCACGCCGCAACGTTCTCCACGCCGCAAAAATCGGGACAGTCCCCGGTGAACGGCTACGCTATGCCGCGCGTCCTCGTCTTCGCCAAACGTAGCCGAGCAAGCTCAGGGCCGCGATGCCCAAGAGCACAAGGCTGGAAGGCTCGGGGACGGGCGAGAACTCCTGCAGGCGGTTGTTGTCGCTGTCGGCGACCCACAGGTTCCCCGCCGCGTCGAAGGCCAGCCCCTGAGGACCGGCCAACTGTCCATCTGCGCTTCCGCGGCTGCCGCCGATTTGCCCGAGGTACGCGCCGGTGTTGTTGAACTCCTCGATGCGGTTGTTGCCAACGTCGGCGACCCAGAGGTTGCCCGCCGAGTCAAAGACCATTTTTTCTGCATCGAGGAGTTGCCCGTTCCCTCTGCCGCTGCTACCGAACTGTTGCAGAACCTTCGTGCCGTCGGTGTCGAACTCAATGATGCGGCAACTGGTGGTGTCCGAAACCCAAAGATGGCCGGCGGTGTCAATCGCCAGACCACAGGGGCTGTTAAGCTGGCCGCTTCCACTCCCCGAAGGCCCGTAGCGGCCAAGCAACGCTCCGCTGCTGCTGAATTTCTCAAGGCCGTAGGTGGAGTTTCCGTATTCGGTCACCCAGACGTTACCGGAGGGAGCCACCGCGACATCGGAGGGCGTTCGGATGACGTCGCGATATGGGGGCCAGTAGTTCTGAGAGAGAAACTGCTGGAGGATCGTGCCGTCGCTGCTGCGATACTCCGTGATTGCCCCGGCACTGGTAGCCCAGATGTTCCCCGCCGGGTCCGACTGGATGCCGTCGCCCCATGCCGACGGGGAAAACGTCCCCAGCCAGTTTCCCGTGCCGTCCATCTTGACGATGCCGCCCCAATTGGTAGCCCAGACGTTTCCCGTCGGGTCGACGGTCACGGCTTGAACCTCGGTGAACGGCGACGTGCCGCTGGGACCGTAACCGCTGACGGTCCTGGTCCATTGGTAGTCGATGCCCAGGGCGGGGGAGACACCGGCCAATGCCACCGCCACGCCTACCAGGCTGGCGACCATGAAGCCGCGCATCACGAATCTGCCATTCATCGTTGATTTCCTTGAGAAAGACAATTGATCCCGGTTGATGTTTCCGCCCCGTCCGAGTTGTTATATGCGCGTCCCCGCGTGGATCAGCCGAAGATTTCTTCCAGGGATCGGAGATGGCTGGGCGAGAAGATGGGAATCAGTCAAGAATGCACCGGCACACATGCCGGGCAGCGTCGAACGATCGACGGAGGAGTTCCCCTTGAGGTGGGGTGTAGTCATGGTACGGCGCTGCCTCGATGAAGGTGAATTGGCGGTAATCCAAAGGAACCAATTTGAGAATACACAGATATGTGAAAAACCGCAAGCAATTTGTAGGCGGTCGGCCAAAAGTAATCCTGTGGAGGGGGTAAGCCATCTTTCGAGTCGCCTCGCCGGTGCGAGATCGACGGGCGAAATCGCGCTCAGGTTGCCGATGGCGGTTCCACCGAAATGGCGGAGAGACCGTTTAGCCGCTTGCCCGCCGTGTCGCTCGGCCGGCCAACGCTGCGAGCGAGCCGGCCGGCTGGGTGCATTCCGCACTTTGTTAGGTTACGGGGCCTGGGCGTAGGCGTTGACCCCGGTCTGGCGGGATTGGTGGCGGAGCCAGAAGAAGGCAATTGGGATGGAGTCGCTGAGGTAGTCGGCTCGTAGCTGCAGGACCGCCTCGCTGGTCGATTTCGACCAGAACTTCTCGCTCCCCTTCACGCGACGGTTGATCTGCTTGATCGTCGATT
>Ga0181520_10005158_pt1 | contig 21070 bp, 17 predicted proteins | sample PEATcosm2014_Bin_29_FD_132451 | JGI IMG/M metagenome (GOLD analysis project Ga0181520, IMG submission 132451) | Peatland microbial communities from MTU Mesocosm Facility, Houghton, MI, USA - PEATcosm2014_Bin02_30_metaG | ecosystem: Environmental > Terrestrial > Soil > Wetlands > Peat | place... | reverse complement strand
CCGCCAGCAGGATGATGAAGGGCAGCGCGAAGCTCTCGTATTGGGCCGAGAGGGTGAGATAGACCACCAGGATGCCCAGGCCGAAGATCAGCAGCGCCTTGCCGCTGGATTCGATTTCGTCCAGGGTGAGGCCGGTCCATTGGAAGCTCATGCCCGGCATCATGTTTTTGTGGGCCAGGTCTTCCATGGCCGCGAGACCCTGGCTGGAACTGTAGCCGGGAGCGGGCGAGCCATCGATTTCAACGGCGCGGAAGAGGTTGTAGTGGGTGATGACCGGGGGGCCGGCGCTTTCGGTGACGCGAACCACGTTATCCAGCGGAACCATCATGCCGGAGTCGGAGCGGACATAGTAGCCGTGCAGATCTTTCGAGGACATGCGGAAGGGCTGATCGGCCTGCACAAAGACGCGGTAGGTGCGGTTGTTGTAGTCGAAGTCGTTGATGTATTCCGAACCCATGAACACCGACAGGGTGTTGGTGATCTGGGAGAGCGGAATGTTCATGGCCTTGGCTTTTTCGCGATCGATGGTGACCAGGACTTGCGGGTCGTTGGCCGAAAAGGTGGTGAGCAGGCCGGTTACGTCTTTGCGTGCGCGGCTGGCGCCGACTATCTGGTGCGCTACGCGGTCAAGATCGGCGAGGGTGTTGCCGCCTTGATCCTGCAGCATGAACTGGAAGCCGCCATAGCTGCCCACGCCTTGAACGGCAGGCGGCTCGAACATGGCCACCAGGCCGCCGTTGGGCGCAAACATCAGGCTCATGAGCTTGGGCGAGAGGTCGGCCACAATGTCGGCGGTGGAGTGGCCCTTGGCGCGGCGCTGATCCGAAGGCGTGGTGCTGATGAACATCATGCCGGAGTTGGAAGCGCCGCCTGAGAGCGAGAAGCCCATGACGGAAAAGGCGCCGGCGATGTCCTTGTTGGTGGAGATGATGGCCTGGGCGCGGTCGGCCAGCGCCGATGTGTACGCCAACGAAGATCCCGGAGGCGCCTGCACGATGACCATGAGGAAGCTTTGATCTTCCTGCGGGATGAAGCCGGTGGGAACATGCTGGTAGGTCCACACCGTAGCGCCGAGGCCGACAAAGAACAGCAGGAGCAACAGGTAGCGGACCTGCAAGGCGACATGGATGGCTTTGGCATAGCTGCCGGCCAGCCAACTGACACCCGCGTCGGCGCCGTGGATGAAGGCAGCGAAGGCGCGCGAGACGGGACGGATGTGGAGAAAGTCAAGCTGCTTGGGGCGGTCTTCTTCGCCACGCAGGAAGAGGGCCGAGAGCGCCGGCGACAGGGTGAGGGCGTTGAAGGCCGAGATGGCAATGGCGAAGGCGATGGTGAGCGAGAACTGCCGGTAGAGAATGCCGGTGGTGCCGGGGAAGAACGAAACCGGCACGAAGACGGCGATGAGCACCAGCGAAGTGGCGATGACGGCGCTGGTGACTTCTCCCATGGCGCGAGAAGTGGCCTCGTGCGGGTCGGAGTGCTCCATGGCGATGTGGCGCTGCACGTTTTCGATGACCACGATGGCGTCGTCGACCACCAGGCCGGTGGCCAGGGTGATGCCGAACAGGGTGAGCGCGTTGATGCTGAATCCGAACATCTTGATGAAGGCGAAAGTGCCGATCAGCGAGACCGGAATAGTGACGGCGGGAATGATGGTGGCGCGCCAGTCGAGCAGGAAAAGAAAGATGACGGCGATGACGATGAAGATGGCCAGGCCGAGAGTGGAAAGCACTTCGCGAATGGAGTCGCCGACCACCGTGGTGGAGTCGAATGCGACGGCATACTGCAGCCCGGGAGGAAAGCTCTTGGAGAGCTCCTGGAGCGCAGCTTTGCATTTGGCGTCGACGTCGAGCGCGTTGGCGTTGGACAGCTGCATGATGCCGATGCCCATGGCCTCGCGGCCGGCGTATTTGAGCGACGAACTGTAGTCTTCGGCGCCTATTACCGAGTGGCCCACATCCTTGAGCAGCACCAGGCCGTTGGTGGAGTTCTTGACGATGATCTGGTCGAACTCGGCGGGACTGCTGAGGCGGCCGACGACGCGCACGGGAATCTGGTAGGCCTGTTTGGCGTCCGATGGAGGCTGACCGAGCTGGCCGGCAGGGATTTCGACGTTCTGTTCAACCAGGGCGTTGATCACGTCGGTGGCGGTGAGGTTGTGTGCCGCCAGACGGGCGGGATCGAGCCAGATGCGCATGGCGTATTTGCGCTCGCCGAAGATCATGACGTCGCCCACGCCGGGGACGCGCTTGATGGCGTCCTTGACGTAGACATCGAGGTAGTTGGAGATGAATTCGGAAGAGTAGCGCCCATCGAGCGTGTAGAAGCCCGCGCCCAACACGAAGTTGCTGTTGGCCTTGGTGATGCTGATGCCCGTGGCGTTGACGGCAGAGGGCAGGCGGCCCTGTGCGCTGGCCACGCGGTTCTGGACGTCGACGGCCGCGATGTCGAGGCTGTAGCCGGTCTGGAAGGTGGTAGTGATCTGGCTGGTGCCGCTGTTGGTGCTGGAGGAGCTGATGTAGCGCATGCCCTCGACGCCGTTGATGGCCTCTTCCAGCGGGATGGTGACGGCCTTTTCGACCGTGTCGGCGTTGGCGCCGATGTAGTTAGTGGAAACCGAAACCTGGGGCGGGGCCAAGGTGGGGTACATGGCGACCGGCAGGTTGGGAATGCAAATCGCTCCGCCCAGAATGATCAGCAGCGCGCAGACGGTGGCAAACACAGGCCGATGAATAAAGAAATCGACAAACAAGATGAGCCTTCCTTTTTCGCTTGCAGGCGGCGCGGAAACCTCAACGCTCCTGCAGGCCATCCGGCGGCGGCCGGACGGCGCAGTTCCAGCCTGGTTCTAGGCGCCCGGCAGGGGCATGACCGGCATGCCATTGACCAGAAACTGGGTGCTCGACACAATGACTTTGTCGCCCACGTTCAGCCCTGAAGAGATGGAGTAGGTGTTGCCCACGGTGTCGCCCAGCGTCACCGCCGTCTGTACCGCCATGGTCATGCCGTTCTGCTGCTTGGCCACAAACACAAAGCTCTGTCCGCCCTGACGGGTGACGGCAAGCACCGGAATGACCGGCATGGGTGAGGTGCTCCAGATGACGCGTGCCTTGATCATCTGCGCGTTGCGCAGAACCTGCGGCGAAGCATGAACCGGAGCCTTTACCAGGATCCCCTGCAAGGTGCTGTCCACTTGCGGGGAAAGAAAGTCGATCGCTGTCTTCTCGATCAGCTTGCCGTTGGTGTCCATCAGGTCGACAGCCAAACCTTGGCGAACCTGGCCGGCACGCTCGGTGGGAACGTAGATGTAGGCTTCCAGGTCCTTGTTCTCGTCGACCGTGGTCAGCAGCGTAGCCGGAGCCGTCATGGGCGAGACGAAATCGCCCACGTGCACCGGGATGTCGCCCACCACACCGTCGAAGGGCGCGCGGATGGTGTAGTACGCGAGCTGCTCTTCCTGCGTCTTCCTCAGTTCCAGCGCCGACTCGTAATCGGCCTTGGTGTTCTCGTAGGTCTGCTGCGCCTGCTCGAAGACATCGCGGCTGGTAATGCCGGCGTCAAACAGCTTGCGCTGGCGCTCGACTTCCTTGGTGTTGTAGTCGTAGAGGGCCTTTTTCTGCTGCTCCGTAGCCCGCGCCGCGGCCACCGTAGCCATTTGCATCTTGGGATCGATCTCCATCAGCACCTGGCCGGGCTTCACGTGCTCGCCGGACTGGACGCGAATCTGCGTGAGTGCACCGGATACCATCGGTTGCAGCGTGGCCGAGCGGCGGGACTTGATGGTGGCCACATACTCGCTGCTCTGCGCCACCGGCGATAGCGCAACGGTCGCGGTCTGCACAGGCATGGCTTGCATGCCGCCGCCCGCCCGCGGCGCTGCCGCTTGTTGCTTGCAGCCGGACACCGCCAATCCCACACCAACTAAGAAAGTCATACCAAGAATGCGCTTGAACGTGCCAATTGTCACTGAATTCCCCTGTCATGGCCGGTTGAGGCCAAAGCTCTCGAACTTTCCGGATCCTTTGGGTTGCCGGGTTGAATCGTGCACAGCGACCGGTGATGCAGTTCGCCGCGGCTGGTCCCTGCTGCAGTGCCCACCGCTTGCGGGTGGAGTTTCCTTGAAGCGGAGCCATCTGTATAGAGACGTCCGAAGGGTCTCCATCGACGCAAAAATCTTAGCATTGCAGGCGGTTGGAGCCCAGGCCGGCTCCGCGACGGGAGGGGCGGACCCATCGAGCGGCTCGCCGGATGCAGGGATCGGGCGTTTTGGGACGAGGAGGGGGCGGAGCTTTGACATAGCGGGTCCGACTTGGTAAATTTCAAAAGGGCGCTCTCGTGCAACCGAAGCCGTTTTCAGCCCTTCATGCGTCCCCGTCGTCTAGCCCGGCCTAGGACACCGCCCTTTCACGGCGATAACACGGGTTCAAATCCCGTCGGGGACGCCATATAGTCAATAACCTACGATGAATCTGATCGCATGGCAGTAAACACCACTGCGATTCCTATCCAAAATCAATGTAAATGGCCATGTTTTGAGTGGCGCAGCCCGCATTGAACCGGCAACAGGACGCCGTCATTCCCCCACCGTAGAGCGATTCCAGAATAGGTGTGCCCTATCTTGCATCGTGCAGGGTCGCCGCTCCTTGGGGTCGCGTCGACTTGAACGCTGCGGTTCCTGGGTACAGTCATTCTAGAATCGCTATAATTCCCAAAAGACTCCACTGGCTTGGCATCGTTTATCTTGGGTTAAACCGGCCTCGCGAAGGGTGGGGCGCACCGAGTCTGGCAGGAATCTTGAGGGGAACGCCCTGACTTTAGCGGTTGTGGCCGCGATTCGCCACAAGCACACGCTGTACGACGAGTTATTGGCGAGCGGGGTCGATCGGGCAACCGCTGGCCGGCAAATTGCAGGCAGGGTCGAAGAGATGCCGGCCGGATGGCGGCGGTAGGGCGCGATGCCGGCCTTCTAGGTTGCCTTCCGGGTCATCCCGATTTGCCTTCCAACGGGCTCCTGGCCAATAATCGCCCGGCCATCCGTCAGCGCTCCCCGGCCTCTTCCTGGATGGCCGCAAGAAGCTTCAGATCCTCTTTGCTGAGCGCGGCATTTTGCAGCAGATCGGGGCGGTTGGCGAGGGTTTTGCGCAACTGCTGCTGGCGGCGCCAGCGGCGAATGCCCAGATGATCGCCGTTCAGCAGCGGCTCGGGCACACTCAAGCCGCCGAACTCCGCCGGACGGGTGTAGTGCGGATAGTCCAGAATGCCCCCGGCGCCGTGCTGCGAGCGGGGCACGCCAGCCTGTTCGTCCTCGATCTCCGCATCCGGCACGCCAAAGCTCTCGAACTCGCTGGAGCTCTCGTTGCCCAGCACTCCGGGCACCAGCCGCATGGCCGCATCGATCACCACTGCCGCGGCCAGTTCGCCACCGCTGATCACGTAGTCGCCGATCGACAGTTCCATGTCGCAGTAGAGCTCGTTGATGCGCTCGTCCACGCCCTCGTAGCGGCCGCAGATCATCACCACGCGATCGAGCTTGGCGATTTTGCGGGCCAGCGCCTGGGTAAATGGCCGCCCCTGTGCCGAGAGCAGAACCACCTCCGGTGGGGCTGACTGCGCTTGCGCGCGGACAGCTTTGGGTTCGACGCCCAACGAAGCCAGCGCCTCGGCCAATGGCCCCGGCTTGAGCACCATGCCTTCGCCGCCGCCGAAAGGCCTGTCGTCCACGGTGCGGTGACGGTCGTGGGTGAAGGCGCGGAGGTCGTGGACATCCACGCTTACCAACCCCTCGGCCAGCGCTCGGCGCAGAATGCCGTTCTCAAGAAAGCCGGAAAAGAAGCCGGGAAAGATGGTGACCACGTCGAAGCGCATATCCCGATTTTAACCACCTGCGGTGGGGCTGGCTGCCTTCGGCCACCTGCTCAAAGGGCAATCGCATCAAGATCTTGAGACTACAAAATCGGTGGTTTGAAAGGGCACGGTTTTAGCCGCGCCGCAAGCGTGGTCCCAAAAGTTCCGGCTCTAGCCCCCGACGGACGCTCTTGGGCCATCTCGAACCTTCCCTCAGGGGCTGAAGCCCGGCGTTTTTCCGGCAACTCTGCGGCACGGCGACCCAGAGGGTTCCCCGGCCGTGCCCTTTCAAAACAGCTTCATGAGATTGCCCTGCACCTGCTCAAAGTTTGTAGGGATAACTGCACTCCTCGTCTGGATGTGCTTTACTGTTGGGCAACAGTTATGGCAGACATCGATGCGTTGCTAAATCGCTGGCAAACGGCCGGCGTCCTGGATCCGGCGGGGGCAAGCCGCATCCGTGCTTATGAGTCGGAACGGGCGCAGCCCTCCGGCTTGCGCTGGCAGGGGATGGTGGCGCTCATACTCGGAGCTCTTTTGCTGGCCTGCGGGGTGGTGCTGTTTGTCTCGGCCCACTGGGACCAGATGGGTCCCGGCGCGCGCTACCTGCTGGTGCTGGGCATGGTGGCCGTCTTCCACCTGGGCGGGGGCTGGGCGGGTGCGCGCTATCGCGGGCTTTCAACCGCTCTGCACGCCGTGGGAACCATCTCCACGGGCGCGGCCATTGCGCTGGTGGGGCAGATCTTCAACATCCAGGAGCACTGGCCGGCGGCCATCCTCTTGTGGGCCATTGCCGCCGCAGCCGGGTGGATGCTGCTGCGCGACGAGGCACAACAGGTGCTGACGCTGCTGCTGTTTCCGGCATGGGTTCTTTCGGAGTTCGAGTTTGCCGCCGATGGCCACGTCGGTCAGGATGTTTACCTCGGCCGCTTCCTGATGGTTTGGGCGGTTCTTTATCTGACCGTCTTTCTGGGATCGAAGCGCAAGATCGCTCAGGGCATTCTGTTCGCCGTCGCGGCCATCGCCTCGTTGGTTGGGGTGGTCCTGATGGTGGGGAGCTGGAATTCCTGGGGAAGCCAGGCAGCGCTTCCCTTCCACCTGCAAGTCTGGGGTTGGGTCGATATTGCCGTTCTGCCGCTGGCCTTCTGCTTCTTCAAGCTGCGCAAGACTCTGGTTCCGGTAGGCACGGCAGTTGTCTTCAGCCTTGCACTGCCCTGGTGTGTACGGACCTGGACCGAGCGCGGAGATTTCTGCTGTTCCTATACTCACCAGGAGCCAGGCATTGCCGCCCACGCATTGGTGGCCGTCTTCTGTGTCTTCGCCATTTGGTGGGCCGTGCGTCAGGGCTCGAAGGCGCTGGTGAACCTGGGCGTGGTGGGGTTCGCCATCACCGTGGCCTGGTTCTACTTCAGCGATATCATGGACAAATTCAGCCGGTCGCTGGGGCTCATCGGCCTCGGGGTGCTGTTTCTGGCCGGCGGCTGGGCCCTGGAGAAGATGCGCCGCAGGCTACTGACGCGCATGAAGGACGAAGCCACGGCTCCCAAGGAGGCACGATGAAGCTGAGCAAAGCCTCTATTGCCCTGCTGCTGATTCAACTGGCCATTGTTTCGGCCGTCGCCGCCAAATATCTCTACCAGCGCTGGACCAGCCCCCGCGTGTGGACGCGCACGGTGGCTTACGATCCGGAACTGGTGATGCGCGGCCGTTATCTCAGAGTGCAACTGATTGTGGACGGCTGCCAGAGCACACTGCCCTCGGCGAAACAGGCGGCTCTACCCCGCAATCAGGAAGGGGTGCCGACCGGCGGCGCCTTCTCGATCCAGGGCGGACAAACTGTGTATTTCCCCGCGCAGCTCAAGGTGCAGGGAAACAAACTGGTGGCCATTCGGATTCCGGAAAATGAGAACAGCACGAGTGGGCAGACGGTGGCTGCCTTGCCCGGTTCCCCTTGCGCCGAACTTCGCCTCAATGTGCCGGTCGACTTCTACCTTCCGGAACATGCGACGAATCCAGCGTTCAGCGGCCAGGGCCATGAACTTTGGATCGAAGTCACCGTCCCGTCCAAAGGTCCGCCGCGGCCGATTCAGTTGGCGGTGAAACAAGGCGGGGCCTGGAGACCACTGGCGTTTCAATAGGAAGTGCAAAGGCCGGATGGGCAAAAACAGATAGGTCGGGGTTTCAACCCCGACAAACAGAGCCATGCACGGATCGGGGCTTCAGCCCCTGAGGCTTGCTTTTTCAGACCATACGCCCTTTGTTCCGCTCTTTTCCTCAGACTGCAGATCACGTGAGGGAAAAGCGGCTATGCCTACGTATGCTCTCACAACCACCACTTTTCAACGGCGCGCGCTCTTTTTGAGAATCGCAAATGCTGAGCTCTTGGTGAAGATGCTCTTCCACTGTCGCGATCGGGGGCGTTACCGGCTTCACGGGTTCGCGGTGATGCCGGAGCACTTGCACGTCTTGCTGACCCCAGCGCCAGGCCAGACCATCGAGCGCTGCGCCCAATGCATCAAGAGTGGGTACTCTCATGAATTGCGGAAGCAATTTGGGGGCGAGGTATGGCAGGCGGGATTTCACGAGCATCGGATTCGGGACGGCGACGATTTTCGCAATCAGCTCGCCTATATTACGGCGAATCCACAACGGAGTTGGCTACGGGACGGCGTGTTCGTCCAGATGAACTTTCTCGACCGGATCGATCCGATGCCGGGGGAATTCGAAGGGATGTAGCGTTGGCGCGGTGAGCCGAAGCAGCATGCCTCAGGGGCTAAAGCCCAGTCAACTGTTGTCTCGAATTGTCGGGGTTGAAACCCCGACCTACCTATTCTTGCCTTCTCGTCAAGACAGAGTTCCGACGGCACGAGCTACCCTTTTCCCGGTGCATTCAATTCGATCAGGCCGGCGGGCAGAGCCATTTCCACGCGCTTGGCGGCGATGTCGATCGACCGAAGATAGCTCTTGGCGAAGGGGACCAACACCTCTCCTGCCGCGCCCGCGACCACCAGTAAGGCAACCGGGCCTGCGGTGCGGTCGACTTCTTCAATTTCGCCCACGCTCACCGGTTCAGCGCCGGCCACGTCGAACAGCGTGCAGCCGATCAGATCGGCGATATAGACCTCGTCTTCGCTGAGCGGAGCGCGTTGTTCGCGGGGAATGGCTACAATCTGGCCGGCCAGAGCTTCAGCCGTAGAGATGGAGTCGGACCCGGCAAAGTGGAGCACGATGCCGCCCTTGTGAAGCCAGTGGGCGGTAAGTTCCACTTCGCGCGGAGCCTTGGCGGACGCTGCTGCGGCTGAGCCGGCAGCGGTCCCTTCGGCCAGCAGCCAGAGGCGGCGGCGTTCGGCAAATTTGTCGGGGAAATCGGTCAGGATGTCGGCGAAGACTTCGCCCTTGCGGCCCTGGGAGCGGCGAATGCGGGCCAACCAGGCCCATTGTTCTTCCGTGGTCATTGCTGCCTCCGGCGTCCGCCGGGTGCGTCGGCAGTCACCCTAGAGCGGTTCCACAATTCACGTGCCCGGTGCGACGATGCGGCGGGTAGCTTTTCTTGAGGGAAAAGCGACTTGAGGGCAGTGGCTCCTGGGTAGACTCATTGTGGAACCGCTTTAGTCGTCTTCTTCCAGAATGTCCAGCGTGTAGCGGTGATGGAGCTTCATGCTCACGGCGCCCAGGATGGTGCGCACCGATCGCGCCGTGCGTCCCTGCTTGCCGATCACCTTGCCCACATCCTGAGGCGCAACGCGCAGCCGCAGAACGGTGTTGTCGTCCTTGCCAACAGACTCCACTTGAACAGCCGCTGGCTCATCCACCAAAGCCCGCGCAATTTCGCGGACCAGTTCTTCCACTTCGACCATATCGTTTTGGGTCATGCTCGTGCCCCTGACCGGATGGGTTCAAGAATAGGCAACCCGATCTTCGCTACTTGAACCGGTGCGCGCATCGTATCAGCACACACCCGTCGCCGTCAGCAATTGTACGCGCGCAGGCCAAAAAGGCCCGCGCACACACCCGAAAACGCCCATGGGGGAAAGAGTGGGAAGGCCTAGGCTACGGCTGGGACGGCGGCCGGGGCGGGATTCTTGTTGATCAGCTTTTCCACGATGGGGGAAAGCTGGGCGCCCACGCCGCGCCAGTAGGCAACGCGCTCGTGCTTCAGATCCACGGTGGCCGGGTTGGTGCGGGGGTTGTAGGTGCCGACGACCTCGATCGAACGGCCATTGCGGGCGCGATCCTTCTCGATGACCACGATACGATAGTAGGGCTGCTTGCGGGCGCCGAAACGCGCCAAACGAATCATCACCACGGCGATACGGTTCCTTTCAGATTCCTGTGCTCTGTTGCTGTCTCTTCCACCCCTCGGACGAAGACCTGTCCGTGGGGACCCCGGGTCTCTTGGGGGTCTTCCCGGCTGGCGGCAAACAGTTCAAGCTCACCCTGCCAAATTAATGGCCGGACAAGAGTGCCCAGCCGCGCAAGACACAACACCTAAGTATCGCCGAGAAAGGGCATTTGAGGCAAATGCGACGATGGTAGTTGAATCTCCACGCATCAAGGCTACGAGTCGGCGCCCTCTACACTTCTACCTCCTCGGCCGATGCGCTGCTGGCATACCAGTCGTCGCGGGTCAGCGGCAGGCGGCTTTCGCCGCGGTCGGGACGGCTGAACAGCACCTGGTAGACCCCGATGTCTCCACGCCTGAAAGCGGCGGCCGATCCGGCCATGTATAGCAGCCAGATGCGGTAGGTGAGCTTCGATACGTGCTTGAGAACCGTGTCGGCGTTGTGGCGCAGGCCCTCTACCCAGCGGCGCAGGGTCAGTTCGTAGTGCTCGCGCAGATTCTCCACGTCGCGCACTTCGAGGCCCTGGCTTTCCGCGGCGGTAATGGCCTCGGAGAGCGTGACCAGGTGCCCGTCGGGAAAGACGTAGCGATCGATGAACGATTTGGCCGGCACCTTGGCGGTGGCCGAGCGGGCGATGCCGTGATTCAGAAATACCCCGCCGGGGCGCAGCATCCGGTAAGCAACGCCAAAGTACTGTGGCAGGTTCTTGAGGCCCACATGCTCGAACATGCCCACGCTGGCGATCTTGTCGAAGGGCACGCAGGCGTCCTCCAGATTCCGGTAGTCGCGCAGTTCCACGGCGCAACTCTGCCTGAGACCGGCCTGCTCGATGCGCCGATTCGCGGTACCCTCCTGTTCGCGGCTGAGGGTTACGCCATAAGCCTGGGCGCCGAACTTGCCTGCGGCGTGCAGCAGCAGGCTGCCCCACCCGCAACCGATGTCGAGAAAGCGCTCGAAGGGCTGCAGGCGCAGCTTCTGGCAGATCAGCTCCAGCTTGCGCGCCTGGGCCACCTCCAGAGAATCTTCGGGACTGCGGAAGTAGGCGCAGGAGTAGGCGAACGAAGAGCCCAGCCATGGCTCGAAAAACGCCGCAGGCTGGTCGTAGTGGTACTCGATGGAAGCGCGGTCGCGGCTCAGGGAGTGCATGGGGCCGTGGCGCAGCCATTGGGCCAGCCCGAAGCAGGCTGCCGCGGCCTTCTGGACGATTTGGCGGCGCAGGTTCTGGGGGCGATGGAACAGATGGGCGGCCATGGAGAAAACGGAGAAAAGATCGCCTTCCACGTCCAGCTCTCCGTGAATGAAAGCTTCTCCGAGCGTCACTTCGTCCGGGGCCACCATCAGTGCCTCAAGCACCCCGGGGTTCCGCAGCACGATGGTACAGGCTGGTTTCCGGCCCTCCGAGCTGGACCACCGCGAACCATCCCAAAAGCGCAGGGCAAAGACAGGTCCCTGGTATCCCTCAAAGAGGCTACCCAACATGGATTTTCTTTCTGACTCAACAGAAGGGCCCATGGCTCTCAAGTCCTTTCCTGTGGGATGCAGATGACTTATGAGTTAGAGCGGGTCCACAATTCATGAGCCTTGAGTAATTGGGCGGAAGGTAGCTTCTTCTTGAGGGATAAGCTACTTGAGAACAGCGACTCCTGGGCAGAGCAATTGTGAACCCTCTGTAGCCGTGCCTTCCGATAACATAGGGGCCCAGGGAAGGCCGCGATTGTTTTCCCCGACAGCATACCATTATTCGCATTTTTGTCGAGGCTTTTTCAGGCCGCGCCGTTACTTCCGCGCAGGGAACAGAAACTTCAGCATCGGCCCCACGCGATTGGCCCAACTGGCCTCGTCGTGCGTTCCGCCGGCGATGCGCTCGAAGTGGAGCGTCTCGCCGGAACGCCATCCGTTGGCTTGCAATCGCCGGGCCAGCTGCTCCACATCCTGCAAGGTGCGCCGGCCCTCGCGGTCGCCCACGTCGAGCCACAGCCGTGGGCGCTCCCAAAGATCCGGCGCACGCTCGTTCAGATAGCCCAGGATGCTCTTGCGGGCCCACCACACGCTGGGGGACAACACCGCCAGCTTGCCGAACCGCTCCCCATAGCGCAATCCCAGGTAGAGCGTCACCAGGCCGCCCAGCGACGAGCCACCCAGACCGGTCGACTCCCGATCCTGGCTGACCCTATACTGCCCGGCAATCCACGGCATGAGCTCTTGCGTCATCATTTGCCCGTACGCCTCTGCCTCGCCGCCGCCAAACTTCAGGTCGGGCTCGTGGGTATATTCGGCCATCCGCCGCTCGCCGGTGTTGTAGATGCCCACGATCACCAGCGGTTCCACATACCCCGCGGCCATGGCGGCGTCGGCCTGTTCGCGAACCGCCCAGGTACGGCCCGGCACAAACGAGGTACGCCCGTCGAAGAGATTCTGCCCGTCATGCAGATAAAGCACCGGATAGATCCGGTCGGGATTCCGGTCATAACCGGGCGGCAGATAGACGATAAGGTCTCGCTTGTCCGGCAAGATCCGGCTGGGAAAAGCGCGATGCAGGCGAAGCCTGGGGTGCACGGCGGTCTCGCCCGCTCCGGGCAAGCCGTCCGCGCCCGGCAGACATGGTTGGGAATCCGGAATCAACCTTTGCGACCCTCGATCCTTGTTTTTTCAGCTTGTTTTTTCAAAAGAAGAATACCGTTTGAAACAGCGGCCCAGCTTGTTACAGTAGCAAGAATCCCGCGGTTCTCCAAAGCCTGTCTCAATCCCCTGCCCGCGCGGCGCGGTTCGCTTGCGATCGGGTGGAGGCTTTCCATGCTGTTGCGACGCGGCGGGCAGCCGATCATTACCCAAAGTGGGGCGATTTGGCGGGAACGGCTTGTCCCAGGCAAAATGCTGGATAATCAGCAAGAGATTGTCTCAAGACTCTTTGGTTGGCGCAGCGGGCGCGAGCCGGAACAAGCAGAAACTCCGCGGAGCCTCTATCGATGGTTCGTGAGTACCACAAGTGGCATTCGATTTCGCTGGGCAGGGAGATGGAACTTCTGGTCTTCGGCCACGGCGGCGTGCCTGTGATCGTCTTTCCCACCTCCGGCGGACGCTTCTTCGAGTTTGAAGACCGCGGCATGGTGGCGGCGTTGGCGGGAAAGATCGATGCCGGCCAGGTGCAGCTTTTTTGCGTCGATTCAGTCGATTTGGAGAGCTGGTACAACAAGCAGGTGGGTTCGCGATGGCGCATCGCCCGCCACATGCAGTATGAGGATTACCTGCTCAACGAGGTGGTGCCCTTCATTCTGCCGAAGAACCGCGATCCTCACCTGGTGGCCCTGGGCTGCAGTTTCGGCGGCTACCATGCGGTCAACGTCGCGTTGCGCCATCCCGGCGTCTTCAGCGGCTTCCTGGCCATGTCCGGCGCCTTCGATCTCACCCGGTTTCTGAATGGCTACTACGACGAAGACTGCTACTTCAACCTGCCCACGCATTACCTGCCCAACATGACCGACCCGTGGTATTTCGAGCAATTCCAGCGCAATACCTATGTGTTGGCGACCGGTTGGGACGACCAGTGCCTGGATCAGAACCAGAACCTGGACCGGATCATGACCGAAAAGGGAATTCCGCACAGATTCTATATTTGGGACTCCCATAACTCGCATGACTGGCCCACCTGGCAGCGCATGGTCCAGGAGTATTTATGAACGGACAGGGATTGGAAGCAAACGTCGAGCAGCCGCGGCAGGCATCGCCATGGAGCCGTCTTGAGATCGTCGCGGCCTGGGTCGTCCTGCTCACGCTTGCATTGGGCCTTCGCATCGGCCTTGCCATCCACTTCCCCAACACCTTTCATCCCGACGAAGTGTTTCAAACCCTGGAACCTGCGCACCGGTTGGCCTATGGCTATGGCGTCGTCACCTGGGAGTGGCGCGAGGGCATTCGCTCCTGGGTGTTCCCTGCCTTTCTGGCCGGCGTGATGCGCGCCACCGGATGGATGAGTTCAGGCAGCAGCGGCTACATCGACGGGATTATCGTGGTTCTCTCGCTTGCGTCCTTGTCCAACGTGTGGTTTGGCTATGCCTGGGCCAAACGGGTTTGCGGCAGCGAAGCTGCGGCGATCGCAGCGGTGGCCTGCGCACTCTACTTCGAGCTGATCTATTTCGGCCCCAAGGCGCTCACTGAAGTAGCGGCCACCAATTTCTTGCTCCCCGGCCTCTACCTGGGAGCATTCGCGGGCCAGAAGCGCGAGAGGACACGGCTGTTTGCCGCGGGGATCTTGTGCGGAATCGCGGCGTCTCTGCGCATCCAGCTGATCCCGGCGATCGCCTTTGCCGCGGTCTACTTTTGTTACCCGCACTGGCGGCGCAGAATACCCGCAGTGGCTGCCGGGCTCTCCATTCCCGTTCTTGTCTTCGGACTTGTGGACAAGTTCACCTGGTCTTATCCCTGGCAGTCGTTTATCCGCAACTTTCAGGTCAATGTGTTGGAAGGTCGCAGCAAGATCTATGGCGTGGAGCCGTGGTACTGGTATCTTCCGCTGGTGTTGACTCTGATTGGGCCTGTCATCTTTTTTGTCGTCCAGGGCGCTGTGCGCAGCCCCTTTCTGGCTGCTGTCGCGCTCATCATTCTCGGTTCGCACTCGGTGCTGGCCCACAAGGAGGTCCGCTTCATGTACCCCTTGTTGCCGATGGTGCTTACCCTGGCGGCAATCGGATTTGTGGAGATGGTGAAATGGGCCAAACCCGGTGTGCCGAGGCCGGGCTTCTCAAAGAAGCTGTTGGTCTCGGGGGTGATCTTCTTCGTCCTTTCCTCCGGCTTCGAGACTCTGATGCTGAGCCACTGGCTCAAGGTTGACAGCCCCAAGCTGCTGAACGACCAACTCAGCAGCGACACAAGCCTCTGCGGAATCGGGTTCTATGTGACCGACTGGATTGGCGTGCTGGGATATAGCCATCTTCATCGCGATGTTCCCATGGTCACAATCAGGAGCGGCGACGATCTGGCCCGGCAAGCTCCAACCTTCAACGTCCTCGTGGTGGCCGATAAACCCGAGGTGAACCATTCAGGATTTGAGCGGGCAGCTTGCCTGCGTGGAGTTTGCGTTTACCGTCGCGCGGGCGCTTGCCAGGCGCCGCTACCGGAAGACACAATCAATCCATATCTGCAGGCAACCGGGCGGTAAATACCCCGGGAGGACGGCTCCCCGGCGATCTTGAAGCCATGGGCGCGGAAGGAATGTCTAACGCGCCGGACCACCATAACTCCCATGACTGGCCCACCCGGCAGCACATGGACCAGGAGTATCTGTGAGCAAGCAGGGCACAGCAGACAGCGCCGGGCAATCGGGGCAAGGGTCGAAACAGAAACGTATTCAGATCGCCACCGCCTGGATCGCCCTGCTGACGCTTGCGCTGGGGCTTCGCATTGGTCTGGCTCTTCGCTTTCCCAGCATCAACCATCCCGACGAGATCTTTCAAACGCTGGAACCGGCGCACCGGCTGGCCTATGGTTACGGCGTGAGTTCATGGGAGTGGCGCGAGGGCATTCGCTCCTGGGTATTCCCGACTTTTCTGGCCGGCGCGATGCGCGCCACCGGGTGGATGGGCGGCGGCAGCGCCGGTTACCTTGCCGGCATCGTCGTGGTACTGTCGCTGGCTTCGCTTTCCACCGTCTGGTTTGGCTTTGCGTGGGCGAGGCGAATCCGCGGCAACGAGGCAGCGGCCATTGCCGCGGGAGCGTGCGCCCTCCACTTCGCGCTGATTTATTTTGCCCCCAAGGCGCTTACGGAAGTGGCCGCTACCAATGTCCTGCTGCCCGGGCTCTACCTGGGCGCGTTCGCTGGCCAGAAAAATGAGCTGAAGCGGCTGTTCGCGGCGGGCATTCTGTGCGGTCTTGCCGCGTCCTTGCGCATCCAGCTAATCCCGCCGGTGGTGTTTGCGGCAGCCTACTTCTGCTATCCGAACTGGCGCCGCAGGCTGCCCGTAGTGGCGGCTGGGCTCGCCATCCCCGTGTTGGCGTTCGGACTGGTAGACAAGTTGACGTGGTCCTATCCCTGGCAGTCGTTCTTGCTCAACTTTCAGGTCAATGTCTTCCAGGGGCGCAGCCAGTTGTACGGAGTGGAGCCATGGTACTGGTATTTGCCAGTGCTGTTTGTTCTGCTGGGTCCCACTTTGCCCTTTATCGCGCAGGGTGCGCGGCGCACTCCTTTTCTGGCAGCGGTGGCGGCCATCGTCGTGGGTTCCCATTCCCTGCTGGCCCACAAGGATCCGCGCTTCATGATTCCCGTCGTGCCGCTGGTGCTTGTTTTGGGGGCGATCGGATTTGTGGAGACAGCGGCCTCTTCGAAGCCCGGCGGCACACTGCTGGGGTTTTCAAAGAAGCGGGTAGCTGCCGGTGTGCTCTTCTTTGCCGTTGCGCAGGCTTACGGGGTTTTGATGTTCGCGGGCTGGTGGAAGACGCCGGGAACCCTGCTTGCCATCGATCGGCTAAGCCGGGAGCCCGGTCTGTGCGGGGTTGGCACCTATGTCGCCGAATGGACCGCCTTCTCGGGATATTCCCACCTGCACCAAAACGTTCCCGTGATCGCTATTGGGAACGGGGACGATTTTGCCCGGCAGGTTCCAACCTTCAACGTGCTGGTGGCCGCCGATGGGGCGGCCGCGATGCGAGCGGGTTTTGCGAAAGGCGAATGCTGGAATGGGATTTGCATCTATCGTCGCCCGGGCGCTTGCAAAGCCCCGCAAGCAGAAGACACAATGGACGGGTATCTGCAGAAAACAGGACAGTGAATTCCCCCCAGGAGGTTGCCTCATGAGTGTTCTGAACCCCTATGCAAAGTATCTGGATGGACGGCCAGTGGAGGCCATTCTCGGTGCGACTCCTGCACAGATTGCGCGCCGGCTTGAGGCCATAGGCGCGGAGAAGGTCTCGACTCCGCCGGCGCCCGGCCGTTGGAGTGCAGCCGAGATTGTGTGCCACCTGGCCGACTGCGAACTGGTGTTTGCCTTTCGCCTGCGCCAGACGCTGGCTGAAGATGGCCCCACGCTGCAACCGTTCGATCAGGAGAAGTGGGCTGCGGTTTACTCGACTCTCTCTGCCACCCAGGCCCTCGACGTCTTCACCGCCATGCGCGGCTGGAACCTTCGTCTCATCGGCCTGGCGCTACCGGAAGCGGCAACCCGGCCGGTGACACACCCGGAGCGCGGTACGATGACTTTTCTCGATATCGTCGAGACCATGGCAGGCCACGACCTGAACCACCTGGCTCAATTGGAGAAGATAGCCGGCGCGCCGACCGCGACCTGAAGGAACCTTTACAGTGTTTCTGGCCCTGCCCGTTCGGGTCGCGGGGAAGCGTTTCGCGGGCAAATCGACCGATCTGCCCACTGGGTTATTGGATGCAGCATCCGGTTGCCTGGTTGGATGTGTTTTTTCGGTTACAACGCTGTGTCTCGTTCTGTAGAATCCTGGCCATGAAGGGCAATCCGAAGGTCATCGAGATCCTGAATCGTGCGCTTCGCGAGGAGCTCACCGCCATCAACCAGTACTTTCTCCATGCGGAAATGTGCGAGAACTGGGGCTACGACCGCCTGTCGAAGTACATCAAAATGCAGTCCATCGGCGAGATGAAACACGCCGAATCGCTGATGGAGCGCATCCTGTTTCTCGACGGCCTGCCCAGCATGGAACCGCTTTCGCTCTCGATAGGCGGCAACGTGAAGGCCATGATCGAGGCCGACCTGAAGCTGGAAATCGAGGCCGTAGCCATGTATAACGATTCGGTCCGCATCGCTACGGAAGAAAAGGACAACGGCTCCCGCGATCTCTTCGTCGCCCTGCTCAAGGACGAGGAAGACCACGTGGACTGGCTTGAAGCCCAGGCGCACCAGATCAGCGAGATAGGTTACGAGCGCTACCTGAGCATGCAGACCAGCAAGGGCGAGTGACCGCGAAGACCATGGCGCAGCCAGGCCACACGAAACGGGTGCCCCATCCATGGCGCGTTCTTTGCGCCACGGGTGGGAACCACTCTCCCCTTTCGTCGCTTCGATCGATCCCGCTATTTGCCCGACTTGCCCTTCTTGCCGCCTACCTTGGCCGCAGCCTGCTTGGACTGCTCGCCGCCATGGTGGCGATTGTGGTGCGCGAGAGCTTTGGCGACTGCTTCGGGTGAGAGCTTGCTCGGGCTTCCCAAGTGCAAAACATCGTTCTGAATGGCGTTGTCGGTTTTGGTCGATTCCATCGTTTTCTCCTCATGCAAGACAGGGCGCATCGTCTGCCGGGTCGAACGGTCGCAGGCAAGTGCCGGCTTGGCGGAAGACCCTCAGCGGCGCAGGGAATGCGCTCTGAGGCAGGCAGGGCTGGTCCGGAACATCCGCCTCGACCACCCTGGAGAGAACCGCCATTCGAAGCGGTTCTCCTGAACAGAATAGTCTCATTCCGCACCCCGGGCCAGGCTGCTTTCTATTGCTCAGCGTCAGCCGGCGATCTTCTTCAACAGCCAGGCCATGTTCAGACCCAGGTTTTTCATGGTTCGGATGCCCTCGGCATCGTTCTCCACGTCTCCCTTTTCAAGTCCGTATCCGATGTTCCAATAGCTGGAGCCGGGGACGATCATCTGGCTGATCAGGAAGAAGTGATTCATGGTATCGAAGACGTGAATGCCTCCCGCACGGCGCACCGCGACCACGGCCGCCCCCACTTTGTGGCGAAGCAAGCCTCCGTTCGACATGGAGACCAGGCAGGCGCGGTCCATCAGCGCCTTGATCTCCGGCGAGACGTCGGCGACATAGGTAGGCGAGCCCAGCAGAATGCCGTCGGCCGCCTCCATTTTGGCGATCAGTTCATTGCCCATGTCTCCGGTCTGTCCGCAGCGATGGTCCTTCTTTCTGGAGCACTCGCGGCAGGCGCGGCATCCGTGAATCTCCATCCCGGCCATCTCCACCAGTTCGGTTTCGATGCCTTCCTGTTCCAGTTCTTTCAAGACATATCCAAGCAAAATGGCAGTATTGCCGCCCTTGCGGGCGCTTCCGTTGAAGGCAACAACCTTGGTGCGTTTTCCGTTCATTCGTAGCTCTCCCCTTGCGCGCCGAGACAGAATGGTGCCGGAAAGGCGCGAGTTCCGGACCTTTCATTTTGCTCCAGCGGCGAAGCCGAGTGCTGTGCAACCGGGCACAAGGCAGGGCCGAATCCACGTTTCGCCGCGGATGCCGAAGAAGCCAGGCGCCGAAGGCACAGTTGGCCCCACCGCAGGTGGCCGAAGGCGCAGTTGGCCCCACCGCAGGTGGCCGCAGGCGCAGGTGGCCCCACCGCAGGTGGCCGAAGGCGCAGTTGGCCCCACCGCAGGTGGCGGGAACCATTTTCGGGTTGGCGGGGTCCAAGGATGTAGCATCCCTTTGTTGGTCCGAGGAGGACCCTATGCGTCGCAGTCTTCTTTTCGTCTGTCTTGCTGCCATGTCGATCACTCTTGCGGCGCAGTCTCCGGCCGCTGCCAACACCAAACCAAAGTCAAAGTTGACCCCACCGCAGGTGGCGCAGGTGGCCGCACAGCAGGTGGCGACTGCCGCCATAAAAGACCTTCCGGTCCGCAAGGTGGTGCTTTACAAGAACGGCGTGGGGTATTTTGAACATGCCGGGTCGGTGAACGGCAACCAGCGCGTGGCCATCGATTTCACCTCGCCGCAGTTGAACGATGTGTTGCAGTCGCTGACGGTGCTGGACGAGGGCGGCGGGCGCATCGGCGGGGTCAACTACAACTCGACCACGCCGCTGGCCGAGCAGTTGAAGTCGCTTTCGCTGGGCATGGGCGACGATCCGACGTCCACCGAGCTGTTTCAGGCGCTGCGCGGGCAGCGGGTCGAGGTCACCGGCGGGCCCGGGGGCACCATCGTCGGGCGGCTGATGTCCATCGAGTCGCGCAACGAAAAGGCCGGGAAGGACGACAGCGCGGACGGCGCCACGGTGGACAAGTTCTTTCTCACCCTGGTGGCCAGTTCGGGCGCGGTGCGGGTGATCGAACTGACCCCGGCGCTGAGCGTGCGTCCGCTGGACGCCAACCTGCAGGGCCAGCTTGACCGGTATCTGGAACTGTTGAGTACGACACACTCCACCGGGCTGCGCCACCTGACGCTGGATACCTTGGGCCAGGGGCAACGGCAACTGCGCGTGAGTTACATCAGCGAAGTGCCGGTGTGGAAGTCGACTTACCGGATCGTCTTCCCGCGCACGGGAACATCGAGCGAGCCGGGCGCGAGCGCCATCCTGCAAGGCTGGGCGGTGGTGGATAACACCGTGGGCGCGGACTGGGACAACGTGCAGTTGTCGCTGGTGGCCGGAGCGCCGCAGAGCTTCATTCAGCCGCTGTCGCAGCCCATTTACACGCGGCGTCCGGAGATTCCTATTGCCACCGAGGAGCAGACTACGCCGCAGACGCATGAGGCGGCGGAAGATAAGCAATACGACAGGATCGAACTTGCAGCGAAGGTCTTTGAGCCGCCGCCCGCTGCCGCGCCTCGGCGCGTAGTTCCCAAATCCGTAAGAATGGCCAGTGAAAGGGAGGCTCCTCCCACTGCCAGCTACGGCGTTGCAGGGATGGAAGGGCTTGGCGGCGGAGGTGTTCCAGGAGCGTTCGCTGCGATGGGCCGCAGCAAAGACGCCGACGGTGTCGACCGCCCCACCTACGCCATCCAGCCCGGCGACGTTTCCACCAATGCCTTCGACGACTTCTTTGAATACGCCCTTACCCAGCCCGTCACCATCCACAAAAACGAGTCGGCAATGGTCCCCATCCTCCAGCAGGAGCTGCCCGCCGAGCACGTCACCCTGTGGAGCGAAAAAGAGAGCACCCCGCTGCGCGCCGTCTGGCTTGAAAACAAGTCCAAACTTACCCTCGACTCGGGCAGCTTCTCCAT
>Ga0181520_10005156_pt1 | contig 21075 bp, 19 predicted proteins | sample PEATcosm2014_Bin_29_FD_132451 | JGI IMG/M metagenome (GOLD analysis project Ga0181520, IMG submission 132451) | Peatland microbial communities from MTU Mesocosm Facility, Houghton, MI, USA - PEATcosm2014_Bin02_30_metaG | ecosystem: Environmental > Terrestrial > Soil > Wetlands > Peat | place... | reverse complement strand
GCGCCGGCAGGAAAGTAAGGCGCGGGCGCGGCGATATGTTCCAACTTAGCCGCCTTGACTTTGACGATGTGGCTGTGAAGGCCGTAGCCGGTGATGATAACTCCGATTCCTAGCGCGGAGACGATCAGTATCCTCGAGTAGCTCATGATAGTTTGATGCTCCTTTCGCCAAAGAACACATTCAAGAGAAGTCTACACCTTGTCATGGAAGGATGCGGCCGCCAGGGACTCTGCCGGGGTGGAACAATCTTCTGCGGGAATCACTTCCGAATTGGAATGCCATATCTTCCAAAGCGGGCCGCGTGTAAAGAGAAATCGATAAAGCCCGACGACGGCAGCGGCCTTCAGCACCAAGAGCGCACTGGCCGGCACCGCAATGCGGTGCAAAACCGGAATCCGGTAGCGCAAGGCAACAATTGCAATGAACCAGAAGCAGATTTGCATGGCGGCAAAGACCGCAAAATACGGCGACGTACCGGAAAGCGTCAGCGTGGAAATCAGCAGCAGAAGAATCTGATAAGGAACAATCAGACGCATGATCTTATGTGAAACAAGTTGGAACAAAACCGGATTGTGCCAGGACAATGTCCAGGGCGCGAGATAAAAAAGCTGATAGTTACCGGCCAGAGTCCGAACTTTGCGATGAAACTCGTCTTCGTACTTAGCCGGCCAAGAGTCATAAACATATGCCGCCGGATCGAGAACGGAGCGGTAGCCCTGGCGAATGATCGAGAGGGGCTGAAACATATCATCGAGAATGATTCCGGCGGGCTGCTCCGTAAAGAGCGCGCGCCGGACTGCGAAAAATCCGCCATAAACGCCGACGGGAGAAGCGACGACCGATTCACAGTTTCGAATCCAATTCTCATAGCGCCAGTAAATTCCGCTGACTGCCGCGGAGGTAGGGTCGTGCGAATCCGTGCGCAAAATCAATTCGCCCGCTACGCAGCCAACCTTCGCGTCGGCAAAGTTGCTGACCAGCTTTTGGATCGCGCCAGGTGCTATCTCTGGACGAATGTCCACAAAGAGAATCACCTCGGCGGTGGCAATTGCCGCGCCGGCATTGATTGCGACAGCTTTGCCGGCGTGTTCCTTGAGCAGAATTGTTTTCAGACGGGGATGATGCAAGCGGGTGAGCAACTCCGCTGTTCCATCCGTCGAACCATCGGAGACAAGAATAATTTCAATGATGTTGGGATAATCAAGGCTTAGTAAGTGCTCAATCTTGCGGGGAAGCAGAGCTTCGCCGTTATGCACGGCCAGCACGATGCTTACACTGGGAGTGATTGCACCGGCAACCCAGGGCCGCGGCCGCAACCGCGCCAGCATCCACATCACCGCAGGATAACCGGCATAGGTATATAGGATGCCAGCCATCGAGAGCCAAAAGATGATTCTCACTGGGCGCCTCGCCGCAGAATGATTGTTTTAATTGTCTCGAACATGATGAGGAGGTCGAGGCCGATTGATTGATGCTTGACATAGTAGAGATCGTATTCCAGCTTTCGCTTTGTCTCCTCCAGGCTTGCGCCGTAGCGATAGCGCACCTGCGCCCAGCCAGTAATCCCAGGACGAATCATGTGCCGCAAATCGTAAAAGGGAATGTCCTGGCTTAGCCACTGCACAAACTCGGGGCGCTCCGGGCGCGGACCGACAAAGGCCATATCGCCGCGAAGAACATTCCACAGTTGAGGAATTTCGTCGAGTCTGGTGTTGCGCATCAATCGACCGACGGACGTGACGCGCGGGTCGTCTTTGCTTGCCCAGACCGCTCCCTGCGCTTCAGCGTCCTTGCGCATGGTGCGAAATTTGTAAGCCGTGAATGGGCGGCCGCGCTGACCGACACGCGTCTGGCTGAAAAAAATAGGGCCTGGAGAAGAAAGCCGGACGGCAAGAACGATCAAGGGAATAAACGGCAGGCAGATGAGCAGTGCGACAAAGGAGACAGCCAGCGAAAGCAGACGCCGGAACAATTGCTGCGATGCGCTCATTCGAAATCCCTCGGTAAAAATCAGCGCGCTGGGATTCAAGCCGTCCAGCGGTAATTTTCCGGAGAGCCTCTCCAGGAGCGAGCTGGAGTTTTCAATGACGACACCACTTATGCGAAGGTCCAGCAGTTCCCGCACCGGCATCGATGCGCGCCGGTCCTCCATGGCGACAATAATGCGGTCGACTGCGGGTCTGGCGCCGCGAAAGGCGCGAAGCTCCGAGGCAAAGCGCTCCTGGCGGCCATGCGCCTTGCTCTCGTCATTCCAGCCGACGACGACCATGCCCGCATCGCGGTTGGCGCGCAGCATTTCAACCACGGCGCGCGCCCGATGGCCGCCGCCCAGAACATAGACGCGTTCACAGAACATCGGAAGACCAATGATCCATCGATAAATCCAGCGCCAGAGTACAAGACAAATAGTAAGTATTGAGATGCCCGCGACAAGTACGTATGGGCCGATGTCAAGATCGGGAAAAAGATAGACCACTCCAGCAAGAGAAAAAGACAAGACGCTGAGAACCAGCAGAAGGCGAAAGTAGATCTCCCATCCTTCCGAACTGCGCTGCGGACCGTATAAGTCGAAATAATATGTTAGTAACATGGTAAATAAGGTGATGCCGGCGATTTTCAACAAGCCATTTTCTATGATCAGCGCGTCTTTAAGAACAATGAATCCATCCGGCTCCATCAGGCTGAGGCCAATTGTGGCCAGCAGAAACGAACCTGCTACCAGGAGCACTTCACACAGAAGCAGCACCAGCATCCGTGTTGGATAGTAGACGTTGAAAAGCCTGATCATCCTTTACGCCCCATGTTCTTGTGACCATGCAAACCGCTTCCTGCCTCTTCCTTCTGATAGTAGTAATAATAGGAATCGTTGCGAGGCGTCTCCCGAACCGCGTTCAATACAAAGCCGAGAATGCGCGAGTTGCTGAAGGCGGTTTGAGAACGCTGTGCGACTTCGAAAGAGGTCACTCCGCCGCGCGCAACCAGCAGCACCGCATCAGCGGCGCGAGCAAGGTCGATGGCGTCGGCAAAGGCAAGAACCGGCGGAGAGTCGATCACGATCCAGTCAAAGTGCGGCGAAAGAAGCTCGATAAGCTCCTCGATGCGGTGATTGGTTACAAGTTCCGAAGAACTGTCTCCGCCCGCGCCGGCGGGAATAAAGGTCAGATTTGGAATCTCGCGCACAATTCCCGATTCAATGAACTGGGAACTCTGACTGCGCTGGAGAATGTCGTTGACCTGTGCGGTTCCGGCAAGAAACTCCGAAAGCCCCGGCAGATTGGGCGCGCCCAATATCGCGTGCAGCGCGGGAAAGCGCAGATCGGCATCGATGAGAAGAACGGTATTGTCCTGATTGCGCGCCAGACTCATCGCCAGATTCGCCGCAACAAAGGTCTTGCCTTCGGCGGGCATTCCGCTGCTGACGAGAATCGTCTTGAGCGAAGCCTGGCTGCCTTGCTGATAGATCTGCGATCGAAGGGCGCGAAACTGTTCGATGCTTTCCCCGCGATCACCCAGCGTTGGAAGAGCAAGGGCGGATGGATGCCATGGATAACGGGTGATCTGATCCAGTACGATGCCGGGATGGATCGCGGGCATCTGCGCGGCGCCGGAAAGAAAATCCGGCTCGGCAGCTCCAGCGGATTCGCTCTCTTGCGTACTCCTCCGCTCCATGTCAGCCCTTTGCAGCGCATCGTAGATTCTGCTCATATATCACGCTCCTTCATTCCTTCCGCGGTCTCCGCAAGTGGCTCGGCAGTGACGGCCTGACTGGATCGCTGCGTCCGCTCCATCAGTCCCTCCATGGCCGAGGGAGAGATTGCGAAAGGGTGCTGAACAATGTCGAGTTCCAGCCCGACCGCCTCCACAATGTAAGCGGGAACCGGCTTGACCTGTTCAGCATACGCGGTGACCAAAGCATTTTCGCAAATCAAATTGATAATGCGAGGGATTCCCTTCGAGTACGAGTAGACAAGATCCATCGATTCCGGCAGCAGCACAGGCTGTGTGGCGCCGGCAATGCGCAGCCGTTCGGCGATGTAAGCGTGCGTCTCTTCCACCGTAAGCGGCTGTGTCTTGCACCACAGAGCAATGCGCTGGCGAAGTTGGCGGACACTGGGATCGTGCAGCATCTGTTCAAACTCCGGCTGGCCGGAGAGGACAATCTGCAACAGCTTTTCCGAGTCGGTTTCCAGATTGGTCAGCAAGCGAATCTCTTCCAGCAGCTCCCAGGAAAGGTTCTGTGCTTCATCCACGACGATGGCGCACAACTGATGGGCGCGATAGCGCTCGATCAGCCAACTGTTCAATTGCAGCAGCATCCCTGACTTGGTCCGCGCCTTGGGCGGTATGCCGAAGTCGGTCAGCACAAATTCAAAAAAGTCGAGCACATCCAGGCGAGGATTAAAGACGAAGGCGGTGGCGACGCGCCCTTTTTGAAAGGTGCTCAGGACCGTCTTGAGAAGCGTTGTCTTTCCGGTCCCTACTTCTCCTGTCAGCACCACCGATCCCTTGCGCGCCGCAATGCCATATTGCAGACAGGCAAGCGCCTCCCTGATCTGCGGCCGGAGAAAAAGAAACCGCGGATCGGGAGTCGCAGCAAAGGGAAGTTCGCGCAGGCCGAAGAAGGTTTTATACATAACTATCCGCGCACTCTTTCAGTGGTCTGAGGCTTTCGCGCAAAGCACTTCCATCGTTTGCGGCCAGGGGCGGAATCCGCCAATTCGTCGATGTAGGAGACAATTGCCAAAGTTGGCAGCTTGGTAAAGGCCCAGATATCGCTCTCATTGTGCAGGGAAGTATCGCGGTACTCAAGCAGCGCGGAGAGAAGCAGGCCGAGAGCGAGACCTGCCGCGAGTCCGCCCAGAGCGAAGACGCGATGATTGGGAAAGGACGGCTCATCGGGAAGATTGGCGGCATCCATCACGCGGAACTGTTCGCCCTGCTGGCGTTGTTCCAGCGCGGTTGCCATCGAAGACTCATTCATCTTGGACAGCAGGGTGTTATAGAACTGAAGGGCAGTCTCATGGTCGCGAGTAACTTGCTTATACTCCTCTTCGAGCATCGGGCTGGCCTCGATCTTCGCCTCATAACCGCGAACCTGCTCTTCCAACCGCGTCTGCTCCTGCTTGGCGGCGGCCAGGGATTGCTTCGTCGCTCGAAGCTGCGCCTTAAGCTGCTGAAGCTGCGGCGAATCATGGACGCTGACAGCGGCTCCGGATTTAGACGGCGCTTCCGGGGCGCGCGCAATCTCGGCGCGCAGATTCGCGATCCGGCGCTTGATTGCAATGACGTCGGGATGGTCCGGCGTATAGAGCGCCTCCAGCTCCTGTTGCTGCGTGAGGGCATCTTTCAACTGCGTGCTGAGCGTATCCTGCGAGGCGCCGGTGGCCGGATTCAGCGAGGAATCCTGCGCCTGCTGCGCGATCATCGTTTCAAGAAAGGTTTCATCCTGCTGCAAGCGGCTCATCGTCTGTGTCGAGGCGTCCAACTGAGTTGTGAGCGCCTGCAGCGTGCTTTCATTGGCGCTTCCCATGGACAGACTCATATCTCCGAGATGAACCGTCTGTCCGGGCAGCTTGCCGATATTCTTTTGTTCAAAGGCCGCGAGTTTGGCGTCCTGTTCGTCAAGATTCCGTTTTGCTTCGTCGAGTTGCTGCTTCAGAAAATCAGTGGTTCCTTCGGCGGATGCCTGGCGCGCGTTGAGATTTGCGCTGACAAAGAGCGAGGTAATCTCGCTGCACACCTGCTGAGCCGTGTGCGCGTCCTGCGCTTTGAACTCCAGAGCAAACCCCGGCATTCCATGCGAAAGCTCCGAGCGCATGGGATAAATGCCAATTGCCTTGCGGGTAAGATCCACGCGATCGTCCATGTTGTACTTGCCGCCCGGATACAGATTGAACTTCTGGACAATCGGCAGAATGCTCGAACGGCTTAAAATCTGCTCCTTCATTGATGCCAGCCGCTCGTTCAAATCCTCGCTGACGACGGGCTTCACATAATCTTCAGGAACCTTCTGCTGCTCGATCAGAACCTGCGTCCTGGAAACGTACTGCGGAGGCAGAGTATGACTGATGACGATGCCGGCGCCCAGCAATACTGCGGCGCAAGAGGCAATCAGCCAGGATCGCCGCTTCAAGATTGCCGCATAGTCATGCAGGGTCAGTTCACGATGCCCGAGCATACTCCTCCTTGATTCGTGCCTATTTGAAATGCTTCTCCCGCGGCGTATATCCGATGCCGAAGCTGACGGTTTGCGACAGCCCGAGGATGGCGTTGGATAAAAGCATGGCGCTTGAAGATTGTTGAACCGCAGTGTAACTGGCGTTGATGTTGAGATACCGGCCCAATGGCCGTGAAGCCGAGGCGCCGCCAAACTTTGAGTTGGTCACGCCGCCAAGATTTAAATTGAGTGCGCCGATCTCTATCAAAGCCTGCGTGCGCATATAGGCGCCGAAGGCGCTGATGGTCAGGTTCTTTCCGAACTGGCGCGAGAAATTCGCGTTGACGTCATGGTTGCGCGAGCCGAACGCGATCAGTGCCCCGCCATTTCCGGTGGTGGTTTGAGTATAACTCAGCGCGGCTGAAGTTGACCTTTGCTGATAGTTCACGCCCGCACTCAAAAACAGTCCGATAGTCGGCGGCGTTGCTGTGCCGCCAGAGGTGGAAACCCGCTCGGGGCCGGCGGAGATGCTGGTGCTGAAGCGCCGGTTCCAAATGCGCAGATAGCCGCAGGGAAAGGATTGAGTGTCCGTGTCCACCGCGTAACCTGGATAACTGAAGCGCGAAAGTGAATAACCGCAGAAGATCGAATTCAGCGCATTCAAACGCCGGATGATTTGCGGAGTGATCAGCAATTGATTGACTTCCAAACCATTGCCGTCGGGAAAGCGCAGAATCCCATAGCTGCCGGTGGTGCTCAGACTGGTGGCATGATCGATGCTGCGCGTGAAATTCACCGTGCTCATGTTATCGACGCTGCGCGTATTCAGCGTCAGTATCTGCTGGCTTGGCTGGCCGGGTACGCTGGGAGGGCCGCTCACTCCAGGAATGCCCGCAAAGCCGGTGATCGGCGCTTCCGGCATCAAGCTGACATCGTTGCTCAAATTGAGCGACCAGTGGCGCTTCAAAATACCTTGTGAGACGAGTAAATGCTGAAAGTATCCCAGACCATAGGAACCGCCGGAGTTGTTCCACATACGGCCGCCCACATATGTCAAGCTGAATGGGCGGACCGGGTTGGCGTTCTGGTAGGAGGCATCTCCGGAGAGCGTGCTGCTCTCAGCATTGCCTTGCGGACCGTTATAAAACTGCGCAATCTGCGTATAGCGCAGAGCATAACGCAGCGTGCCGCTGGCCTGCACCCCAGCCTGGCCGCCCGCAGCAGCCGGTCCGGCGGCCGCGGGAACTACCTGCGCTCTGCTTGCTGCACAGGCGAGAATCATGATTGCCGGCAGCGTGAAAGTGAATCTCATAATAGGCTCTTAGGGAACTACTATCGTGTCGCCGGGATTCAAAACCAAATTGAACGTGTTATTGCCCTTCAATGCCAGCTTGTATTGCACGGGAATCTTCTGTTGTTTGCCCGCTTCGCTGCGCAGGATGTAAATCTTCTTCGCGTTGGCGTACGGCGTCAATCCGCCGGCGGTAGAGATTGCCTCCAGCAAGGTCATGCCGGGCGTCATGTCGACCGGCCCGGTCTTGCCGATTTCTCCGATGAGATACACCTTCTTGCTGTTCATCTGATTCAGCACGACCGTGACGTTGGGGTCTTGGATGTACTTCTTCAGCCCTTCCGTGATCTCTTCCGCCAGATGCAAAGGCGTCTTGCCGGCTGCCTTCACATCGCCCAGCAGCGGCATCGAGATCATGCCGTCGGGCCGGACCAGCAGTGAGCCGGAGAGGGTTGTCTCCTTCAGCACGGTCACGGCGATCACGTCGGAGGCGCCAATGACATAGCTGTCGGTCATGGCGGGAGGGGCCGCAGGTTTTGCCGATGCGTTCTCCTGGGTTGCGGGCGCGGCCGCCGTGTCAGCGGCAGGCTTGTCTTGTGCACGGCTGAAAAGCGCCGTTGCAAAAATCATCACAGCGAGGAGGCTTCCCGGCTTCATCATGCTTCTCCATTCTTGCAGAATGCTGGTGGGTTGTCCGATTCGATTTGCTTGAGCTTGTAGAGCAGGGCTTTATAGCTGATTCCCAGGTCGATGGCGGCTCGTTTGCGGTTGCCGCCGGTCGAAACCAGAACCTCGGAGATCAACTGGCGTTCGAGCTGAATCGATGAGGCCCGCGTGGCTTCCTTGAGCAGCAGGTGCCTGCGGCTGCCATTTGTCCGGCCCGCGGGCGCAGCCGCCTTGATCGCGGCCAGCGAGATGGCCTGGTCTCCGATGGCGACAAGGGTCTTCATCGCGGTCTGAAGTTCGGCGAGATTGCCGGGCCAGGAGTGCTCCAGAAGATGGCCGACGATCTCCTTGCAGAGAACCGGCTTGGGACGGTCGAACTGCTTGGCGTATTGCGTCATCAACTCGTCGGCAATCGAAAGGATCTCGTATTTCCTGTAGCGCAGCGGAGGAATCCGCAGCGAGATGGCAGAGACAAAGTAGTAAAAATCCTCGCGCATCCGCCACGATTTGACTTCCTGCGGAAGTTCGCGGCACGAACCGCACAGCAGGCGGCCGGGGGGCGGCTGCTCGCCGCGCAGATAGGCGTGGACGATCAACTCTTGCAAAGTGAGAGTCAGGTCGGATACTTCGTCAAGATAAACGCTTCCCTTGGCGGCAAGCGCGGCTTGCAGAGACTCGGCGGTCGCGTCAATGCAGCGAATCTCGGTGAAGGAGCCGCGCGGCTGGCTCGACTGCGCATGAATCTGCGCTGCCGTGGTTCGCTTGCCGGCGCCATGCTCCCCCAGGATCAGAACCGGGCAGTCGCACTCGGCGATGCCGGCGATCGCGCGGCGCATCCGTGCCTCAACGGCCGGGACCGGCTGGCTTCGCCGCTTCGCATTGGGGATGGATACAGTAGTAGTTGCCATAACTGGAGCAGCCTTCACAGCTTTCATAGCAATGCGGCTTCCAAACCGGCGATCCAGCGGCAAGCCTTCAATCTCTGCCACATCACGGCATTTGCGGGAGCATTTTTGACTAAAGTGTTAAAAAATTGGACAATCGTTTTCCCTTATATGAGAAGTTTGTTTCCCTGAAGAATTCAGCATAATGGAAAACATTTTCCATATTTTTGAGAAGATTGCTTCTCGAAAAATGAGAAAACCACGAATTCCGCCGTGATTGCAGCTTTCCCTTTCGGCACCCTGATTGCTAGTGTAAAGTGGAACAAATCGATCCAATCGAGGATTTTGTCACGGAAAAAGCAGCTCAAGACGCGCCAGTTCCAGAAGCATCCCTGGACCGCTGGCCCTTCCGCAGCGCTCAATCCGCATGGGGAGCGGCGCTGATCGGCTTGCTGATCGTGGCAGCCTATTACCGGGTGCTGGGCAAGCTGGTCTTGGATTGGTGGCAGATTCCGGATTTCTCCCACGGCTTTCTGATTCCCTTCTTCGCCGGGTATCTGGTCTGGGAGAAGCGAAGCGAGTTGCGCGCCACAAAGATCCTCCCCACCTGGAGCGGGCTTGCAGTGATTGCCCTGGGGCTTCTCCTGCTGGTGCTGGGGGTTTATGGCTCTGAACTCTTTCTCTCGCGCATCTCGCTGATTCTTCTGCTTGCCGGTCTGACGCTTTGCTTCGGTGGATGGAAGCTCTTGCGGGAGCTGCGCTTTGCTCTGCTGGTTCTTCTGCTGGCCATTCCCCTGCCGGCCATCGTCTTCAATCAGATCACCTTTCCGCTACAGATTCTGGCCTCCAAGCTGGCCAGCGGACTGCTGCCATACTTTGGCGTGCCCGTTCTGCGTGAGGGCAATGTCATCGAGCTTCCCCTGATGAAGCTGGAGGTGGCCGAGGCCTGCAGCGGCATTCGCTCGCTGATGAGCCTCTTTACGCTCTCCATCTTTTATGGCTACTTTCTGGAGAAATCCGTCTGGCGGCGGATGGTGCTGATTGTGGCGAGCATTCCGATTGCGATTGCGGCCAATGCGGTGCGCATTCTCGGCACTGGATTGTGCGTTCAGTATTGGAACCCCGAAAAAGCTCTCGGCTTCTTTCACGAGTTCTCTGGATGGGTGATCTTTCTGGTCTCGCTGGTGTGTCTATACATCGTCCATCGCGCGCTCACTCTCTTCCCAATCAAAAGGCGGCGGGCATGAAGAGCCTTCGCTTCTGGATCGCGGTGCTGCTGCTTGCCGGAACGGCGCTGCTGCTGCATCTGCGCGCCGATACGGACCGGAACCCGCCCAGCCTGCCGCTCTCCCAATTGCCCGCCGTGCTGGACGGATGGACCGGCGCCGATCAGCAGATCGACCGCGAGACCCGCGATGTACTGGGGGATGGCGACTTTCTCTCTCGCACCTACACGGACGGCGCGGGAGCGCCCCCCATCAACCTCTTCATCGGCTACTTCCCCACCCAGCGGACCGGACAGACCATTCATTCCCCCAAGCATTGCCTGCCCGGAGCCGGCTGGGTCTTCGAGTCTTCCGCAACCGTCGATCTGGCCGACGCCGGCGGCAAGAGCCACCGCGTTGGCGAATACATTATCGCCAATGGCGCTTCGAAGCTCTTCGTTATCTACTGGTATCAGGCCCATGGACGCAGCATTGCCAGTGAATACATGGCGAAGATTTATATGGCCGTCGATGCGATCCGGTTGAATCGTACCGATGGAGCGCTCATCCGCGTGATTACGCCGATCGCTCCCGGTGAAGACGTAAACGCATCCAGAAAACGCGCCGAGGCATTTACCCAGCGGCTTGCTCCCTTGCTGCCGCAGTTTATCCCGGAGTGATGGAATGAGAGATGGGAGCGTATAGCATGAAGGCTCAGAGGGCGGCATCGAAGGATCGTTGCTGGAACGGCTGGCTGAAAGGATGGAAGAAAGTGGATAGCAGACGCAATGCATTTCAATCCGGTTTCGAGGGCGTACGGCATGGTTTCGCGGCCTTCGCGGTGGTGATGCTCCTTCTCCCATTCGTCCTCATGACCGGCTGCCATCGCGATCCCAATGCGCGCAAGCAAAAGTATCTGGAGAGCGGGCAGCGCTATAGCGCCCAGGGCAAGGACCGTGAGGCCGCCATCCAGTTTTCCAACGCCTTGAAGATCGACAAGAACTTCGCCGATGCGCATTATGCTCTGGCGCAAAGCTATCTCCGCATGGGCGCGGTGAGCGCCGCGTATAGCGAACTCAGGCGGACCGTGGATCTGCAACCCTCCAACTGCAAGGCGCGGATCGATCTTGGCAATATGCTTCTGGCAGCGGGCAAGACCGAGGATGCTCAGGCACAGGCTACTGCAGCCCTGGCGTTGCAGCCGAACAACGCCGATGTTCACGGTTTGCTCAGCCGCCTCGCAGCCAAGCGAGGAGCAAATGACCTTGCTCTGGCCGAGATTCATCGCGCCCTGGATCTGGCTCCCAACGAGGCGGCTCTGCATGAAACCTTTGCGCTGCTGGAGGTGGGAGATGCAACGCAGGGCACTGTGGTTGAGGATGAGTTGAAAAAGGCGATCGTGCTCGATCCCAAATCGGTGAGCGCCAAACTGTTGCTGGCCGCATTTTATGTCAAGAACAATCGCTTGCAGGAGGCGGAGCATATCTGCTGGGCCGCGGTTGCCACCGATCCGAAGAATCTGAGCGTGCGCGAGACTCTGGCGGAGATCGTTCTCAAGCAGGGCGATCAGGCCAGAGCCGAGCAGGTGCTTCGCCAGGCCTCCAACGATCTTGCCGACAGCCCAAAGGGTGTGCGTCTGCTGGCCGACTATTATGTAGGCTCCGGGCAGATGGAAAAGGCTCGCGCGGAGTTTGCCGCCCTTGCGCAAAAGTATCCCAAGAACCTGTCGGTGCAGGAGGGATACGTCCGGAGTCTGCTGCAAGCCAGGGATTTTACAACCGCTCAATCGGTCATTGCCGAGCTGATGAAGAAGAACAGCCGGGACCCCCAGGTCGCCGTATTGAACGGCATTGTTCTGCTCAACAATGGCAAGACGGATGAAGCCATCAGCGCCTTGCAGGCCGCCGCCAACGACGATCCCAAAGATGCCTTTGTGCAGTTCTGGCTGGGCAAAGCGGCGCTGACCAAAGGCAATCTCGGTCTGGCTGAAAGCAGTTTCCGCCAGGCTGCGCAACTGAACCCCCGCGCCCTGGAGGCGCAGGAGGCGCTGGCCAGCGTCGCCAGCCAGCATGGCGATATGAATCTGCTGGCCGATGTGGCGGAGAAGACGATCGCCGCCGCTCCCCGCTTCCCTGGCGGCTACCTCTGGCGCGCATCGGTGGAGCTTGCCCACAATGCGCCCGACAAGGCCGAGGCCGATCTGAAGACTGCAATCGACATCGCGCCGCGCACCGCCCAGGCGTATCTGATGCTCGGTGAGATTCGATTTGTGCAGAAGCGCTATCCGGAGGGAGCCGCCCTGCTTGAAGAGGCGTTGCAGTACGATCCCAATTCGATTGCCGCCATGCGCGCTCTGATCGGCTACGACCTGCAGAAAAAGCAGCTGGCACAGGCTCTGGCGCGCTTGAACGCGCAGATCGAAAAACTCCCGCGAAACAGCGGCTTCTACGATCTGCTGGCGCAGCTTCAAGTCCAGAATAGGAATCTGGACCAGGCCGCCGCCGCCGCGCAGAAGGCCATGCAGGTGAATCCCGACGACAGTGAAGCGGTCTCCCTGTATGCGCAGCTTCAGGTGCAGCGCGGTCAGGCCGCAAGCGCAATCGGCGCCTGGGAGCAGTGGTCGAAGGCTCATCCCGGCAACGCCAACGCGTTTGCCATTCTCGGCACACTGGAAGATTCGCTGGGAAACAAGCAGCAGGCGGAAAGCTATTACAAGCAGGCTCTACAAATCCAGCCCAAGCAACCGCTCGCCGCCAACAACCTTGCCTACATGATGCTGGAGAACGGCGAAAACGTGGATGTGGCCTTGACGCTGGCGCAGACGGCGCGGCAGAGTCTGCCCGACTCACCCAACTCCGCCGACACACTTGCCTGGGCCTACTACTACAAGGGAGCTTACGGATTTGCCCGCGATCTTCTGGAAGGGGCGATCAAGATCAATCCCAACAGCCCAGCCATGCAATATCACCTGGGAATGGTCTACGGCAAATTGAAGGATAAGAACAACGCGCTCCTCCATCTGAAGAAGGCCGTCTCTTTGGCGCCCGATTCGCAGACGGGCAAGGATGCGCGCGCCGCGCTGCAAGGATTGGGCTAGACGGCCACCGGTTCGTTCATCCGCGGGCGCATTTGTTGTGAATCAGAGTAATCCTTGTCTATGACCAACACCAAAACCATCGCTCGCAATGCCGGCTGGTTCGGCATAGAAAATATCATCAATGCCATTGTTGGACTGGTTTCTTCGATTGCGATCAACCGCTATCTTGGACCGGATAAAAATGGCTATCTGATCTATATCTCCCAGATCGCCGCGATGGTCAGCGGCCTGGGAGGATTAGGCATTCCCGCAACGACGCGCAAGTACATGGCCGAGTTTATCGGCAGTGGGGATCGCGGCACCGCGCGTTATATCTATTGGCGCACACTGCTGCTGCAGACGATTCTGGCGACTTTGGCCACTGGCGGCTTTCTCCTCTGGGTGCTGAGGGACGCGAGCGCAAATTACAAACTGGCCGCGGCTCTGCTGGTGCTCAGTATGTGGCCTGCGATGATCAATTCCATCTCCGCCCAGGCGAATGTCGCCACCGAGGACTTCTCGAAGAATCTGCCGGCCTCGATTCTTTCCGCCTTCACCTACCTCATCGCAATCGCTGCGACAGTGGTGCTGCATTGGGGCGTGACCGGCGTGGGTGCGGCGCTGATCTGCATGAGGTCTGTCGATTTTCTGGTGCGCCTATTTCCCACGGTGCGGCGTGTGCACGCATGGGAGACAACTCATGCTCATCCGCTGGATTTACGCCGGCGCATGATGGGATTCGCGGCGCAGAGCGTCGCCAGCATGGCGGCGGCGATGATTGTCTGGGGCCGTTCCGAGGTTCTGCTGTTGAAGAATCTCTATCCGGATATCAGACAGGTCTCGTATTATTCAGTGGCCTTCACCATGGCCGAGCAACTACTGCTGGTGGCCACCATCTTCGGCGCTGCGGCCGGCGCCACCATCTTCGCTCAGTATGGCCGCGATCAATCCAAACTCCCCGATATTACCGCCTCCACCTTGCGCTATATCGCCTTGATGTCGATTCCGCTGCACTTCATCGCGGCCTCGCTCGCCGTTCCCGCGCTGTTGATCGTCTACGGCCACAAGTTCGAGGGAGCAGCATTTGTTGTGGCGCTGGCTCCGCTGCTGTGCATCTTCAAGGCTTTTCTTGCGCCCGCGCAAAATCTGTTGGAGAGCATGGAGCGGCAGCGTTACGTCATCCTGGCAACGGTGGTAGCCGGAATTGTCGACGTTGGCGTGGCCTGGTATTTCATTCCTGCGCATGGTGCGGTGGGCGCTTGCATCGGGAATGGAGCCGCACAGGCAACCGCCGTCGGCATCATGTGGTTCATCGCGATCCGTCTATACAACGTCAAGCTCCCCTGGATGCAGATTGCCAAGATCGTGTTTGTCGGCTCTCTGGCGGCGCTGACCGCGCACTTCATTGCCGTGCAACTGCCGCCGCTGTGGGCCATTCTCTGCGGAGGAAGCGCGGCGCTGACCGTCCTCTTCGTGCTCTTCTATCTGCTGCGTATCCTGGAACCAGAGGACCGCAGCCGCTTCAGGATTCTGGCCGGAATGCTGCCCGGGCCGATCGCTCGAAGAGCCGAATCCTTGCTTCGTTGATCGATGGCTTCTCTTGAACCATCGATTCATAAATCGACTCAGCTTCGCTTGGGAACAATCTTGCGGTAGGCGGGATAAAGCAGAATCTTCGCCAGATAGATGCAAGTAGCCGCCGTCAAGCGCCAATCGCGAAGATCAAAATCGAAAAACTTGGCCGACTTATAGGAGCGGGCGATGCCATGCCAGGTAATCAAGCCCGCATCGAGATAACTGCGAAAGCAATTCACATCGCGCTTGAGAACGATGTGATGAAAGAAGCGCCCGTCCCATTGAAGCTCTTCGACCGGCTCTCCAATCAGATCTAAATAATGCAGCCAACCCAGGTCCACACCGGCATAAAACGCCGCATCCGCTGTAACGCTGTATCGCGGATTTGCCTCGATCAGCTTGACGCGCCCATCCCGGCTGTCCCGCTTCAACTCCAATTCGCAAAGCCCCTCATAACCAATAGATTGAAAAAAATGATTGCATAACTCATCGATCTCCGGATCATTGACTGGCTCGACGACGCTGGCTGATCCAAAGTAGATCGGGGTCGTTCGCAGCTCTCGAACCAGACAGGCGCCAAGACGGCGTCCGCCCTGGCCATAACAGGAGAGATAAACCAGCTTGGCTGTGTCCGGCCCCTCGATGATCTCCTGCACAACCAATGCCGGTGTAACGCCCTCCACCGTGCGATAGATCGCTTCCAGCTCGCTTCCGGATGCGGCCACGGCAATCTTCTGATTCAATAGCCGGTGTCCTGCCGGCAGCTTCTCCCACTCGCGAAAGTGCACAGGCTTGATGAGACAGGGAAACTGAGCGCTCTCGGCGAAGCTGCGCAGCGCATCAAGCGATTCGACGAATTGGGTTCTCGGAACCGGCAGTCCATTCATCTCTGCAATTTCATACTGCCGCTTCTTGGTCGCCAATAGCGCCTGCGTTGCGACCGAAGCGGGCCGGAAGGTATAGTACGGCTCCAAAGCCGCGGCATGAGCGGCAATCGCGGTAACATACTGATCCGCGCTGGCAATCAATACCGGCTTGCGCCCCGTGCTCTTTGCCAGCTCCGTCATGAATCGCAGCCACTCATCCGGATGCGTGTCTGGATTGGGACAAAGATGCGCCTTCCCATAGACGGTCTTGAAGCCGGGCTGCGCCGCATCGCAATCAATCAAGCAGCCTTCAACCTTGCGGCGAACCAGATTTCTCAACAGCACGACGCCGGTCTGATAAGCTCCAGCCACAACCACGGGCGGCCGCTCGGTGCGCGCAGCATTGCTCATTCGGATCGCCTCTCGACAGTCATTGTATCTGTTGCTGCCCGGCGCGGGCACTTACGGCCAGTAACTTCCCGTGACGCGGCAGATACTCATCTGAACCTGGAAGCGGCTTTTACTTTGGCCGCCGATGCCGATCCTTCTAACATCAAATGGATCGATCTTACCCGGCAGGTTTGTGCCTCCGTAAAAGGAAAAAGCCGCCCGGTAACCAGCCTCTCGCGCCATCTGCTTTGTCTGATTCGTAAAGCTCGTTCTGCCGCCGACAGGATAGGCAAGCGCACTGACATTCGCGCCAAGCTCTTCCTGCAGAATCGAGCGCGCGCGGGATAACTCCTCGCATTGCTGCTCAGGCGGCAATTGGCTCAGCAGATGGTGCGAATGCGTATGAGAACCGATCGCCATGCCGCCGGCAACCATCTCCCGCGCCTCCTCCCAATTCAAAAAACGCCGCAGCGTAGTGGGCAAAACCGCACCCTCTGTCTCTGCCGCCAGCTCCTGCATGAATCGCGCCGTGTCGGTATTCTCCGCTCTCTTATACAGTTTCAAGATAGCCTGCAAGCTCGCCTCCACTCCGAATTGATCGAGATCGACAGCGAGCACGGCGGGATAACACAGAGAAAACCTGCGCTTCTGCGCCGTCTTTACGGAGTAAGCAATCCGATCCCACCAGGGTATATGGCACGATCCAACCATTCCAGTGGCAAGAAAGAAGACTCCTTGCGCTCCATGCGATTTAAGAATGGGATAAGCAATCTCATAGTTATCCAGATAACCATCGTCAAAGGTAATCAGCACGCATGAGCGGCGGGCCTTCTCCGTGGCCGGGCCTGCAATCCATGACATTGCTTCTTCCAGTGTGATCAATGAAACGCGCGTCTTCAGATAGGAGATCTGCTCATCGAACTGATCGGCGGTCGCTGAAAAAACTCCAGGATCGAAGAGATCGCCGCCGGGATCTCCGATGCGATGGTAATTCAGAACCACGAGCGAGTTGCGCGCCGGAAGCAGAGAAAGCAGAAATGGCGCCCCGCAACGGTGCAATCCGCGAGCCAATTGTTCGCGCTTTCCACCAGGATTCATGCCCGCGCCCATCACCCCACGATGATAGCAGGAGCCTGGTGCGAAACCGGCGTCGTTTCTCTCGTGCGGATCAAAGAAATGCCGCGGCCTTCGCGCGCTTCACAAACTCTCTGACCTTCTCCGGATTCTTGCGCCCCGGCGCCGCTTCGACGCCTGATACTGCGTCAACGCCCCAGGGGCGCAGCGCAGCGACGGCCTCCGCTACGTTCTCCGGATTCAGCCCGCCCGCGGCAATCAACCGTATTCCCGTCTCTGCGTTTTCAAAGAGATCTTTGCGCGCTTTGTTCCAGTCGAAGCTCACTCCCGTTCCGCCGGCAGCGGATGTTGTCCGCGAATCCACCAGGATTGCGTGAACGTGCGCATCCCGCGCGTAGCCGCCAAATTGATCCGCATCGACATTCCCGTCATAGTGAATCACGCGCAAAATGCGTGTGGACGCTCCCAGGCGTTCATGGAGCCTGGAGGGAAGAGTGCTCTCCGCGTCGAAGTGCAGTTGCACACCGGTCAGTCCGCAGCGTTGAGCGATGGAGACAATCTCTTCCACTCCTGCCTTCACAAAGACGCCGATCTTCTCAATGCTCTCCGGCAGCCGCGGAGTGATCGCGGCCACCACTTCCGCCGTCACCCGTCGCGGACTTGGCGCAAAGACAAAGCCGAGCGCATCGGCTCCCGCTTCAGCGGCCAGAAGCGCGTCGTTGAGGGAGGTGTTGCCGCAGATTTTGATCCAGATGCTCATCGCGCCGCCACTCCAGCCAGCAGCGCCGCCAGCGCAGCGCCGGGATCAGGCTGGTGCATCAGGCTTTCGCCGATCAGGAATGCGTCGAAGCCCGCAGCGCGCAATCGTCGCAGGTCGTCGTGTGTGGCGATGCCGCTTTCGGCCACGCGCACTACTGCGGGCGGAATGCGCTCAACCAATTCGAGCGAGGTCTCCAAACGGACTGCAAAGCTCTTCAAATCGCGATTGTTCACGCCAATCGCATCCGCGCCGCGCTCGCCAAGCGCAGCGAGCACACGCTCCAGCTCTCCGGCGGTATGCACCTCGACCAGCACATCGAGTGAAAGCGAGTGCGCTGCCTCTGAGAAGCGTCTAAGTTCGCTATCGGTCAGCGCCGCGGCAATCAGCAGAATCGCATCCGCGCAATGCGCGCGCGCCTCGGCGATCTGGTATGCGTCGACCATGAAATCCTTGCGCAGGCAAGGCAATGGCGCTGCGGATGAAGCCAGCTCCAGATTGCGCAGACTGCCTTGAAAATACGGCTCGTCGGTCAGCACAGAGAGCGCCGCTGCGCCCCCGGCAAGATAACTCCGCGCCAACAGCGCCGCGTCAAACTCCGCGCGGATCAGCCCCTTCGAAGGTGAGGCTTTCTTGATCTCCGCAATCACGGCGGGAGCGCTCTCAGCCTTGCGCCGCAAAGCTGCCGCCCATCCCCGCGGCTGGTGATTGACCGCCTGCCTCTCCAGCTCCGCAATCGGCACGCGCGCCTTTGCCGCGGCCACAGTGGCTCGCGTCGTCGCCAGAATCTTGTCGAGGTGAGAAGACATACGCTGCTTCGAGTATACGAAACATGACATTGCCAATGCATATGCTGCGACGAAGAGAATCCTCAGCAAAGAAGCAAAAACCATGGGTAATATGAAACATAAACAAGGGGATTTGATTGACTGAGGCACGAGATACGCAGTTGCGTTATGATGTTTGAACTGAGAAGGAATCGTCAAGGAGGCGCATTATGGCAGAGCGCAAACAATTTCTTGGTGTTGTTCAAGCGAATGAGGAATTACTGCGTCTTTTGAGCGAAACGCGCAACCAAAGTGTGACCGATGAGGAGTTGCGTGAACAGAGGATAAGCTTTGCATTTGGCAACTCTCTGAATTCAAGCCGGATAACAAAGGATAGTGTCAGGCGCACATCGCAAAGCGTTCGTCTCTTTTCGTCGGCAAACGAGCACAGCAAGTAGCTGGTTGCCTTTTCTATGAGCGTCAGAGAAAGTGACAACCCGGAACTTTATACCAAGGTCCAAGAGCAGAACCTCTTGCGACAATACGATCTCTTGTTGAATTGCATAGAGATCGGCTTGGCAAAGGGCATAGAGGCCTTCGACAAGTACACGTTATGGTCGCTGAATGCTGCTGCAGTTGCAAATATCGCTCAATTTGGAGGACGCTACCGGGAGGAGCCGATCTATGTAGGCAACCATTTGCCACCTCATTTCAAAGATGTATCAAATGAAATGGATCGGTTCTTTTCGCTCATACATGAGAATTGGGATGTTCTGGATCACCCTACTCTTCTTCCCGCATATGCACTCTGGAGGCTCAATTGGATACATCCGTTTGTAGAGGGAAACGGAAGAACAGCCAGAGCGGCGTGTTATTACCTCATTTGCATGAGACAAGGAAGATTACTACAAGGCAAGAAGATTGTTCCAGAACGCATTAGAGAGAATAGAGAACCATATTATGAGGCACTTAGAGAAGCAGACCGCCATTGGAACGAGGGTCACTTCAACGTCTCTCAAATGGCCGATTATCTAGCAGTACATTTGACTGGCCAGCTTACCGAAATCGATTGAATTGTATATACAGGCCGAATATCCATGATCTGGATCCTTAGGTCCTCCAGTTCAAGTCAGCACTTAGCCGCCATCTCCACCGCTTCTTTGGCGCTCGCCGCCACGCGCAGCAGATCGCGGTTCTTCTGCTTCAAAAAGCCAGCGTCAACAGCGGAATCAAGAAACTTCAGCAGCTCTTCCCAGTAGCCGGCGGTATTGATCAGAATGACGGGTTTGCTGTGCAGGCCGAGTTGCGCCCAGGTCACCGCCTCCAGCATTTCCTCCAGCGTGCCGTAGCCGCCGGGCAGCACCAGAAAGGCATCGGCCAGCTCACTCATCCGCGCCTTGCGCTCGTGCATGGTGCGAACCAGCTCGAAGTGCGTCAGCCCATCGTGCGCAATCTCGCGTCCCACCAGCACCTCCGGCAGCACGCCAATCACCTCAGCTCCGCCCGCCAGCGCCGCATCGGCCACTGCGCCCATCAGCCCCACATTCGCGCCTCCGTAGACCAGCCCCATTCCGGCGGCGGCAAGGGCAGCGCCGAGCGACCGCGCTTCAACCAGAAATGACGGATCGTTTCCATCGGCCGATCCGCAATAAACAGCCACGCGGTGAAGAGAATTGTTTGGCAAACTCATCGTTTCTTCAGAATAACGGTCCGGCCTCCAGTTCGCTTACTGAAGCGCTGGATGCATATACTCTTCAAAGTGCGCCAGAATGCGATCGAACCAATGCGTGCGCACAAAATCTCAGAGTCCGCGATTGAGAGAGTCGCAGATTCGCTTGTTCCCGTGCGCCATCGCCCACCGCGCAATTGCGCGAAACGACGGACTTCCAAATAGGTCCACACCCCCGTGGTATCTTGAGCATCGACGACACCCGTGGCCGATCTCCCATGTAGGTCTTGAAGGTTTTCGATAGAATGCCATTCGAATCGGCGCGGGCTCAAGTTAAGATTGTACGAAGCATATTTCATCACCAGGTGTTCACAGCTCATTCACGATGCGCGGGTTGAAACTGATCCGGTGGACACAATAAGGATCGAGAGGGATTACTTATGACATTCATCCGCTCTACACGCTGGATACTGCTGGCACTTGTTCTCCTCGGTGTCGCCGCTCAACATCAGGCAAGTGCTCAAATTCCAGTGGGCACAACCAGAACAGGAACCTTTATTTGGGATGGCGAAAGATGGATACCCGCTGAGACGCCTCCTCCTCCAGCGCCGATTGTCTCTGATGAAGAAGTCACAGTCGATACTGCGCCGCCGCCGCTGCCGGTCTATGAACAGCCGCCTTGCCCCGCACCAAACTTG
>Ga0181520_10005155_pt1 | contig 21076 bp, 11 predicted proteins | sample PEATcosm2014_Bin_29_FD_132451 | JGI IMG/M metagenome (GOLD analysis project Ga0181520, IMG submission 132451) | Peatland microbial communities from MTU Mesocosm Facility, Houghton, MI, USA - PEATcosm2014_Bin02_30_metaG | ecosystem: Environmental > Terrestrial > Soil > Wetlands > Peat | place... | reverse complement strand
TGACCGAAAGCGGAGAACCTCCTTAACTAAGCGAAACGGAAACCCTGCACCACCAACAGTGAGTAAGACCGGACCTGGCCAGGGACCCTTAAGTTGCTGAGGGATACAGGGCACGCACCCAGCTCTCTCCGACGCCAGTCGGGAGAGGGTTTCCGAAGTTCACAGATCCGCTGTGGTAATTCAGAGGCGCTCAGTGCTTTCTAGTAGTGATGATGGAGTACGCGACGCCCGGCCTACGGAATGCCATCGGCTCAGTTGGGATCTAATGCCGGAAGGATTTCCGGGGCCGAACAGGAGTTCACCGCGTTCGTGACCGAACACGAGTGTCGACTGCGCCGGGCCTTCGTAGCTGCGTACGGAGGCGAAAGAGGGCGCGAGGCGACAGCGGAGTCTCTCGCCTTCGCTTGGGAACACTGGGATCGCATATCGCGAATGGACAACGCTCCTGGATACCTGTTCCGGGTGGGCCAGAGCCGTACCCGACAGAGGCGCACCATCCTCACATTTGCCGTCCGAGAGGAAGACGATCCGATGGTCGAGCCGGCTCTCGTCCCTGCCCTCAAATCACTATCAGCCCGCCAGCGAACGGCCGTGGTGTTGGTGCACGGCTTCGGATGGACGATCAGAGAGGTCGCCGAACTGACGGGGACGAGGGTCACAACTGTGCAGAACCACCTGGAGCGAGGACTCGCCAAGCTTCGCCGAGCGCTCGAAGGAGACAGACGATGGACGATCTAGACCTTCAGCGCGAGCTTCGCACGATCGTCGATCAAGCCGCAGCGCCCGTGACCGCAGCGGAGGCCCAGCTCAGAGTCCGCGAGACCCCCTCGCGTCGGACGTTCCGCGGTCAGTCAGGACTCTGGACCCATCGCGTGACGGTCGTCGTCGTGGCTGCCGCCATCCTGGCGGTGTTCTTCCTTCCCCTGCCTCACCTGGGTCTGTTCAGGCGCTTCGTCGCGCCAACAAGGACATCGCCAACGACTACCTCGCATAACAAGCCTGCCGTTGGAACGATGATTGCCGAGCTGAGGGGCTCTGACACTGTCGCCGGCGATCGACTCGGGGGGGCGGTAGCCATCTCGGGCACGACCGCCGTCGTGGGTGCCAGTTATCGGTCCCGTATGGTCGGCCGCGTCTACGTTTTCACCGAAACGACAGCCGGATGGAGGCAGGTCGCCGAGCTGCGGATCTCTGATACGACCGTCGGCGATGTTTTCGGGGACTCCGTGGCAATCTCGGGCACGACCATTGTCGTGGGTGCTCCTGGCTACGGTGACGATGCCGGTCGGGCATACGTGTTCACCAGGACGGCCTCTGGTTGGTTGCAGGCCGCCGATTTGAAGGGTTCTTACAACGTCGATTTCGGTACCTCGGTGGCAACCTCGGGCACGACTGTCGTGGTGGGTGCGACGGGCTACGACGGGGGTGCCGGGAGGGCGGCCGTGTTCACCAAGACGAGAGCCGGGTGGAAGCAGACTGCAGAACTGAAGGGCTCTGGAGAAGTCTCCGGTGATTTCTTCGGCTCCTCGGTCGCTATCTCGGGCACGACGGTCGTAGTGGGGGCTCCGAGTGGATACCCGTTCGGCTTTGCTGGGCGGGCATACGTGTTCACCAAGACGAGAGCAGGGTGGAAGCAAGTAGCAGACCTAGTGGGCGCGAGCCCTACCGCCCGGGACAACTTCGGTACCTCGGTGGCCCTCTCGGGCATGACGGCCGTCGTGGGCGCGCCGGCTCATGGAGCGTACGTGTTCACCAAGACGGCAACGGGGTGGAAACAAACCGCGAAGCTTACGGGCTCCGACAGAGTCGCTGCCGACGGGTTCGGCGAGTCTGTGGCCATCTCGGGAGCGACCACGGTCGTGGGCGCAGTCGGCGAGGCCGGCCGGGCGTATCTGTTCACCGATACGAGGGCCGGTTGGAAGCAGGTCGGTGACCTGAAGGTCGTCTCTGGAATCGTCACCGGCGATGATTTCGGAGTCTCGGCGGCCATCTCCGGGACGACCGCGGTCGTGGGTGCGCCCTTACACGCCGGACAAGCAGGCCGGGCATACATGTTCGAATCCTGAAGCCGGGCCTAGCCAGCGCCACGCGCCTCGTCGCCGTCCGCAGACGAAGCCCAGTCGCAGATCCTGGTCGTCGGCCCTCTGACGCGAACCTCTACTTCACCCTCACTACGGTGGGCGACGCTTTGCCAATCACGAGGTCCCCGGCCACGGCAGAACTACGGCCGGCTGCGCGACGTGGACGCTGCTTGCTCTTCAATCGCCGTGCTAGAGCGGACGATTATTGGTTGAGCCTGCCGACCAGGGAGACAACGGAATGAGTGACGACCCCTAGGACTCACCGCCTGTCGAGAAGGAGTATTGGCACGACCGGCGTCGTGAAGCCGCCCAGGCCGCGGCTGCACTGGCTAGTTCAGGGAGCGATGGAATTCGCCCCACACGCGAGGATGATTCGGTATCCACTGCAACCGTCGTTTCCCCTTTCAGGACGAGCCGGGCCCTTCGCCATCCCATTGCAAGCTTTCTCGTGACTGTGGTCGCCGTGATCGTGCTCGGTGTCTGCCTGCTTGCGGCGACGGGAGGAGGCGCGCTCGGCTACCCACCGGTCCGACTCTCTGACTGCGCACCGGCGAATTCCGCTCTACTCGGACCTCGCGGTGCAGAGTTCACCGCTGCATTTCCGGCGGGACATGTTTATGTTGAGCCCGCTGAGGTCTTGGACATCTGCGGCTACGTTCACCCGATGAAGACCGCGACCTCGCAGCTGTTCGCCGGATTCGTCGTCACCGCTGTTTACGGGGCTCTCAGCCTCCACGGCGATACGTACTTCGGCTACCGGGTGACACCAAGCTGGGTGCAACCCGGCGAAGAAGTATCGATCTCTCGTCGAAGCGCATCGGGGATAGAAGCGGTCCGATGCGACGAGGCCCGCAACTGGTGTCAGGGCTGGCTTCGACTCTCGCTGGGCCGAGCCAGGTGGGTGCTGAGCGCAGACAGCGACGGAAGGAGCCTGCAAACCATCGAGTTGTTCTTGCGATCGTTCCAGCCCGCACCGACCGAAGTCGCTTCGAGCGGCTGACGCTGTGACGGCCTTCTCTTCGCGCGTCGGCGGTTGTGTGCCGTGACCGCAGTCCACAAGTAGGCCTGACCGTGCAAGATCTGCGCGAGGCGAGCACGGCGCGCGTCACAGAGTGTGTCGCGCTCGCTCTGGTCATCGGTTTCTTTCTCTGGGGGGAGTACGTGACCCTCCCGATCGCTGTGCACAAAGGGCTAGCAGTGTCGCTGGTCGGTGGTCTTGTGGCAGTGATCTTCCTGCGGGCTGCTGTATTACTGCGGCGAGCTTCCGCGGGGCCTTTTCGCTCCTCGAGCACTGCGGACCCACTGGAGCTTGCCCAGAGGCGAAAGCGCCTCGACCCCCAACGTCTGCCCGTCGGCGGCCTCTTGGCAGCAGCCACGGTCCTGTTCGCCATCCCGCTGACTGTCCTGTTCTGGATTCTTGCGTACGTCAAGGGCCTCGGGAGCGGAGTTGGCCTCAGGTGGTTCTTCTTGATCGTCCTGGTGATGGTCGCTCTGGGTGCCTTGCTCTGGCTAGTCGGTAGCGGCTTCCTCGCAGACGTTGTCGGGCAACGTCAGCGCTCGCCGTCGTCACTTTGGCGGAGGCGACGAACGGAGTTACGCACTCCTGGAGGCCGTTCGGGCGCAGAAAGGTCCCCGGCTGCGGAGCCGGGCGATGCGTTTGCCTCGGTGGACTGTGCTGCTCTCGCTCGGGTGCTAGCGGCGCGCCTCAGCGATGCCCTCGGAGCGGACTTCGTGGTTTCGGCTTCGGTCGACAACTCGATCCTCGTCAAACACTCGGAGCGCGAACAGCTCATCACGCCCGCCTAGGTCGGTTTCGGCTCGAACCGCCCGCGACTGCCATCGCCCTCACAAGCCAGCAGGTACTGAGCGAGATTCAGCGCTTCGCGACTGAGACGCTCAACCGACCATGGCCGGCCAGACCGCAGCGGGAAGATGCGGTCTCCTGCAACACTCGCCGGCCCGTTCGAGAGCCGCGGAGTCCGACGGTCTCGTTTATCTATCGTGGCAAGACGGCGAGGGCACCGTAAGGGCTCTCGAGCCGTTCCCACTTCAAGACGTGCTCGTTGTGAATCCCAATGATTAGAGCGTGCCCCTGGACACCTCCAAGATCAGTTGGAGATCCGCGACATCGGTCTTCCGACGCGAACCCCCACCTCACTCTCACTACGGCGAGCGACACTTCGCCAATTAGCGGAGAAGCCACCTGACGGCTCATCTGCGTGGTCGTCCGCAGGTGTTGACGGGACCCGCCGCCACAGGCTTCACTGCGGATTGAGCCATTTGCTCGCGTCCAAGTATCAACGGGATGAAGTGAGTCAGTACCCCTGTGCTGCGGGTAGGCCGAGGGTCTGACAGGTCTTCTTTTCGCCGGGGAAGATCCACGTGGCGATCCTCCTCCCCTTTGCCGTCGCACACGAAGACGGTCCCTCTCTCGAATTCGGCGTTTCTCAACGCAGGTACAAATCGCGCATCCAGCACTGGAGCCATCTGCCGCCGCACGCGCTCGGCCGCGGCCATAGGGAGGAACTCGGTCGCCGTCGTCGACGGCTCAGACGACGTATTGGGAACTTTCTTGCCATTGCGGAGTAAGTATTGGTTGGTGCTGACCGGAGATGGGTCGGACGAAGAGGCAGTAACGGAGTCCCTTGATGATCGTGCCGCGTTCACGGAACTCTTCGAGCGGCACTTCGACGATGTCTATCGCTACCTGGCCTTTCGAGTTGGGGAGGTCATGGCCGAGGATCTCGCCGCCGAGACCTTCACCAGGGCTTTCGCCGGCCGTCGGAGGTTCGAGCCCGATCGCGGTTCGGCGCGCGCGTGGCTGTTTGGGATCGCCCGGAACCTGATCCGGGATCATCGGCGAGATGAGCGTCGCGAGATGGAGACGCTGAGACGAGCCAGCGCAGAGCCGCTCCGTCACGCGCCCGACAACGCGGCGCAACTGGCTGAACAGCTCCGACTTCGCGCCTCGCTCGCTTCTCTCAAGACCGAGTGGAGGGAAGTCGTCCTCCTGCTTGGGATCGCGGGCCTCAGTTACGAGGAGACGGCCGATCTGCTCCACATCCCTCTTGGCACAGTCCGCTCGCGGTATTCACGGGCACGCACCCAACTCATGGCCACGTTGGGAGACGCGGCTGAAACTGACGTCGCAGGAGGCACGAGATCATGAGCAGCCCTCGATCGGAGCTGAGCTGGCTGACGGACGTGATCCCCCCACCGGGCCCAGAAGTACGGCAGCGGGTGGCAGCGAGGCTCGCAACGCTGGTCGAGGTTGAGCTGCTTGGCGGAACAGCCTCTGGCTTCGAAACAAGGCGTCGACGGTGGACAGGACAGTGGTCCCACCGTCTGACCGTCGTCGCCGTAGCTGCCGCCATCCTGGTCGTGTTCTTCGTGCCACTGCCGCATCTGAGTCTGTTCAACCGCCTCACCGTTACTTCACCGACCGGCGCGCTTGGCAACAGCGGTCCGGCCGGCGCCTGCACGACGACGGTACATGGCGTCATCGCCGAGAACGCCTCGGTCGTCATCGGCTTCCTCCCGAGCAAGTTCCAACTCAGTTCGGGCAATCCTGCCAACCTTGGAGCAGGCACTGTCACCTACAGCCTGAAAGACGGGCGTCCCGACCCGCCCCGAGTCGCGATAACCCTTTCCAACCTGCCCGGACCCCTCACACCAACAGTCGGTGGCATGTCGACGGCCAGCAGCGTACGCATACAGGGCCACGAAGGGCTGCTCGAAACAGGCCCGGCCGATCCCGCCTTCATCAGCGCCTACTGGAAGCTGGACGCGACCAACCTCGTGAGCGTCGTCGGTTACAAGCTTCCGGGAGCGACCGTGCTGAAGGTCGCTCGGCACACCTACGTTTCGCCCGCGGGGCTCATGACTCTTCCCGTCTCTGCTGGTCGCATCATCGACCGGACGAAAGCGATCGCCATTGTCAGAGCTGAGTTCCCGCATCTCGTCGCTGTTGCCAAGCTGTCCTCCTGGAGCGAGGTACTCGGCCTCATTAGGGCGAGTGGCTATGGAAAGGGGTTGTTCACAGTGCCGGCGGTGCTCACTGCTGCACCTTGGCAACCCATCTGGGCACTGCTCTTGACACCACGAGACAACAGCTCGACGCAACGAGCGCCCTCGAACGATGATTTCGTGATCCTCAACGCCGCCACCGGTGCAACAGAACTCACCGCCTGGGCTGGTGATCACAGCTCCTGGTTCAGCCATCTGACGGACCGTGATCCCGGCCTCCACGGCTGTCCGGGCGGCTCGTCGGCCCGCTTACCATTCGGCGTGCTCACGAGGGACGAGGAGATCTACACGCTGGGTGCGGTGCAGCGGTCAGCCTTCGATCATCTGAGGACCACCTTCGTTGTCAAGCTGACGACGGTACCTGTACTCAACCGGGCCGATCCTGGCCTCTACGGTGGCTGTGTCGAGCAGAGCTGCTCGATCGACGAGCTTGTCTGGCCGACCATCGAGGTCATGCGGGCAGCGCCCGGGAAGACGCTGTCTTGTCCTCCGCCATGGGTCTCGACTCCTGCGCCCGGCGTCCACTCGCATCCGACCAAGCAGTACTTCGTGATCAGCGTGCCCGACAACTACGGGAGCGGCTGTGGGGCGCTGCCGGGATGGGTTTCGCAACTGAGAGACCTCGCTCCACCTTCGCGTACGTGAGATTGAGCGGTTGAGCCAATCACACCATTGTTTCCCTCTGAGCCGGAGTCTCTTCCGCCGGCGCCCCCGTACCGCCGGTCGTGCACTATCCGTGCATTAAGCATCGGGCAAAGGGGGCGCGGCCGGTACTGAAAGGTAACGAGGCGGCAACCGGAAAATAAGACCTGACCTGCTCTGATGGGCAAGACTCCTTGGCAGCCCCCAACGGGATTCGAACCCGTGTCTCCACCTTGAGAGAGTCGTGCTGTCGCCCGGACTTGACGTTTGGCATGGACCCAGATCACCCGCACCCGCTGGATGGTTGTCGCTTGGCCTGCTTTGCTCTCGCGAGCTTGGACGCTGCCTCGCAGCCTGCATGGTCTTGGGGTGGTCAAGGGTCAAGTCCGCTTGACCGAGTCAGGACAGACGCCCTTCACGGCGTTCGACCAATCCGACCTCGTCCCAGTTGGCTATGCGCCTCGTGCCACACGCGTGCCACACCGAGTGGCACGAAGGGCGAATTGAGGGTCACTGGTGAGTAATGTCAGTCAAACCTGAAATGGCTCGTGAGCTGCTGTTTCAGGCACATTTCCTGGTGGGCGCTGCAGGACTTGAACCTGCGACCTCAGCCGTGTGAAGGCTGCGCTCTAACCACCTGAGCCAAGCGCCCTACAAATCACATCACTACCTGCAATGTTACGATACTTGGCCTCGAACCAAGACTCGCATTGCGCTACAACAGCGTATAACCTTGAATCGTGCCGACCGCTGAAGTATCTCACCCGGCAGCTGGTTTCACAAGTGGTCCCCCGCTCCGCACGGCACCGAGGTCGGGCCAGCTCGGCCAGCTCATGCGGTCGTTCGATCGCTCGCTTAGAGCGCTGAACCGTTCGCCGCTTACGAGGGACCAGTACCTCATGAGTGTGGGGCAGATGTGCGACTACTTCGCTGAGCGCGGCTTTCCCAGCGATCCCGCCAAGATCACCCGTGAACATGTCGAGATGTTTCTAGGCGAGTTCGCCGCGGGATGGCAAGGGCCGGACCCCCAAGGCAACCCCAGGCCGTCAGGTGAGCCCCACAAGCCCGCCACCGTCCAGACGCGCTACAAGTGCCTGCGCCTGTTCTTTTCCTTCCTCTTGGAAGAGGGCGAGATCACCAGACATCCGATGGCGAACATGAAGCCGCCGAGCATCCCCGAGACGCCGGTCCCGATTTTCGACAAGCCACAACTGGGAGCTCTGCTCAAGACGGCCGAGGGCAAGGACTTCGACCAGCGGCGCGACACCGCGATACTCCGTCTCTTTATCGACACCGGCATGCGTCGCGGCGAGATGGCCGGGTTGAGGGTGCGGGATATCGACTTCGAGCAAGACGTCGCCTACGTCGTGGGCAAGGGTTCACGACCGCGGGCGTGTCCTTTCGAGTCGAAGACCGGCTTGGCCCTAGACCGTTACCTACGTGTGAGAGCCCAACGACCCGAAGCTCCGAGCCAGTGGCTCTGGCTCGGCAAGAAAGGGCGCCTCTCCGACAGTGGCATCTTGCAGATGGTCCGCCGGCGCGGCCGGGAAGCTGGACTCGGCCAAGTTCATCCTCACCAACTACGGCACAGTTTCGCGCACGCATGGCTTGCCGATGGCGGACAAGAGGGCGACCTGATGCGTCTCGCCGGTTGGCGATCACGTCAGATGCTCCAGCGGTATGCCGCCTCCGCCGCCGACCAGCGCGCTCGTGACGCTCATCGCCGTTTCTCGCTTGGAGATCAGCTCTAGGACATTTGCTCTGGACAGTCTCACGTCAGCCTGACACACAGGGTGCCGCCTTACCTTGCCGCGAGGTAGTGCAAGAGTCTGTGCGCAACTGCGTATTCCGACGATTCCGTACACCCAGTCCGGAGTTTTCGGACGCGGTGTCGGAGGCCGCGTAGCGGCCGACGCTTGAGGGTCCTATCCCGTTAGTTCACCTCCTTCGCGGTACTTGCTCGAATAGTTTGCTAGCGCAGCGGCTCGAGAGGGAGGATCTCGACTTTCCAGCGATCTGACGCGTCGTGATCCCGAGTGCTGGCCCCACCGCCGTGTTGTTGACGCGGTGTGATCACTTGGAGTTCCTCGACTTCGCGTTCTCGCCGCGACGCAGTGACTCACCGACGAGCTCGACGCGGTTCGCCCTCTCCAACAACCTGTCCAGCACCGCGTCCGCGATGGTGGGATCACCGATGGCCTGGTGCCACTCAGCAACCGGGAGCTGGCTCGTGAGCAGCGTCGAGCGGAGCTGGGCACGGTCCTCGATGACCTCCAACAGGTCGGCCGCCTGGTCGCAGTTGAGGGGACGGATCAGGAAGTCGTCGATCACCAGTACGTCGATGCGGGCCCAGGTGGCCATGAGCCGTGACAGCCGACCATCGGCACGAGCGATTGCGAGCTCGTCGAACATCCGTGGAGCTCGCATGTATAGCGCCGTGTGGTTGTGACGGATCGCCGCCTGCGCAAGTGCACAGGCGAGGTAGGTCTTTCCCACCCCGGTCGGTCCCACGATGAGGACCACTTGGTGCTCTTTGACCCAGTGGCACTCTCCGAGTTGCAAGATCGTCTGTCGCTCGAGGCCGCGGGGACGACGAAAGTCGATGTCCTCGATGACAGCGGGCAGCTTCAACCTCGCCGCTTTCAACATGCGCCCGAGTCGCCTGTTGCCCCGGGCCAGGAGCTCTTTGTCGACGAGGAGGCCGAGGCGGTCCTCGAAGGCCAGATTGGCGTAGTCGGGCTGTTCGCGTTGTTCGATGACCCCTGTCGCCATGGCGTTCAGGCGAAGGGCGTGCAGGCCCTCGATGGTGTTGTTGGTCAACAAGTCTGTCCTTCCTTTCATCGGTAGTAGGTCGAGCCGCGCACGTTGTGGTGGCGGGGGTGGCCCCGTCCCGGGCGGGGGGCGGGCAGGGGTTGTTTGTCGAGGCCGTGGGCGAGGATCGACTGCACGGAGCGATAGGAGTAGGCGCGAAGGTGCAATGCCCTTTTGCATGCCGCCTCGAGGCGTTCTTTGCCATAACGGTCGGCGAGACGGATGACGCCGAGGGCGGACCTGAAGCCCTGTTCGGGATGGGGTCGTGAGGCGAGGATCTCCTCGATGAGCTTGGCGGTCGAGGGACCGGTGGCTGCCGCCCAGTTGACGATCCGGCTTGGGGTCCACTGGGCATAGCGCCGGTGCGACTCGGGCATATGCGCCGGATCGGTCGTGTGCTTGTGGCGGAGGAAGCTTCGAAGGTGCGAGGCGACGCGCTTTGAGCTGTAGAAGACCTCGATCGTGCCGGCGGAGCTGCGCACCTCGACGGTCTTGCCGACGAGCTGGTAGGGAACCGAGTAGTAGTGGTGGTCGGCCTCGATGTGATAGTCGATGTTGACCTTGGCCCTCTTCCAGGTGGCGAACTCATAGCGCTCGGGGGGAAGAGGTCTCAGCGCCGGACGGTCCAATGCCTCGAACAAAGAGCGCCTCGAGCCGTCGAGCTTCTTGAAGGGCCTCGCGTTGAGCTGCTCCACGCACTCTGCGATCGCCGCGTTGGCTTCGGCAAGGGAGGTGAAATGCCGGTGACGGAGCCGGGCGATGATCCAGCGCTCGGCCAAGAGCACGCCGGCTTCGACCTTGGCCTTGTCGCGGGGCTTGTAGGTCCTAGTCGGGATGATGGCGATGTTGTAGTGGGCGGCCATCTCTTGATAGGTGGCGTTCACGTCCGGCTCGTAACGGTGCGGCCGGGTGACACCTGAGCGCAGGTTGTCGCAGACCACGATCTCGTGACAGCCGCCCATGAACTCAAAGGCATGGGTGTGTCCCGTCACCCAGTACAAGAGCTCCTGGGAGGAGAAGGCCTCGGCGAAGAGGTAGTTGGACGCCCCGGCGACGGCCACGAACAGCTCGGCGTTTAACACCACCTCGCCAGTTCGTCTGTCATAGATGGGGATCTTCTCGCCAGCGAAGTCGACGAAGAGCTTCTCTCCCGCCCGGTGCTCTTGGCGCATGACGACGTCGACGCGGTGTTTCCACTCGCGGTGCAGGTCAGCAAAACGGCTGTAGCCGTAGCCGTCGGGATGGACCTCGCGGTACTCGAGCCACAACAGCTGCAGCGTCACGCCCTTTTTCCGCAGCTCGCGGTCGATGTACTTCCAATCCGGGAGGGGACGGGTGACACCGGTCGGGATCGGTGGCGGGAACAAGAGCTGCTCGAGGCCGTGGTCGTCGAGCTCGTCGGGCAGTGGCCACGACAGCCCGGCTTCTTTGGCACGAAGCACGTGGTCGGAGACCGTCGTGAAGGGGATGCCGAGCGAGGCGCTCACCTGGCGACGGCTGAGTCCTTCCCCGAAGCTCAGCCGGATGATGTCTCGGATCTTGCGCATGGCGACACGGGGTCTGGGCAACGGCTACTCCTCGGACGGGACTTGTCCGAGGAGCCTGCCGAGCAGGTCCTAGCTCACGCCAGCGCCAGCGGCGAGCTCCTCACCGGGTGTACGAAAACGTCGGAATCGGTGTACGGATTCGATCGGAACGGGTGTACGGAATGGCTCGGAATCCGCACGCAACCTGTGCACGAAACCACACGCGGTGACATAGGGTCAAGACCCCGCCATCAGTTGCGTTCTTATGTTGTTCTCGACCTCGCCCGCGACGACGCCAAGGCCAGTCGAGTCATGTGCGCCCTTAGGGCTGCCTGGGCGCGCCTGGCGCGCTCGGCAGGCGGCAGAGAGCCGTCGGGGTCGACTTCACGCTCGAAACGAGTCAGGAACGCGGCGCGGGCGGGTTGGGTCGTTTCTTTCGGGTCACTTTTTGCGTGGAGGCTGTAGGCAGCCAAGCGGGAGCGAAGGGATCGTTGTGCAGGGGTCAACCCGCCTCGGTCATGCACCGCAATCCCGCACTGCCAGTTGCGACACCGCCGGTTGTCTTCCGGTCACCGCGGGCTGCCACGAGGACGCAAATTCAGGGAGCCGGGTGCCTGTGCCAGTGGACACGCGATGGGTGGAGCAGAACCGAGCCATTGCGCGATGGTGCGCTGATCGACTCACAGCGCTTCTCACAGCAACACTCACAGCAATGCTCACATACGAGCCCGCGGGACGGTTTCTCCAGGTCGGGCTCACAGCAACACTCACAGCAACACTCACAGCACCAGGTCACGGCCCTGGGAGTGGAAGGGCTCGGTCTTGGCGCGCACAGGGCGGGTGTCGTTCCCGTCGTCGTTGACGGCTCGACCCATGGCCACGTTCGCGTCTGGTCTGCCATGGGTGAACCGATATGGCTCGCAGCTATGACGCGGCTTCGACGACCCGACGTGCGCGCCTGCCCCTCGAGGCGCGGAGCGACGGGGCGGTCCTCGGCCAGACCTACCGGCTCGCAGCTCAGGTAACGGAGCGGCGGCAACTCCTCGGCGTCACCCCGTCCGAACTCGCGGAGAAGACCGACATCGACCAGCATCAGCAGGATCGAGCGTGGTTCGATCTTCCCGAACGAGAACACGCCTTTTCGCCTCGCCGACGCCCTCGGTGCGGAGTGGCGGAAGGGCGCCAAGGCGACGGCCCGAATCCAGCTCTAAGGACGGTGTCGAGCGACGGAAAGTGCTCGTGAGTGACTATGCTCCGCGAACACGGTGCGATCGTGAGCGCCGAGACGCTCGAACGTCCGCGCCTGCCGTCCTCGCCTCCTCCTGGCACCTTGTGCGTATGGTGTGATGCCCGGACGCCCCTTGTTGTGACGAGCGTCTGTGCATTCATTTGGCACTTCCTCGCGAGCCGCGAGGCGACCGTGCTCCGGACGGGCCTCATGCACGCCCTGAACGTCAATGAACCACACAGTCGGCGCGACGTTTCCTCAGGGTTCCCGACCCGCGTGATTGAGTGGCGGAGACGGATATGGGCAATCTCGCACGGCGTGCCGGGACTGACTCCTCACCACCGTGGCGCAGGCGTCACCAGCCAGGTGGGCAACTAAACTAGAACTGACTTTAGAGCGTCATTTCGGATCGCCGCTGCCCCGTTCCATCTTGCGTCGAACGTCGCGCACCGTTGCCTCGGAGAGCCCGACGTCGCGGGCGATCTTGCGGTTCGACTCGCCCGGAAAGGCGCGCATCAGCTCGGCCGCCTTGTCTCGGGCCACCTGGGAGCTGAGGCGTCGCGTGCCACTAGTCTCCCTGACGCCGGCACGGGGAACTGTTTTTGAAGTGAGCTTGCGCCGGGTGGCCACCGTCTCGGGCGACAGGCCGCAGATAGAAGCAATCTTGCGATCAGATAGGCCAGGCCGACACTCGAGTATCTGGCCGGCGGCCGTGAGCCGCTCCGGCAAGCTGAGCGGCTTGCCGTGGGCTGAGTTGGATCTCACTGCCAGGATGAATGCCTCCTCCTTGTTCCCGTGGAACACCTGAGCTCGAATCGAGCTGTCTCCGCGCAGCCGCGCGGCTAACACTAGATGGCGGCCGGCGATGACCGTCATGGTCTCAGCCTGCACGAGGATCGGGGGAAGCACCTCCCTGTCGATCTCGGCGAGCATTCGGGCGTGTTCAAGGTCCTCCGGTACGAGTCGGGCGAACTCGCCAAAATGCAGGGACGAGATCGGGACGACAATCTCCTCACCAGCTGACGCTTTGTCTTTGGACACGCTGGCGGCTCCTTTCTCGTCGTTCGTCACCGAGCCGCTGAGCTCTCACCTCTCGTGACCGCTTTCGTCCGGGGGGAAGGATCGCCCAACGGCGAAGAGCGCTACCGGATATCGAGAGCGACTTGGGCCGCGTAGGTCCCTCGTGCTGCTCGCGGTCAGCTCGGTCGTGCGCTGGCGCCTCCCGTAAGAGACCCATGACGGGAGAAACCCAGTGGAGGAATTCGGTCACGCCACCCTCGAGTGCGTGAATTCACGCATTTTCTTGACTTCTCGATGGTACCGGTTTACGACACTCTGTGTGTCCATTCGGACACTCTGCGTAGGAGTTCCCGAGATGACCAGCCTTAATGAAACGCGTCCAGCAGCTAGTGATCGCTCTGATCGAGGAGCGACCCGGAGCGGGTTTGCGGCACGGCTTCGGACGAAGCGGCCGCGGAGGTGGAGGGGGATCGCCTCCATCGGGCTTTGCATCTCCATGGCCGCGATCTGGCTCGTCGCGGTGCCTCTCGCGTTCGCTCCGCCGGCGAGAGCACAGTCCGGGACGGTGCTCATCTTGTCGACGAGCGTGAACGGGGGGACCTCGAGCCCCGAGGCCGAGGCGGCGACGGCCGACGGCTACACCGTCACGGTTGCCAGCCCCTCGACCTGGGACGGTCTCACCGAGGCCAACTTCGCCTCTTACTCGGCGATCGTCATCGGTGACCCGAGCAACGGCTCATGCGCGACGACGGTCCCCTCCGACGCCCTCAACACGGCGGCAACCTGGGGCCCGGCTGTCACGGGCAACGTCGCGGTAATAGGCACGGCTCCCGAGTACGCCGGCTCAAGTGGGACCATGCTCATCGACGACAACATCGCCTACGCAGTCTCGGGCAGCGGCACCGGGCTTTACCTATCGCTTAACTGCGAGTACTCGAGCGCGGGCGCGAACACGGCGGTCCCCCTCCTCGCGCACGTAGACGGGGGCGGATTCTCAGTTCAGGGTCAGTCCGCGAGCTGTCCCAACTCCGGTACCGTGAACACCCTCGTAGCGGTCGCGAACAACCAGTTCGCCAACCTCCAGTCGAGCTCGCTCGGACCATGGTCGGCGCCCGCCTGTTCGGTCCAGGAGACCTTTGACGCCTGGCCGAGCGCCCTCTCCGGTCTTGGCTTTGACGCAGGAGCGACGCCCATTGACTTCACGGCATCGAACGGAGTGACCGGCCAGCCCTATGTTCTCGTCGGCTCGAGACCGAGTGCAGCAACACTGGCGCTCTCGCCCTCGACGGGAGGAGAGGTGCCCCTCAGCAGCACCTACGGCGGCTCGAATCCTGCCGCGCCCGGATACTCTCAAGACCTCGCCCTCGCGGCCGATCCGGTAGATCCGGCCACGGGCGACTTCACCGAGTCGAGCGCGGACCTCTCGATCCCGACCTACGGCCCGGCACTCGATTTCACCCGCACCTACGACGCCCAGCTCGCCGAGCAGCAGACCACGGCCGGCACGCCCGGCGCCTTCGGCTACGGCTCGACGGACAACTGGGGGAGCTCGCTCAGCTTCGCTGCCCCGACCGCCGGTGACATCTACACGATCGCCGGCCTGAGGACAGCTGACGGCCAGGGTGGATCGCCGACGAACTCGCCCCTCGACCCCTATGGCGTCTATGCCGACTCGAGCGGGAACCTCTACATCGCCGATGGCTCGGACAACCGGGTCGAGGAGATCCCGACCACGAGCGGGACCCATTGGGGCATCGCGATGACCGCCGGCGACATCTACACCGTGGCCGGCAGCGCCACCGGCATCAAAGGAAAGAGCGGGGACGGAGGCCTCGCCACCTCGGCGCTCCTCAATTCTCCCGAGAGTGTCACCGTCGACAGCGACGGGGACCTCATCATCGCCGACACTGACAACAGCCGGATCCAGATGGTGGCAGCCGGGACGACTACCCCATACCTGACCGGCGCGACGCCCAACTACATCTACACCATCGCCGGCAGCTCGGCCGGGTTTTCTGGCCACGCCGGCGACGGCGGACCTGCCACCTCGGCAGGTCTCAGCAATCCGGCCGACGTGACGACGGGGTACGGCAACAACAACCTCTACATCGCCGACACGAACAACAACCGGATCCAAGAGGTCGCGGCTTCGGGCGGGACCCAGTGGGGCGTGTCCATGACGGCCGGCGACATCTACACCGTCGCCGGCAGCTCGTCCGGCACCTCGGGCCTCACAGGAGACCGGGGAGCGGCCACCTCGGCGCTCCTCGACCAGCCGAGCGGCGTCAGCCAGAGCTCCGCCGGTACCTTGTTCATCGCCGACACGTGGAACAACCGGATCCAAGAAGTCTGCTCGACGACTGGGTCCTGCGGCACGGCGGACTACATCTACACCTTTGCCGGCAGCTCGACAGGCACCGGGGGCCACACCGGTGACGGCGGTGCCGCTACCTCTGCTCTCTTGGCGCAGCCGACGTGCGTCATCGCCGGCAACGGCCAGCAGATCTACATCGCCGACTGGGGCAACAGTCGTATCCAGGAGGTCGCCTACTCGAACCACACCGAGTTCGGCATCTCGATGACAGCGGGCGACATCTACACGGTCGCCGGCAGCTCCACAGGTAGCCACGGCTACTCCGGGAACGGTGGCGCGGCCACCTCGGCCCTGCTCGACTACCCGGAGCAGATCACCCTCGACAGCTCCTTTGACCTCTACATCGCCGACACCGGCAACGACCGCGTCCGTGAGGTCTCGGCCTCGACGGCGCACATCTCGGCGTTCGCCGGCAACGGCTACACGCTCGCCGACACCGGGGACTCGGGACCGGCATTGGCATCCGGCCTCTACTATCCGTGCGGGGTCGCGACGGACAGCGCGGGCGACGTATTCATCGCCGACAACAACGGACGAGTCCAGGAGATCGCCGCCTCGAGTCACACCCAGTTCGGCGTCTCGATGACTGCGGGAGACATCTACACCGTCGCGGGGGGAGGCACGGGCGCTCTGGGCGGTCCAGCCATCGGCGCCTCAATCGGCGTCTTCGACCTCGGCGGGGTAGCGCTCGACTCGGCCGGGGACCTCTACGTCACGACGCTCAGCTCAGTTCTGGAGGTCCCAGCCACCACGGGCTCCCAGTGGGGGATCTCGATGACCGCCGACGACATCTACGACATCGCCGGCTCGGGAACGGGCTCTTCGGGAGACGGCGGCCCTGCTACCTCGGCCAAGTTATCCGTGCCCGACGAACTCGCCTTCGACTCGGCAGGCGACCTGTATATAGCGGATTCTGGCAACAGCCGCATCCAGGAGGTCGCCGCCCACTCGGGCACCCAGTGGGGCATCTCCATGACGGCCGACGACATATACACCGTGGCAGGCAGTTCCACTGGCGCCTACGGCGACTCGGGAGACGGCGGGGCTGCTACCTCAGCCCTCCTCAACGACAACATGGGTGCGGCGATCGACTCGGCGGGGAACCTCTACATCGCCGACTCGTTAAACAACCAGATCCGGGAAGTGGCGGCGTCCACTGGGACCCAACGGGGCGTCGCCATGACCGCCGACGACATCTACACGATCGCCGGAAGCTCGTCTGGCACCGGCGGCGACACCGTCGGCGTCCCGGCCACCTCGGCCCTTCTCAGCTTCCCATCAAGTGTCGAATTCGACGCCGCCGGGGACATATATGCCACCGAGTCAGACGGCCTTGTCCTCGAAGTCGCGGCGGCCAATGGTGTGCAGTGGTCACAGAACATGCAGGCCGCCTACGTCTACAACGTCGCGGGCATAGGCGCAAGCGGCTACTCAGGAGACGGCGGTCCGGCAACCTCCGCCGAGCTCGACTGGCCCTCTGATCTTGCCTTCGGGCCTGGGGGCACGTTCTACGTCGCGGACCAGTACAACAACGTCATCCGGGAGGTGGCCGCAGTGGAGTCTCCATTCACTGTGTCGCCTGCATCTGGCGAGGTGACCGTGAGCGAGCCCACCGGGGCCGAGGTCACCTTCTACCCGGAGGTCGCCGGCAGCTGCACCTCGCCGTACGTGGTGGCCGGCGGCTACTGCGCCCTTCCCCAGTACTTCACCGACTCGTTGACCTATAACTCGGCCAGTGGCACCTACGCCTTCTCCCCGTATCCGACCGACCCCTTCATCTACAACGCCTCGGGCCGGCTGCTGTCGGAGACCGATACCGATGGGGACACGCTCACGCTCAGCTACGGGAGCCCTTCTCCGGGCTCGGGCGAGTGCCCGTCCACAGCCTCCTCGTGCAACACCGTCACCTCCGCCGGCGGTCGCGCGCTCGTGCTCGGGCTCAACTCCTCCGGGCTGGTCACATCCGTGACCGACCCGCTCGGGCGGCGCTGGACCTATGCGTACAACGGCTCGGGCGACCTCACCTCGGTGACCGACCCGATGAGCCGGGTGACCTCCTACACCTACGGCAGCGGCACGACCGGCAACCCGCTCCTCGTCAACGACCTCCTCACGATCACAAAGCCGAACGCCCAACCGGGCGGTCCCGACGCGGGCGACGCCACGGTGAACGTCTACAACGCCTCGGGACAGGTGACATCCCAGACCGACCCGATGGGCTTTGTCACCACTTTCAACTACTCGAACCTCGATCCATCGACGGGCAACGGCACCGTGACCGTGACCGAGCCCGATGGGGCCACGACCGTCTACGACTACGAGTCCGGGGCCCTCGGCGCCCAGTCGCAGTGGTCCGGGGCGATCGGGTCGACCCTCGTCTCCAACGCGAGCTACGGGCCTAACCTCACGACCGGGACGCTGCTCGACATGTGGAGCACCAACGGCGACGTGAGCGCCAGCGGAGCGCCCGAGGAGACGAGCTACACCTACGACTCGTCCGGCAACGAAACCTCGGAGACCAACCCTCTCGGAGAGACGACGACGACCTGGTCGACTTCGCTCGACGAGCCGAGCTGTGACGCCACGGCCCTCGCCACAGCCAACTGCTCCTTCAGCCTGCAAGGGCCGGCGCCGGTCACCCCCGGCGGCACGATCACGCCCCCTTCGACCGCTCCGCCCGAGGGCGTCACTTACACCCTCTACGACACCTACGGCAACGCCCTCTACACGACGACCGGCGTCTACGAGCCGGGGGCCCAGACGGCCTCGTATCTGCGGACGAACTACACCCTCTACAAGGGAAACACGATCACGCTCAACAGCACCCAGATCTCCTGCACGGCCACGCCGCCATCTCCCTCTCTTGCCTGCGCCACGATCAACGCCGACGGCGTCGTCACCCAGCTCGCTTACGACTCCGCAGGAGATCTCATCTCCTCGACCACCCCTGACGGGAACGGCTCGCAGCTGGCTGAGACCACGTACTCCTACGACGGAGACGGCGAGCAGACCGCCACGGTGGCACCCGATGGCAACCTTTCCGGAGCGAACGTCGACAACTACACGACAGTGACGGCCTTTGACTCCGACGGTGAGGTCACCTCGACGACCGAAGCCGGTGGGACAGGAGGAAGCGGACCGACGGTGACGCCGCGGACGACGTACGACTACTACGACGCCGACGGCAACCTGACCTCGGTGAAGGACCCGCGGGGTTACACGACGGTGAACACGTACAACGCGGATGACGAGGAGACCCTTGTCACCGACCCGGACGGGAACGAGACGCTCACCTGCTACGACGGGGCGGGGAACGTGACCGAGACCGTTCCACCCGTGGGCGTGGCGGCGAACTCGCTCACGGCGGCTTCGTGCCCGAAGAGCTACCCCTCCGGCTACGGCGTGCGCCTGGCCACCGACGCGACGACCTACACCTATGACGCCAACGGCGACAAGACAGTGATGACGACTCCAGTGCCGTCCGGCGCGAGCCAGGGCGAAGTGATGACCGGCGCCGACGCTGCCAACGGTGCCCAGCCGGCGACACAAGCGCCACCCAGCGACGAGACGACGAGCTACACCTACGACCTGGCGGGCAACCTGATCGAGACCATCGCTCCGCCGACGAGCAGCGGGGGGCCGAACGACGACACCTGGGACACTTACGACGCGGGTGGAGAGCTGGCCACGGTGACGACCGGGTACGGCACCACCGCCTCGTCCACGACGAGCGACTGCTACGACCCGAACGGGGACACGACTGCGGTCGTGGCGCCCGACGGCAACACCGCGGGCGTCGCCACGTGTGAGACCTCTTCTCCCTGGGTAGTGAGTGCGACCTCCTTCCCGACACAAGCCGCCTACCAGACGACGTCGAGCTACGACTCGGTTGGCGAGCTCGTGTCGACCACCATGCCAGCGACTACGGCGGCACCGAGCGGGATCACGACCTCTTTCACCTACGACGCGCAGGGCAACAAGCTCACGAGCACCGACGAGATCGGGGTCGTCACGACCTACACCTACACGCCGATGAACCTGGTGGCGACCATCAGCTACTCGGGCTCTTCGGCCCACTCGGTGAGCTACGGCTACGACGCCGACAACAACAAGACAGCGATGAGCGATGCCAGCGGTTCCTCGAGCTTCATCTACGACCCTTTCGGTGAGCTCACCTCGGCCGAGAACGGCGCCAGCCAGACGGTCGGATACGGCTACAACGCCGACGCGGAAGTGACCGGGATCACCTACCCGTTGCCCGGCACTGCCAACTGGGCCACCACCGACACAGTGGGATACGGCTACGACAACGCGGACTTGCTGACCTCGGTGACCGACTTCAACAACAAGACCATCTCGATCTTGAACACCGCCGACGGCCTGCCGTACTCAGAGACGCTCGGCTCTTCGGGGGACTCGATCGCGACCACCTACGACGCGACCGACTCCCCGTCGGGGATCGACCTCGAGAGCGGCTCGACGACCTTGCTCGGATTCTCGTACTCCGACGCGCCCTCCGGGGCGATCCTCGCCGAGACCGACACACCGAGCTCGCCCCAGTCGCCGGCCGACTATACCTACGACTCGCAAAGCCGCGTGACATCGATGACTCCCGGGTCGGGCTCGGCGCTCAACTATGGCTTTGACGCCTCGGGGAACCTTACGACGCTTCCGCCCGGTGCCACGGGCACCTACGACCACGCCGGCGAGCTGACGTCGGCGGTGCTCTCGGGCACGACGACGAGCTACACCTACAACGCTGACGGCGAGCGGCTGTCGGCGAAGCAGGGCTCTACGACCATCGCCTCAGGCACTTGGAACGGTGCCGGGGAGCTCACGTCCTACTCGAACAGTGCAGCAAACATGAGTTCGGCCATCTACGACGGCGACGGCCTGCGGACGTCGGAGACCTCGACGCCCAGCGGAGGCTCTCAGGTCACCCAGAACTTCGTTTGGAACACGATCTCGGCAGTTCCGAACCTGCTCATGGACTCGACCAACGCGTACATCTTCGCCGGCGGCGGGACACCGGCCGAGCAGGTCAACCTGTCGACTGGGACGATCGTTTACCTCGTGGCCGATAGTCTGGGGTCGGTGCGTGGAGCCGTAGCTTCCTCCGGGTCTCTCAGTGCTTCTGTTGACTATGACGCCTGGGGCAATCCCGAGACGGCGGGTGGTCTCAGCAGCTACACGCCGTTCGGCTTCGCGGGTGCGTACACCGACCTGTCGGGCATGGTCTACCTCATCGGGCGCTACTACGACCCGACGACGGGCCAATTCCTGTGCGTGGACCCCGATGTGAGGGACTCCGGTGTGGGCTATGCATATGCGGACGACAATCCAGTCAGTGATTCGGACCCGACGGGCC
>Ga0181520_10005154_pt1 | contig 21081 bp, 19 predicted proteins | sample PEATcosm2014_Bin_29_FD_132451 | JGI IMG/M metagenome (GOLD analysis project Ga0181520, IMG submission 132451) | Peatland microbial communities from MTU Mesocosm Facility, Houghton, MI, USA - PEATcosm2014_Bin02_30_metaG | ecosystem: Environmental > Terrestrial > Soil > Wetlands > Peat | place... | reverse complement strand
GTCCAAGGGCCTGATCGGTGCCCCGGGGCAGAGCATCTGGTTCAGTTTCCTGCTGCGCCAGGACGCGAGCGGGGCGACTCCCTATGTGGGTCTGACGGCGTCGGGGGGTGGCACCGCCTGGTGGGCGAACCCGGCCAACATCCAGGTAGGATACTTCGGCTCCAGCTCCAACGACTCCGGCGGGAATCCCTGGTGGAGCCTGCAGTACAACGGAAGCACGGTAAGAACCAACGTGCCTGTAGTGAAGGGCCAGGCGGTGCTGTTCGTGGTGGAGGACACGTTTGGGTCCAACGGTGCTGCGGACCAGATCAACCTGTATGTCAATCCCACATCGCTGGGCGGGTCGGCACCGTGGACGCCGACTCTGCAATACTCGCCGTCGGGCAGCACGGCGTTCCAGAGCATAACTTACTATGGGGGAAGCGGCAGCAATGAGAGCTCGCTTGGCGATATCCGCATCGGCACCAGCTACTCCGTAGTCACGCCGGTGCCGACTGTGCCTTCGCTTCCAACGGGTCTGAAGACGACGGCGACGATCGTGGCGTTGGTCCTCCTCATCACTGTCGGAGGCATTATTGCCCGTCGGAGAGCCGTTAGAAAGCGTTCAGAAGCTACAGGCAGCGTTACACGGCAAAGCTAAGAAATCGCCTGACTACTGACTTTCGCTTCTATGTTAGACGAACTGATGCAAGAGCTGAAAGGTCGAACGTATCGACCACTTCCCGTGCGGCGGGTATTCATACCGAAGCCCGGGGGGGAACAGCGTCAGTCAGGAGTGCCGACGGTGGTTTCATAGTGCACGTTCCTCCGTGCGTGTTGGGGATGCGGAGTGGATCCTGCTTGAGTTGCGCACCCCGTCGTAATCGTGCTTGTGCAGGCGCATTCCCCGGCCAGGTTCACCGATGACCAACAAGAACGAAATGCCGACGCCGCCGTGATCCATCCCCACGAATTCGGATCACCTCGAGCCTGTGAAAGAGAAGTCGGAGAAAGATTTGAAAATAGCGGAGAGAGACGCATTGGTGCGAAATCGCCACGAGTTTTGAGCAAAGAAAGGGCCGATCCGGATGGAAAAGCTGGCACCTATTTTCATAGCGGGGCATCGCGGTTTGGTTGGGTCAGCGATTCAACGCGGATTGGAGCGACGCGGATATTCGAATCTCTTGATTCGACCACGTGCAGAGCTTGATCTTACCGATCGCGACGCGGTGAGAGCCTTCTTTGAACAACAGAAACCTCAGTTTGTATTTCTTGCGGCCGCGAAGGTTGGCGGTATTCTTGCCAACGAATCGTATCCGGCAGACTTCATTCGTGAAAATCTCGAAATTCAGACCAATGTGATCGATGCGAGCTATCGCAACGGTGTCGATCGCCTGCTTTTTCTGGGCTCAAGCTGCATCTATCCAAAGATGGCTCTGCAGCCGATCAGGGAAGAGTACTTACTCACCGGTCCTTTGGAGCAAACCAATCGCGCCTACGCGCTTGCGAAGATCGCGGGAATCGAAATGTGCTGGTCCTATAACAGGCAATATGGGACACGCTACCTGGCAGCGATGCCGACGAATCTGTACGGACCTGGCGACAATTTCGATTTGCATGGATCGCACGTATTGCCGGCATTGATGCGCAAGGTCGTCGATGCAAGGCAGGCAGGGGAACGCAAGCTGGTTGTATGGGGAAGTGGGAAGCCGCGCCGGGAGTTTCTTTACAGTGACGATCTGGCTGAGGCATGCATCCACCTGCTAGACTTGCCGGAGACCACTTACGATCGTTTGATCCGCGTCGAAGATGCCCCGCTGGTGAATATTGGCACGGGCGAAGATCTCACGATTCACGAGCTTGCGGAGCTGATGGCCAAGGTCCTCGAATTCGATTGCGAGATCGTTTTTGATACGGCACGACCTGATGGCACGCCTCAAAAGCTTCTGGATGTGAGCCGAATCAATGCGCTCGGCTGGAAAGCCTCGACTAGCTTGGCCGAAGGCATTCGGCGGACCTATCAAGCTGCGCGCTTCCAACTGGAAACAGCCGCGGGTCAGATCTCTCATTGATCACCTTCATGATGACCTCGGACAAAAAACGCACCTCATGAAGGTAGCCTCAAATGGAATTTCTGCGCAGCATCCTCTTTCCCGGATTGGATCACCATTGCTGCTACACGTTGTTTTGTTGTGGGCGCCTCCGGAATCGAACAGAGTCCTGGTTTTTCTGTGCCTGATAACTGGGTATCAAGAATGGGCGATAATCTGCTTCAAAAGGCTTGAGAGAGAGGTATTTGCCGAGCCAGTGCTGCAGTCGGCCTCGACGGCTATCTGCATCTGCCAGGAGGTCGTATCACCTATGATGGCCCGATGGTCGCATTGGCCTGCCCTTGGATCCGCACAGGACTGAGTGTGATTTCCTCTGGTCGGAGAGGGGAGAAGATGTCGAAGAGCAGGCATACGGAAGCCAGCGCTGAAGGAGGTGAAGCTGGACGCACGGTGGATGATGTGTGGAACGAGCCAGCGGCGCGGCAATCCCATGTGAAATAACTTGACCTGATTGGCCTCGAGACAAGCTTCGATGTCGCGCAACGACCCGCGCCAAGTGAAAAGGCCATAATACGAAACAGGTCCCCGCGGCCAAGCGCGCGCACTCCCGAATCGCCCTTGTGCCGTTCGATGATGCATCCAAAGGTCTTCCATGGGACAAACTCCATCATCATCGCAAAGAGCGTCTCGCCCGGGTTCATGCGGCGCTCCCTGTCGTTGAATCCCGAAAGCATCGCAAATGAGCACCGCACATTTAAATCATGGACGCCACGAAATCACTGTAAGCCGCACGTGCCAATGGACTTGACGGCGACATACCCGATTTAGCCGCATGGTAGTGGCCGAAATACGCACGCAGCAAGGGAAGGCGCATTGGAGCCTCCCGCGCCGCAAGTCCCAGCTGAGCTTGAGCTGCCGCGAAGTCGTACGCACTGAACCCGAGTGCGCGGGTCTTCTACTGGAACCGCTAAAAGCGATGGCACCTTAAATCTTGAATGCTCCCGTCTCTCTGAGTATGATTTAGAAAAGAATAATCACGACACCTCAATCGATTCACAAGGACTATTTTGGCGAAAGTAGCTTTGATTACCGGCATTACCGGACAAGACGGGGCCTACCTGGCTGAGCTTCTGTTACGCAAAGACTACGCAGTCCATGGCATCAAGCGGCGCAGCTCGCTTTTGAACACGGATCGCATCGACCATCTCTACCAAGATCCGCACCTCGGAGACGGAAAATTCGTCCTCCATTATGGAGATCTCTCTGATTCCTGCAGCCTCCTGCACACGATCCAGAAGATTCAGCCCGACGAGATCTACAATCTGGGCGCACAGAGCCACGTGAAGGTCTCGTTTGAGCAGCCCGAGTACACGGGAAATGTGGATGGACTGGGAACCCTTAGGCTTTTGGAAGCGATCAGGATTCTTGGACTGGAGAGGCGGACGCGGTTCTACCAGGCATCGACTTCGGAACTGTACGGTCTGGTCCAGCAAGTTCCGCAAAGCGAAAAAACACCATTTTACCCGCGATCGCCGTACGCGGTTGCTAAGCTCTATGCCTACTGGATCACGGTGAACTACCGCGAGGCCTATGGGATCTACGCCTGCAATGGAATCCTCTTCAATCACGAATCTCCATTGCGGGGCGAGACCTTTGTGACACGCAAGATCACGCGCGCTCTTGCTCGAATCAAATTAGGTCTGCAAGACAGGTTGTATCTCGGGAATCTCGATTCCCTCCGCGATTGGGGCCATGCGCGCGACTATGTTGAGATGCAGTGGCGCATGCTGCAGCAGGACAAGCCTGAAGACTTCGTCATCGCCACCGGCATGCAGCGCAGCGTACGTGAATTCGTGACTCGGGCCGCCGAGGTCATCGGAATCAAGCTTCGCTGGAAAGGTCAGGGTGTGGACGAGATTGCCCTGGATCAAAGCGGCTCGACCGTCGTGGCCGTTGATCCTCTCTATTTCCGTCCCACTGAAGTGGAGACTCTTCTCGGGGACCCGAGTTACGCACACGAGCGCCTTGGATGGAAGCCAACAGTGACATTCGAAGAACTCGTAAAGGAGATGGTCAATGCAGACCTGGTCCTGGCTGAAAGAGACAAATTGGTCAGGAAGCACGGATTCGACGCCTATGAGTATCACGAATAGCTCTCGCCTGGCTGGCTCCAGGGTCTACGTGGCGGGACATCGCTGGCTCGCTGGCTCAGCGATCTTCGGAAGGCTCGAGCCAGAGCACTGTGCTGCGATCATCGCTCGCACCCACGCCGAGCTGGACCTCGCCGATCAGGTAGCAGTCTCGCATTTTTCTCTGAAGGGCGCCCCGAGTACGTCTTTCTTGCCGCAGCAAAAGTCGGTGGCATCCTTGCCAACCCACGCATACCCTGCGGAGTTCATCTCCGAGAATCTCGCCATCCGGTTCGAGGAACGAGGACGAGATAACTATTTTCCTCTAACTACGGACTTCCGATCATCCGGGATCGATCCGATTTCGCCCACCCGAAAGCCGATCGACAGTAGTCGATTGTGCAGCGGCAAAAGCACCAAAGATCTACAAACCTGTCGAAAGAAGAACTATTGAAACGAGCGGCGAAGTGGAAGCGGGCTCAAGCGCGGAAAAGCGACGGAAAGCTAAGTTATTCTTGTGGGCAGCCATTGCCTACAGGCCGGACGGAACCCGTGGTGAGGAATGATGCGCAGGATTAAAGTAGCGCTGCAGTCAGCATATTTCAAGACGTTCGCAGCTCTCGCTTCGGTAACACGAGAGTACCGGCAAAGCGCAACGAAGAGACATCGCCCTAGCTTTGGGCTCGATCCTGTCGGCCAGCAGATTTACGCGAGAACCGCCGCATCGTCCTCGCCGCAAGCGTCAGCAGCGACCCAACAGGAAGAATAAAATGGGCAATCGAGCTCTGATTTGTGGCATCTCAGGTCAAGACGGTTCCTATCTTGCGAAGCTGCTTCTGGACCGAGGCTATGAAGTCTGGGGCAGCTCCCGCGACGCAGAACTCACCGCATTTGAGAATCTGCATAGGCTTGGACTCTATGACTCAGTTCGGCTTGCTTCTCTGAATCTTCGCGACACTGGCAGCGCTATTGGATTGCTCCGGAAAATTCGCCCGAACGAAGTTTTCAGTCTGGCGGGCCAAAGTTCTGTAGGACTTTCCTTTGAGCAGCCCGTTGAAACCATCGAAAGTATTGCGCTAGGTACGCTCACCCTACTTGAGGCCATCCGCCTTTCGGACCTTGATATCCGTCTCTATAACGCAGGCTCAACCGAGTGCTTTGGCGATACGGGAAACTATGTTGCGAACGAGGGTACGCAGTTCCATCCGCGCAGTCCCTATGCTGTGGCAAAGGCATCTGCTTACTGGACAGTTGCAAACTATCGGGAGGCGTATGGTATGTTCGCCTGTACCGGAATATTGTCTAACCACGATTCGCCATTGCGACCCAGGCGCTTCGTCACTCGCAAGATCATCCATGCAGTAGCGTCTGTGGCTCTGGGCAAGGATATAAAACTCTCACTTGGCAATCTTGAAGTTCAAAGAGATTGGGGTTGGGCACCCGAATATGTCCAGGCTATCTCAATGATGCTTGAACAGCCATCAGCTCGCGACTACATTATTGCAACTGGCCAGAGTCACACTTTAACTCAGTTTGTGGAAACGGCATTCAATCTCATAGGCAAAGATTGGCACGATTTTGTCATCATCAATGAGCACCTGATGCGGCCAACCGACATACTGCGTAATCAAGTCGACCCTTCACTGGCCGCAACCCGCCTGGGCTGGAAGGCCAGGAACGGGATGAAACAGGTTATCAGCCTGATGCTTGAATCTGAAATGAAGAGTCTTCGGGAGGAGCGCTCGGCTTAATGACGACTCCGAATCCAAACGTAAACACATTATTCTTTTGCGATTGCCCTTCAGGATGTCTGAGTCATGCAGCGCAACACTGGTGAACTGCGAGGTAACCTCGGCGGCTCCGGACAATCGCGCAGGCACTGAGGTTGCGCAGATCTACACCTCCCTACCTGATTCAGCCGCCAAAGCGCCTTGTCGGATACAGATCGAAGCGCTGCCCTAATGCGGACTGGAATGAGAGTCGCCGTGCGAGAAGTCTACCTGATGAAGAAGCGCCTGGAATGGCAGATCGTGTCGAAGACCGTCAAAACGGGGATCCTAGTGCAAGTAGATGACCCAGTTAGAGCGGGACTGGAAAGCGCGATCAAGAAAGCTTTGCGCCTTTTGTGTGTCGCCGATGGCAGCCCACGCCGTCGCGACATCGTAATCGGGAACTGATGCGCCCAGTGGTTTTGCCTGAATCACCACCAGGTTCCGCGCCGCTTCGACGCGCTCTCCGGCTCGTGCTAACTCATAATCGAGAAGAGCAGGCGTAATCTCGTCGTCCCTTTCCAACGTTTCGGCCTTCGTCAGCTCGGCCATCGACCGTTGATTCGATCCTATATGACCGCAAACGATCCCGAGTAATTGGTGGGCGGGGACGAATTCGGGACAGAGTTCAAGAACCCGCTTGCACTGATCGACAGCCTGGTTATATTCACGGAGAAGATAATAGCCCCCGGCCAGAGAGGTCTGGATGCTGGGCGAGACGGGATCGATCTGCGCAGCTTGTTCATGGCGGCAAGCGCCTCTTCGCCGCGATTGATCGCGAATAAAGCATAGCCGTAATATTGGTAGGCGACCGCACAATTGGGGTCAATGGCGATCGTCGCATTGAATTCCCGCTCGGCACCTTTCCAGTCCCAATCGTAGTCAGCGAGTGCGGACATCAAGGCAATCTCAGCTCCCGGTCCGCCGGGCGGCGGCATGTCCCCGAATGAGGAAAACTTACCCCACTTGATATTTTGTGTCAACCATACATACTCCGAACCACATCTAGGATCCCTGAGAATCAAGGCCCATTCGATCGAAAACAAAACTCATTATGTCTCGCGCGGACAAGTTGCCCGGGTGTCCAAACTCAAAAAGTTATACCCATTTTCCGAAGAGTCATTGGACAAAGAGAACGCAATGCAGCATTGTGCAAGTAACAACGGCATTCCCTGAGCCAGGAGCGTGCTTCCATGGAATCCTCCCTTCGTTCTCAATCCCATGCTCAAAAGAAACCTCCGGTTCGCGCTGGAGAAAAGTTCCTTTTGAGCCGACAGGAAGCCGCCCAAGTGCTGTCCATCAGTCTGCGCGCCCTGGACTACCTCATCGCAAACGGAATTCTTCCTATTCGCAGAATCGGGGCACGTGTTCTCGTTCCGCTTGACGCGCTCAGGCAATTTGCCCGAAGGGACCATCCACAGCGGATTGCTGGATAGTGAATTCTCTCGGACATTCCTCCAGAATCGACCTCCGGCCTGTCAACTCTTACTTCCTCTCCGGCACCGCCACCTCTCGCGGTTGAAAAATCATTCTCAGAGAGACGGGAGGAACGCAGCTGCACATTCTGTCCCATCGGCCAAACTTCCAACGCGCGACTGCAAAACTCAGTGCCGTCGTCGACGGTGATACTTTCCGGTACCCCTCCTCTCTCTTGCTTGGCGCGTTCCAATGCCTGCGCCACCTTCATCCCTGTCATCGAATGATCTGCTTCCAACCCCGCGTACTCCCGCGTGAATTGGTAGACGACCGTCAGGCTACGGAAGGAGCGCCCGTCCGCCAACCCGTCACTCACAAAATCCATGCCCCAGCACTGGTTCGGGCGGGGCCACGGCGGGCGTCGAGGCCCGCCGTCGACGAGCCACCTTCCGTAGTTGCCTCGTATATCTCGCAGGGAATCCGTCGTAAGCGCTTCTTGAGGTTCTTGTTCATCTCGAGACTGTAGAAATTTAGATCAGAAATCGACTGTTGACATTTCTATTGGTTTCGGTTTTTCTTGCGTCGCAGCCTACGCGCTGCGCCATCCAGTTCTGCCGGCGACTGACAATCTCTCCTTCTCAGTCGTGAGGCTTGCCCTAATTAACACGTCGGATCAATCGAGAATCCGTCTTGAGCCAATTCCCTTCTCTCGATCTTCCCAAATTCGGACCGCGATTCCACTGCCCAAGACACTCTAGCTCTGAATCCCGTATCGTGCAAAATATGCAATTACATCGTATATTTTGCATATGTGGATTGCGCGAGATGTTGAGGCCCGCCTGAAGCGCTCTGCGAAGACGCGGCCAGTGATCGTCTTGAAGCGTACCGCATATTCTTCTGCGATCCGCACAATTGTGCCTGCCGTACAGTGAAGGCCGGACGGAGCCACCATTGACCTAACCTACTTCGGGCCGGTCCGTCCAACTGCAATAACTTCGAACGCAGCCCAGCTCAGCTGAAAGAAATCGTATGTTATCGAGCACCACAACGCTTCCCGACACCGGAGCGGTTTCGGATAGCCTTCAGATTCCTGTCTGTGAAGATAAGGAAGCGTATCTGCTCACTCTGCCTTAAGCGAAAGCGCAACACCTTGCCTCCATTCATGGAGCATGCGATTTCCGATGTCCTCAAACTCAGGGTGGCCTTTGATGTAGGTGCGAACCTCCTTTGACGTGTCCGCAATCGCGCCGTTGACGCGTTCGAGTATTTCCCGGACGCGGGCAGGGGAGCCTCCCATGCGCGTTTCGCCCAGTCGTTTGAGTTCTTTCGCACTCGCCCATTTGGTTGTGCTGTTAAGGGTCAGAGCCATGCTGTCCTTGGGGAGGTAGACGGAAGTCGTCACGAGATCGTAGACGGGGGCGAGTCTCGCTTCACCCTGAACGTCGTCATAGACAATCCCGAAATTCTTCAAATGCGCGTCGCCATTGCGCAGTGCGCAGTTGATAACGATAAGGGTGAAGAGACTTTCAAGACCTTCGCCCACATGCCGGGAGTTCGCAAACTCCGCGAAGCGCTTCATGATCGACGTTTCGTAGCTGCCTCGATATTTCTCATCCACGCGGCGCGCATTCAACACGCAGAAATCCTCAAATCCGCAATATGTGCCGTCAGGCCGCAGATCGAAGCGGTCGATGACAAGCGCCAGCGCATCTTCGGCTAGCCTGTGGGGCGGGACATCGAGGCCGCATTTCTCGGCGACCTCAAGACAAAAGAATTCATTGGCCGCAAGCTGCGGGTACTCATTCTGCTCCCAGAACTTCACGATGTGCGTAGCACCCCGGTAGCTCTGGGAGGGCCGGCGCATCACATTGCTGAGCGCGACGGATGCCCCTTCATCACGCACCAGAATCTTCGGTTGCACGCCGCTGATACCGGAGAAGGAGGCGAACTTGTCGATTAGATAGCGGACTAGGTCGCCGCCGCGGCGCTGCGCAAGGATTTCATCCACCGACTGAAAGGGGACGTCCTCCTGAAGCTGTCCCTTCTGGCCGGTAAAGCGGATACGTCCCACTTGCGAGCGTCCGACGATGCCCAGCAGATCAAAGTCGTCAAAAGTACCTGTAGCCTTTGCGAAAGCAAGGCGCAGACGCTCGCGGAGCACGCCCTCGGGCAGGTTCATCTCGAAGACCGGAGGAAGTCCGAACTGCAGATCCCAGGAGGGCAGGCGCACCTGCATGGTCACGGACACGGCGCGTGCTTGCTCGACTTCCGGCAGATAGACGAAGGTGCTGCCGCGAATTCCGTGCCTGTCGAGCATCCCCGCCTCAGCGGCGTCGGTCCAGACTTTTATCATCGCGTTCCTCTTCCATCAGTTCGTCGAGCGTCGGCCGGCTCGCGCTCGCCTTCTCGAGCTTCAGCTCCAGCCCAAGAGCGGAAAGAATATTGGTGATCCTGGAATAGCCGAGTTCGCCCAGCCGTCCGTTCTCGAGCGCGTCGAGCGTAGAGAGACCGATTCTGGCTTTTTTCGCTAGAGCGGGCTGAGTCAGACCCAGCATTTTGCGCCTAACGGCGATCCGCTCGCCGATAGAATGGAGTGAGAGCATTTACCTAGTATATTAGGTTTTCCAATCATATACAAGCAAATAGCCTTATATACTGTGTTATCGTTCTTTGCCATAGTGAGATGGGAATGACCCTTTAGCTCTAACCGCAGAATCGGGTCAGGAATACCGCAACCGGCCAAGGATCTAACCGAACAGCGCACGGTACTGCCCCTGCCCTACGCGGGTACGGTTCGGACTGATGTTTTATATCCATCCTTTACCGCCCTCAAGCGAACTTCATACCGCTCAGCGCGGCGGGGCTGATAGACAAGAGCCGGGCGAAAGCATGCCAGGCATGTGCCGCCTCTGTGGCGCACGCTTGGATAAAGAATTCCGTTCGACTGTTGGGCGAGAAGTTGTCGCGCCAGCAGCTGCGATGGCGTGTAGCATTGCGGCACCGGTTCCGGCTGAAGGCAGTGCGTGTACTCTTCCACTGGCTCCAAAAGATGAAAGCGCGAGTGAAAGTCGGCTTGCCAATCGTCGTAAGTCGTGACCTCTTCGTTCGGCCTTTCTTGGGGGAATCCAGGAACGACGATTTCTGAAAGCCGCTTCGACTTGTGATAAGCAACTTCTGCAATCGAGGTCTCTACCTTCTTGGCCGCATACCAGGCGCCGCGCGTTGTGTCATTGAAGCGAGAACCGAACGGGCCGGGATGAAGAAAGGCCGCGCGAATGATCGGAGCGTTGGGAATTCCGTATACCAATTCGAAATGACTGATGCCGCTCAGGCCGTAAAGTTCGCCCTGAATGCGCTCGTTGGTTGCGGCATCGAGCCTTGCGGCATCCGCAAGCATCGTTTCGTCTCCTGCGACCTCTTCCAAGACATTCCCAGTTTCGCTGTATCGCGAGGAGATCAGCCGATGCATCCCCTTCTGACGGAACTCCTGGAGCGGAGGCGTCAACGTCCGCCCCGCCAAGTGTCAAGCATACGGCGTATCTCCGCCATGCCCGGCTGCCCGTGACGAAGCATGTAGTCGATGGGAGCATGGCCGGCGAAGAGTGGGCCGCGATTTTCGAGCGTGATCCAGCGGTCCGCCCATGGCTTGCCGAAATAGATGTTCAATGCTTTGTAGATTCCAATGATGAGCGAAATACGCGTCAGGGTGTCCTGGTCGAGCTGCTTGCCCTTGGGTTTGGTTTTCCAGGCGTGAAAAGTTGAAGAGGCCACGCCGCCCAGCAGCCCTCGCGCATGGGCTTCGTTCAAATCCCATTTCTTAGCGATGTTCACGAAAACCTTGATGGCGTTCTCGCTGAGTTTCTTCCGCTCCTGGGCATCGGTAAGGTTAGGTGTCTGATCGAACGAATATCCCGCCACATTCGGAGCAGCCAAAACGGTCGCCATTGTTAGCCTCTCTTTCGAGAACTATTATTCTCGATTTCGATAAAGCGGGCAAGTGAAAAACCCCCCGTGCCTCAGAGTTGCGAAGATACTATACCCCGGTATTGTATTGATTCTGGTGCCTGTTTTGGTGCATGTTCGAGTTGGAATTATGGACCTCACGCTGCAACGCGATGCAAGGCATCTTATGCCTCTATCTATTGTATATAAACAGGTTATGCGACACAATGCGGTTCAGTGCGCTTCCGTGCAAAAGCCTCAAAAATCTGACTACGAATCAGTAGGCCGGGAGTTCGAATCTCTCCGGGCGCACCATAAAATCCCATAAGAATCAGCGATATACGCGCAGTGCGAAAAGTAGTGCGGGCCTGACGTTCGTTCTGCGTCAACGCCATGTCAACATTTTTAGAATGCTTGACGCCATCCGAGTCCCGTAACGAACCGATTATGGTAATCGTACTCCGCAGAGTGCCACTCGAAAGCGACGACGATTAGTCGGCCCGCGTGGTAGAACGGGGTTTTGTGTTCGAATCGATTCCGCAACGACGGAAATCTTGGATGATTTCAGCCGAGTATCGATTGGGTCAAGAGGCAACCGATCTCCGCCACACGGCATGAAACGCCGACCATTGCGCCTGATCGCAATTCATCTCGGACGCCTCAATCGACGTCGAATGCGCTAAAGTAGGCAACTCCGCAGAGGCCGATCCAGAAGCCTAATTTGAGCACAACTGCTCAGATTTCGACGAGTACGAGGTCATAGTGTGGTGACGAGTCTTGGCCGGCGGCGCGCCCCCAATGCGCGCAGTACAAGAAGCCCAGGTGCAGTGAGCGCTGTCGGGCGGCTCCGCAACAACGAGAAAAAACCTTGACGATCGATTCGAAGACCTTCGCTGTGCCGCATGCAGATACGGTCGACCTCAAAAAGTGGCCGACGGCAGTTGATCCAATTTGTCGTTCCAAAAAGCAATATCGCAAGCTGCTCGAAGAGCATGTGAAGGATCTCAGCGCATTGCAGCAACTTCACTACGCAGCCAACCGCCATGCGCTTCTACTCATCTTCCAGGGCATGGACGCTGCCGGTAAAGATGGCTCCATAAGGCATGTCATGTCCGGGATCAATCCGCAGGGATGCGAAGTCTTCAGCTTCAGGCAACCGAGTGCCGAAGAACTGGAACATGATTTCCTCTGGCGCACCGCGTGCCGTTTGCCCGAGCGCGGCCGCATCGGCATCTTCAATCGCTCTTACTACGAGGAAGTGCTCGTCGTCCGTGTGCATCCGGAAGAACTTCGCAACGAAGGGCTCTCAAAACAGCTGCAGAATGATAAGTCTAAATGGAACGATCGCTATCGCTCTATTGTGGACTTCGAGAAGCACCTTGATCGAAACAGCACGCGCGTCGTCAAGGTGTTCCTGCACATCTCAAAGGATGAGCAGCGGAAGCGGTTTCTGGCGCGCATCGACGATCCCGAGAAGAACTGGAAGTTGAGTCTTGCAGACATTCACGAAAGAAAGTTCTGGAAGGACTACGTTAGGGCTTACGAAGAGTGCTTAAGCGCAACCAGCACGCATCACGCTCCCTGGTATGTTGTCCCCGCAGACAATAAGGACGACGCCCGCCTGATCGTCTCTCAGATCGTTCTTGACGCGCTGAGAGGACTGAAACCGTCCTATCCCGCAATAACTCAGAAGCACCGGGCCGAATTGAAATCAATCCGCAAGATGCTGGCCAAGTGAAGCCGCGCCTTATCACGCTCGCAATGAAACAACCTGAAGTCTGAAAGCACTGCCAGGCTGCGAGCAGTTGAGGAGAACGAGGAATGATACGCTGCGATGGCCTCCACCGAACTGCCCATCAACAGGACAGAACTAAAAAATCGGAGTGGGTTTGATACTCGGCGATTTGTCGCTATTCGATGACCTCACCTAGATAAATAGCTGCCGACCCCTGCAAGAGGTCATAGAGACTTCGACAGTCATCACCAGCTATACGTATACCCGACGCTGGACGTGGTGTACCAGGGAACCGTGACAACCTTGCTATAGCTCTCCTGGAGCCAGATGGAGTTGCTGTTGTTGAAGTGAACGATGGCACCGAGCGATACGCCGCTGTCGAGTCTGTTTTGCACGCGTATATTGCCGGTGTAGCTGGTGATGCCGCTCTGCAACCAGGTGTAGCCGGTCACGGTCTTTGTCTTCGGGAGGGAGAAGTTCTTCATCACTCCTGCGGATTCCGTGTGTTCGCCGTAGTCGGTGTGAAGGAAGCCGTGGGTTCCTGCGTTCTCGTAGGTATACCCGAAGGTGAGTTCGTCGCCGATCGGATCTTTTTTGAGGAAGCCGAAGGTGTGACCGATCCCGATGTTGTAGTTCGCGCGTGGAAGAAGGCCCGGACGATCGAAGTCCGAACCGATCATAACGAAAAGGTCGGTGCTTGTACTGGAGGTATCGGCTTCGGGGCCTGCCGCGGTCGATGGCGATTGTTCACCCCAGGCGCCTGAACCCAGCGCGATTGCCACGATGGCAAGGACCGTAGTTGTCACGCCCCTGTGCCATAACCTTGTCCTCGCAGAGACGCCCCGAGTGCTGGGCACTCGGCATGAGCGTTCTACGGTACCGGCGAGAATTCGGTGACCAGAATCTGGATGGGTCACTCTGAACTCAATCACATCTATTTCAGGCAATTCATCGAAAAGGCGGGATAGGGTTGCATCGGTGTCGGCGATGGACTGCTGGGCGAATAGAAACTCTCGTTCTCCAGGCTCTGAGGCGCGATCCCACGGGTGAACATCGCGGGCGCGCCATTCGATCTCCAGATGATGAGACGCCTGAATCAAAATCAGCCCATCGCGACGTGCCTCGCCCCGGTGATGAAGCGCCAGTGCATCTTGGATCGCCTTCCGATCCCTGGACGCCTTACGTTTTAGCAGAAAACTCTTGAGAGACATCATTATGCTTGCTCCTCAGTTCGTCCTTCCTCGAATCTATGTATCCCAATGACCATTACTGGCAACTTTCGGCCACCGTGGCCTCATGGCCACACATCATGTCCGAAACTTGCTGGTGACTTTTACGCTTTCTTTGCAAATGCTCCCTTAGCATTGCTATATGCGCTTGATTGCAGATTTAGAACAACGATCTTCCGTTGGCCTTGGATCGACTCCGGCCGCGCCGGGAGATCGTGTCCGCCCCTGGGAAATCGAGAGTGAACCAGCGGTCGGCCCCGGTATTTGCTTGCAAGCAATCTACAGCCGGGATCCTCGGTTCGACGGGCGATTTTTCATGGGGACGACAACCACGGGCATCTATTGCCGCAATATCTGCCCGGTTCCCTTCGCCAGACCGAGGAATATCGCTTTGTTCGCGTGTGCGGCTGCCGCTGAGTCGGCAGGGTTTCGCCCGTGCAAACGGTGCCAGGCGCAGGCAGCTCCGGGAACTCCGGCTTGGCTTGGCACGTCAGCCGTGGTCAACCGTGCTTTTCGGTTGATTCTGGAGGGCGCTCTGAATGACGGGAGCGTGACGGAGCTGGCCGGGAGGATGGGAATTGGTCCGCGCCATTTGCGTCGACTCTTCGTGCAGCATCTAGGGGCGTCCCCGCTGAAGATTGCAACCACCCGTCGAATCCATCTGGCAAGAAATCTGATCGATGAATCGAATCTGCCCATGACTCAGATTGCATTTTGCTCAGGATTCAAAAGCATTCGCGAGTTCAATCATGCGGTTCGTTTATCCACGGGCCAGTCGCCGAGCGATCTCCGCCGCGCTGCAGGTGTGTCAAAATCCTCCGCTCGCTCAAGAAGCTTGGAGCTTCGTCTTCCCTATAGACGGCCCTTTGATTGGGCAAGTCTGATTGCTTTTCTAAGAGAGAGGGCGATTCCAGGAGTCGAGTTTGTCACAGAAAACTCCTACCAGCGGACGATTGAGATGGCCGGCGTGCTGGGAATTCTCACGGTCAAACCGGACGCTACGGGTCCGCGGCTGGTGGTTAACCTCGAGACAAAAGGCTCCAAGGGACTCGAACAAACGGTAGAACGCATCCGCCGCATCTTTGACCTTGGTGCCGATCCCATACAAATTGCAAGTCACTTATCACTCGACTCTGAGCTGCGCCGGCTTCTGAAGCAACGTCCAGGAATCCGGGTGCCTGGAGTTTGGGATGGATTTGAAGTGGCGGTCCTTGCAGTCCTCGGGCAAAAGCTGACGTCTCCAGGGTCGAAAAAAGCGGTGACTCGTCTGGTCCAGATGTTTGGCACTCCCCTGGACAGTCCGGCTCGGGGACTGAAATATCTATTTCCCAAGCCGGAGATCCTTGCCCGCGCAGATTTGTCGAAGGCAGGCATCAGCAGTGTCCGAGCCACCATTCTGCGCAATCTCGCATGCTCGACCATGCGGAGGCGTCTGACGTTCTCAACATTGCGGACGTTGGAACAAACCGTTTCTCAAGTGGGAGCTGCTTGTGGGATCGATGAAAGTGCCGCGAATTACATTGCTATGCGGGCATTTGGGGAACCTGACGCATTCCCATCAAGAGAAGTAGGGCTCAGGCGTCGCCTCGCAAAGCTCACGCCGATCATTTCTCCAGCCGAGGCAATCAACCTGGCGAACCAATGGCGGCCGTGGCGAGCGTACGCGGCAATGCATTTTGCGCAGTAACTTGGGAAGCTGAATGTCACTTGCTATGACAGGCCAAACCCTGATTCCACGACCCTCTCGGAGCATTGTTAGAAGCATTGCGTATCGACACTATCCCTACCGGTGACATGGGCGTCGATCGGGACTATCCCTTCCCCCAGGCGAGGTAAGAAGGGTTTGTTTTGATCGCTTGCTGTCCAGTTCCCCCGTCAACGCTATCAAGCGGTTCTTTGCCCGCAGACATCCTCAATCATGTTGAATCCAAATTCAGAGTTAAATCGATGGGAGCAATGTTGTCCCGCTGCACGAAGCGAAGGAGTTCAATTCACTCGCACGCAAGCGCAGCCACCGGGTTGATTTGCATTGCCCGCAAGGCCGGTATCAGCATGGAGAGCCCGCTCAGCAGCAGAAGTGCCGTGGTGATGAGACCGTAATTCTGGAGGCTGCCGGGCGTGATGCCGAAAAGCAAGTGGCCAAGAAGGGGCATGGACACAACCGACAATACCACTCCCATCGCGGTTCCCAGCGCTACGGACACGAATCCTTCCACCAGGACCAGTCGCATAATTTGCATTCGTTGAGCGCCCACAGCCATCCGAATCCCAATCTCTGATGTGCGCAAGACCACAGAATAGGAAAGGACACCGTATATTCCACCGAGGGCGAGTTGAAGAGCAAGAACAGAAAGCAGCGTGGCCAGAACCGAAAGGAATCGGCTCTCGGCCCGCGCGCGCTCAACCACGGAGGAAAGAGGTTCGAGATGTGTGATGGGAACATTCAGATTGAGGCCAGCGATCTGCGTGCGCACCGATGCAGCAATATCAGGCGCAGCTCTGCTGGCACGAATCACCATGGACATCGACGGGCGCGGAGCCAGTTGATAGGGCAGGTAAATCTGAGGACGAATCACCGCGGTCAGGGTATGGCATTGCACATGGCGAACGACTCCAACGACGACGACCCAATCGCGCTCAAACTGATACGGCCCCTTAGGAGAGTCAGAGACATTGATCCGCTTGCCGAGCGGATCTTCACCCGGCCAAAGCTGGTGCGCAAGAACGTCGTCGATGATAGCGACATGCTGATGGGCCGCATCATCCGCCTCGGTGAAATCACGCCCCTCGATGAGCTGCGCACCGATCGTATCGAAATATCGCGGAAGAACAGAACGATCGTCGGCCATCATCGTGTTCTGCTCGCTGGCCGGAGCTCCATCCTTCCAGTAATAGTCGTACCAGTTGCCCGCGTCATCGAGCGGAAGATGGGAGACAGTCGAAGCAGACTGAACCACGGGGAGCTCAGCCAAGCTGCGCTGCACCTCGCGCAAAACTTTGTAGTCCGGTACATTCACGCGAAGGGTCCAGACGTTGTCTGCACGGAAACCGGGATTGACGTGCAGGATATTTCCGAAAGTGCGAACGAGCAAGCCTGTCCCTATGAGCAGCACAAAGCAAAGCGCAACTTCTGCCGCAACCAGAACTGTGGCTGACTTTCCCCGGCGACGGGTGGCCGATCGTCCGCCTCGCTTCAGATCTTCAGCCAGATTGAGGTGCCGCACAACAGAGATGGGCGCCAGTCCGAACAAGACACTGGTCAGAAGAGCAACACCCAATGTGAAGGCGAGAACGCGGAGATCAAGACCGACATGGCTGAGATGCGCGAATGAAGGCGGCTCAACCGCAACAATGCCCTTGAGCGCAGCCCAGCCAAGAAGCAGGGCTAGTGCACCGGCGAGTAACACCATCAGCAATGTCTCCGTAAGAATTTGCCGGATCAGGCGCTGCGTGGATGCACCAAGGGCGGCGCGAATGGTGGTTTCCTGGAGCCTCTGCCGGGCGCGGATCATGAGCAGGTTCCCCACGTTGGCACACCCGATCAGCAGGATAAAAGCAACTGCTCCGAAAAGAAGTAACAGCGTTCGACGGACCTCGCGGACATCGTCGTCCTGCAGGGAAAAGACGTACAGATGATAATTGGCGATCGACGTTCGTCCGCTGAGGCCGTTGATCTGAGCGGCCACGGAAGCGAACTCGGCTTGCGCCGCCGCCAGCCTTCCCGCGTTGCGCAGCCGACCTACGAGGTGGAGAAAGGCTGGCCCGTCTGGTTCCCACGGACCGATGGGAATCGACTGGAAATAGTCAACGTTTGGCGGGACGCTGGCATCCTCGGGAAGCATCAGGCGGAAGTTCTGAGGAAGGATGCCGATCACTACTGCGGACAGGCGGCCGAGAGGGACAGATGTACCGATGAGTTTGGGATCGCCTCCGAATTTGCGGACCCATAGCTCATGAGAAAGGATGACAGTGGATGGGGCGTTCTCCAGATCGTCGTCGGGTCGGAAGAGACGGCCGAGCGCGGGCCGTGCGCAGAAGAGCGGAAGGAAATTGGACGTAACCACGCCGGCCTTGCCCTGTTCCGCATCGCCTTTTCCCGGAAGCGCTCGATTCGTAACCCAGATTCCGGCAATCTGATCGAATTCCTTGCTCCGTTGGCGCATCTGGTAAAGCTCGAACATGCTTGCAGGCGCGCGACTGGAATTGCCCAGCTCCGACCAGATCATCGTCAGCCGATTTTGATCAGGATAGGGCAGAGGCCGGAGCAGCACGGAATTGATGAAGCTGAAGATGGCGGTATTCGCACCGATGCCGATGCCGAGCGTGAGTATCGCCACGATGGCGAACACAGGATTCCGCCACAGCTGACGAATCCCAAAATGCAGGTCGTGCCAGAAGCTTTCGAGCTGAACTCCAGATCGACCCTCACGCACAGCTTGCTTCACCTGCTCCACACCTCCGCATTCGGCCTTGGCCTGCCTTTCTGCTTCGGCCTTTAACGCACCCGCAGCAAACTTCTCCTCGGCAACCATCTCAACGAAGGAGCTCACCTCGGCATCCAGGTCTTTCTCCAACTCCTTCTTATGGAGGAAATTGCGCAGAACACTCCCGAGTCGAATCTTCACAAAGGCTCCTTAGGTGGCTTTCAGGGCACTCCCCATGGCAAGCGCGACTCTCTTCCATTGGTCGGTTTCCGCCACCAACTGTCGCTTGCCCAACTTCGTCAGGCGGTAATACTTCGCGCGGCGGTTATTTTCCGATTCACCCCATTCGGATGACAGCCATCCGGCTTCCTCCATCCGGTGCAGCGCCGGGAATAGGGAACCTGGCGTGACATGGAACGCGCCATGCGTGATCAGCTCGATGCGCCGCGACACGCCGAGGCCATGGAATTCAGCGTCGCCAACGGCTTTGAGGATAAGCAGGTCGAGAGTGCCCTGAAGTACCGCGATTCGTTCGTTAGGCAATCGATCTCTCCTATCGAGCAACGATATGAGTTTGCCCTGATCGGCAGCGCTATGTCAATGTGCAGTTTTTCATTTCTGTCTCAAAGCCAGGCGCAGCCAGAGCGAGGCCGAAAGCGACCGGCCCTAGTCCGGCAGTGGAAAAACATGGCAGGATGGTTCCATCCTGGCCCACTTGGAGACTAGTTGTGGTGCGGGCGGAGGGAATTGATATTTTGGCTCTCTTTGTGTCGGTTCAAGAATCAAAGTAACTGCTGATTTTATGGTGCCCAGAGGGGGACTTGAACCCCCACGACCGGTAAAGGTCTGCGGATTTTAAGTCTGTCCGGGGCTATCTCGCATCAAGTTGCACCAAGAAGCACAAAGCTGTAAAAGGGCTATATCTATTGGGGTTTGACTCGATTCCTAGCTTGCATTAGGTCGCACCGGACGGCCCCAAAGTCCAACTCCAAGTATCACAACGCCACCGCAACGGGCGCGCGCCAAAACAGCCACCGAAATCTGAGTGTTAGATGATCCGGGGCGCGGTAAAGAACTTGCCCGGCGAATCCATAATGAAGAAACCGGCGGGGCTGTCGTCTGGGCAAATGCTAGCGCCCTTGGGGTGCCCTTGGCACGCTTCGCGGATTTGTCCTACCGTCACAATGCCCTTCTCTTTCCCGATCAGGGGTCCCCCGTCTTCATCGGGGGTCATGTGGCTGTAACGTTGTTCCAAGAGGTCACAAGTCATAGCCGCATTTTAGGCGGAGATTCTGGCGGATGCAATAGCCGCCAAAAACGTGGCCGCTCGCGGGGATAAACCTGCCGCCACACTTTTAGCGGCTCGTCCGGGGCTACCAGAAGAGCACCTTGCGCGCAACATCTTCGGCCCACTGGCGATCCTGTTCGGCGTTGCTTTGACATTCCTCTTGCTTCTGTTCGCAGACTTGGGCAAGGACTGTCGGGTCCTCTATCTTCCTCGCCCACGTTGCATCTTCCCGGTCCAGTTTGGAAACCATCCCTGCAAGCTGGAACTTGTCGGGCGGCTTCTCGTTCATCTTGGCACAGAGCAACTGCTTGCGTAGCGTGTCCAGCCGGACTAGCCGGTCTTCGTACCCCTTTGCACGTTCGATAAGTTCGTTGTAGTGGGCTTTCTTCGCATCGAATCTCCGGACGCCGTATGTCCGCCATGCCCATTTGAAGAATGGGACAAGAGCGTTGATGAGCGCGATTACTGCCGCGAGTAGGACTATTGCGTTGGGGACACTTTGCATTTGAAAGCGGCTCAAGGAATAGCTGAGTTTACCGCGATTCGTTGCTAGTAGGATGGTCGCATGAGTGACCACGACATCCAGCTCTTGACGCTGATCGTTGTCTTTTGCGCGTCCGTTTATGGCGTTTACTGTCTGTACGATATTCTGCGCCAGCTCATCGGCCTACGTCGCGATTACCGCAAGGTTCACGGCTTAGATGAGTAGGACGTGCGAAAACCGGCGCTAGGGGTGCCGTCTGACTTTTCGTCGATGCGCCACGGGCATCCTAGGACGCACAAACGCCTAGAACGCGCCTTGTGGGGCCGCCAGCGGCATCCCAAACGCGCCCGGTAAAGTCATCAGCTCACCATATCTACGCGGACCTATAATCCTCTGTAATGCTTTCGAACATTCAATTTCCGGGCTTCCACGGAGTTGGAGTTGGCACCGGAGGGAATTGATATTTTGGCTCTCTTTGTGTCGGTTCAAGAATCAAAGTAACTCGCTGATTTTATGGTGCCCAGAGGGGGACTTGAACCCCCACGACCGGTAAAGGTCTGCGGATTTTAAGTCCGCTGCGTCTGCCAATTTCGCCATCCGGGCTTTCAAACGAAGGCGCGATCCTGCTGCGAATG
>Ga0181520_10005153_pt1 | contig 21081 bp, 17 predicted proteins | sample PEATcosm2014_Bin_29_FD_132451 | JGI IMG/M metagenome (GOLD analysis project Ga0181520, IMG submission 132451) | Peatland microbial communities from MTU Mesocosm Facility, Houghton, MI, USA - PEATcosm2014_Bin02_30_metaG | ecosystem: Environmental > Terrestrial > Soil > Wetlands > Peat | place... | reverse complement strand
CATGAGGTGGTCGGGATCCCATTTGGCGGCCTTCCAATCGCCAACCAGGTCTTTGTAGCCAACCTTGGTGGGGTGGCCATAATGCTCGACGTGAAGACGGTATTGCTCGGAGCCCTGCATATACATATTGCGGGCATACCAATCGCCCTCTTCAATGGCAGACTGCGGACCCCAATGAGCCCAGATACCAAACTTCGCATCGCGGAACCAATCCGGAATGCGATACGACTGCAATGATTGCCGTGTGCCCTCGAAGAGCGGGCCATGCGCTGCCTGAGCGGAACCCAATCGCGAGAGGACAAGAGCGGATGCGACGCCGCCGATGGTTTTGAGGAGTTCACGTCTGTTCGGTTTCATTGCTGTCCTTTCGGGATCCGAAATGCTGTGCGAGACGGGAGCGCTCGGCTCCCTCTAGAAAAATGAACTTGCTCAATCAATCTGCCGCTGCGCCTGGATTGCCTGACGAAGCCGTTGTTCCGCTTCGGAGCTCCAATAGCGGCAATCGAGCTCGAAGAAGACCGAAGTATACGGGATGGTCATTGGCGTCTTGATGACCAGAATGCGGAAGAGCCGCGCGGCCTGGTCGAGGCGGGCGATGATTTCTTCGTGCGGAGTTCGGACGACCTGCGCACCGTTGAGAAGACCTTCCAACTGACGCCGGTACTCGTCAACGCCGGGCGCATCGGATTCTTCGACGAATGCCAACTCACTGTCGAGATGGACGAGTGCTTTGACGTGGCTTGAGGCGAATAGGGCCACGGCAACTGCCTGAACGACTTCGATCTGGCTGCCTGTCGCAACGACGGTCTCAATTCCCGCGCTGGATTGAGCCGGATAGGCCGAATCGGCGACCACGATCCAGTTGCGATGGCCAAAGAGGGGAAGACACTCGCTGAGTCTCAGCTTCCAGTCAGGCACGTTCTGCTGGTTCATGCCGCCCAATCAACTCTCCTGCACACCTTCAAGTTAACGTTTACATCGGACAGTCAAAAATACGTTCCTGGGTGGGAGTGTGTCAATTGACTGGAGGGGGGAGAGAAACGGGAAGGGGATCTATTGAAGGTATGCTTAGTGTGGTCGGCCGCAATCCGTTCAAGAACAACCGCAGATCTTCGACTCACCACCCCCAAACTGAAATACGTTTGGGGCCCCGTTCGCTCAGGATGACAATGCTTTGGTTTGGCGATTTTCAGGTCGGCTTTATCCGTCGACGCGGACGAGCAAGCAGGTGATGTTGTCGTGGCCGCCGGCATTCACGGCCGCCTCAACAAGCTTGCTGCAGAGCACAGCGAGAGTCAGATCGGAGCACAGAAGCGACTCGATCTTTGAGTCGGAGAGCTCGCGGGTGAGGCCGTCGGAGCAAAGCAGAAAGAGATCGCCAGGTTCGGCCTCGTGCTCAAACACATCCGGGGTCACACGTGTCTGGGTCCCGAGGGCGCGAGTGATTACATTCTTGAGTGGCGACCGAAGAGCTTCGGACCGCGTCATCCTGCCGAGGCGAACCTGCTCCTCGACCAGGGAGTGATCGACTGTGAGCTGCTGAATCTTCGAATTGCGCAACAGGTAGCATCGGCTATCGCCGACGTTGAATACCAGCACCTGACGCTCGTCGACAATGAGGCCCACGAGCGTGGTCCCCATTCCGCTGAGCTTGTAATTGCGCTCGGAGCGTTTGTAGATGGCCTCGTTGGCGATACCGATCGCTTCTTCTGCCAGATGTGCGAGGTCGCCTGCCTCCACTCCGCTTCCGATACGCCGGGTGAGATGCTTGAGCGTCTCGTCCGCGGCGAGGGAGCTTGCGATTTCTCCGGCTGCCGCCCCACCCATGCCGTCGCAAACGAGGAAGACTCCGTTCTCGACGGAATAAGCGAATGCATCTTCGTTGGATGGACGCTTGCGGCCCCGATCCGAGGCCGCCGCGGCAGAGTAATGGACAAGAGCCGTGGACAAGAACAATCTCCCGCATTTCAGTTTACACGGATGTAATGTCGGCGATTCGGTCAGATCCCTTCATAAAGCCGCTGCCTGTTCGAAAGGGGAGCTACTCTCCTGCGGATGATACCTGTCTCCGGTGGCAGACTCGCGAGTTGGGCTGTCGTTTTTGATGGCTGCGGAAAACTCGGCTGTTGGGTCAGATCTGGTGCAGGTCATTCCTCCGGGGCTAAGGCCCGCGCGGATTTTGCTGGCTTTGTGCGGGGGTTGAGACCCCCGCCTCCCTCCGTATCGAATCTCTCCGCAACCTGCTAGTGAACGGCAGGAGCGGTCGACGGCGCAGGCAGAGCGGGCGCGGCGGGTAGGTCAAAGACCTGAATCGCTCCATCGATCAGGATGGCGACTCTTCGCCCGGTGGGAGAGATGGCCACGTTGCCGCCTGCGTCGAGCGGAGGGCTCGCTGTAGCTTCGAGCGCGACATTGCCGTCCGCGGCATTGATGATGCGGACCCACTGGCCTTTCACATCCTCGATATCGAGCGCGCTGTTGGGATTCACTGGATGGGAGGCCTGGAGAGTCTCACGGGCCAGCCGCGAGCCGTCAGGGCTCGCCACGGTGATCGGCCAGATTTCCGAACTGGCCATGTCGTCTTCCCACAACCGGCGGCCATCGGTCGTGAAGGCAACCAGACGATTTCCGCCCGAGGCACAGGCTTTCACGAGGAATTCGCTCTGCGAGACGAAGTCGAAAACCGGCGAGCAAATGGACTCGATTCGACCCGCGATGCGGCTTCCACCGGTGAAGTAGTTCAGATTGAGCACCCACATTTGACCGTTGCCTCGCAGGCCTTCAAGGTAACCGCCTGCATTGATGGGGAGGTGCACGGTAGAACGAACCCGGCTGACCAGCATCACCTTTCCAGTGCTTCGCTCGAGGATGCGGACAACGGTGTCAGGAGGCGCAGAGGCAGCCGTATCGGCCGGGGCAGAGGCATTTTGGCCATCGACTGCGATGGTTGCCGCAGCGGTGGGAGGGCTGCCGACCTGGCCCGGCTTGGCCTCAACCTTTGCCGGCTCGCGGGAATTGGTGACCATGTAGAGCTGTTGCGGGTCCATTTCGAGCCATGCAACCGGACCCGGGAATTGCAGAAGAGGTTTCAAAACGAGGGAGCTGTCTCCCTGCTCGAGTCCATCCCGGTCGCGCAGCAGAAAGTGGCCATCGTTCAGCATCCATAGGTACCGCGCGTGATCATGCACGGTCCAAAGCGCCTCAGCCTCGACCCGCCCTGTTTTCACTTCCACAACCACGGCCTGTATCTGACGTTCGTCCTCTCGCTCGTTGCGCGCGCTTTCGCGTCGTATGAGCCCGGGAACTCGAAACGTAAAAAGAAGGTGGTCGTCGCCGAGAAAATCAAGAGAGGCCAGACTGATCTCGAGTCCGAAAGAACGGGGCACAGGCGCAGTGAAGCCCAGCGTGGCTACAGGAATCGTGAAGGCCGGCGCAATCGTGGGCTTCTCGGGTAGCCGGTCGCCCAGGAATCGAACAGGGGTGTGCTTTTCCTTTGCTGTTTTGGGAGCGATATTCGGGACGATGTCGGGAAGCGCATCGGACTTCCCCGCTGGATTTAGTCGGACGGACTGAGCGAGCAATCCGCATGGAGTCAAGAATCCGCACGGGGTAAAGAAATAGGCGCAGAGAAGCGCAACAGCAAGGCCCATTCCTGCCCATGATTCTCGTGTGGTCAACAGCTTCAGCATCGAAATCTATCCTCGCCGATCCGCAATGTATTTTCGCCGATATGCCTCTGATTTGACAGTGGCACGCAATGCGTCCGAAGCAGAAGAGGGCTACTTCGATGCCGAATCGAATGGGCCGGACCTTTGCTTCAGGCAGCGAGACAAGCGAGGCCCGACCTGTGCGAGAGTAGGAATTGGGGGAAATGAATGCCAAGCCGGCGCGTGACATATCTGGGTTATGGCTCATGCGCGCTGGCTGGCTGCCTATGGGGAACGGGGTTCTACTTCGGACGGCTGGCGCTGAACGAGATGAGCGTGGAGTCGATGGTGCTCTACCGTTTTCTCTTTGCGTCGCTCGGGATGCTTCCCATCGCCCTTCTTCACCGAGTGAGGTTGACGCGATCTGAGGTTGGGATACTGCTCATTTCGGCCGCATTTGGGATCCCCATCCAGTTCCTTCTCCAGTTCCATGGACTTGCGCTCACCACGGTGAGCCACGCCTCGCTGATGGTGGGGTCGATGCCGGTGCTTCTGGCAGTGGCCGCAACCATCTTTGCGGGCGAAAGGCTGGACTGGCTCGGCTGGATCGCCCTGACGGGTTCGACGATTGGCGTTTCGTTGATCGTTCTCGGAGGCAGCCGCGGTCCTGCAACAAGCGGCGAGCCCTCCCTGGCTGGAGACCTGCTGGTTGTCGCGTCCCTGGTGATCGCGCTGGCGTGGATTCTTCTGAACAAGAAGCTGATGCTGACGCACAGTCCAACCGTGGTGACTTCGTATTCCATCCTGTCCGGGACCTTGATGCTGGCGTGCATCAGTCTTGGTCCGTGGATGGTGCATCCGCTTTTCAGGAGTCATGCGCTGGAGCCTCTGCCATTTGGCGAGATTAGCCACACGGCATGGATTGCGCTCGCGATCAGCGGCTTGCTGTGCACCGCGACGACGACGCTGCTGTGGAATTGGGGAATCCATCATGTGCCGGCCTCGCGCGCAGGTGTTTTTCTCAACATCGAGCCGGCGCTGGGCTCGTTGCTCGGCGTGCAGCTGCTGGGCGAGCACCTTGGACCCTTTGCATGGGTGGGAGGGGGCATGATCCTGAGCGCGGCGGTGATTCTGACCACGCGGGGACACCAGCCGGAGCCGGAGATCATTCTGGAATGAGGGCAATTCCCTAAGCTCGCCAAAGGTGAACTGAGTGAGGGGTGCGCATCCTCTATGGAGACACATCTCCATAGAGGATGCCCCGGCCCGAGGCACCTAGATAGACGCGGCCATAGATCTGCGGATCGCCCGAGATCGCTTCGAGTTGGCCATATTGGTGAGCATCGTCGTTGATCCGCGTCCAGGAGTTGCCCTCGTCGATGGATCGAAAGATTCCGTAGACCCCGCTGACCGTCCCGACTACGTAGATTGCCAGGTACGCCGCGCCCGGAGCCGGCATTCCGAAGCCCACCACAGGAGCGCTGCCGATGGAGGAGATTTGGGTGAAGCTGACGCCCGAATTCGTCGAGTGGTAGAGCCCGGAGGAAGTCGGTAGCCAAAGATCGCCCTCGATGCCGAAGACCGCCTTCGGATGAGCTTCCGAAGACCACCCTGGACTGCCTATATCCTGCGGCAGCCCGGTTGCGCCCGCAGTGAACGTGACGCCTCCGTCGACGCTCACAAAGACAGTGCCGCTTCCCGGATCGTAGCCATAGAACTTCTTCGGATTCACCCGGTCGGAGACCAGTCGGACCCCAACGGGCGCTCCCTGCGAGGAGGTCCATGCACCCGCGCCGCCAAAGTAGGCTGGGACGCTGTCTCCGGGCGCCCAGATTACGGTCGCGCCATCGGCTGAGACTGCGATCATCGCAGCGTAACCGTCCGCGGTTGGACCGGGCCCCGCGCCTGGAGGCATCCCGGGATACTGCGTCCAGGTAATGCCGCCGTCCTGAGAAAGCGCGGCTGCGACATCGCCTTTGTAATCGAGCCCACCGACTCTGGCCACAATGAGCGGGTTCGACGCGGCGAAGTCAAGCGACGCCACTTCGGTCATGAAGGGACCGACAAACGGAGTGGGAGAGACGGTGAAGTCGTTGTGAAGAAACCCGCCAAGGTCGGCCATTGCGCTAAACAGATGTGTGCCGGAGGGAGGGCTAACGACATCGTGAACCACCGTCTCCTCCACGCCCAGCGCGCCTACCGTCCAATGGGTGGTTTGTTGCGAGTCCATTTCGGTCAGGTCGTTCGTTTCCCAAATCATGTTGCCGCCCTCGTAGAGCGCGTGATTGGAATTGAACGGATCGATCTCGATTGAAGTGTTCCAGACGCCGAATGTCGACTCGTTCTCGACGGTTGGCTCGGCCATGACATTCAGATACGGCACCGAGGAGGAATCGCGGACAGAATACGTTCGCAGGCTATTCCAGGTAGCGCCGCCGTCGGTGGAGCGGAAGATGTCGTCTCCGGGATACCAGCGGTTCCAGGTGCCGGCCATCACGGTTCCGGCGTGTTCCGCATCCGCACTTACGGCGCAATACCCGTACCAGAGATTTACCGAGGTGTCCGGCGGCGTGATGTTGGTCCACACGCCGCTCGCGGTGTTGAACTTGTAGATTGCGCCATTGCTGATGGACGACAGGCCCGCGTTATTGTCATACGTCACATAGAGCACGCCGTCCGGACCGAGGGCGCTACCCATGGGCCTGATCGTTTCACCATCGGGCAGGTTGGTGGGCTGGCCGGGAATCGGCTTCCAGGTCGTGCCGCCGTCAGGCGAACTATAGATGCCCCCGGTGTAGACGCCCACATAAACCACGCCGCTGTGCGCAGGATCGAAGCGGACAAATACCACGCCTACCAGATCGGGGGTGGATGTGACCGGGAAGGTTGCGCTCTGGGTCCAGTTGACCCCGTGATCGTTGCTCACCCAAAGCCCATTCTGGTGGGTGCCGATGAACACCTGGGCTGGATTGGAGGGATTGACCGCCAGCCGCTCGCCTCCCTGCTGGCCATGAACCAGATCGTTGGCTCCCAGTTGAAAGGGAAGATTGATGGCCTGGAAGCTGTTGCCCTGGTCATCGGAAACCAGAATTGCGCCATTGGGAAATCCCACCCCGATATACGACCCAGCGGCCAGATAGATCCGGTTTACGTCTGTCGGGTCGAGAGCAATACTTTCGATGCCCATCAGGCTCCAATCCGGGGAGAGGCCGTTGAGCCAATCCGTAAGCGGAAGCCACGTCGTGTTGGTGGTGTTGCGAAGATAGGCTCCGCCCACATTGGCGCGGGTGTACATCAATCCCTGCTGAGTGGGGTGCATATAGATTCCGGTCATCGTGCCGCCATCGACGATCCTGACCGGCTGCCAGTTGTAGGTTGCGATGGTGAGCGAAACGACAGAGATCGTCACATTGGCACTGGCGGAGGTGTAGTCGGTTGTGTCGGCCGGCGTGAAGGAAACCGAGAGCGTATCGGAACCCGCAGCCAGCACGGTCCCGGCCACGGGCGTGTAGACAAACGTCCCTGGCACATTGGCCGTCGCGTCCAATTGGGTTGCGCTCAGCTGGGTTCCCTGGGAGATCGCTAAAGGCGTTTGCCAGGTAATTGTCGGCGTGATGGGTGTCACCGGCGTAATCGGCGTGATCGGCGCCGTGGTCCCGCCCCCTCCGCAGCCCCAGAAGGGTGCGATCAGGCAAGCCGCAGCGGCGCTTGCCAGGGTCAGCTTCATGCGTTGCAAGCCGGATGACAACTCTATTCTCCCGCGGTTCTCCAGCCGGGCAGGCTCCCTTCGCAGGGGAAACCCAATCGATCGACGAATCGAAGCAAGTTTATACCTGTTGAGCCGATGGGGCGAACGGGGACGCGCCTGACTCGGGTCGAGAGAGATTTGGATCTAACGGAAAAAAGGGCAATGATCCCTTGGGTACGAGGTTGGAAGAGAAGCTGGGGATGAGGCAGCGGTCCTTCAGACCACGCGGAGAAACCGACCTGAGCCGAAAGCCATCCTGGAATAGGGCCAGGGGCCGACGTTTTGTCAAGAGAGGAGGGAAACCTAAACCTTTTCTTTGCCGCTCCGATAATCCATATACCGGCGATGTTCGGCAGGAGCGAAAGATGGCTTTATTGACCTGGAACCAAAAGTACTCCGTTGGTGTGCGCGCGCTGGATGACCAGCATACCGGCCTGTTCAACATCCTGAATGAACTGCACGCGGCGATGATGAAGGGGCAGGCCCAGACCCTGACGGGGCCGCTGCTGAAGAAGCTGGTGGAATATACGCACAAACACTTCACGGACGAAGAGGCCATGATGGCGAGAACGAACTATCCCGGCCTGGCCTCGCACCGGACGGAGCATCAGGACCTGGTGAAGCAGGTGGAGGGCTATGTTGCGCGGTTTGAGCGCGGGGATATCACACTGAACCTTCATCTGCTGAACTTTCTGCGCGACTGGCTGACCAACCACATTCAGAAGTCGGACCATCAATATGGGCCTTGGTTGAACGAGCACGGGGTGCGCTAGGGCGGACGCTTGAGAGACTCACGCAGCTACGATCGGCTGTGATGAAAGCCCGGTTTGCATGGATGAAGTTTCGATACACTGTTCCCTGAACGTGGGGAAACCGTGAGACGAATGTGTCTTTGCGTCCATCAAGTCCGGCTTGCATTTCGAATCAGCTTTTTTGTGGTCGCCGTCTGTTCGGTTAGCGCAGGTGTATGCGCGCAGTCGACAGGCGAAGCCATGGGTTCGCCCAATTGGGATCAGCCAAAGGCGGTGGTAGGCGAAAACATTGGCGGGCTGGCCAATGGACGCATTGGGGCTGCCTGGAAGGTAGAAGGGGGAAGGCTTGTCTCTCTGCGCGTTCAAGCGCCCTTTAGCACGGGCGAGGCCAGCAAAAGCATAATGGGCCAGTACCTGGCTGACATAACCTCCATTGAGCTAAGCATGCCTTTCTCGATCGAGTTGAGCGGGCACAAGATGATTCCGGCGTCGGCTTTGAAGATCATCGGTCCGGCGCGGGTCGAGCACCTGACTGCGAATGAGTCAGCATCGCGACTTGCGGAGCGGCTGCCGGGCATTGCGGTGCATTACACGCTGGAGGACGAAGCGGGACAGTTCACGGCGGACTGGGCTGTGGTTCTGCGGCAGGGGTCGGGCTATGTTCGGCAGGTGCTGACGATCAAGGCGGCCGCGACCCCTGTGCCGGTGAGCGCGGTGACCATGATCGATGTGAAAGCGAAGGGAATTGAGGAAACAGGGAAGGTGAAGGGGTCGCCGCTGACGGCGGGGAATGTGTTTCTTGGGTTTGAGTCGCCGCTTTCGCAATGCAGTGTGCAGGGCGGCGAAGGGATATGCCGGCTGGAGAGTGGAGTGCCGATCGGTGCGGGGCTTGAGCAGAGCTACTCGGCGGTAATTGGAGTGGCCGAGCCGGGGCAGATGCGGCGGAGCTTCCTGACCTATCTGGAGCGGGAGCGGGCACACCCCTACCGCACGTTTCTGCACTACAACAGCTGGTTCGATCTGGGCTTCCATTTGCCGTACACGCAGACGGAGGCGCTGGACCGGATTCACGCGATCGGCGAGGAGCTGAGCAAGAAACGCGGCGTGAAGCTGGACTCGTTCCTTTTCGACGATGGGTGGGACGACACGAACGACTTGTGGAAGGTGCGAGCGGATTTCAAAGATGGATTGAAGCCGCTGACCGAGGCGGCGGCGGAGTACGGGGCTGCGCCGGGAATCTGGCTTTCGCCGTGGGGCGGCTACGCGGCGGCGAAACAGAAGAGGCTGGCAACGGCGCGGCGAGACGGCTACGAGATTGTGAACAACGGGCTGGCGCTGTCAGGGCCAAAGTACTACAAGCTGTTTCACGACGCGGTGACGCGGATGGTGACCGAGGACGGCGTGAACCAGTTCAAGTTCGATGGGACAGGCAATGCGGACCAGGTAGTGCAGGGGAGCGCGTTCAGCAACGATTTTGACGCGGCGATTCATCTGATCGGCGATCTGCGGCAACTGAAGCCGGATATCTTCATCAACCTGACGACAGGAACGTGGCCGTCGCCGTTCTGGCTCTTCTATGCGGATTCAATCTGGCGCGGGGGCGAGGATACGGGCTTTGCCGGCGTGGGGTCAGATCGCGAGCAGTGGATTACCTATCGCGATGGAGAGACGTACGCGCACATCGTGGAAGGCGGAAGGCTGTTTCCGCTCAGTTCGTTGATGCTGCATGGGATTGTATATGGGCGGAAGCTGCAGCGGCTCGCGACTGATCCGGGGAACGATTTTGCGAACGAGGTGCATTCGTATTTCGCATCGGGGACGCAGTTGCAGGAGCTCTACATCACGCCGGATCTGCTGAGCGCGGCAGACTGGGACACGCTGGCCGAAGCGGCGAAGTGGGCGCGGGCCAATGCGGAGACGCTCAAGGACACGCACTGGGTGGGCGGCGACCCGAAGAAGGGCGAGGTGTACGGATGGGCGGCGTGGTCCAAAGATAAGGCGATCGTGACGCTGCGGAATCCGAGCGATCAGCCGCAGACGTTGAATCTCGATATCGGCAAAGCGCTGGAGTTGCCGGCTGGAGCGGCGCGGCGGTATGTGGCGCGGAGCGCGTGGGAGGCCTTTGGCGGGAAGGCCGCGCGGATGCTCGTGGCGGGACCGGCGACGAGATTCAAGTTGGGGCCGTTTGAGGTGCTGACGCTGGAGGGCGAGGCGAAGCGGTGAGGGCTGTCGATAGAGCATTTTCACAGTTGTTTTTATGTCGGCATTCTCGCGTTCCACCCTTGCCGCAAAGGCAAGTGCGTCGTGCCCAAAGGGCGCCCAGATGGGGCACCCGGCTGGAAGGGGCGCCGGGCGGTCTTCTGCAAGACTTGCATGCTATTCTGACCGCGGTTGCCTTTCTTCCCTTGTATGGGTCTACCTGTCTGGATCCATTTTTCTGCGACCTTTCCCCAAGCTGCGCCGTCAAAAATGAACTTGCCCAATCGATCAAATCAAGGAGTTCTCGATGACCACCCTGCATGTGAATGGAGCTGCGCATGAGGTACAAGCGAGTGCTGACACTCCCCTTCTGTATGTGTTGCGTAACGAGCTGCTGCTGACCGGTCCGCAGTTTGGTTGCGGGTTGGCTCAGTGCGGCGCTTGTTCTGTACTGATCGACGGGAAGGAAGTTCGCTCGTGCGTCACGTCGCTCTCGGATGTTGGAGACAAGGAGATCACGACGCTCGAAGGCCTGCCGGATCGATGGGCAAAGGAGAAGAAGCTCTCCGCGGAGACAGCGAAAGAGACTCTGCATCCGGTGCAGCAAGCGTGGATCGAGGAGCAGACGCCTCAGTGCGGTTTCTGCCAGAACGGGATGATGATCAAGGCGACCGAGCTGCTTGAAAGCAATCCGCATCCGACCATCGCGCAGATTAAGGAGGCGTTCACGACTTCGGGCGTCTCGCCGAACTTGTGCCGGTGCGGAACGTACACCGCGATCATCGAGGCTGTAAAACACGCATCCGTCATCATGGAAGGCGGGAGGTAAGCGATGAAAATCTATGCGGAGAAGAGCAAGAATGTTTTCGGCGCCAGCCTCTCAAGGCGCCAGTTTCTCAGGGCCGGCGGCGTGCTGGCCGTCGGGATCAATGTGGTTGGGACGAAACGCGCCTTAGGCGACACGCCACCGGCTCCAAAACTTGCGCCAACGCCGGGGAATACGCTAAACCCTGCGCTGCCCGGCTCGTGGATTGAGATTCATCCGGACTCGACCGTCCTGATTCGCACTGGCAAATCGGATTTCGGGCAGGGAACAGTTTTCACTGCATATCGGCAGATTGTGGCCGACGAGCTCGACGTGAGCATCGAGGCCATTACGACCGTGGTTACGGGCGACACGGATCGGACGCCCGATGGCAACGGCTCGTTCGATTTTCTTGGCGGTGGAATGCCGAATATTCGCAAGGTGGCTGCTTATACGCACCAGGCGTTGCTCGATCTCGCCGCTGAGAGGTTAGGCGTTCCGAAAGACAATCTCTCGGTGAAGGACGGCGTTGTTTCCGGTGGCGGCAAGAGCGTTTCGTACGGCGAGCTGGTGAAGGACAAGCAGTTGAAGCTGACGATTCCAGTGAGCGGGGACATCCAGGGTTTCGAAGGGTTGACGGTGGAGGGAAATCCGCCGTTGAAGCCGGTGAGCGAGTACAAGGCCATCGGGACTTCATTCAAGAATCCAGCGGTTCGCGCAAGAGTGACTGCGAAGGAGCACTGGGTGACCGATGTGCGGCTGCCGGGGATGGTGCATGGGCGCGTGGTGCATCCGAAGACGCTGGGGTCGACGCTGATCTCCGCCGGCGAAGTGGATAAGAAGCAGTTTCCCAATTCCCAAGTCGTGGTCAGGGGAAACCTTGTGGGGGTTGTGGCGCCGACAGAATGGGAAGCGGTGCAGGCGGCGATGGATGTGGCAGGGAAGACGAAGTGGACGGATTGGAAGGGGCTGCCCGGAGATGCAAAACTTCAGGAGCACCTGAAGAACGATATGGATTGGACGAGCACGCCGGTTACCAAGGGCGAATCGAACAAAGGGAATGTCGAGCCGGTGCTGGCATCGGCTAAGAAGAAGCTCTCGGTCACCTACCAGATGCCTTACATGAAGCATGTGCCGATTGGGCCGACGATCGCGGTTGGCGATGTAAGGACGGATGGCACGGTCTATCTCCATGTGCATAATCAGAACCCGCAGCAACTGCGGAAGCAGATTGCGCTGATGCTTGGGACGACGGTGGACAAGGTGATCGTGCGCTCGTATGCGGGGCCGGGACATTATGGACGGTCGAACGGCGGAAACTCGGGCGCGGAGGACGAGGCGGTGATTCTATCGCAAGCCTTGGGGAAGCCGGTGCGCGTGCAATGGATGCGCGCCGATGATCTGCAGTGGTCGACGCAATCGTCCGCGGCGTTTGCCGACGTGCGCCTGGCGATTGATGACAAAGGCAAGATCTCGGCTTATGAGATTGTGCACCACATGCCTGCAATGCAGGACGATCGGCTGGTTGGCGCGGTGATTGCGGGGCTGCCGACGCAGCCTGCTCCCGATCCGAAAGGCGATTTCGTGGCCTCGACGGTGAATGCGGTGCAGGATCCCTGGGTGTACGCGCAGGTTGCGAACGTGGATGAGCAAGGGAAAGGCACTTTTCAGGTGGGGCAAAAGGCCTCGCCGATTGCCGCGGGACTGCGCAACCACAGCATGCGGACGCCGGGGCAGTTCCAGCAGAACTTCCCACGGGAAGTCGCGATCAATGAGGCCGCAGCGCTGGGCGGTGCGGATGCGATCCAGTTCCGAATCGATCACCTGAGCGAGAAGCGAGCCATTTCGGTGTTGGAAGCGGTGCGGAAGGCGCATGGCTGGGAGACGCGGCCTTCGCCGAGCCCCGACGCAAAGAGCGCGGGGTCGACTGTCGTTCGGGGGCGAGGAGTTTCGCTGATGCTGCGCAGCTCGGCCTACTGGGCCTGCGCCTGCACCATCGCGGTGACGCCGGAGACAGGCGTGGTGCGGGCGGAGAAGTGCACCATCGCGGTCGATCCGGGCGTGATCATCAATCCGCAGCAGTTGAAGCGGCAGATTGAAGGCGGGGCGGTGATGGGCATCAGCCACGCGCTGCTTGAAGAGCTGGCGTTTGACCAGAGCGGCGTGACGCAGGACGACTGGATCAGCTATCCGATTCTCACCATGGCCGACATACCGGAGATCGAGGTTGTGCTGATCAACAATCCGGCGACGGGTACGTACGGCGCGGGATCGGAGGCGGCGAACGCGCTGGCTGTGCCGGCAATTGTGGCCGCGCTGCACGATGCAACGGGCAAGCAGATGCGGCGGATTCCGCTGAAACCGGCGTATGTGCAGGAACTGCTGAAGGGGTAGGGGTGGTGGCGGCCAGCCTGGATAGGCGCCCAGCGGGGACGACAGCCACGTGTTGCATGAAACGCTTGAATGCAGTATTCTGTTTCATGAAACATCAGCGTTCATGAATTCCACTACAACAGTCCGCGTTCGCAAGCATCGGCAGAACCTGCGCGCGGCAGGATTGCGCCCCGTCCAGCTTTGGTTGCCCGATAGCCGCTCGAAGAGTTTTCGGAAGCGCTGCGAGCGGGAGTGCAGCATGCTTGCGACCGATCCCAATGAGGCAGAAGTGCTCGACTGGATCGAACGCGTTGCCGATCTAGACAGTTGGCGCGCGGACGAGAGATGAAACGTGGCGATCTGGTCCCAGTTGTTCTGGCAGGTTCTTACGGCAAGCCGCGGCCCGCGCTGGTGATCCAATCCGATCTTTTTGCCGCGCTGCCGTCAGTTACGGTTTTGCCGGTCACCACCGAATTACGCCCCATCGAAATCTTTCGCATCGCCGTTGAGCCAACGCAGCGCAATGGCCTGCGTGTGCGCTCCCAGATCATGGTGGACAAGGCCCACACCATTCCGCGCGGCAAGGCCGGCGAGCCATTCGGGGCTCTCGACGCACGCACGCTGACCGCGGTGGAGCGCGCCATGGCCGTGTTTCTAGGGTTGGGGTGAGCAGGTTGAATTGGCGTCAATCGCGGCTACTCTGCATGATGCAACGGGGAAGCAGATTCGCCGGATCCCGCTGAAGCCTGCGTATGTGCAGGAGTTGATGAAGGGGTAGGGGGACTATCTAGCCGGGGAGTTCGAGGACGATCTTGCCGGGTTTATGGGGTGCACCGGCAAGCATTTGGTGGGCCCTGCGCGCTTCGGCCAGCGGCAGCACCGACCCGACGCGAGCGGAGATCTTGCAGTTGTCAAAGAGGTCGGTCACGGCGTGCAATCTTTCGGTTGTGACCTCGGCGTAAAAGAAGACTGACTGCATCGCGGACTTTTGCGGGAGCTGCATGGAGGCGACTGATACGAGCCGGCCACCGGGGTCGACGGCGACGGCACAGCGTTGAACTGTGTCGCCACCCACTGTGTCGAGGACGGCGTCGACCGGAGGCAATCGGGTTTCGAAACCGGCGACGGTCGAGTCAAGAATCGTTTCGACACCTAATGCGTGGAGCAGGTCATAATCGGGTGGGCGGGCTACGGCGACAACTCGGATTCCGGCGTGCAAGGCCATTTCTACGGCGTAGGTCCCAACGTTTCCGGCGGCGCCAGTAATCAGGATCGTATCGCCTTCTTTCGCCTTTGCGTATTCGAAGAGCATCTGCCAGGCGGTGACTGCGATAACGGGGGCGGAAGCTGCTTCGAGGTGATTGAGGCGAGGTGGTTTCGGAGCGATCATGCCCGCGAGGGCGACAGCGAACTCTGCCTGCGCGCCGCAGAATTGCGGGTTGGTGACGCCATATACCTCGTCGCCAATTGCAAATTGGGTCACATCGGGACCAACCGCATCCACAACGCCTGAGAGGTCTGAGCCAAGCGTCATCGGTGGCTGCGGACTCACCTTGCTTTTGCCCTCGCGGATCAGCGCGTCCCATGGACCGACACCGGCAGCGGCGACGCGCACAAGTACCTCACCCCCGGCGGGCGATGGCCTGGGAATGTCTTCGACAACGATGACCTCGGGCGGACCGAAACGGTGAATGCGCACAGCCTTCATGGGGATCGCGCCTCCTTACAGCTCGAAGGCGAGCTGGTTGGCGGACCAGGAGGGTGCTGCGGGCTTGGGCTCGGAGGCGAGCTCGTAGACGAGGCGCTCGAGGACGAGGCGCTTGTCGGGCGGGGAGGAGCGGAGTTCGAGGTCGGCGCGGGCGACAAGCCGCAGGGCGCGGGTGAGTTCGCGGCGGCTCTTGTAGCGGCGGGCCTGGCGGATGAGGTCGTCGGCGGCAAAGGGCGGGATGCGGAAGCCCTGCCAGAGCGCCTGCCAGATGGCGCGGGAGTCGCGCACGTTCTTCTCAAGGATGCCGAGCATCTGGCGGAAGGTGCGGGCGAGCATGTAGAGGTGGCCGATGGCGGCGTCTTCGCCGGCCTCGGAGCTGTTGAGCAGTCCGTGGAGCAGGGCGAGGGCGCGGACGCGGTCGCGGGCGCTGATGGCGTCGGTGAGTTCGTAGAGGGAGCGCTGCTTTGCGCCGAGGACCATGGTCTCCACGTCGCCGAGGGTGATTCTTCCCCTCCCTGAGGTGTAGAGCAGGAGCTTTTCCAACTCTGAGGCAATCATCATCATGTCTGCGCCGAGAGCGTCGACGAGCTCGCGGGCAGCGTCGGGCTCCATGCGCATGCCGGCTTCGTTGGCCGTAGAGACGACCCAGCGCATGGCGTCTTCTTCGTTGACGCGGGCCAGCTCGACCATGCCGCAGTGTTCGCCGAGGGTTTCAGTGAGGCGTTCAAAGCGGTTCTTGTCGTCCATGTCCATGCGGCGGGGGTCAGAGGGGATGCGGAGGAAGTCGGCGATGAAGATAAGAAGCGCCTGGGGATTGGGCGAGCGGAAGTAGCGATCGAGCGCGGCGAACTCATCCTTCTTTGCGCCGCGGGTGTAGAGCTGGCGGACGTTGCGGACAAAGATGACCTGGAAGGGCGCCATGAGCGAGGGGGTCTGGGCACGGTCGAGGATTTCAAAGATGTTGGTGGAGGCGAGGTCGAAGTCGGAGAGGCAGAAGTCGCGGAGGTCTGGAGGGACGAAGGCGCGGAGGACGGCCGAGCGGCAGCGGTCGAGGAGAAATAACTCGTCGCCGGCAAGAACGTAGCCGGGGCGGAGTGGGCCGGAGTTGGACGCAGCGGCATCGATTTCGGAGACAAAACGGCCGACGGCCGCGAAGCCCGCACCCCAGCGGCCGCCGCTCACAGGGGTAGTCCTCGTCTGGGAGGACAAATCCGGGGTCGAGTGGGCCAAATTCGGTTGAGCACCATGCGGCTCCAGAATACCCTCTGGGGCTGTGCGAAAGCAGTACGAAACTAACTGAAGTTCTGCTAAAGCATTTATACCGTTGAAGTGATGGCAGCAGGATTGTATCCCACCAATTCCGCATCTTTTCCTCGAAAAGCCCCGGAATGGATGGGGCACCCGCGAGTGAGTTGACGGATCAGGGAGAGAATTCGATGTGGTCTAGAAGCTCTCGAGGACGTCGGAGACAAGCTGGCTGGCGAAGTTGCGGCTCAGGCGCTCGACGGCGGCCGGGTCCTCTTGAATGAAAGTGGGAAGATCGCTGGTGGTCTGGTACTGCTCGCGGTAGGTGTAGTTCTTGTTCTCGTAGAGGACGTGGCCGTCGCGGTCTTTGAGAGTGACGGAGACGACGAGGGTGAGGAGATAGCTGGAGGACTGCTGGGTGGTGGTGTTGTAGGTGAGCGGAGCGGAGTACTGCTTGAGGATTGTGCCGTGAAGGACCGCGTCGGCATCGGGGCCGTCGTCGGGGACAACGCGGAAGTGGGTGCGGGCGGCGAACTCGCGCAGCACGGCGTTAGTGAGCGCAATCTCAGTGTGGTTGGCGTTGGTCTGGGTGGTGAAGAGCGGGACGGCGAGAGTCTTGAGGCCGGGGGGCAGATGGGTTGCCGAGCCCACGGTGTGATAGCCGCAACCGGCGAGGGCGGGAAGGCAGAAGGCGAGGAGGAGAAGTGCACGGCTGCGCATGACTCATGGTATCGCCATTGCATGGAGCAGTCGCCGGCTTCGGCACTGCGTGCGGCAACTGCGGCTTCGCCGCCAGAATCACGTCCAGGCGCAGACGAGTGCGCCGAGGCCGGGATCGGGGAGATGGAGGCGGTCGGCGCGGCCGTTGAAGTAGAGATGGTTGAGGCGGGTGGTATCGCAGTGCTCGACCCGGGCAAATCCGGCGGCGAGGAGTTCGCTCTCCAATTCCTCAGGGCTGAAGAAGAGGCGGAAAGGCTCGCCGGCAGCAGCGACGCGGGCGGAGAGGAGGTCAAAGACGGCGCGGCGACGGCCCGTGAGCGTATCGGGGCGGAAGGCGTAGTCGAAGCAAATGCCTGTGCCGGCGGGGAGGTGGGCAATGGCGGTGAGGGTGGCGCGGAAGGCTTCAAGGGTGAGGTAGGGGACAACGCCAAGCCAACCAAAGAAGGCGGGGAGGGTGGCGTCGAAGCCAGCCTCGAGCAGACCGGCGATGAGGGCCTTGTGCTCGAAGTCGAGGGGGACAAAGGTGAGGTTGGAGGGGATGGGAATGGAGGCCTCATCGAGCATGAAGCGCTTCCACTCCTGGGTGGCGGGGAAATCGACCTCAAAAACTCGGAGCGCGGGGAACGGGTTGCGGTAAGCGAAGGTGTCGAGGCCTGCGCCGAGGACGACATACTGCATTACGCCGCGAGCGACTGCGTGGGCCAGCTGATCTTCAGTGAAGCGGCTGCGCGCAGCCATGAAGCAGCGGAAGTCCTGCGCAACGGGGTGGCAGGCGCGGTCGAGATCGCGAGTGTAGCCGTCGGCGACGAGGGGCAGCGCGATGGGGTCGTCGAGGACGCGGGGCTGTTCCATGAGCTGGTGCGCGGCTCGGCGAATGGCGACTCGGAGGGCGGTTCGGCTGGGCTGGCCGTGTTCCATAACTTGATGTTAATCGGGAGCGAGACGGTTAGGATGAATCGCATGACATGGATTGGATGGGCGTTGCTCTCTGCATTGTTTGCTGCCGCGACGGCCTTGCTGGCGAAGGTGGGCGTGGCGCATGTGGACTCAAACCTGGCGACGGCGCTGCGCACGAGCGTGGTGGTGGTTTTTGCCTGGGGGATTGCGCTGACTTGGGCGCGGCCGGCGGGCGGAGGCGGGCTGTGGGCGGAGGTGCGAGCACTTGATGCAAGGACGGTGACGTTTCTGGCGTTGTCGGGGCTGGCGACGGGGCTGTCGTGGATCTGCTACTTCAGGGCGCTGCAAATGGGCCCGGCGTCGCGTGTGGCGCCGCTGGACAAGCTGAGCGTGCCGCTGGTGATGGTGTTTGCGTGGTTGCTGCTGGGCGAGAAGATGACTCCGGCTGTGGTAGCGGGCGGACTCCTGATCACGGCGGGCGCTGTGGTGATGGCGCTGGCGTGACAGGTATTCTGAGAATTCAATGACGAGCGAGACAACACATATGCGGCGGATTGTGCTGACCGGGTTCATGGGCTCGGGAAAGAGCACAGTGGGGCCACTGCTGGCTGCGCGGCTGGGGTGGAGGTTTGTCGACGTGGACGACGTGATTGAGGCCGAGGCGGGGACGAAGATCACGGAGCTCTTCACGAAATATGGGGAAGCGGCGTTCCGCAAGCGCGAGCATGAGGCGATTGGCCGGTTGGCCCAAGGCGAGGAGCTGGTGCTTGCGCTCGGTGGAGGCGCTATTGAGACCGAGGGAGTCCGGACGCTGGTGCTGGGGAGCGCGGGCACAATTCTGGTTCATCTTGAGGTGGAACTCGAGACGACGCTGAAACGTTGCGCGGGAACCGAGGGGACGAGGCCGATTTTGGCGGATCGGGCGAACCTGGAGACGCGCTACGCGAGGCGGCTGCCGCTCTACCGGTTGGCGCATGTGTCGATCAGTGTGGATGGGCTGACGCCGGAGGAAGCCGTGGAGGCGGTTGCGGAGGCGGCGGGGGCGCGGCGGCAAAAGAATTGTCCCGAGATCGACAGCAAGACCTAGATTGTGCGGCTCAATTCAAACGCCGGGGATGGACTTGGTTGGCCAGAACCTGGTGAATCTCGCGTGTGTTTGCAGACCTTTCAAGGCGAGCGATTAGTTCGTCGTATTGTTCGGCGAAAGTACGGTAATCCACCGTATTCCGCATCTGCTTCAAGGAGTTTGACCAAGCCTTCGGAACTTCCCGGTGCAACACCGCTGAGCGCAGTATGCCACCAAGGGCATGAACCTCGGCTTGAAGCCTCGCGTTCTCGCGAAGCAGGTCTGCAAATTGCCGCGCGATGGCTATTGACGCATCTGTGTCCATTTAGCTCCTCCCGCAATACATCAGCTCCCTGCCAATGGAGAGACGCTCGATGTCCCTTTAGAGACGCCTTTTGTTGGCGGAGAACAGCGGGACTTCCTGATTGCTGCGGGCTCGGAAACTGCTCCATTCCCCCGTGGGATGGGGCGGATGCGTTGCTTGGTATGATCGAAGGAGTGCTCTGTGACGGCGTAGATAGCCGAGCGGGCCTGATTCGAGGGCTTCATCCATTCATGACTAACATCTCTCAAGCGGCGGTTCCGGGTGAGCTTGCGCCGACAGCGAAGCCTGATGCCGGGCATCCCCTGGGGCACCCGGCAGGGCACGAGGCACACTTGCATGTGCACGCGCCCAGCCCGGGGGCGACGGCGACGCTGATCCACGACCTGAGAGAGCTGTTCAAGGTGAAGGTCGTGGCGCTGGTGCTGGTGACCGGCTGGGGCGGGTTTTACCTGGGGTCGATGCAGTCGGGGATTTCGAGCATGCAGCGAGGGCTGCTGGACACGCTGCTGGGAATTGGGCTGGTTTCTGCCGGGGCGGGGGCTCTGAACGAGGCGCTGGAGCGCAAAGTTGATGCGAAGATGACGCGGACGGCAAATCGGCCGCTGGCGTCGGGGCGGTGGCCGCTGGCGTCGGGGATTGTGGCCGGGCTGGGCGCGCTGGGGCTGGGCGCGGTGTGGCTGATGCTGCACACGAATCTGCTGACGCTGGCGCTCGCGCTCTTGACCGCGTTCACCTATGTGGCGATCTATACGCCGCTGAAGCGGGTGACGGCGATGGCGACGTTTATTGGCGCGTTTCCGGGAGCGGCAGGACCGCTGCTGGGATGGACAGCGGCGCGCGGGCGGATTGAATGGCCGGGCGTGGCGCTGTTTGCGATCTTGTTTGTGTGGCAATTTCCGCACTTCATGGCGATCTCGTGGATGTACCGGGACGAGTACGCGAAGGCGGGGATTCGGATGCTGCCGGTGGTGCAGCCGGACGGATGGTCGACGGTGGCCGAGGCGCTGGCCTTTGCCGTAATCATGATCCCGGTGAGCTTGACGCCGTGGATGCTGGGGACGGTGGGCGTTTGGTACGCAGTGCCGGCCGTGCTGCTGGGGCTGGTGTACCTGGCCTACACGATCCGATTTGCGGGGATTCTGCGAGCGGAGACGGAGACCGAGAGCCGGATGCTGGCGCGAGACCTGCTGAAGGTGAGCGTGCTGTATCTGCCGCTGCTGTTCACGACGCTAATGTTGTGCGCGACGGCGCGGGGGTAGGGGTTTTCGTAGTTGATGTGCCGGCATTGTGGTATCCCACCCTTGCGACAAGGACAAATGCGTCGCAAGGATGGGGCACCCGGACACTCAGGCGAGGTTAAGAGGACGGATGACGACTGCAAGTACGACAAGACCGGGCGCGACAAGGCAGGGAGGTACGGGCGCAGCGATTGCAGCGATCCTGGTGATCAGCGCGGCGGCCTCGGCGTTCCTGTTCTGGCTGATCTATGTGCATCCGGCGGCCGCGACGAGCACGCAATTTGCGTTTCTGCCGGCGCTGAACGCGGTGCTGAACGGGCTGAGCGCGACGGCGCTGCTGATCGGGTACACGTTTATT
>Ga0181520_10005152_pt1 | contig 21083 bp, 15 predicted proteins | sample PEATcosm2014_Bin_29_FD_132451 | JGI IMG/M metagenome (GOLD analysis project Ga0181520, IMG submission 132451) | Peatland microbial communities from MTU Mesocosm Facility, Houghton, MI, USA - PEATcosm2014_Bin02_30_metaG | ecosystem: Environmental > Terrestrial > Soil > Wetlands > Peat | place... | reverse complement strand
TGGGAGGCCGTCGGCCCGCGAGCACCTCGGCTGCGCCCGTTGTGGCCAGGCGTGCCATGGCCAGGCGGGTCGCGAACGAGGCGCTGCCCACATGGGGGAGCAGCACCGTCCTCGGGGCGGCCAGGAGCCGCGGGTGGACGACGGGCTCGTTCTCGTACACATCGAGGCCCGCGGCGAACAACCTCCCGGACTCGAGAGCGGCGGCGAGCGCCTCTTCGTCGACCACCGGCCCCCGGGATGTGTTCACGAGCACCGCGGTCGGCTTGAAGAGCGCGAGCCGGCGGGCGTCGATCAGATGGCGAGTCTCGGGACTCAAAGGCACGTGCAGGCTCACGACGTCGGCCATCGCCAAGAGGTCGTCGAGCTCCGTGACACATCCCTCGAGCCCGGTGGGCCTTCGGGCGTGATGGAGCACGCGCATCGAAAAGCCCTCGGCGCGCCGGGCAACGGCTCGGGCGATGCGACCGTAACCGACCAGGCCGAGCGTGGCGCCGTGCACGTCCCGGCCGAGGTAGCCGTCGAAGCGCGGGGCGGTCCAGTTGCCGTCGCGCAGGTCACGTTCGGACTCCGAGAGCAACCTGGAGGCGGACAGGATAAGGGCAAAGGCGAGGTCCGCCACTGTGCCGTCCAACACGCCGGGCGTGTGGCACACAGCCACGCCGGCGCGTGTGGCGGCGTCGACGTCGACGTTGTCATAGCCGACAGAGACGGTGGCGACTACTTCGAGGCGCGACGCGCCGGCGAACACCTCTTCGGAGATCCGGTCCCTCAGTTGGCAGACGATTGCAGCAACGTCCCGGGCGGCCTCGGCAATCTCGCCCGTGGTCAGTGAACTTCCGGGCTTGGCCATAGTGAGCTCGTGGCCCGCGAGCGGATCGAAAGCCCCTTCGGGAAGCGGCGAGGTCACAAGGATTCTGGCCATCGGGCATCGAGTCTCGCACGGCGCGTCACTCGCCCGTCCGGCATCGGGGCGGGCACTGGTGGGTGGTGAGGGCGCCAGCGCCAACGAGGCCGCTCGCCGGCACCCCCTCCACCGCAATACCAGGCACTTAACCCCCCGGTCGTGCCAGGTACGAAGTGCCGATACCGTATTGCGCCCGGGCCGGGTAGTCAATGGTCGCGGTGACCGGTCTTGTGTCCGAAGTGCACAAGCGATGCCCGGCCGCCCTGGTCGGAAGTACGCTCGTTGCGACCGCGCCGGGGTCGCGCGTAGCCGAGAAGAAGCAGTTTCGCGGAGGGTGGGTGAACGACAATGCGTAAGGCCATTGTTCTTGTGACGTTTGCCGTGGTCGGGCTCGGTGTGACTGCTGTGGGATCGGCTGCCTCGTCGGCGCCGAGGACCAAGGCGCCCCTTGTGGCAGCGGCCTCAACATGCTCCTACGCGGCCGTGCAGCCCGACCTGTTCAAGCGCGGAGTGCTCACGGTCGCGACCGACAGCCCCGCGTACGAGCCGTGGTTCTACAACAACACGCCCTCCAACGGCAAGGGGTACGAGAGCGCGGTCGCCTACGCCGTGGCCAGGCAGCTTGGTTTCTCGAAGGCTCAGGTCAAGTGGACCGTCGAGCCTTTCGACGCCTCCTTCGCGCCGGGACCGAAGAGGTTCGACTTCGACATCAACGAGATCTCCTACACGTCCGAACGCGCGACGGTGGTGTCGTTCAGCGTCAGCTACTACGCCGTGCAGCAGGCGCTCGTCGCCATGAAGAACAGCCCCATCGTCAAGCGTCACACGCCCGCCGAGCTTCGCACCTACGTCTACGGCGACCAGATCGGCTCGACGAGCCTTGCGTTCATCAACACCAAGCTGCGACCGTTCCATCAGCCGTCGGTGTTCAACACGCTCAACGACGCCAAGTCGGCCCTCCAGGACGACCGCATCCAGGCCCTGGTCGCCGACACGCCGACTGCCCAGTACATCAGCTCCTCGGAGATCCCCAAGTCCGTCCTCGTGGGCCAGTTCCCGAGCACGGGCGAGCACTACGGCCTGCTGTTCGCGAAGGACGACCCGCTCGTAGCCTGCGTCAACAAGGCGCTCAAGACCCTTACAGGCGACGGGACCCTCGCCAAGCTGCAGAAGGAGTACCTGGGCGTCTACACCTCGATCCCGACGATCAAGCCCTAGCCAAGGCCAAGGGGCGGACCGGTTGCCCATACGGGGGAGTCGCGAAGGCGCCTACCTGGACGAACAGAGTCTGCTCGCAGCCGGCGCGCCGCCGCCCGGCGGCTTCGCGGGCAGCGGCAGGGGGTCGCACCTGCTAGGTGGCCAGCGTGCCGCTGCCATATCGACCGCGAGCACGGTCGTGTTCATAGGCGGAGTCGTCGCCCTGTTCGTCTTCGCCCCGGGGGCAGCGGCGGTGCGGCACACGTTCTTCAACCCCCAGCAGATGAAGCAGGCCTTCCTCGGCGATCCGAGCCTGGGGCTCTTCTCGGTCGGCAAGGGCCTCATCTTGAACATCGAGATGTTCCTCATCGCCGAGGTGCTGATCCTGTTCTGCGCCCTTGTGATCGCCGTGCTGCGCCAGCTGCGCAATCCGGTGCTGTTCCCGTTCCGGATGCTCGCTGTGGTCTACACCGACGTCTTCAGGGGGGTGCCGCTGATCATCGTGATCTACGGCATCGGATTTGGCGCTCCGGCCCTTTACATACGCGGGATCTCGACACAGTCCGACTTCGTCTACGGCATCGCCGCCCTCGTGCTGTCGTACTCCGCCTACGTGGCCGAGGTCTACCGGGCCGGCATCAACTCCGTTCACCAGAGCCAGGTTGCCGCGGCCCGGTCGCTCGGGTTGTCGCAATGGAAGTCCCTGCGCTTTGTCGTGCTCCCCCAGGCGGTCCGCACCGTGATCCCGCCGCTGTTGAACGACTTCATAAGCCTGCAGAAAGACACCGCGCTCGTCTCGACCCTGGGGGCTGTGATCGAGGCGAACCGGGCCGCGCAGATCGACTCCTCGACGCTGTTCGTGTACTCGTCCTACACCGTCGCCGCCGCGTTGTTCCTCTGCCTGACGATTCCCCTCGCCCGGTTCACGGACCGGCTGATAGCCCGTGACGTGGGCCGCCGGCTGGCCGGCGGCGGCGCGATCAGATGAACGAGACCGACGTCGGCCCTGAGAGCGCCGGGCCCGGCGGCACACTGTTCGGTTCCGGGGCCGGGCGCGGCGAGCCGGGCTTCACCGGCGCGCAGGCCGTCCGGCTCGAGGACGTCCACAAGTCATTCGGCGCCCTCGAGGTGCTGCGCGGGATCAACCTGTCCGTCGCGGCCCACGAGGTCATATGCCTCATAGGGGCTTCGGGATCGGGCAAGTCCACCCTCCTGCGCTGTGTCAACTTGCTGGAGCCGGTGAACAGCGGCCGGATCCTGCTCTGGGACCAGGATGTCACCGCCTCGGGGGTCGACGAGAACGCGGTGCGCCGCCACATAGGCATCGTCTTCCAGTCCTTCAACCTGTTCCCCCACATGACGGTGCTCCGCAACATCACCCTCGGGCCAACCCGCGTGCTAGGAGTGCCACGCGGTGAGGCCGAGGACACAGCGCGAGCGCTGCTCGCCCGTTTCGGGCTCTCGGAGAAGCAGGACGACTATCCGGACCGTCTTTCCGGTGGCCAGCAGCAACGGGTGGCGATCATCCGTGCGCTCGCGATGAAGCCGGGGATCATGTTGCTGGACGAGGTGACGAGCGCACTTGACCCCGAGCTCGTGTCCGAGGTGCTGGGCGTGATACGCGAGCTGGCGGAGGCCGGCATGACCATGTTGATCGCCACCCATGAGATGGGCTTCGCCCGCGACATAGCCGACAGGGTCTGTTTCCTGGACGAGGGCGTGATACTCGAGCAGGGGCCTCCGGCCCAGGTGTTCACCGCGCCCGTGAACAGCCGGACTCAGCTGTTCCTTCGCCGGATCGTCGATGCCGGGCGGCTCTGACGGGGAAGGTGGCCCCGTAGGGGGACAACGGGTTCAAGAGTGAGGATCGCTTCGAGGGCTTCGGGGGCGATCGGCTGGGAGAACAGGGATCCCTGGCCGAAGGTGCAGTGCTCGTCTTGTAGGCCTGCCAGTTGCCAGCCCTGTTCGATGCCCTCGGCGAGAGTCTCGAACCCGAGAGTCCGGCCCAGTTGCACAAGGGTGTGGATGGAGCTGGTCGCCTCTTTCGAGCTCCCCATGGCGGCGACGAAGGACCGGTCGATCTTGAGGGCGTCGACCGGGACCTCGCGCAGGCGCGCGATTGCCGAATAACCGGCGCCGAGGTCGTCGACGGCGACGAGCACACCGAGTGCCTTGAGCTCGCGCAGCCTCCCGAGCATGGTCTCCACGTCTTTGTTCAAGCTCTGCTCGGCCACGTTGATGATGAGCGACCTGGGCTCGAGGCCGGTGGCCGAGAGCGCCGACTGCACGAGGTCGACGAAGTCCCCCGCCTCGAGCTGACGCGGCGAGACGTTGATGGTCATGGTCAGGTGATGGCCGAGGCGGTGCCAGGCGGCCGCGCGCCGGCATGCTTGGCGCAGCAGCCATGACCCGACGGGCGCGATCAGACCCGTCTCCTCCAGCACCGGCATGAAGGACTCGGGGTCGACTATGCCCCGGACGGGGTGCCGCCAGCGCAAGAGCGCCTCCACGCCGCACACTGCCACGTTGTCGAGCTCGAAAATCGGTTGATAGAGAAGGAAGAACTGGTTCTCCTGGAGGGCCTCGCGCAGGTCGGCCTCGAGCTCGAGGCGGTCCATGGCGGCCGTCTTCATCTCGGGCTTGAAGCGGACGTGGCAGTTCCTTCCCAGGGCCTTCGCCTGGCACAGGGCGATGGCCGCGTCCCGCAACAGGTCGTCCGGCTCGTCCCCGTCGTTGGTCGCGATGCCGATGCTCGCCGTCAGCGAGATGGGGGTGTCCATGAATCCCTCGAGCCGGAAAGGCTCTTTCATGGCGTCGAGCAGCCTCTCGGCCAGCAGCTCCGGCCCTGCTGCAAGTGACAGTCCTTCGGCCAGAATCGCGAACTCGTCCCCACCGGGGCGCCCGACTGTGTCGCTGGCCCTGAGAACTCCCGTGAAGCGGGCAGCCACGGCTTTCAGCAGCTCGTCTCCCGCCTGTTGGCCGAGGGCGTCGTTGACCGACCTGAAGTTGTCCAGATCGACGAGCAGGGCGCCGATGAGGAAGTGCTGGCGCTGACAACGCAGGAGCATCTGCTGCAGGCGGTCACGGATGAGCGTCCGGTCCGGAAGGCAGGTCAGGCTGTCATGGCCCGAACGATGGCGCCACTGCACGTCGGTGCGTTGCCTCAACAGCTCGTTCTCCCGTTGCACCGAGAGATCGAGGATGACGCCGTCTATCCAAACAGGGCTGCCCGCCGAGTCCGCGACACCCCGGCCGTGCTCGGCGACCCATCTCGAAGAGCCGTTGGCGTGCACGATGCGGTACTCGAGGGAGAACGAACCCCCCCGGCTGAGTGCCTCACGGACGACGCCGTTCACGTGCTCGCGGTCATCGGGACAGATGATCGACTCGAAGGACCTGATGCTCTCGTTGGTGAACTCGCTCGCCGGATAACCGGTGAGCATCTCGATGTGGTCGCTGACATAGCGCATCGTCCAGGGCTCCACGCAGTCGCGGCGGTAGACGGCTCCAGGGATGTTCACGACCAGGGACCGGTACTCCTCCTCGCTCGCGCGCTCGGCCGCATTGGCGCTCGGCGCGGAGGGGCGTTCATCGGACGGTACGACTTGATTGAACAGTGTCATCGGACAACTCGCGGTCGGATCACGCACCAAAGATCCCCGAGTGCCGCCGAGAGGCGACAAGGCTGCGATGCCAGCGACGAGCCAAAGCTTGCGTTGAGGTTCATCAATGAGAATTGTCGGCGCCAAGTGCGCGAACTTGACAACTACAAGGCAGGTCGGCGTCCGATTTCGTCAGGCTTGTCGACACGATCCATCCGACGCGCCCTGTCCCCGATTGCGGGCCAGTCATCCCTCCCGGGTCAAAGAGCCGTCTTTCAAACCGAGGGGGTGCCGAGCGACCCGGCCGGCCAGCGGCCGATGCCGCCGTTTTCGAGAAGGAAGCTCGTGACCTCGCGGTTCGCGTGCTCTGCCCGCCAGGCGAGCATCGACTGTGCGTAGTCGAGGATCCGGGAGGCGTCGTCGACCTCCGTCCGCCAGGTCGGGTCGGCCGCGATGTCATAGCAGCGCCAGGAGCCGTCGCCGAACTGCACGTAGGCAGCGTCCTGGAAACGGCGCACGGTGAGGTTGTCCCGTTCCAGGTGCCTGTCAAAGGGCCAGCCGAAGGCGCCTTCGGGAAGGCCGAGGTAGCGCCAGTCGAACTCCCAGGCCGCTGCGGTCCGCCACCAAGGCGGCCGGCGTCCTTCGAGGAATGCGGTGAGCGGCAACCCGTCGCACTGGGCGGGGATCTCGAGGCCGAGAGCCTCGCAGATCGTCGGAAAGAGGTCGATGTTCTCGGTGAAAGCCTCGACGACGGACCCGTGAGCGCCTGGGAGCCCCGGCGCGCGGACGATGCCCGGCACCTTGTAGCTCTCCTCGAAGAAGCCGAGCTTGTTCATCAAACCGTGGTCGCCGAGTTGCTCGCCGTGGTCCGATGTCACGAGCACGAACGTGTCCTCCCACTGCCCGAGCCCCTCGAGGGCGTCTAGGACCCGGCCGATCTGGGCATCCACGTCACCGATCATCCCGTAGTACTGGGCGCGCATCTTCCTCAAGGCGTCTTCCTCCGCGGGAGCTGCCGTCTCCTCCAGCGAAAGGGCGGCCTCGTGGAGCCGATGGCGACGGGGGGAGGCAGCGATGGGCATGTCCACGTCGTCAGGGTCAAAGGCGCGGGCGAAGCGGCCGGCGGCGGCGTAAGGGGGATGGGGCCTCAAGTAGCTCAGGTGGGCGAACCACGGGCGGTCCTGGCGCTCGAGCCAATCGAGGTAGGAGTTGGTCAAAAAGGCGGACACGCCGACCTCCTCGGGCCGGTCGGGCTCGGTCGCCAGTGCGCCGAGCACCTCCGAGGGCACGTCGTAGCCGAGGTCCCGCAGCCATTCGGTCCAGATCGTGTGCTCACCGGTGAGGTCGAGCCCGACCCTGAAGCCCGGCAGCACTCCTTCGTAGCTGGAAAGGCGGGGATCGCCAGGTGACCGGACGACGCGTGGGTCGACTCCCTGGTCCGTGTAACCGAACAGCGTGGGTTCCAAACCCGCGCGCCGGGCGGCGCGGGCCAGGTTGTCCAGCCTGTCGTCGAGCGGTGTGCCGTTCGCGACGACCCGGTTGTTCATCTGGTAGGTGCCCGTGTACAAACAGGCGCGTCCCGGCGAGCACGGTGCAGCCTGGCTGTAGTGGTTGTCGAAGCGCACTGCCGAAGCACAAAGACGGTCGAGGTTCGGGGTGCGGACCACGCGGTGACCGGCGGCCGAAAGGCAGTCGCCACGGAACTGGTCGAGCGTCACAAGGAGCAGGTTCAAACGGCCTCCGCATCGTTAGACGACCATTGCCATGACGGCGTATGGAGCGTACCGCCCGGAGGCCCGAGCGTCGCATAACACGCCGGAATAACGCTCGGCTCTCTCAAGCGGCGTTCCCCTCGTGGCACAGACATCACACGGTCCTTCTCTCGTTGCGCTCCTGGTGGCATTCTTAAGTCTGTTCTCCTCTTGGACGATAAATAAGGGATGGGATCCGCGAGGAAGCCAAAGAGAAGGAGCGTGGTGGGCCAGCCTCCCGAAGACCTTGAGTCTCGGCCGAAGTCGCATGCACCCGGTCCCGCGGGACGCTCTGTCAAGGCTCCCGCGCTGGGCGCCGAGCACACGCTCGAGGTTGTCGGCAGTGGCACAGAGGAGACCTCTGGCGAGGAGACTTCCGGCCCTGTCGCCCTTGACGGGTCGGTCGAGATCTTCGAGCCGGAACCGGAAGAGACTCTCGACGCCGTCGCCAAGCAGGCAGAGGAGACGCTCGAAGTCGTCGACCTCGATATGGGGGAGGCTCTCGATGTCGTCGGCCTCGACACCGAAGAGACTCTCGACAACGTCGAGCTCGCGCCCCTGTCCCAATCGGCTGACGAGCTGCGTCTTGCCGAAGCCCGCAGGCGTGTGGAGGAGCTGCCGGCGGAAGGCTCGATCCACGTCGTGTTCCAGCCCATCGTTGACCTGGCCACGACCAAGGTGATCGGTTACGAAGCCCTGGCACGTTTCCCGGGGGACAAGAGCGTTTCCCCACGGACGTGGTTCGCCGAGGCCGCCGAGGTCGGCCTCCTGCTCGAGATCGAGATGACCGCCATCCGGGCGGCTCTGGCCAAGCTGGAGCGCCTGCCGTCGGACGCCTTCATCTCTGTCAACGTGTCCCCGGCGACGGCCGGGTCCGACGAGCTTCGCGACGTCCTCGGCAGCGTCGACCCCAAGCGCGTCGTTCTGGAGATCACCGAGAACGCCGCAGCCGGAGACTACGAGGAAGTCAGCGAAGCCGTCGGCGAGCTCCGTGCCAATGGCGTGCGCATCGCCATCGACGACACCGGGTCGGGCTCAGTGAGCTTCAACAGCTTGTTCGACGTCCACGCGGACATCATCAAGATCGACATCGACGTCACCCACGGGATCGCGTCCGACCCGATGAAAGAGGCCATGGCCTCGGCCTTGAAGGGGCTCGCGGACCGCCTGGGTGCCATGAGCCTCGCGGAAGGCATCGAAACCGAGGAAGAGCTCAACTTGCTGAGGGGAGTCGGTGTTCAGGCAGGTCAGGGTTATCTTTTCGGCCGTCCCGAGCCCGTTCCCGACTAGCCGAGGGCTTGCCGGCCCGGACTGGTGGGTGGCCGGGAGAAAGCGGCCGGGGCCGGGCACGGACCGGGCCTGCTCGAGGGCGCAGGTCCCTTCCAGCGTCCTATTGCCTCGCGCGTTTCTTTCAAGTAACGATCTGTAAATAGAATCTCGATCGGTACGACCCACACCGTGGGGTGATAGAAGAGGCCCGGTGGAACAGAGCCCCTGGAACGAGGCAGGAGCGCAGAGCCCGGAGGCTCCGGAGTCGGTGCCGCGCGGGGAGACACCGCCTTTACGGGTTGGTTCCGGTTTCACCATCTCGGTGCTCGCCGACAAGACCGGCACGCCCGTGCCGACCATCCACCACTACCGCCACCTAGGCCTCTTGCCTGAGGCGACCGAGCTCGCCTCGAACCGGTTCCTTTACGACGAGCGTCACGTCGAGGCGCTCGATCTCATCCGGCTGCTGCGTGAGAGCCGGAACATGCCGCTCGAGACCATTCGCGAAGCCCTGCCCGAGCTGCTCGCGTTCAATCGCGAGGGCGGTCTGTCCGCCCAGGCCTGGGACGAGGTCATCGATGCCTACCTGGAAAGGTCCGGCCCGGCGGCAGTCTCGGCACGACTGGTCGTAGCTGCCCGGGAGGCATTCGCCCAGCACGGCTATGCGGGAGTCAACGTCGCGGACATCTGCAGCGCTGCCGACGTCGCCAAGGGGACCTTCTACAGGTACTTCGACTCCAAAGAGGCGATTTTCCTCGCCGCGGCCCGTTCCACCGTCGACGCCGTCGGTGAACAGCTCGACGAGCTGCCCGCGCCCATGAGCGAGCTTCAGGCGGTGGAGAGGTTGAAGCTCCTGCTCGCTCCCGTGGCGCCCTTGCTGTTGGAGGTGGCGACCGGGGAGCTCCGCCACCAGCCGAACCTGGTGGGCGTGGTCGGCGTCATCACCGCCGGCCTCGCCAGCCGCGTCGTGCCGAGGCTGCGCACGCGGGGCAAGGCGGCCAGGCTCGCCGCCAGTCGCGTAGTCGACGCCGCGGTAGTCGGGCTGCTCCGGCCCACGCTCGAGTCGTCCAATCCCTCCCAGAGCACGCCCGCCTGATTTGTTCCGCGGCGGCCCGGTTCCGCGCTGAGGGTACCCGCAGGTCACGGTCCAGTTTCGCCTCCCTGGGCGGCTCCGGGTCATTCCGTGCGGCCGCCTTTTGACCGACCATCCCTTGACGCAGGCACCCTTGCACGTATAACAAAGGTGGACTGGTAGTCATCGGCACTACGCGAAGGAGTGGCCGATGTTGTCAACTGAGTCGGCAAGCCCGATAGGGGGGGACTTCGACGCGCCCGCCCTTATCGCCTCGAAAGCACGAAATGAGAACTTCCCAGTCGCTTCGCATCTGCTGGCCCCTGCCGTTCGCGAGAACCTGATGGCGATCTACGGATTCGCCCGCCTGACCGACGACATAGGCGACGAGGCGGCGGGTGACCGGCTGGCGCACCTGGACTGGCTCGAGGCGGAGCTGGAGCGTGCTGCCCTCGGCACGGCGAGCCACCCGGTGCTCCGCCGGCTCACAGGTCTCATCCGGGGGCTCGAGCTGAGCCTGGACCCGTTTCGCGACCTCATCGAGGCAAACCGGATCGACCAGCGGGTGACGCGCTATCGCAGCTTCGGTGACCTCGTCGGGTACTGCATGCTGTCCGCGGCACCGGTGGGCAGGCTCGTGCTGGAGGTCTTCGGGGTCTCGAGCGCCGAGCGGATCGCGCTCTCGGACGAGGTCTGCATCGCCCTACAGGTCGTCGAGCACCTGCAGGACGTAGGAGAGGACGCGGGGCGCGGCCGTGTCTACCTCCCGTCCGAGGACATGGAGCGCTTCGGGTGCAGTGAGGCCGAGCTTTTGGGGAGCGAGTCGTCCCCGGCTTTGCGGCGGCTCGTCGCTATGGAAGTGAGCCGGGCACGCGGGCTGCTCGCCGCGGCCGTCCCGCTCGCCGCCTCGCTCCAGTTCCGCCCTCGGGCAGCGGTCGTGAGCTTCGGGGCGGGGGGATTGGCAGCACTCGACTCCATCGAGGGAGCCGGCTACGACGTGCTCGGGCATCACTGTGGTCCCCGAAAGCTTGCCTTCGCGAGGCGGGCCCTTTCCGGCCTGCTGGCGGCGAGCACGAGCCGGGGTACGCCGTGAACACCGAGCTCGCCTACGACTTCTGCGAGGCCGTCACGCGCAAAGAGGCGAAGAACTTCGCATACGGCATCAGGCTGCTCAAGAGACCGGAGCGCAGGGCTCTGTCGTCTGTCTACGCGCTCGCACGGCGCATCGACGACATCGGCGACGGGCAGGCCTCCGCCTCGGCCAAGCTCGCCGGTCTCCAGGCGCTCCGCAAGAGCATCGACCCGATCGACCCGCAGACGACGGACCCGGTGCTCGTGGCCGTGGCGGACGCGGCCCGCCGTTACCGGCTCCCGATGTCGTGCTTCGGGGAGATCATCGACGGATGCGAGATGGACGTGATCGGCACGTCGTATGAGACCATCGACGATCTCGTCGGCTACTGCCGCAAGGTGGCGGGCTCGGTGGGCAGGCTCTCACTTGCCGTGTTCGGCTCCGCCGACCAAGAAAGGGCGGTGCCCCTGGCGGACTCGCTCGGAGTGGCGCTCCAGCTCACCAACATCCTGCGCGACGTCGTCGAGGACCGGTCTTTTGGGCGCGTGTACCTGCCGAGCAAGGACGCCGAGTCCGTCGGCTGCGACCCGGGACTCGGGGGGCCGCCCTTTGACATCGCCCGGCTCGTCGCACTGGAGTGCGGCCGCGCGGACCTCTGGTTTGCCGAAGGGCTCCAGCTCCTGGCTTTGCTCGACTACCGCAGCCGCGCCTGCGTCGGAGCCATGGCCGGGATCTACAGGCGTCTGCTGGTGCGCATCAAGGCTGAGCCGATCGCTGTCACACGAGGGCGCATGTCGCTGCCGACCTGGGAGAAGGCATTGGTCGCGGCGCGAAGCCTGGCCGGGGCGCGCCCGTGAGCGCGGCGCGCATCGGTGTCGTCGGGGGCGGTCTGGCGGGCATGGCCGCCGCCCTTGGCGCCGCGGACGCCGGGGCCGAGGTCGTGCTCTTCGAGCGGCGCCCGGTCCTCGGGGGGCTCACGGCCTCGATCGTCCACAACGGGCTGTCGTTCGACAACGGCCAGCACGTGTTCCTTCGCTGCTGCACCGCCTACAGGGGCTTCATCGACCGTATCGGGGCTACGGACCAGGTCTTCTTGCAGGACCGGCTCGACGTGCCCGTGCTCGCGCCCGGTGGCCCGCGCGCGTCGATCAGGAGGTCGGCCCTTCCCGCCCCGCTTCACCTGGGCGTCTCGCTCGCAAGGTACCGCCACCTCTCGGTGCGTGAGCGCTTGGGCCTTGTGCGCCCGGCGCTCGCGCTCGGACGGCTCGACCCTGACGACGCTTCGCTCGACGCCTCCTCGTTCGGCGACTGGCTCGCCGGCCAGGGACAGGACAAGCGGGCGATCGAGCGCCTCTGGAACCTGATCGCCCTGCCCACGATCAACATCGCCGCCGACGAGGCGTCGCTCCTGCTCGCGACCAAGGTTTTCCGCGTCGGCCTTCTGGACCGCTCAGACGCCGGCGACATCGGCTGGTCGCGCGTGCCGCTCGGCGAGCTCCACGGTGCCATCGCCGCGCGGGCACTTGCGCAGGCGGGCGTCGAGGCGGTGCTGGGTAGCCCGGTGGGTGCCATAGTCCGCTCGCCCCTCGGCACCTTCACGCTGAGCTCCGGCCAGCGCAGCGCGGTCGTCGACGCCGTGATCCTCGCCACCCCACTTCGCGTGGCTGCGGGCATCGGTGCACCGCTCGGTCTGGCGGGCGTCGCCACGCAGGCAGAACGGCTGGGGAGCTCGCCCATCGTGAACGTCCATCTCGTCTTGGACCGCAAGGTCACCGATCTGCCTCTCGCGGCCTGCATAGATTCGCCTGTCCAGTTCGTGTTCGACCGTACCGTCCCAAGCGGGGTCCGCTCGGGCCAGTGCCTGGCAGTCTCCCTCTCGGCGGCGGACAGCTACATCGCCAAGGGTTCCCCCGAGCTCGTGACCATGTTTTTCGAGGCCCTGGGTGAGCTGTTGCCGGCTGCACGCCGGGCCCGCCTGCTGGACGCCGTCGTCACCCGCGAGAAGGCCGCGACCTTCCGGGGCGTTCCCGGCACGAGGACCTTCCGCCCGTCCTCGCGGACCGAGGTGCCCGGGGTGTTCCTCGCCGGGGCCGCCTGCGACACCGGGTGGCCGGCGACGATGGAAAGCGCTGTACGAAGCGGGCGGCAGGCCGCCTCACAGGCGCTTTCGCTGCTGTCTGACACCCGCGTGCTGGACCCACGACAGCTGGAAGGGGCCGGGACATGACGGCGATCTCCTCCCCGGCACGGCGCGACAGCGCGCTTGTCGCCTCGGAGTCGCTGACGCGTGCGAGATCGGTGGTGAGCCCCGCCATCGACGCGGCGGTGCTGCGACTCTGCCCGGCCTTGAGGCCGGCGGTGTGCGAGCACCTCGCCGGGGGAGGCAAGTTCGTGCGGGCGGGGATAACGCTCGTGTCGACGGCTGCGGCCGGAGCCGACTACGGCGACGGCCTTCCCGGTGCGGTCGCCATCGAGCTCGTCCACAACTTCTCGCTCGTGCACGACGACATCATCGACGGCGATCTCGAGCGCAGGCACCGCCCCACCGTCTGGGCCGAGCACGGAGTCGGTCATGCCATCATCGCCGGCGACGCGCTCGCGACACTCGCCTTCCAGGTCCTTTTGGAGGAGCCGACGGCGGAACGGGTGAGGGCCGCCGGCCGGCTCGCCGAGGCAACCCAGGAGATGATCTCCGGACAGGCCGAGGACATGGCCTCCGAGCTCGTGGCCTCGTTGTCGGTGGAGGAATGCCTTCACATGGAAGCGGGCAAGACAGGGGCCCTGCTCTCGTGCGCCGCTTCGATGGGGGCGGTGCTCGCGGGTGCGCCGGCGTCGATAGTCGACGCCCTGGCCGACTTCGGGCGACACCTCGGGATCGCCTTCCAGGCAATCGACGACGTGCTCGGCATATGGGGCGAGCCGAGTGTCACCGGCAAGCCGGTCGGCAACGACCTACGCCAGCACAAGAAGTCGCTCCCGGTCGCGATCGCCCTCGCCCGGGGCGCTGACCTGCCCGCAGGGCTCGGGTCGCTGTTGGAGTGTGAGCTCACAGAAGCCGAGGTCCAAAGGGCGACGGCTCTTCTCGAGCAGTGCGGAGCGCGTCAGGAGACACTGGCAATAGGGGAGCTGCAGCTGCGTCAAGCGCTCGTGGCACTCGAGCGCGTCCCCCTTTTGCCCGGCCCCCGCTCGGAGCTGGCGGCGATCGCCCGGTACGTGACCGAAAGGGACCGATGAGCGCGCTCACCGGTCGCAAGAGAGCAGATCCCAAGCCCACCGAGGTCGCCTCCGCCCCCGCCATAGTGGCCAAGGACGACGCCCGGGCGGGTCTTGCAAGGGCCGTGGACGCCCTCGTGGCCCTTCAGCACCCGACCGGATGGTGGAAGGGCGAGCTCGAGACGAACGTCACCATCGACGCCGAGGACCTCCTCTTGCGCGAGTTCCTCGGCATTCGCACCGCCGACCAGACCGGGTCCTCGGCGCGCTGGATCCGCTCGTGCCAGCGCGAGGACGGCACATGGGCGAATTTCTACGGTGGGCCGCCTGAGCTGTCGACGACAGTCGAGGCCTACGTAGCGCTCCGCCTCGCCGGCGACGCCCCGGAGGCTGCGCACATGCGCCGCGCCGCCGAGTTCATCCGCGCCGCCGGCGGAGTCGAGCGGACGAGGGTCTTCACGCGGCTCTGGCTGGCGTTGTTCGACCTGTGGCCCTGGGACCAATTGCCGGTTCTCCCGCCCGAGCTGATCTTCCTGCCGAGCTTCGTCCCGCTCAACATCTACGACTTCGGCTGCTGGGCGCGCCAGACCGTGGTCGCGCTCACGGTCGTGAGCGCGCACCGGCCGGTTCGCGGACTCGACTTCGGCATCGACGAGCTGAAGAGCGGCCTTCCCGAGCCCGACCCGGCACCGCTTGGGACGTGGGCGGGCCGTTTCCAGGCGCTGGACCGCGCCCTCAAGGCCTACGAGCGCCGTCCGGTCAGGTTCATCCGACAGGCGGCGCTCCGTCGGGCCGAGCGCTGGATCGTGCAGCGCCAGGAGGCGGACGGCTCGTGGGGCGGTATTCAGCCGCCCTGGGTCTACTCCCTGATCGCCTTACGGTTGCAGGGTTACGCACTGGACCACCCTGTGATGAGGGCGGGCATCGCAGGCCTCGACGGATTCACGATCGAGGACGATGCCGGGAGGCGGATCGAGGCCTGCCAGTCGCCGGTCTGGGACACCGCGCTTGCCGTCACGGCCCTGTCCGATGCGGGGCTGGCGCCGGGCGACCCGGTGCTTCGGTCCGCGGGCAGGTTCCTTCTCGCCGAGGAGATCTCGGTGAAAGGCGACTGGTCCGTGCGACGCCCTGAGCTCGCGCCTGCCGGGTGGGCGTTCGAGTTCGCCAACGACAACTACCCGGACATCGACGACACCGCCGAGGTCGTTATCGCGCTCGGCCACACCGACGAGCCTGCGTCGGGCGCCGTTGACAGGGCGGTCGCCTGGATAGAGGCCATGCAGTGCAAGGACGGGGGCTGGGGGGCCTTCGACGTTGACAACACGCAGACGCTTTGCCGCGAGCTCCCCTTCTGTGACTTCGGCGAGCTGATCGACCCGCCGAGCGCGGACGTCACGGCGCACGTCGTCGAGATGCTCGCCAAGCTCGGCCGTTGCAAAGAGGCGGTCGACCGCGGGGTGCAGTGGCTGTTGCGCGCCCAGGAGGACGACGGGTCCTGGTTCGGTCGCTGGGGCTCGAACCACGTCTACGGCACCGGGGCCGTCGTGCCGGCGCTGATCGCCGCGGGGGTCACCACCGACGACCCCGCCGTACGCGAGGCGGTCGCTTGGCTGGAGGGCCACCAGAACGACGACGGTGGTTGGGGCGAGGACCTGCGCTCCTACCGGGACTACTCACAACGCGGCGTCGGGCTCTCGACCGCCTCCCAGACGGCCTGGGCGCTGCTGGCGCTTCTCGCCGCGGGCGAACGCTCCGAGGCGACCCGCCATGGAGTGCGGTACCTGCTCGCAACCCAGCGGGAAGACGGCTCCTGGGACGAACCGTGGTTCACGGGAACCGGCTTCCCGGGCGACTTCTACATCAACTACCACCTGTACCGGCTCGTCTTCCCGATCACCGCCCTCGGGCGTTTCGTGAACGGAGAGACCCACGGCTGATCTCAAGGTGCTCACTGCGCTCAGGGTCGAGTCCTTCGCCGTCGGCGGCGCGGACGTCATAATCGGAGCCGGGCCTGACCGCGCCAAGCGGGCCGGTGCCGAGCTCGCCGCGAATCTCGACGAGAGGACCGCCGTCGCCCTCGTCGGCGTCGCAGGGGGGCTGTCTCCTGAGCTGCGCCCCGGCGACCTCGTCATAGCGAGCGAGCTGCGCAACACCGAGACTCCGGGGTCGCTCGAGCTGCCGGGCGTGTCGTTCCTCGCAGCCGAGTTCCGCCGTGCAGGCCTGGGCGTGCTCACCGGGCCGCTCGTTTCCTCGCCGCGGTACGTGAGGGCCAACGAGCGCGACGCCCTGGCCGCTTCGGGCGCCGTCGCCGTCGACATGGAGTCGGCCTGGGTCATGGGCTGCCTGCCCAACAACCCCCTCGCGGTCATCCGGTCGATCTCGGACACGAGCCAGTGCGGTCCGGTTCTCGGCGGTGCCAGGGCGCTCGGCTCGCTGCTCGCGGTGCGCCGGCCACTGGAACGCTGGGCACGGGCCTGCGGCGAGCACGAGGTGCTGCTGGCCGCCCCCCGGTCCTTCTGCGCCGGTGTCGACAGGGCGATCGAGATCGTCGAGCGCGCCCTGGCGCTTCACGGGGCGCCCGTCTATGTCCGGCGCCAGATAGTCCACAACCTGCACGTCGTCCGCGACCTCGAGTCCAAGGGCGCCGTGTTCGTCGAGGAGATCGACGAGGTGCCCCGTGACGCAGTCGTCGTGCTGGCCGCCCACGGCGTCTCGCCGGCTGTCCGCCAACAGGCCGCCGACCGGGGCGATCTCAAGGTCATCGACGCCACCTGTCCGCTCGTCGCCAAGGTTCACACCGAGGCGCGCCGCTACGCGAGCCAGGACTACAACCTCGTCCTCATCGGCCACGCCGAACACGAGGAGGTCATCGGGACCCTCGGTGAGGCGCCGGAGCGCTTCCATGTCGTCGAAGGAGCCGACGACGTGGACCGCCTCGAGCTCGCCCGCGAGCCGAAGCGCCCCGTCGCGTACCTCACCCAGACGACGCTCGCGACAGACGAGACCGCCGAGATCGTGGCGGCCCTCAGGCGCCGGTTCCCCGAGATCACCGCCCCTCCCGCCAACGACATCTGCTACGCCACCCAGAACCGCCAGGACGCCGTGCGCCAGATAGCCCATCGCTGCGACCTCATGTTGGTCGTGGGCTCGACGAACTCGTCCAACACCGCCCGACTCGTGGAGGTGGCCGAGCGCGAAGGCTGCCGCGCGGAGCTGATCGAGGACGTCTCTCAGCTGGAGCTGGGCTGGCTGGCGGGCGTGGGCAGCGTGGGGCTCACTGCCGGCGCGTCGGCGCCCGACTTCCTCGTGCAAGAAGTTCTCGACACTCTCCGCCTGCTCGGGCCTGTGCGCCTGAGCGAGGAGAGGACCGCAGAAGAAACAGTCCATTTCTCCCTACCGACACAGGTGCGATGATGCCGATCCCTCTCCGTCAGAACCTCCGCATCGGTGCCCATCTTCTTCGGCACCGCTTGAAGAAGACCAAGTACTACCCGTTCATCGTCGAGATCGAGCCGCTCTTCGCGTGCAACCTGGCCTGTCCCGGCTGCGGCAAGATCCAGCACCCCACCGAGGTGCTCCGCCAACGCCTGTCGGTGGAGGACGTGCTGCAGGCGGTCTCGGAGAGCGGCACGCCCATGGTGTCGATCGCGGGGGGCGAGCCGCTGTTGCACCCTGACATCGAGCGCATGGTCCGGGCCCTCATCAGCCGCAAGGTCTACGTGTACCTCTGTACCAATGCCGTGCTCCTGAACAGGCGCCTCGACCGGTTCAGCCCGTCCCACTACTTCTCCTGGGTGGTCCACCTCGACGGCCTTCGCGAACGGCACGACGCGGCGGTCGACCGGGCCGGCGTGTTCGACACGGCCGTGGCCGCTATCCGGGAGGCCAAGGCGCGGGGCTTCAGGGTGACGACGAACTCGACGTTCTTCAACACCGACTCGCCGAAGACGGTTCGCGACGTGCTCGACTTCCTGAACGACGACCTGGGGGTGGACGCGATGATGATCTCGCCCGCGTACGCCTACGAGAAGGCGCCCGATCAGGAGCACTTCCTCGGGGTCGACCAGACCCGCGAGTTGTTCAAAGAAGCCTTCTCCGACAACCGCAGGCGCAAGTGGCGCCTCAATCATTCCCCGCTCTTCCTCGATTTCCTGGAGGGCAAGGTCGACTTCCAGTGCACGGCCTGGGGCATCCCCAGCTACTCGGTCTTCGGCTGGCAGCGGCCCTGCTACCTGATGGCCGACGGCTATGCCACCAGCTACCACGAGCTGGTCGAGACCACCGACTGGAGCGCCTACGGGCGGGGCAAGGACCCGCGCTGCGCCAATTGCATGGCTCACTGCGGTTATGAGCCCACGGCCGTAATAGCGAGCCTCGGCTCGCTCCGCCAGTCGCTTCGCGCGCTCGTGAACACGCACTGAGCGACATGAGCGTCATCACCGTCCCGGCCAACTCAGTGCTAGCAGCGACAGTCTCACCGGAGTGCCTGCGCGAGATGAGCCAGAGCGAGCTCCGCCTGCTCGTCAACGAGATCCGCCGGTTCCTCGTCTCCAGCGTCTCTGCGACCGGGGGTCATCTGGGGTCGAACCTCGGGGTCGTGGAGCTCACTGTCGCCCTGCACCGTGTGTTCTCGTCCCCCGACGACGCCATCGTCTGGGACACCGGACACCAGGCCTATGTCCACAAGCTCGTCACGGGTCGCCAGGACAGTTTCGCCGGGCTGCGCCAGGCCGGCGGCATGTCCGGTTACCCCAACCGCGCCGAGTCCGAGCACGACCTGGTCGAGAACAGCCACGCCTCGACGGCGTTGTCGTACGCCTACGGGATGGCGAGCGCCCGCCGGCTAAAGCGCGACCCGCGCCGTGTCGTAGCGGTCGTCGGCGACGGCGCCTTGACCGGCGGCGTCGCCTACGAGGCGCTCAACAACATCGGGGTCTCGGGCGCGAACGTTGTCATAGTCCTCAACGACAACGGGCGCTCCTACGCACCGACGGTGTCGAGGATCTCGTCCGCGGGCCGGTTCGTGCCCCGGGCTCAGGGCGCCGGCGCAACAGGGGAGGCCTCCCCGACACGCGGCTTTTTCGAGGCCCTCGGCGTCCGTTATCTCGGTCCGGTGGACGGCCACGACCTCGAGGCGCTCGAGCGGGCGCTCGAGGGGGCTGCGCAACGTCCCGGACCCGTCGTGGTGCACGTGCACACGACCAAAGGCCGCGGTTACGGTCCCGCCGAGCTCGACGAGGAAAAGCGCCTTCACGACGTGGGCCCGTTCGATCCCGACACCGGTGTCGCCCTCGCGGCCGGTGGCCTACGGCTGAGCTACACCGAGGCGTTCAGCTCGGCGATCGTGCGCGAGGCGGCGTCACGCCCCGAGCTCGTAGCCATCACCGCCGCCATGCCCGGACCGACCGGGCTGATCGAGTTCCGGAACTGCTACCCAGAGCGCTTCTTCGACGTCGGCATCGCGGAGCAGCACGCGGTCAACGCGGCCGCCGGCATGGCCATGGGCGGCCTGCGACCCGTGGTGGCGATCTACTCCACGTTCCTCAACAGGGCCTGGGACCAGGTCTATTACGACGTCGGCCTGCACCGGCTCCCGGTGGTCTTCTGCCTGGACCGCGCCGGCATCACCGGCGATGACGGGCCCAGCCACCACGGCGTGCTCGACATGATGCTGCTGACGAAGGTGCCCGGGATGACGGTGCTGGCGCCGTCGTCGTACGAGGAAGTGGGCAACATGTTGCACGAGGCCCTCGAGATCACCTCGGGCCCGGTCGCCATCCGCTGGCCGAAGAGCGAGGCCTGCTCTGATCCGCATGTGGGTTCCGGGCTGCGGGCACGCAGGCTCCGCGCCGGGTCCCGTGTCTGTCTCATAGGCGTCGGGAAGCTCGTCTCGGCCTGTGAGCACGCAGCGCAGATCCTGGCTGGAAAGGGCTTCGACGTCACCGTTTGGGACGCCCGCGCAGTCGCGCCATCAGACCCGGCCATGATCGAAGATGCCCTGGCCCACGAGCTCGTCGTCTCCGCCGAGGACGGCATCCGCGAGGGTGGAGCGGGGTCCAGGATCATCGCCTCGCTTCGCCGTGCGTCCCCGACTGGCACCGGCCCGGTGGCCGTCAACTGCGGCGTGCCCACGGCTTACCTGCCCCACGGCGACGCCGCCGACATCCTCTCGCGCCTCGGCCTCGACGGCCCGGGACTGACCAGGATGGTGCTCGACAACCTCTGAGAGACCAGCCACGGCTCGCCCGCTTTACGCCTGGGTCCCGCCGTTCGGACAGGGCAGGCCCGTCGCGGGGCCTCGGGGTGCTCGCGTAACCTTGCCCCGGATCCGTCCGCAAGGCGCGCCTTCCCGTCCCTTAACAGAATCGAGGAACACCATGGCCCAGGTCGTCTCCGCCGAGGAGGCCACGCCCGTCAACGCCTCAGATGCCCACGTGTTCTACTCCTGGTCGGCACAGGCGCAGATCAAGCCGATGCTCATCACGCGAGCCGAAGGCTCCTACGTCTTCGACGACAAGGCCAAGCGTTATCTCGACTTCTCGTGCCAGCTCGTCAATACAAACATCGGCCATCAGCACCCCAAGGTCGTGGCCGCCATCAAGGCGCAGGCGGACCGGCTCTGCACGGTGAGCCCGCTGCACGCCAACGACATGCGCAACGAGGCCGCGCGCCTCATCTGCGAGCTCGCCCCCGACGGCTTCAACAAGGTCCTTTTCACCTGCGACGGTTCGGAGGCGATCGAGCACGCGTCCCGCATGGCCAGGCTCCACACCGGCCGGATCAAGCTGTTGGCCAGGTACCGCTCCTACCACGGGAGCACGACGACGGCCACCAACTTGACGGGGGAGCCGAGGCGTTGGGCCAACGACCACGGCAGCGCGGGAGTCGTGCACTTTTTCGGCCCGTTCCTGTACCGGTCCGCGTTCCATTCCGCCGACGAGGCCGAGGAGTGCCGGAGGGCCCTCGAGCACCTGGAGCAGACCGTGCTCTTGGAAGGGCCGTC
>Ga0181520_10005151_pt1 | contig 21086 bp, 16 predicted proteins | sample PEATcosm2014_Bin_29_FD_132451 | JGI IMG/M metagenome (GOLD analysis project Ga0181520, IMG submission 132451) | Peatland microbial communities from MTU Mesocosm Facility, Houghton, MI, USA - PEATcosm2014_Bin02_30_metaG | ecosystem: Environmental > Terrestrial > Soil > Wetlands > Peat | place... | reverse complement strand
GGGCGCGCGCGAAGCCGGCGGCCACACGATCGGCATCACTTGTGTCATTTGGCCACGCCCGGCCAATCCTTACATTGTTGAGGAAGTGCGCACGCAAAGTTTTCCCCTCCGTCTGATGACCCTCATCGAGCGTGGCGACGCGTACCTGGTTCTTCCCGGCGGCACCGGAACGCTCGCAGAACTGGCCCTCGCCTGGGAGATGATGAACAAGGCCAGCCTCTCGCAAACCGTAGGCGGGCGCAAGCCGCTGCTGGTGGTGGCGCCCTACTGGCAGCCCGTGATCGATTGCTTGAAGCAGGAAGGCCAATTAAAGAATGGAGACCCTGGTTGGGTGGCCCCCGCCATGGACATCGTTACGCTCATCAAAAGTCCGGAACAAGGGGTGGAAGAGCTTCGGAGCTGGTTTGGTATCGAGTAATGCGCAGTGACCACTTTGACTCGAGGGGCGGCGTATCAGCCCGCAAAAGCACCTTGTTCGCCACTCACCGTCCATTTCGCCAGCCCACAAGAGCGCACGGAGTCACCAGGAATTCTCGGCGTGAGAGTTGGATCATAGGACTTCCCCTTGCGACGGGCATGGACCCCGAGTCCGAGCTGGGTTGACGGAGCGATGATGAGCATAGCACCGAGAGCGTCGATTACCTTTTTTGTAAGATGGTCAGATTCAATTGACGGAGAGAAGCATCCGCATTTCCTGTACGTGGCCGGCTATTCTCCGTGCGCCTTGCGAATTTCCTTGAACTTTGCCGTAATCCACGCCGGAGGTTGCAGGCGAACGTGGACGGTATCAGGATTTTGACCGACAGCGAGCAGGCGGTGATCCCAGCAGAGATAACACCGGTCAAGATTCCCGGTGAAACTATCGCGGGTGCCATACGCCGGGTCGCTCAACGCTGTATCGATCGAGACGAACCGGTAACCGCGGCGCTCGAGGCCGGATAACAAGGTGTCCAGCAATTGGGCGTTGATTTCGTTGTCGTGAATCAAAAGGATTTGAGGAATCTCGTGTTGGAAAAGCCTTCGTGAAGCGTCTTCGACAATATCGAACGAAGCCTCGGCGTACTTCAGGTACTCCGCCTTCGCGTTCTGAGCCGCGGTTTTATTGTGGTGAGCCAAAGCGTCGGCAAGCGCATCGCTGAATTGGTAGTCGGCGTCTTCCACGCTGACCGGGGCGACCTGATATCCGTGGCTTTTCAAGAAAGCTTCGAACGCCGTCCTCGCTTCAGGCGTGGGGCCCGTGCTTAGAGCCGGGTGGCGGAAATAGCGCTCGCTCTTCCCGTGGGCAGCAAGTAACGCCTGCGTGACCACATCTCCACGCACCGTTTCATCCTCAAACTTTTCCAGCGAAGTATCGTTGAAGTGCACGTGCAAGTAGGTGTGGTTGCCCAGTTCCATCCCGGCGCGGATCCATTCTTCCAACAGCGCCGCCCGCGCATCGCGTTCTCCGGAAACCTGTAGCTTCGCCTCAATCACCAAGCCGAGGGCAGGAACCTTGTGTTTGACAAGGGCATGCAGAACCTCCCGATTATCGCGCTGGAGGTCGCGCAGGTTCCCCATCTCCTTGTCCGATCCGGGTACCGCGCCCGGCAGGTCGTCCACGGTAATTGCCACTGTTCGATCCGCTTGGGGGCGAGAGGATGAAGTTGCTTCCTGCGCTTGAGGAGCCCCTGCGGCGGCCGCGAAAAGTCCGGCCGCGAGGAGCACACCGAGAACGAAAACGGCCCGAGACAGAACCTCCCGAGGCCTAAGCCCCACAATGGAATACATCAAATTCCCCCCGCGCCGATCGTTGAGCTACCCGTCAAGGCTGCCCCCGGAGCCCTCGATTCGGGCGCAGCTTTAGAGTGCGGCAGCTTGCTGCCGCTTTTGCCCCAGCCAGCTTGCTGGCTGGCATGGCCCCCTGATCGGGGGGCCGAAAGCGTTGACTCTGCCACGCCATCCTGCTCTCTGGAAATTCTTGATTGAGGTGAACTCCCCGCGAGCAAACTCGCGGGGAGGAAAGCGGCAGCAAGCTGCCGCACTCTAAAGCTCCGCAGGCGCTTCTGATTTGGGATACAATCCGCGCCCATGCGAGATTGGCCGCACAGCCCGCTCCACCGTCTGACTTATCCGGGAACCTATTGCGTTACAGGCGCAACCTACGAGAAACACCCGTTTTTCCGGGGCCCTCACCGTCTCGAATATCTCTCGGACACCTTCCTCGCCGTCTGCGAAAAGCATCAGTGGAGCCTTCAGGCTTGGGCTGTCTTTCCCAATCACTATCACTTCGTGGCCGCATCGCCCGCTTCTGGCGTCACGTTGACCCCTTTTACTAAAGAGTTCCATTCCTTGACGGCTATTCAGGCTAATCGCTGGGACCAAGCGGTCGGCCGCCAAGTGTGGTATCAGTATTGGGAGACCGAGTTGACTTACCCCGCGTCATACTTTGCGCGCTTGAGCTACGTTCACCGCAACGCGGTACATCATGGAATCGTGCGCGAACCTTCCCTTTATGCCTGGTGTTCGGCCGGGTGGTTCGAGCGCCGCGCGGAAACTTCCTTCTACAAGCGAATCATGACCATGAAGATCGACCGCGTAAAGATGGACGACGAGTTCGAAGTAGACCCCGCGGACCTATAACTACCCTACGTACACCTCTCGATCACCCTGCGGAGCTTTAGAGTGCGGCAGCTTGCTGCCGCTTTTCCCCAGCCAGCTTGCTGGCTGGCGTGGCCTCCCGATCGGGAGGCCGGGAGCGTGACACTGGCACGCCGTCATACGAGCTAGGAGTTTTGGTCGAACTGAACCCCCCGCGAGCCAACTCGCGGGAAGGAAAGCGGCAGCAAGCTGCCGCACTCTATAGCTTCGCAATGCGCCGACGGCAAAGGCCTTGCTTCATGAAGATTTCAAATCTTCTGGCCGGACTGGCAGTCGGCGCAGGCGTTTTCCTGTAGCCGCGAAAATGGCGTTGGCCACCGCCGGGGCAGTGGGCGGTACTCCGGACTCGCCGACCCCATCGCCGGGTTCTTTTCCGCCCGGAACGATGTGAACTTCAATCTCGGGAGCATCCGCCATTCGCAGCACCTGATAATCGTGAAAATTGCTCTGCTCGACGGCGCCTTCCTTGATCGTGATCTCGCCCGAGAGCACCGGCGTGAGCGCATAGTTGATTCCGCCCTCGATGAGCGCGGCGACGCTGTTGGGGTTCACCGCCAGTCCGCAGTCGATCGCAGCCACCACGCGGTGGACGCGTAGCACACCTCCTTGATCTACAGACACCTCGGCGACTTGCGCTACATAACTGCCGCCAAACTGATAGCAGGCAATGCCGCGGCCGTGACCGGGCGCCGCCGGCTGCGCCCAGCCGGACTTCTCGGCGGCGAGTTTCAGGACGCCGCGCAGCCTTGGCGTGTTCTCCGCCTGGTCGGCTCGCAGGCTCTGCATGCGGAACTGGTAGGGATCGGTGCCGGCAGAGTGCGCGAGTTCGTCGATGAAGCACTCGATCGCGAAGGCCTCGGCCGAGGACGAAACCGATCGCCACCATGCTCGGGGTACAACGGAATGGACCGGCGCGTAGTCAGAACGGTAGCTTCGTGCTTCGTAGGGGAGCAAGTCCGTGAGGTCAATGTCCTGGTGTGCCAGGCGCTTGGGATCTTGCCGCAGCCACTCGGGGTCGTCGAAGACGGCGCGAATCGGCGTCGAGACCGACCGCCACGCCCAGGCGGTGATGTTGCCGCGATCGTCCAGCGCGCCCGAGAGGCGATAGCGAAAGCATTGCCGGTAAAAATCGTGTTGAATATCGTCCTCGCGGGTCCAGATCGCTTGCACCGGGACCTTCATTTCCTTGGCGATCTGCCATGCCTCGGCGGCGTAATCCCACTGGTAGCGGCGTCCGAACGAGCCACCCGAAAACGTGGTGTGAACCGTAACGTGATCGAGCGGCACGCCTGCGAGCGCCGCGATTTCCGCTTGGGTAATTTCGGGAATCTGCGTCGGCGACCAGACCTCAATGGTTCCGTCGCCGCGCACATGCACCGTCGCATTCATCGGCTCCATCGTGGCATGAGCCTGGAAAGGCAGCTCGTACTCGGCCTCGACCAGCTTCTGCGCTCCTCCCAAAACCTTCAGAGCGTCGCCACGATCGACGGCCACCACGCTCGGCGGGCCCGCCGCTTGCTGCTTAAACGCTATGCTCAGGCTTTCGGTACTTTCCTGCGCCCCGGGTCCCTTGTTCCACGTAATTTTGAGCGCCTTCCGCGCTTCAATCGCCGCCCAGGTTGAATCCGCCACCACGGCCATCCCACCGGCTACGTTAATATTGCGGACGACTCCGGGGGCGAGAGGTGTGACACCCATGGGCGGAATGCGGAAAACTCGCCGCACGCCGGGGACGGCTTTAGCCACGCTGTCATCGCAGGTGGCAAGCTCGCCGCCGAAGTGGGGGCAGCGCGCAATCACAGCGAACAGCATTCCGGGAACCCGAACATCAATTCCGAAGACGGCCGTGCCCGCGACTTTGCTCGGCGTGTCAACGCGGGGAATGGGCTTGCCGATGAAGTTAAAACTCTTCACGTCCTTCAGGGGGACTTGATCGAGCTTCGCGGCCGGCAGTCGTGATGCCGCCTCGACCAATTCACCGTAGCGCAGGCGCCGCGCGCTCGGCGTATGGCTGATGCTTCCGTTCTGCGCTTGGCATTCGTTCTTGGGAACATTCCACTCATCCGCCGCCGCGGCGAGGAGCATCTCGCGCGCCTGCGCTCCGGCGGTGCGCATCGGCATCCAACTGCCCGCGGTGCCGCCGCTGCCGCCTGTGTGCAAGTGATTGTAAACCTCCGGAATGGTGGGCGCCTGCTCCACGCGAATCGTCGACCAATCGGCTTCCAGTTCGTCGGCCAGCATCATGGCGGTTGCCGTGCGCGTGCCTTGCCCCATTTCCGGTATTTCGGTGAGGAGCGTGATCCGGTCGTCTCGTGTGATGGATATCCAGGCGTTAGCTTTGAGGGTTTCCGGCCCGGGAACGCGCGCGCTTTGGGCACTTCCACGCGACGGCAGGTAGAAGCCCAGAATGAAGGCGGCACCCCCGCTCGCGCCTGCCTTTAGGAACTTGCGACGGTCGATTTCCTTGGTCAACATGGAGCCATCCTTTCGACGCGACGGTTGCGCGCCGTCAAATTCAGGACTTCGAGCGTTTGAGTAATTGCGGGTCAATGGGCAGCCGCCGTACCCGCACTCCCGTGGCGGCGAATACGGCGCTGGCCACAGCAGGAGGCACCAGCATTGCGCCAAGCTCCCCCACGCCGCCCGGGTCTCCGGTGCTCGGCACAATGTGAACTTCGATTTCCGGGGCCTGATCGATTCTCAGCACCTGGTAGTCGTGGAAATTGCTCTGCTCGACCGCTCCGTCTTTAAGTGTGATCTCGCCGCTGAGGACGGCGGTCAAAGCGAAGTTGATGGCGCCTTCGGTCATGGCCCGCACACCGTCGGGATTCACAGCGATGCCGCAATCGACGGCGCTGACGACCCGGTGAACCCGAACTGTGCCGTTATCCTCCACGGACACTTCCGCCACTTGGGCGCTGCAGCTCTCCCCCGCACGACAGGCAATGCCCTGACCGCGACCCTTGGGCAAGGGCTTCCCCCAGCCCGCATGCTTGGCTGCCAGCTCCAATACCGTCCGCAGCCGCGCCGCCTCGGCCGACTTATCCGACAAGAGGTCCAATCGAAATTCCAAGGGATCGCGACCGCAGGCGTGCGCCAGCTCATCGATGAAGCATTCCTTAGCAAACGGGGTATAGGACGAGGAAACCGACCGCCACCAGGAGCGCGGGGCCACGGAATCCGCGGGAGCATAGTCCAGCCGAAAGTTTGGGATCACGTAGGGGGCGATGTCGGCGCCATACCATTCCAGCGCCGCGACCGTAGCGGGGTCCCGCAAGGTCTCGGGAGATTCGGTGGTCCCCGTGTAAAGATTGGACGCGGAAATAGGGGTCGTGACGATGCGGGTCGACCATGAGTTAAGGTTGCCGCGCTCGTCGAAGCCGGCGGAAAGGCGCTGGTAGTTGTAGGGGCGATAGAAGTCGTGCTGGATGTCGTCTTCGCGCGTCCAAACCAACTGCACCGGCTCTTTAATCTCCCTCGCGACCTGCCATGCCTCAGCAGCGTAATCCCACTGGTAACGTCGTCCGAATGACCCGCCTGAGAGCGTCATGTGGACGGTCACTTTGTCGGGAGGCAGGCCGGAAAGCGCGGCGATCTCCGCTTGGACCTCGTCGGCAAACTGCGTCGGCGACCAAACCTCGATCTCGTTATTCCGCACATGAACGGTGGTGTTCATGGGTTCCATCGTCGCATGCGCTTGAAACGGCGATTCGTAGCAGGCTTCCATTTTCTTTGCGGAGCCCGCAAGCGCCTCGGTAGCGTCGCCGTGATCGATGGCAATAAATGTGGGTTGGCCGGCCGCGCGCTCCACGATGAGCTTACGCAGGCTGTCCGTGCTCTCTCCCGCGTGACGCCTCTTATCCCACTTGAGGGCCAGCGCCTTGCGTCCCTCCGTGGCTGCCCAGGTGGAATCCGCCACCACCGCCACGCCTCCGGCCGTGTTGATGTGACGTGGGAGAGGCGGAACCGCGAAAACGGCATGAACTCCCCGAACCGCTTTGGCGGCAGTCGAGTCAAAGCTCTCGAGCGCGCCACCGAAGTAAGGACAGCGCGCAATCACCCCGAAGAGCATGCCGGGAACTCGGACGTCGATGCCGAAGCTCGCGGTGCCGTCCACCTTACCGGGCGCGTCGGTGCGGGGAATGGAATTGCCGATAAACCGGAAATCCCTCGGCTGTTTCAAAGCGAGATCGTCAGGATCAATTGGCGGAAGTTTGCTGGCGGCGTCTACCAGTTCACCGTAACTGAGGCGGCGGTTCGTGGGGCCGTGCAAGATGGCCCCGTTCTGCGCCCGGCAATCCCTCTTCTTCGCGTTCCATTGCTGGGCCGCAGCCGCGAGAAACATTTCACGCGCTTGCGCTCCGGCCCTCCGCATCGCATTGAAGGTATTCACCACGCCGCCGCTGCCGCCCGTGCGTAGGCCCTTGTAAACCGCGGGAATCGTCGGCGCCTGCTCAACGCGGATGGTGGACCAGTCAGCCTCCAATTCCTCGGCAATCATCATGGGCGTGTACGTGCGCGAACCTTGCCCAAGCTCCGGCTTCTCGACAAGAACCGTGATTTGATTGTCAGCGGTAATCCTGAGCCAGGCGTTGGGTTTGAAGACCCTGAGCGGTGCACCGAGCGACGAGCCTTGAGCACGGCCGCGTAGGGGCAAATAGAAGCCTAGAACGAGCGCTCCGGTTGTCCCGGCACCCCCCATCAGAAAATCACGTCGGCCAATCCCTGCTGGACGAACCATTAGGCATTCTCTCCCGCCGCTCGTTGGATGGCGCGGCGAATCCGCTGATACGTCGCGCAGCGGCAGATATTGCCGGTCATGGCCTGATTGATTTGCTCGATCGTGGGATGAGGATTTTGATGGAGCAATGCCGCCGCCTGCATGATCTGCCCCGGCTGGCAATAGCCGCACTGGGGAACCTGTTCGGCAATCCAGGCGCGCTGAACCGGATGGCTGCGGTCGGGCGACAGGCCTTCGATGGTTGTGACCTTTTTGTTGCCCACCGAGCCGACGGCGGTTTGGCAAGAGCGAACGGCTTCGCCGTCCAAGTGCACCGTGCAGGCGCCACAAAGACCCATCCCGCAGCCGAACTTGGTGCCGGTCAGGTTTAGCACATCACGCAGCGCCCAAAGCAGGGGCATCGCCGGGTCCAGCTCGGCGCTGAACTGCTTACCATTGACGGAAAAATTGACATGAGCCATCGAGTGCCTCCAGGTGAATCCTTCCCGCCGCCGGGTTGACCTGGCACCGCGAAGAAGTCCGAGAACGCCCGCGGTCGGCAAGAACATAATGTCCGAAAAACCTATTCATCGTATCGCACGCTGGACGCGGGGCAAGTCAAATCCGTATCACTTAGCAACGGCTTAAGATTCAATTACATATACACCCAAGTCACGCGGCTCGGACTTTTCGTCAAGCCATCAAGAATGATAGAATGGTGGGGCTTTGCGGAATATCCACAATGGATCAGCCACGCCCCGTTTTCCGCTTCGGACTTTTTGAGGTCGATCTTCAGGCGGGAGAGCTGCGCAAGAAGGGGCAGAAGGTTCGCCTCCAGGAGCAGCCCTTCCAAATCCTCGCGGCATTGCTTGAGCATCCCGCGCAAGTTGTTTCCCGCGATGATTTGCGACGCCGGCTCTGGCCGGATGATACCTTTGTCGAATTCGACCACAGCCTGAATACCGCGATCGGCCGCCTTCGCGATGCGCTGGACGACTCGGCTGACAACCCCCGCTTCATCGAAACTCTGCCCCGCCGGGGGTATCGGTTCATCGCGCCGGTGGAAAGGTCAAATGGGGATACCTCCTCGCACAACGGTGAACAGGTGCCGCCGCCGGTTGAGCCTCCATTGCCCGCGAGCGCGCACCCGCCAAGCACGTGGCAGGTTGGGATGGCTGCGCTCGTCCTGGTAGCTGCGATCGGTGCGGGACTGTATCTGCTTCGCCGGCACTCCTCTGCTCCTTTATCGACGGGCGAGGACAAGGTCATGCTCGCCGTTCTGCCATTCCAGAATCTCAGCGGTGACCCCAAGCAGGATTATGCCAGCGATGCGATGACCGAGGAGATGATCACTCATCTCGGCCGGCTCGCTCCGCAAGCCTTGGGCGTGATCGCGCGGACGTCGGTCATGAAATATAAGAAATCCACGTCCGACGTTCGCACGATCGGCCGTGATCTGAGGGTGGAGTACGTGCTCGAAGGCAGTGTGCGCCGCGGCGCGGGGCAGATTGACATCACCGCGCAGCTCATCCAGACGAGTGACCAGACGCACCTCTGGGCGGAATCCTACGAGCGCCCGCTCACCGACGTGTTCACCATTGAACGCGATATCGCCCGCCACATCGCGCAGTCGCTTACGCTTCGCCTGCTTCCCGACCGGGAAGCGGCCTTGGCGCGGGCAACCACCGTGAACACGGAAGCCTACGAGGCCTATCTCGAGGGATCCCAACACCTGTCGGAAGGAACGGAGACGGGCTTCAAGAATGCCGCCGCGTCATTCGGGCGCGCCACGACGATCGACCCGAAATACGCGCTGGCTTACGATGGGATGGCCAGAGCTTATTTGCAGGAAGCGGACTATCACTTTATGCCCACCGACGAGGCCTTGGCGCACGCACGACCAGCCGTCGACAAGGCGATCGCGCTCGATGAGACCATCCCCGAGTCACATGTCGTTCTGGCTGAGGCGTTGCACTTCGCCGACCCGCATCAACCTGGCATCGAAAGTGCGTACCGCCGCGCGCTCGAGCTCAACCCCAGTAACGCCGACGCTCACGTTGCGTATGCTCTCTATCTCCGCGAAACGCGACGGTTTAACGAGGCCTTGACCGAGGGCGAAGAAGCGCTTCGTCTTGATCCTCTCGCGCCGTTCGCCCACGTGGTGACAGGCTGGGTCCTGCTCTCGATGCAACGCCGTGAAGAGGCCGTGCGGCAAATCGGCCAATCCCTGGACCTCGACCCGAACTTCCCCGCCGGGCTCTACTTCCTCTCCCGGGCGTATGTCGAGCAAGGCCGCCTTCAGGATGCCATTGGATTGCTGCAAAAGGCCATCGCTAGTGCCGGCCGCAAGCCGAAGTATCTCTATGCCCTCGCCAACGTTTATGTGCAGGCGGGCAAGAGGGACGCAGCGCAGAAGATCCTCGATGAACTCCGCCAGCAGGCAGCGACGGAATATGTGGACCCGTCAATGATCCCGACACTGGCCGCCAAATTGAAGGGCTGAGGTGCCTCGCGCAGACCGGCGCTCGACGCGCATGGCGGTGCCCAAAGCAGCCTCAGTTCGGGCTTCATCCACGTGCGTCATTGACGCCATCACCGACTGGCGGTAGCATCTCCCGCTGGGGCAACCGGAATTTCGCTATTCCGCCTTTCTCATTGCGGCACGGCAATCGATGTTTCGGTCGCAAACTTCCTTTCAAAGGATACTCATCAGATGAAGTCTAATCGGGTACGTTTGCCCATCCTTTTGCTGGAGCTCGTCATATTGGGCGTGGTCCCCTCGCGCGCCCAACCCTCCGTGACCATCAATTTGAGCGTCGATGCCTCCCAGGTGCCGGAAAAGATTGTTTCTACGCACATGGTCGTTCCGGTAAAGCCGGGGCCCCTCACGCTCTATTATCCCAAATGGATACCCGGCGAACATACCCCCTCAGGTCCCGTAGGCAATGTGGCGGGGCTGAAATTCTCGGCCAATGGGAAGACTATCCCCTGGAGGCGCGACCTGCTCGACGTATTCACATTTCATGTGGAGGTGCCCTCCGGCGTGGCAAGCCTGGACGTCGATTTTGACTACCTCGAGCCCAGCAGCGGGGCCTTCAGCGCGGGCGGATCGGCCACCGACAAGTTGGTGGTCATCAGTTGGAACCAAAACGTATTTTACCCCGCGGGGATTCCGGCAGAGAAGATTGCCTTCAATGCCAAGCTGCGCCTCCCGTCCGGCTGGAAGTACGGGACTCCTCTGCCCGTGGAGAACGCGGCCCGCGATGAGGTGACCTTCAAGCCCGTTTCACTCACCAGCTTGGTGGATTCTCCCGTCATCGCCGGTGAGTACTACCGCGCCGTGGATATAACGCCTCCAGGTGAGCCGATCCATCACGAAATTGATCTGGTGGCTGACAGCGCCGCGGCCCTCGAGATGACTCCCGAGATGCAAAAAGGAATGACCGATATGGTGGCGGAAACTGGCAAGCTTTTCGGGGCGCGCCATTATCGCGACTATCACTTCCTGCTCACTCTAAGCGATCACGTGGCGCATTTCGGCCTCGAACATCATGAGTCCGACGACAGCCGCGTGGGAGAGCGGGGCTTGCTGACGCCCGAGGGAAGGCGCGGGGTCGCGGGCCTACTGGGGCACGAATTCGTCCACTCCTGGAACGGGAAATTCCGCCGCCCCGCTGGCTTGTGCACTCCGGATTATGAGGCGGCGATGAAAGACGATCTGCTCTGGGTTTACGAGGGACTGACGTCTTACTGGGGTCCATTACTCGCCGCCCGCAGCGGTTTGTGGAATCCCGAGCAATATCGTGAGGACTTGGCGACGACCGCCGCGGACATGGGACCCGGGCGCCCCGGCCGCACTTGGCGGCCTCTCCAGGACACGGCCGACGGCATCCCCGGAGAATCTTTTGGCGGCCGGGGCTGGGGGAATTGGCTGCGAGGGGCTGATTACTATCCCGAGGGCGATTTGATCTGGCTGGAAGTCGATACCGTCATTCACGACCAGACGCATGGCCAGAAAACTCTGGAGGATTTCGCACGCGCTTTTTATGGCGGCCCGAACCAGGGTCCGGAACTAAAGCCTTACACCTTCGATGAGCTTGTTCACGCCTTGCAGGCGGTTGCGCCTTACGACTGGGCGAGTTTCTTCCATGAGCGACTCACCTCAAACTCGCCGGAAGCTCCTGTCGGCGGAATAGAAGGGGGTGGATGGAAAGTGGATTACACGGACAAACCGCCCGAGGGCCGAGGGGGCGGAGGGCGATTCGGGGGTGGATTGAATGCCATCTACTCGTTGGGCTTACGCCTCGGGAGCGACGGGACGGTTCAGGAGTCGCTGGTCGGTGGCCCGGCATATCTGGCCGGGATCATGCCGGGAATGCGGGTAGTAGCCGTGAACGATCGCGCCTACACATCGGATCTGCTCCATGATGCCATGAAAGCCGGCACGAAGAATGATGAGCCGATTCGCTTCCTCGTTCTGAGCGACGATTATTACAAGACCTGTTCTGTCAGCTATCACGGGGGCGAACGGTTTCCCCATCTCGTGCGCGTGGAGGGAAAACCCGATCTGCTCGACGATATCGCCAAACCACTGGCGGGGAAGAACTAAGCCGGATTAAAGGCCAGGGGGGCCCATGCCGATTTAATCCTCGAGGATTAAGGGACACCCATGGATAACGATTTTGTGGAAATCATTCGAGCTGCTAATCGCGAGTTCCAACAGTTTATCGATCAGGTCACAGAAAGCGGTGCACAAGTCGTGGAGTCGGCAGGAGCAAGTCGCCGGCTGGAAAAGGTTGACGCAAGGCTAAAACAGGTTTCTGAACATCTCGTTTCCGCGGTCAAGGAATCGGCCCAAAACCCGGAGGCCGCGTACGATTTGCTGAAATACCGCGAGAACCTGAGGACCCTGCGGAGCGTTATGGAGACGCTGAACTTCTCGCTCCTGGCGCAAAAGGCCCGGCTGGAAAACGTACGCGCCAACATGCAATCCGCGTGCGCTTGGGCCACCTCCCTGCGCGAAATCTCATGAGCAGCGGGGACCGGGTCGTTAACGTAGTCGGGGATTTCGGCAGAGCAGACAGCGCAGGGGATGGGAGTTCCGCCTGATACGATTCGGCCCGGTTTTAATCTCGCTGCGCGGGGCGCGGCAACGTGTGGTATATTTATAAGTTGTTTGCATAAACTTGCATGGAAAACGCTTATCGGCGGGCGCAAATCGTAGACGTTCTGCGGACCGAGGAGATCGCGACTCAAGATGACCTTCGCCGCAAGCTGGCGCGCCGGGGCATCCATGTGACCCAGGCCACCGTCTCGCGTGATGTCGAAGAGCTGGGCCTGGTCAAGACCCGCGCCGGTTATCGCCTGCCGGGAGCGGCGGAGCCGGTCGCGCCACGCCAACCGGCCCTGGGCGTGGTGCTGAAAGAGTTCTTGACCGAGGTGCGCCAAGCCTCGAACCTCGTGGTGGTAAAGACCCGGCCGGGCAACGCGCACTCGGTGGCCGCCGCGCTGGACGCGAACCCTTGGGAGGAAGTGGTCGGGACCCTGGCAGGTGACGACACCATCTTTATCGCCGCTTCCAGTTCACGCCAGGCAGAATTGATTCGTAAGAAGATCCGCGCCCTGGCGGCGACGTGAGGCGTAGCGCGGACCTGTTCTGGAGGTCCGCGGCTACTCTTTCACATTGGTAACAAGCCGCGGACCTCCAGAACAGGTCCGCGCTACGAGCTGAAAGCTGGTAGCTAAAGGCTGATAGCTTCTCTAGAAAAGGAAATCGGGATTCAAATCCATGTCTACTAATCCTCTAGCCCAAGTTAAACGCGTAGTTCTTGCCTACTCGGGAGGGCTTGACACCTCCATCATCATTCCGTGGCTGCGAGAAAACTACGGGTGCGAGGTCATCGCCATGGTCGGCAATGTCGGCCAAGGTGACGATTACGCGGCCGTCCGCAAGAAGGCCCTGGCCAGCGGCGCATCCAAAGTCTTTGTCGAGGACCTTCGCGAGGAGTTTGTGACCGGCCACCTCTGGAAAGCCGTCAAGACCGGCGCGGTCTACGAAGGCAAGTATCTGCTCGGAACTTCCCTGGCGCGGCCCGTGCTGGCCAAGGCGCAGGTGAAAGTGGCGCTCGAACAGGGCGCCGACGCTCTGGCGCATGGCTGCACCGGGAAGGGGAACGACCAGGTACGTTTCGAGCTTGCTTACCAAGCGCTGGCGCCGCATCTGCGAGTCATCGCGCCATGGCGAGAGTGGTCCATCAAATCGCGCGAAGACGCTTTGCAATACGCCGAGGCTCACGGCATCCCCGTGCCCGTCACCAAAAAGGATCTTTACAGCCGCGACCAGAATCTGTGGCACTTGAGCCACGAGGGTGGACCGCTCGAAACCAAGCTGGGCGAGCCGCCGGAGGACGCTTGGAAGCTGACCTCCAGCCCCCAAAACGCTCCGGACGAAGAGGGAAAGGTGGCCATCGCCTTCGAGGCGGGAGCGCCGGTGGCGGTGAATGGCCGGCGGATGGGCGCCGTCAAGCTGGTGGAAACGCTGAATGAAATCGGCGGGCGCTATGGCGTAGGCCGCACCGACCTGGTGGAAAACCGCCTGGTGGGAATGAAATCGCATGGGGCGTATGAAACCCCCGGGGGCACGCTGATCTACGCCGCCCACCGTGAACTGGACGCGTTGTGCCTCGATCGAGGAACGCTCCACTACAAACAACATGTCGCATTGCGATATTCCGAGCTGGTTTATTACGGCCAATGGTTCACCCCGCTGCGTGAAGCGTTCGACAGCTTTGTGGAGACAACGCAGCGGCACGTGACGGGAAAAGTGACTCTGGGACTTTACCGCGGCAATGTCAGAGTTCTGGATCGCGAGTCGCCCTATTCCCTTTACGATACCAGCATCGGCAGCTTCGCGATGGGCGCGGACTACGATCAGAAGGACGCCGCGGGCTTCATCAACATCCTGGGCCTGCCGCTGCGGATTGAAGCTGGACTGCGCAAGAAGCGAGAGGCGAAGCCCGCCCGGAGGAAGAAGGGATGAAGCTCTGGGGCGGACGCTTCAGCGGCCGGCGCGACCCGCAGTTCGAGAACTTTTCCGAATCCTTTTCCCTCGATCAACGGTTCATCCTGTACGACCTGCGTGTCAACCTGGCGTACGTGAAAGCACTGGGGCAGGCGCGCGCGCTGAAACCTCGCGAGGTCAGCCGCCTCAGCACTGGCCTTGAAGCCTTGCGCCGCAAGGTCCAGCGCAACCCCCGCTGGGCCGCGGGGCAGGCGGCGGAGGACGTCCACACCTGGGTCGAGGCTGAACTCGAGCGGCAGGTGGGCGATGTGGCTCGCAAGCTGCGCACTGGCCGCAGTCGCAACGACCTGGTGGCGACCGAGATGCGGCTGTACGTGAAGGACGCGACGTTGCAACTCGAGCGCGCGCTTGTGGAAATGCTCGGCGCGGTGGTGATGCAGGCGCGCCGGAATATCCGACTGATTCTGCCCGGATACACCCACCTGCAACCCGCGCAGCCTATTCTATTTTCGCATTACCTGCTTGCCTATTTCGAAATGTTCTATCGCGACGTGACCCGGTTTCGCGAATGCCGAGCCCACGCTGACGAGCTTCCGATGGGCGCGGGAGCGCTAGCGGGAACTACGTTCGCAGTCAACCGCGAACGCTTGGCGAAGGATTTGGGGTTCGCGCGCGTCGCCCGCAATAGCGTCGATGTGACCTGTGACCGCGATAGCGTGGCGGAACTGCTTTTCGCCTGCTCGCTATGCATGGTCCACCTGAGCCGCTGGGCGGAGGACCGCATCATCTATTCCTCGCCGGCATTTGGCTACTTGGAGTTGGCGGACACCTATTCAACCGGCAGCAGCCTGATGCCTCAGAAGAAGAATCCCGATTCGCTCGAACTCATCCGCGGCCGCACGGGAACCCTGATCGGTAAGCTTACCGGAATGCTTGCGGTCATGAAGGGCCTTCCGCTCGCCTACAATCGCGACCTGCAAGAGGACAAGGCCGCGGTGTTTTCGGGCGTCGATACGACGCTTGAAGCCCTCATCATCGCGGGCCGCGTCGCCGCCACCATGCGTATTCATCCAGAGCGCATGAAGGCCATGACCCGGCTCGGCTTTCTGACCGCCACCGACCTGGCCGATGAACTGGTCCGGCGCGGAATTCCTTTTGCCGATGCGCATGAGCAGGCAGGAAAGCTGGTTCGGCATTGCGTTGCGGAGGGCAAGACGTTCGAAGATTTAGCAGAGGAAGAAGCCGCGCAGTTCGTGCCGGGCTGGGATTCCAAGCTTCGCGAAGCGGCCACTTCAATGGAACGCTCCGTGGCCCGACGCAATGTGACTGGAGGAACCGCCCCCTCGCAGGTAGCTCGCCAACTCGCCAGCGCCGAAAGGCTGGTCGCGGAACTACAGCGAAAGCTCAAATAGGTTCGTAGCGCGGTCCCGTTCTGTAGGTCCGGGGCTTTTCCATCCCGAAGTGGGAGCTCTCCCCTGACGATATGAGACGCGGCGTGAATCTCCGAACAGGTGCACGCGACAGCCGTTCAATTGTGTTTCAAAAACTTTCCGTTTTTCTTACCAGTAAGTGAGTTGCACAGCGTTTCCAGATGGACATCTTCGGTTATAAAATCACCTGCGAACTTGTGCCAAGGAGCTAGGATTTTCTGCTGCTTCATCTCCTCAAGCGTTTTCCCTTGGGCAAGGGCCTTCTGAACGGCATCGGTAGTTTCGTGAAGCATTCCGATGTAAGCACGCACGTCGTCGAGGTTCGCCAGATCGCCGTGTCCGGGAATCACCTTCACGTCCTGAGGAAGCTCGGGGATGACCTTCTCGCAAGCGGCGATGATGCCTTGGACGCTCCCGCCGCTGTCGATGTCGATGAACGGAAAGCCGTAACGGACAAAATCATCCCCCATGTGAACCACGTTGGCTTGCGGGTAAAAGATGATGGAATCTCCATCCGTGTGGCCGGCCGGGAAGTGAAGGGCGCGGATGTCCTCGCCGTTCAAGTGAACAGTAAAATCGTGCTCGAAGGTGATGATGGGCAGTGCGGCTTTCTCCACAGGTTTGTTATCCATGTGAATTGAACCGCCGTTACCGCCGGGGCCGCCCGCCGCCAGGCGCTCGCGCACATTATCCTGGGCGATGATCGTGGACGTCGCGCTGAAGTTCAGGTTTCCGCCGGTATGGTCTCCGTGATAGTGCGTGTTGATAACGAATCGTACCGGCTTGTCTTTGCCCGTGATGTCCTTCAAAGCGGCGCGAATCTTCTCCGCTAAAGGAGCGAACTGGTCGTCCACGATGGCGATGCCGTCATCGCCCACGGACGCAGCGATGTTGCCGCCCTCGCCTTGCAGCATCTAAACGCTGCCGGAGATCGGCGTAACTTTAATCTGGACCTTGCTGAAATTTTCATCCCCTTGCCCGGCAGCCAGGGGGCGGCCGACAGGATTGAAGCCGACAGCAGAAATTCGCGGCGGTCGAGTTTTACGCTGATCATTGTGTGCTCCTTCACGATTGTAGGTTGTCGAGGGGTCAGCCCCAAAACCTGCGGGCATAAATAAGCAGCGCAATCCTACCGCTCACAAAGCCCACCGTCAACCTCGGCGACCCGCGAACGTTGCGCTAGTCCCGCCGCTGCTGGCGATTATGAGAAGAGACCGCCAAGGTTAACCACGACGACCGCAATCAGGATGAAGGCTACGGCAGCGAACAAAAATGTCCTGGTTCGGGGGCTTGAGCTTTTCCACTCTCCTGCCATCAGTCCGAAGGCATTGGCGAAGAGGATGCTCGCGGCGAGGAAGAGCATGTAACCTACCGAGGTTCCATCGGCGCCCACAAGCGTGGCTCCGATTCCGTAAACCAGAACGGCAGTGACCCACGTGAGTCCCATGGCGATACCCAGAACGGCTTCCCACGGCCAGCCGCTGCGGGTAAAGAGATTCGCCGTTCGATTTTTCGCCAGAAGATAGATGCAGTAAACCAGGTTGGGAATGAAGCCCGCGCCGAGGACGAGACTCCACACCGCGTAAGTTGAAGTCAATGGGCCGGCGCCGTGCGCCCTGCTCGCGTGCAGGATATCGCCGGCAAACGCGAGTCCGAGGTTGTAGCTCGATCCGAAGATTCCCGTGAAAATGCACAACGCCAGCCCTGTGGCGAAACTACCTTTCGGAGTTGAAGGCCCAGCATTGGGGTCCGCCTGCTCCTTTTCCCGTCTCCGTCCCGCGATGGCATAGAAAAACAGGCCCACGATGAGAATCGGAATGCTGAGAAGCAGCAGCAGGCCTCGCGGGCGGAGGAGCTCCTCGGGATGAAAGGCCAGCATCGGGACGAGCGATCCCGAAAGACAGGCGAGGCCCGACACCACGGCGTAGGTCAAGGCGAGCCCGACCATCCGCAGGCTGAGCCCGAAGGTCACCTGCGCGGCACCCCAGAGCAGGCCGAACAGGGCAGGCACGAGTAGCGCGCGCGGCGTTACGCCGGCGTAAACCTGCATAAGCTCCGGAACCAGCGCAAGGGCTAGTGTCCACGGAACGAGAAAGATTCCGACCACGGAAAACACCAGCCAGAGGTTCTCCCACTTCCAACTTCGCGAGTATTTCATCGGCAGCGCAAATGAGGCGTTCATCGCGCCGCTGACAAGAATAACGGTCATGCCAAACCAGAAATGATTGTTCATGATTTAAGACCAGTGATGAGTGACAAGTGACGAGTGACGAGCAAGGAACGGAAATGGCTCATGATGGTACAGCCGGGTCGCATTTCTGTTCACCCGATCGTCGGCTCTCCCGATCAACCGATAAGCTCGCTCACCATTCGGCGACGGAACCATCCGGGTGAAAAACCATTTGCTCGAGAATTTCTTGCTCGAAGGGGTGCTTGCGCGCCTCCGCTTCGTTAATCTCGACGCCCAATCCGGGTTCATCGATTGGCAGCCAGTAACCGTTTTCAGCCTTCAATCGTGTCTGGACCACATCGAAGCGCCACGGAACGTCGCCCACCATGTCCTCCTGGATCAGAAAATTCGGTGTGGCAAGATCGAAGTGCAGCGCGACGACGTTGGCGACCGGGCCGTTGGGGTTGTGCGGTGCAATCCCCATCAAATAGGTTTCTCCCATTGCGGCGATGCGGCGGGCTTCGAGCAGGCCGCCGCAATGGCAGAGGTCCGGCTGCAAAACGTGGCAGGCCTGCAATTCACACACGCGACGGAACTCCCAGCGTGTAGCCAAGCGCTCGCCCGTGGCAATGGGGGTGTGTACGCTGCGCCGGACTTCCAGCAGAGCGTCAGGTTGCTCCGGCGGAACGGGCTCTTCGCAGAAAAAGGGATGAAACTGCTCCACGGCGCGGATGTATTCGATGGCTTGCCCCGTGGTCGTGCGGCCATGGAAATCGATCATGATGTCCACCGAATCGCCCACGGCCTCGCGCAGCTTGCCCATCAGGTTGGCGAAATGGTGCACCGCCGGCAGTCCCATCAAGGGCTCTGAGAGCGGCACAATTACCACCTTCAACGCGGAATAGCCCTTGGCCAGAACTTCGTGCGCCCGCTCAATCAGGGGTTCCACGGAGGAGGTTTCATACACCGCTTTCATCTGGCCCATGCCGAGATGGGTGTACATTCTTACCTTATCGCGAACGCGGCCGCCGAGCAGCTTGTAGACGGGAACCCCCAGCGATTTTCCCGTAATGTCCCAGCACGCTTGTTCGATGGCAGAGATTGCTGTGGTTCCGATCACTCCCAGCCGCCAGAAGGAGTGGCGATACATCATCTGCCACAAGAACTCGATGCGGGTCGGGTCTTTGCCCAATACCAGCGGCTTAAAGTCCTCCACACATCCGGCGACCGCGCGAGTTTTCCATTCAAGCGTACCCTCGCCCCATCCGTAAAGGCCGGGAACGTCGGTCTCAACCTTCACAAATACCCAATTGCGCATCTGCGCGTTAACGACGAGGGTTTTGACGTCCGTGATCTTCATCGATGTCCATTCTCCGCATTTCAACCAGCAGCGGAATATCAAAGATTGCGGGGAAAGTAAAGGAGCAATTGCGTCTTGAGTGGGACACGCTCGGCCGCAGCGCGTTTGGGCTATAATTGTGGTGAGTTAAGTTCAAACTGAACAAGGGGAATGACTCGGTCTTTCGGCGAGATGGCTTTTGGCCGCGGCCTTTAGTTTGCCTGTGTGTCGATGGCGCTTCCCGCTCGGAAGGAGGCGGCATTGTGCCTCTCGATACGCGATCGACCTGAGTCATAACTCAAGTGAGGAACAACCATGGCATTCGCAGCGGATTGTCTCCAAGGCAAGGTCATCCTGATTACCGGGGGTATGGGCGCCATCGGGAAAGTCGTGGTCCACAAGTTGCTGGCGCATTCCGGGTCGGTGGTGGTGAATGACATCGTGGCGGAACATGAGGCGCAGGAATGGATGCAGGCCACTTGCTGCCCAGCCGATCGATGTGTTTACATCAATGCCGACGTGACCACGGCGGCCGGCGCGCAGGCACTTGTCGATAAAGCCATCCAGTCCTTTGGCGGTATTGACATCGCGCTGTGCCACGCGGGCATGACAAAGTCCTGCTCCATTCTCGATTATGCCGAAGAGGATTGGGACCGTGTGCTTCGCGTCAATCTTCGCAGCGCATTCGTGGTGGCGCAGGCGGCTGCCCGCGCCATGGTCGCGCGAAAGACCAAGGGCAAGATCATTTTCACATCCTCATGGGTGCAGGATACCCCGTGGCCCGACATTACTCCCTACAGCGTTACCAAGAGCGGTGTGAAAATGCTGATGCGAGGAATGGCGCGGGAGCTGGCCGCAAAGGGAATCCGCGTGAATTCCATCGCCCCTGGCATCGTGGGCGTCGGCATGGCGAAACGGCAATGGGACACGGAACCCGATTACCGGCGCCGCGCGGAAAAAGCCATCCCTCTGGGATTCATGCAGCCTCCTGAGTCGGTAGCAGACGCATTCATCTTTCTCTGCTCACATGCCTCGGATTACATGACGGGCGCGACGTTGATGGTGGATGGAGGTTGCAGCCTCTATCCCATGGATTAGTTTTTCAGCTTGCTGGTAGCATGCGTAGGGGGAAGGGACCGCTACTTTTGTAACGGCAGACGGGTCCAGTCAAGCAGGTCGGAAATCCAGTATTTGAGTAGCAACCAGCGTAGAATGATGGAGCATTCTCCCTGGGGGTCTATGGTCATGGTTAAATTTCTGCTGTGGTGCATTCTTCTGGTTCTTTGCTGGCCGCTGGCGCTGCTCGCGCTGGTGCTCTATCCGTTAGTTTGGCTTCTGACACTTCCGTTCAGGCTGGTAGGAATTGCTGTGGGAGGGGTATTCGATTTACTTTGGGCCCTGATTACTCTTCCGGCGAGGATTCTCCGCGGACCTCACCACGCGTGAGGTCCGCGCGAATCCATTATTACTGCTTCTTCTGTGGTTGAGGCGCCGGTGGCAGTGTCTTGAGTTGTAACTTCGCCGCCCGAAACGCCAAGCTATCCTTCTCGAGCCCTTTCGGGGGCGGATTCTGCCGGAGTTCTGCTTTGAGGTCTTTCACCCGCTCCGCTGGGAGGGGGTGGTTCATCAAGAGAGCCTCCACCAATGTCGGATTGCCCGTAAATTGGCTTAGACGCGCGAGTGCAGTCACCAACCCTTCCGGGTCGTATCCAGCGCGAATAGCGTTGTACATGCCAAGCATGTCAGCCTCGGATTCTTCTTCACGGCTG
>Ga0181520_10005150_pt1 | contig 21088 bp, 13 predicted proteins | sample PEATcosm2014_Bin_29_FD_132451 | JGI IMG/M metagenome (GOLD analysis project Ga0181520, IMG submission 132451) | Peatland microbial communities from MTU Mesocosm Facility, Houghton, MI, USA - PEATcosm2014_Bin02_30_metaG | ecosystem: Environmental > Terrestrial > Soil > Wetlands > Peat | place... | reverse complement strand
GGACATCAAACGGCTGGAGTTGAGGCAAGTGGATTGATCCAGCTCGATCGTCAGGAGATGCGCGTGGGCCAGATAGAAGAGCATATCGGCGGTGGTCCAACGCCACTGGTCACCGCCATGCGCGTGATTCCCGTGGCTGGTCACGACTCCATGCTGCTCAACCTCAGTGGCGCGCACGCGCCCTTCTTTACCCGCAACCTCGTCCTGCTGACCGATAACGCCGGACACACCGGCGCGGGCGAAGTTCCTGGCGGGGAAAAGATTCGTCGTGTGCTCGAAGCGTCGCGGCCGCTGGTGGTCGGGCAACCGCTGGCTGCGTATCACGCGATTCTGGACTCCGTGCGGTCGCGCTTTGCCGGTTTCGACCGTGAAGGGCGCGGAGCGCAGACCTTCGACCAGCGCACCACCATCCACGCGGTAACGGCAATCGAGTCGGCGTTGCTCGATCTCCTGGGCCAGTTTCTTGCGCTCCCAGTGGCTGCGCTCCTGGGCGAAGGCCTGCAGCGATCGAGTGTCGACGTGCTGGGCTATCTGTTTTACGTCGGCGACCAAAACAAGACGGACTTGCCCTATTCCAGCGAACCAACTGCCAGCGATGAATGGTTGCGACTGCGCCATGAGGAAGCGCTGACCACCGAGGCAGTGCTGCGGCTGGCGGAAGCCGCTCAGGCCCGCTATGGATTCAACGACTTCAAGCTCAAGGGCGGCGTGCTCGCCGGCGCACAGGAAATGGAGACCGTCACCGCGCTTGCCGAGCGTTTTCCCGGCGCGCGCATCACGCTGGACCCGAATGTCGCCTGGCCGCTCGATGAGGCGATCCAGCTCTGCGCAGGCAAGCAGCATGTGCTGGCGTATGCAGAGGACCCATGCGGCGCGGAACAGGGATTCTCCGGGCGCGAGATCATGGCTGAATTCCGCAGCGCAACCGGCCTTCCCACCGCAACCAACATGGTTGCCACCGACTGGCGCGAGTTGAAGCACGCCGTGCAGCTGCAGGCCATCGATATCCCGCTGGCCGATCCGCACTTCTGGACCATGCAGGGCTCGGTGCGCGTGGCCCAGTGTTGCCGCGAGTGGGGCCTGACTTGGGGCTCGCATTCCAATAACCACTTCGACATCTCGCTCGCGATGTTTACCCATGTGGCAGCCGCAGCTCCAGGAAAAGTAACCGCAATCGATACGCACTGGATTTGGCAGGACGGCCAGCGCCTGACCCGGGAACCGCTCCAGATTGTCGGCGGCAAGCTCACGCTGCCGGATCGTCCCGGCCTGGGCATCGAAATCGATCTGGAACAGATCGCGCACGCGCACGCGCTCTACAATACGATGGGATTGGGTGCGCGGGACGACGCGGCCGCGATGCAGTTTCTTGTTCCCGGCTGGAAGTTCCATCCCAAGCGGCCGTGCCTGGTGTCGTAGCGGTATTGAGGAGTCTGGTTATGGATGTGGCGGAACTGAAGAGCACAGCAGTGGTGACGGGCGAGATGTTGATTGGCGCGCGGGCAGTCCGAGGCACGGAAGGCACCTTGCGCGCGGTGAATCCGGCAACCGGTTTGGAGTTGGAACCGCCATTTGGCAGTGGCTCCGCGGCCGACGTGAATGCGGCCTGCACGCTGGCTGAGGTAGCATTCGACGCCTACCGAGCCGTCAGCCTGGAGCGGCGCGCGAAGTTCCTGGAAACCATCGCGCAGGGGATCCTCGATCTGGGCGACGTTCTTGTAGATCGCGTGATCAGCGAATCGGGACTGCCGCGGGGGCGCGTCGAGGGCGAACGCGCACGCACTGTGGGCCAGCTTCGTCTCTTCGCTTCGCTGGCCCGCGAGGGCCGCTGGCTCAGCGCCACGCTCGACCGTGCGTTGCCCGACCGCAAGCCGCTGCCCCGTGCCGATCTGCGCGCGCAGAGTATCCCCGTGGGCCCCGTCGCGGTCTTCAGCGCCAGCAACTTTCCGTTGGCATTTTCCGTCGCCGGCGGTGACACGGCAGCGGCATTCGCGGCCGGCTGCCCGGTGGTGGCAAAGTCGCACTCCTCGCACCTTGGCACGTCGGAGCTGGTCGGCCGCGTCGTGCAAAAGGCGGTCGCCGACTGCGGATTGCCGGAAGGTGTCTTCTCGCTGCTGGTCGGCGGCGGCAGCTCGGTGGGCGAAGAGTTGGTCAAGCATCCCGCAATTTGCGCGGTCGGCTTCACCGGGTCGCGCCGCGTCGGCCGCACATTGGTCGCGCTGGCGGCTGCGCGCGAAGTCCCCATCCCGGTGTATGCGGAGATGAGCAGCATCAACCCGGTTTTCCTGCTGCCGGCGGCGCTGGCCCAGCGGGCGGAGGCGATCGCGCAGGGATTGATCGACTCGGTCACGCTGGGTACCGGGCAGTTCTGCACCAAGCCCGGAATTGTCATCGGCGTTGCCGGACCGGACTTCGATCGTTTTCGCGCTGCCGCGCAATCGGCGGTCGAGGCCAAGTCCGCAACCACCATGCTCAACTCCGGCATTCATCGCGCATACTGTCAGGGCGCGGCGCAGTGGGGCAAGGACAGCGGAGTGCGCGCGGTCTCCAGTGGCGCCGCTCCCGCGCCGGGCTCCTATGCGGGCCAGCCCATGCTCTTCGCAACCACGGCGAAGCACTTTATCGAGTCTCCCAGCCTGTTGGAGGAGGTCTTTGGACCGGCAGCGCTGCTGATCGAAGCGAGTAGCACCGACGAACTCGTCGCGGTGGCGAAGCACCTCAACGGCCAACTCACGGCGACACTCCATCTCGCCGAACAGGACACCGAACTCGCGCGCGAACTCGTCCCGCTGCTCGAGCGCAGGGCCGGACGCATTGTGATTAACGGCTTCCCCACTGGCGTGGAGGTGACCTACGCCATGGTGCACGGCGGGCCGTCGCCCGCGACCTCCGACAGCCGCGTCACGTCGGTCGGCGCCATGTCGATCGAGCGCTTTCTGCGCCCGGTCTGCTACCAGGACTTTCCCGCGGCCTTGTTACCGGAACCGTTACAAGATGCGAATCCGCTTCAGCTATGGCGCTTGATCGACGGCAAGCTGCAGCAGCCGTAGTCCGCTAGCAGCAGCCGCACGAGGAACATTGCATGTCTACCGAAGTGAAGTTACGCCCCCTGTTCGTGCAGGTCGACCCACGCGACACCGTGGCAATCATCGTCAATGAGGGCGGTTTGCCTGCGGGCACGCAGTTCGAATCGGGCCTGACCTTGCTCGAAGATGTTCCCGAAGCGCACAAAGTCGCGTTGGTCGATATCGAGGCCGGCGCGCCAATTTTCCGCTACGGTTCCGTAATCGGCTACGCGCTGACCGCGATCCCCAAAGGCAGTTGGGTCCACGAAGAGCGGATGCGTCTGCCAGTTGCGCCCGCGCTCGATCACCTGCCCCTGGCCACCGCGACACCCGCGCCGATGCCTCCGCTGGAGGGCTACACCTTCGAAGGATTTCTCAACGACGACGGGTCAGTGGGCACCAGGAACATTCTCGGTATCACCACCACCGTGCAGTGCGTGGCGGCCACGGTCGACTATGCGGTGAAGCGCATCAAGGCCGAAATTCTCCCGCGCTACCCCAACGTCGACGACGTCATCGCCCTCACGCATAACTACGGCTGCGGCGTGGCCATCGATGCGCCAGGCTCCGAGATTCCCATCCGCACGTTGCACAACCTCAGCCTCAATCCCAATCTCGGCGGCGCGCCCATGGTCGTGAGCCTGGGGTGCGAGAAGCTGCAACCAGTGCGCCTGCTGCCCGCCTCCAGCTTGCCGATTCTGGCGTCCGCGCCCTACATCGTGCGCATGCAAGACGAGCAGCACCACAGCTTCGGCGAAATCGTGGCCGCCATCATGGAGCTCGCGGAGAAGCGCCTGGCCCAGCTCGATCAGCGGCAACGCGTCACCCGCCCCGCATCCGACCTCATCGTCGGCCTGCAGTGCGGCGGCAGCGACGCCTTCTCCGGCGTCACGGCGAATCCTGCGGTCGGCTACGCATCGGACCTGCTCGTCCGCGCGGGCGCCACCGTGATGTTCTCCGAGGTCACGGAGGTGCGCGATGCCATTCATTTGTTGACGGCGCGCGCGGCCAACGAACAGGTGGCGCGCGATCTGATCCGCGAGATGGCCTGGTTCGACGCATATTTGGATCGCGGCGGAGTCGACCGCAGCGCCAACCCCAGTCCCGGCAACAAGCGCGGCGGGCTGACCAACATCGTCGAGAAGGCGCTCGGCTCCATCGCCAAGGCCGGCACCAGCGCCATCGCCGGCGTCTCCGGCCCCGGCGAGCGCGTCACAAAAAATGGATTGATCTTCGCCGCAACTCCGGCCAGCGACTTCATCTGTGGCACTCTGCAACTGGCCGCGGCCATGAACCTGCACATCTTCACCACCGGTCGCGGCACGCCCTACGGCCTGGCCATGGTGCCCGTCATCAAGGTTGCGTCGCGGACATCGCTGGCGGAGCGGTGGGTTGACCTGATCGACCTCGATGCCGGCTCGATCGCCACCGGCGATGCGACCATCGAGCAGGTCGGCACGCAGCTCTTCCATATGGTGCTGGATGTCGCCAGTGGCCGCAAGCAGACCTGGGCGGACCGCTGGGGTCTGCACAACGACTACGCGCTCTTCAATCCCGCGCCCGTTACCTAGCGCTGGAGGCACGTGCGGTTCTATTCCCAACGCAAAGTCGGGCAGCTGGTTGGCCGGCGGCTTGACAGTCGAAACGCGCCGCATGTATCAAAGTACGCAGCTCAAATGGGGAAAACAATGGCATTTTACGCGTCCGCGATGGACCGAAGGACCATCCTGAAATCGCTCGGGGCGGTCGCCGCCGGAGCAGCTTTTTCAAAGTTCAGTTTCGCGGCCGGTCCCACGGCGAAGCCTTTCAACGGGCTCTTCCCGATCGCGTCCACGCCCTTCACGCAGGACAACAAGCTGGACTTCGACTGCCTCAACAACGAGGTCAGGTTCTGCAATCGCGGAGGCGTCCCGGGTTTGATCTGGCCGCAGATCGCCAGCGGCTGGTCGACGCTGTCCGCCGACGAGCGCTTCGCCGGTGCGGAGTCGATGATCGCTGCGGGCAAGGGCGGAAAAACCGCGATTGTGATTGGCGTGCAGACCCAGGGAAAGGATCTCCCCGGCGCCATTGCCTATGCCAAACACGCCGCCAAGAACGGCGCCGACGCAATCTGCTCGCTGCCTCCCGAGGGCGACAACGCCGCGGTGATGGAGTACTACAAGGCGATTGGGGCCGCCACCGACCTGCCCCTGTTTGTCCAGACCATCGGCGATATGTCCGTCGATCTTGTGGTCGACATGTACAAGGCGATTCCGACCATCCGCGTGGTCAAGGACGAAGCTGGCGACCCGCTGCAGCGGGTGACGGAACTGCGCGCAAAGACGGACGGCAAGCTGGCTGTATTCGCCGGTAAGGGCGTCCGCCAGATGATGGACGAGATGCGGCTCGGCTTCACCGGCTTCTGCCCAACGGTCGGCATGGCCGATCTCTTCCAGCAATCCTGGGAGCTCTACGAAGCCGGGAAGATCCGCGAGTCCTACGATATGTTCGGCAGGATCCAGGCCTTCTCTACCATCACCAACGCCGACCGCTATGTGATGGTGGCACGCGGCATCTTCAAAGAAGACACCAAATCGCGGCCGACGCCCGGCATGGGCAGTTCGGCAGGTCCGCAGCCGCCCCTCACCGAGGCCGACAAGAAGGTGGTGCGCGAAGCGCTGAATACCTATCTGAAGCCTTACCTCCGCGGTTGAGTCCACTCCCCGGCGCCAGCGCTCGTCGAATCTGCGCTGAGCGCTATGCTGTTGCTACATTCTTCTTGAGATGAGATGCATGCCCGGTTTCCGGTTCCCGCCGTCCTCCTCGACTAAGCGAATTTCCGTGATGGACCCTCTGCGCGCCGCGGCACGGAGTCGGCCGCGCTGGTCCTATCTGGCGGTTGCCCTGCGCTATTTGGTATTGGCGGGTTGCTTGCTGGTCAACCTCTGCAGCCTTTCCGCCTCGGGTCAGGGCGCATACAAAGACGAATCACCGCAGCAGGGACCGGGACAACCGCTGGCGCAGCCGCCTCAGTTCCAGTCAACCTGCGCACTGTGCCATGGCAAGGACGCCAAGGGTACAGCACTTGCGCCGACGCTCGCCAACTCTGCTCACATCCAGAGCTTGTCGGACCAGGATATTTCCAGCGTAATCGCCAACGGCAAGGGCAAGATGCCGAATTTCCATCTTCCTCCGGCAACGGTCGCCGCGCTCGCGCAATATGTTCGATCTCTCAACATGCCTGGGTCTCAGGCGGCTCAGTCGGCACCAACCCCACCCCCGCAGGCAATGGCACAAGGGGTCGACGCGCCCGGGCAGTTCGGGCGCACCTGCGCATTGTGCCACGGCAACGACGCGCGCGGCACGGATCGCGCTCCCACGCTGGTGAACGCCGACCACTTTCGTGCCATCTCGGATGCGGACCTCGCCGGAATCATCCAGAAGGGCAAGGGCAGGATGCCCGGTTTTCCCTTGCCTGCGTCCGACACCGACCGGCTGATTCAATACATCCGAACGCTCAATGCCACCGCATCAGCCGCTCCTGTCTCAGGCGACGCCAAGGCCGGCGAGGCCCTCTTCTTCGGCGAGGGATGGTGTTCCACCTGCCACATGGTGCGGGGGCGGGGAAGCGCGAGTGGCCCCGATCTTTCGAACATTGCCGGCAAGCTGCGACTGGCAAACATGCAGCAGGTATTGACCAATCCCAGCTCCAGCATTACCGCCGGCTACACCATGGCATCGGTCGCAATGAAGGACGGGACCACTCTGCGCGGTTTCCTCCGTGCCCAGGGCAGCCACGACGTGGTGCTGCAAACGAAAGACGGCAAGCTGCTCCCGCTGCTCGACAGCGAGTATCAAACCATCACGCCGGACCAGCAGTCCGCCATGGGCGCCTTTCACGGCACCGCCGACCAGCAGCGCGATCTGCTCGCCTATCTGAGCACGCTGAATGGAGTTGGGGTTGGCGCGTTGAAGGTTGACTCGCCTCCTCCTCCGACACCGGCTGAGATCGAGTCGGTCGCGCACCCGGCGAAAGGGAATTGGCCGAACTACAACGGCAGCCTGGATGGGAACCGCAACAGCCCGCTCGACCAGATCAACCTGGACAATGCCGCAAAGCTGCAATTGCAGTGGGTGTACTCCATCAACTTCGCGGGGCTGGAGACGACCCCGGTGGTCGTCGATGGCGTGATGTACGTGACCGGGAACAACCAGATCTACGCGATCAGCGCCAGGAGCGGCCGCGAAATCTGGCGCTACGAGCGCCCCAAGAGCCTCGGCTCGGCGATCTCCGGAGACGCCGCAATCGGTGTCAATCGGGGCGTTGCCGTGCTGGGCGACCGCGTCTTCTACCTCACGGACAATGCGCACCTCATCGCGCTCAACCGTCTCACCGGCGCTCTGCTCTGGGATGTGGATACACCGGAAGGCGCGCCCGGGCAATTTGGCGGGACCGCCGCGCCGCTGGTGGTGGGCGACCTCGTCGTCACCGGCGTCAGCGGCGGTGACAATGGCATCCGCGGCTTCGTCGCCGCCTACAAGGCCGCAACCGGCGAACTCGCCTGGAAGTTCATGACGATCCCCAGGCCTGACGACACCGGGCCGGTCGCCGACACCTGGAAGGGTTCCGCGCTGGCGCTGGGTGGTGGGGCAACCTGGACTACGGGCAGCGCCGATCCGGACGCGGGCATCGTTTATTGGCCGGTCGGCAATCCCCACCCCGACACCGACGGCGACGAGCGGCTGGGCGACAATCTGTATTCCAACAGCGACCTTGCCATCGATGCGAAAACCGGCAAACTGCTCTGGTACTTCCAGTTCACGCCGCATGACCTGCACGACTGGGACGCGAACGAACCGGTCGTCCTCATCGATGACAAGTGGAAGGGGCTGGACCGCAAGCTGCTGCTGCATGCCAATCGCAACGGCTTCCTTTATGTGCTGGACCGCACCACCGGCAAGCCCCTGCTGGCGAGCAGGATGGTGGATTCTCTGAACTGGGCCAGCGGAATCAACCCCCAAACCTGGAGGCCCGAGTTGCTCCCAGCCAACGAGACCTCCGTGCAGGGCACGGTGGGGTGTCCCGCGGTCCGCGGCGCGACCAACTGGTACTCCACTGCCTACAGCCCGGCCACACACCTCTACTACGTGATGACGGTCGAAGACTGCACCGTTTATCGCAAGGCCGAGGATGGCGGCTACGGTCGCTACAACGATCCCGCGCACCCGGCGCAAAAAATTCTTCGCGCGTTCAATATCGAAACGGGTAAAGTGATGTGGCAGATTAACCTGCCCGGGCCGGTGCAATCAAATTATTCCGGCGTCTTGTCGACAGCGGGCGGCCTGGTTTTCTTTGGCGAAAGCAGCGGCGGCTTTGCCGCTGTCGATGCCAGCACCGGAAAGTATCTGTGGCACTTTGAGACGAATCACGCAATCAAGGCTTCGCCGATGACCTACGCCGTGAACGGCCGGCAGTATGTCGCGATCGCATCCGGGGGAAACATTCTGTCGTTCGCTCTGCCCGCGGCACCGTAACAGTCTCCGCGCCGTCGCGATGTGCAGAAACAGTTCGAAATACCGCCGCATATGGAAGCGCAACCGATCGGGGACCACCAACTAGGAGAAGAAAAGTGAAACAGAATCTGTCGCGCCGTAGTTTTCTGGGTACTTCCACTGGATTCGCCGCAGCCGGCCTCTCCGCTCTCGCCAATCCCATCGCCGCCGCCGCCCAGACGGTGGGCGTCAAGCCCGCCGACCTTCCCGATCTCACCATCAAGGAAGTTAAGGTCTATGTCACCGATATCAGCGCCATCCATAAGCTGAACAGCCCCGAGACCGGCGAATTGCTCTCCGTCGTCACCAACAGTGGCATCGAGGGCAACTACACCATCGGCGACCGCAATGCGACTCCGGGATGGCTCGCGTGGGCCAAGTCCGCGTTGGTGGGGAAGAACATCATGGACCTGCTGCCAACCCTCACCTCGACCAGCGGCATGAAGGGTCCGGGCGGGTTCGACGGAGCGCCCACGCGCGGCCCAAGGCCCGGCGGAGGTGGTGGGGGTGCCGGCGCCTTCGTTGCGCCGGGATTTGGCGCGGCGTCCGCGAACCCCGGATCGCACTCCGCCTTCGAAGGACCGGCGCTGCTAGGCTCAGGACTCTCCACTCGCGGCGGCGGCACCTGGCCCAACTACTACACCGCCGCAGCCGATGTCTGCATGTGGGACATTCTCGGCAAAGCCGTGAACCGGCCAATCTACAAGATTCTCGCGGGCGGAACACCCACCAAAGACCGCCTGATGGCCTACGCCAGCTCGCAGCACCTGCCCGCCGTCGAAGACTACGTTCCAGACGTCCTCAAGGCGAAGACGCAGGGATTTCGCGCCTACAAAATCCATCCCGGCGGCGGCCAGCACGCAACCGGTCCGGCCATCCCCAGCTACATCGGTCACATGGAAGAGATTCGCGAGGTGCGCAAGGCGGTTGGCGATGAGTTTGTCCTGATGCACGATCCAGTCCAGCGCTACAACCGCGAGGAAGCGATGACCGTCGGCCGCCTGCTGGATGAGCTGAACTACGCTTGGTTCGAGGACCCCATTCGCACCACCGATCAGGAGGGTCTGATCCAGCTCTGCGCGGCGCTGAATCTGCCCATCCACGTCGGCGAATTCATCTACTCCATCGCGGACTTCGCCGATTACATCAAGCGTGACGCGCTCGACGTGGTGCGCCTGATCGCGGACAATGTTGGCGGAATCTCGGGAGCCATGCGCGTAGGTCTGCTCGCCGATGCCCACGGGCTCGAATGCACGCCGCACAACTGGGGCAATGTTCCGGATATGGCGCTGCACTTCCACGTGGAACTTGCCCTGCCCAACTCCTGGTGGTTCGAGATGCCGTTCCCGCCCGAATACGCCGACCGGCCGGAGTACAGCTATAAATTCCGCCCCGACGCGGACGGCTACGTTCCGGCTCCGACCGAGCCCGGGCTGGGCTACCCCATCGACCGCGCCGCGCTGGACAAAATCACCAAGCGGATCGATCGCTGATCGATGTTGCCGCCATGCGAAGCATAAGGAAGGCGTTCCCATGTCCCGGTACCGGCTGATTCTGTGCGGCCTGCTCCTGTTCATCTTTCCGGCCAGCGCGCTGGAACGGCCGGATGTGACCTTCAAAATATTTCAGTTTCCCGCGAACATGATCCCCCGCATCGATGGCAACGACGACGACTGGGCCATGGTTCCGGACAGCTACGCCATCGGCATGGATCAGCTGGAAGATACCGAGGCTCCCGGGGGGCACGGCACCGACCGCGACCCGAAGGATCTGGACGTCAAGGTCAAGGTGGGTTGGGTGAAAGGCCTAAACCGCCTCTACTTCCTCTACGAAGCATCCAAGGGCTACTGGGATTTCTCGCGTCCCGATCTGCATAACGACATCTTCGAAGTCGTCGTGGATGGCGATTTGTCAGGCGGCCCGCTCATCGACATGTATCACCGCGACGTGTGGACGCCCCAGGCGGTCGGAGATATGTCCAAACTCGATCCCCGCATCAGCAGTTCCGACGCGTACTTCGCCCAGCAGGGAGCCCATGCGCAGAACTACCACATCTTTACCCCTGCGGAGGGCAAAGACTGGACCATGGATTGGGGATGCGCGCAATACACCAAGGACCTGCCCTACGCGAATCACGCCTACAACTACAACTTCAAGCCGGGGCAATCGGGCAAACTGATTCTCGAGTTCTGGATCACGCCATTCGACTATGCGGGGTGCGAGGGCCCCGAACGGGCCGTCGAAAGCGTGCTCACGGAGAACAAGCTGATTGGTCTCTCCTGGGCGGTCATCGACTATAACGATCCAACCTCGAACAAACGCAAGTTTTGGAACCTCTCGCACAAGCAGACATTCTTCGGCAACGCATCGGACCTGGTGGCGTTTCGTCTGATGCCACTGGAGCCGCAATTCCGCAAGTCCATCGACGCCCAGTGGTCCTTCAAGGTGGTCGACGCGGACCTCCGTATCGTCGCCTTCAAGGATCAATCGGAGGGGCAGATCACCTCGTGGAAATGGGACTTCGGCGACGGAACCACGTCCGACGAACAGAATCCGGTTCACCAGTACAAGGACCGGCCGGGCAGGGAAGGCAATTACACCCCAACCCTCACCGTCACCGGTCCGGCCGGAACCTCGCACCTGGCTAAAGTCTGGAGCGTGCATGTGCGAGGCTCGTCGCCGCCTGCCGCGCTGCAATAAATTGGAGCTTGAGAACTCCGGAGTTACCTTGACTGAAATCGAAGTAAGATCGCCCGCTGCCCGCGGAGCGCAGTTGCCGATTCGTTATCTGCTGGTGCTCTGGCTGGGCGTGCTGAGCGCTGTGGCCTATCTCGACCGCACCAACGTCTCCATCGCCGGCATCGAGATTTGCAAGGAATTTTCCATCAGCAAAATTCAGCTGGGCTGGATCGCAAGCGCGTTTCTCATTGGTTATGCCGGGCTTCAGATTCCCGCGGGACTGCTGGCGAGACGGCTCGGCCCGCGCCGCACGCTGGCCTTGCTGGGAGCCTGGTGGGGATTCTTCCTGGCGCTGATCGCGCTTATTCCACACGGAATTGGAAGCGCCCTGCTCATCTTCATTCTGCTGCGTTTCACCCTGGGAGCAGGAGAAGCAACCATGTATCCAGCCGCCAGCCAGTTTGTGGAGCGATGGTTTCCGGTCAAGGAACGCGGCAAGGCCAATTCCATCATCTTCGCCGGCGTGGGTCTTGGTTCGGTCGTTAGCTTCCCTGTGGTGACAGCAATCATCCTGCACCATGGGTGGCGCACGTCATTCGGATTCAGCGCGTGTGTGGGTGCGGCGGCGGGACTGGTGTGGTTCCTGGCGGCTCGCGACACTCCCGAGCAGCATGCATCGGTTGGGACCGCAGAGCGCTCACTCATTGTGAGCGAGCGCCGCGTGTCAACCGCGGGGGGCAACGAGGACGATGCTGCACATTACGGCCAGCATGCCATCCCATGGTCAAAGATCTTCCGCAGCAGAACCATCTTCGCGCTTACGGTCAGCTACTTCTCTTTCGCCTATGTGGCATGGATGTTCTTCGCTTGGATTTACATCTATATGGCACAGGCACGCGGGCTCAATCTCAAGACCAGCGCAATCTACTCGATGTTTCCGTTTATCGCCATGACGGTCGGGTGCCTGCTCGGCGGCGTGGTCAGCGACTCGATGGCCGCGCGCTTCGGCCTGCGAATGGGTCGTTGCCTTTTGCCGGGCGTCGCGCTGGCGCTCACTGCGGTTCTGCTGCTGCTGGGCTCGAGCGCCCACGACGCGCGGACTGCGGCGCTGGTTCTGGCGTCTGCGGTGGGCGTCCTATATCTGGCGCAGAGCAACTTCTGGGCGGTCTCAGCCGATATCGCGGGAGAGTACACCGGCATCGTCTCCGGGATGATGAACATGGGTGGACAGATAGGAGGAGCCTGCACCGCTTCGCTCACACCCTGGATCGCCGTGCACTATGGATGGAACATGGCCTTCGTGGCTTCGGCATCCCTGGTGATCGTCGGCTCGTTGGCATGGATTGCGATCGACCCCAACCGCTTGCTGGTGCCGATTCTTGCGACGAAGGAAGGCTAAGACACGCGCATATTACGATTCTTCGCGCTGCTGCTTCGCTGCAATCTGCTCCAACTGCCGTCGCCAGTCCAACTCTTCCACGAACCCGCGGCTGGATCGCCATTCTTCCTGCACCTTCACGAACAGTTCGAGAAACACCCGCGTCCCCAGCAGGCTCTCGATCTCCTTGCGCGCGGCGGTTCCAATCTGCTTCAGCATCGCGCCCTGCTTGCCGATCAGGATCGCCTTCTGCCCCGTTCGTTCGCAGTAGATGGCCGCGGCAATCTTCGTCACCGGCAGCCGTCCGTCCTTCATCTTCTTCAGCGACGCCGGTTCCTCGAATCTCTCAATCACCACCGCCGTCGCATAGGGAACCTCTTCGCCGGTCAGCATCAGGATCTTCTCGCGAATCAACTCGGCAACCAGAAACCTCTCCGGCTGGTCCGTCACCTGGTCGCGCGGGAAATAGCGCTGGCCCTCCGGCAGCACCGCCACAATCTTGTCCAGCAGCAGCTCCAGGCCCTCCTTCTTGCGCGCAGAGATCGGCACCACGTCGGCAAACGTGTGCTGTGCGCTCCAATGCGCAATCAGCGGAAGCAACTCTTCTTTGCGCACCGCGTCGATCTTGTTCAGCACCAGGATCACCGGGCAGTCGAGCCGCTTCACCAGCGACAGCGCGAAGTCGTCCTCCGCCGCGCTTAGCGCCATGCGGCCGGTAGCCTTCATCTTCTCGCCCGGGATCTCCGCCTTCGCCAGCCGGTGCGTCACATCCACCAGGAACAGCACCGCATCGCGCGACTCCAGCGCGTCCTGCACCTCCTGCATCATCCTCCGGTCCAGCTGCGTCTCCGGTTTATGTACCCCTGGCGTATCCACCAGTACCACCTGTGCCGCCGGATGCCCGGCAGCATTCTTCGTCTTCTTCTTCAGCGGCACCTCCAGCACTCCGTGGATGCGCGTGCGGGTGGTCTGTGGCTTGTGCGTCACAATCGCCAGCTTCTGCCCCAGCAGCGCGTTCAGCAGCGTGGACTTGCCCGCGTTGGGCCGGCCGATGATGGATACGAATCCTGAGCGAAAGGGCATCTCTTATTATCCCCCGTCGCGCCCGCGCAAGGCTTCGGAGGGATGCTGCGCGTCGAAGAAAGCGCCGATCCACACGTAGAACGCGGGGAAGAACTCCAGCGTGTAGCGAGGTTCTGAGTTGTCGATAAAGAGCAGCAGAATCGAGCGCAGAACAATGCTCGCCAGCATGGCCGCAGCCAGCTCGCGGTAGCCGCTCTGTGCGGGGCCAGCAGGCGACAGCCAGCCGTGACGCTTCCAGGCATACAAGCCAGCGAAACCGGCCGCAAAGTAAGCCAGGTTGAGCGCGGCGTAGGACGCTGCGAAGGCGCTCTGCGCCCGGTGCTCCTTCCATCGCCACCATTCATCCGCAATCGGCATAGTCTCAGTGCGTGGGCGCAGGGCCATGTCCACCACCCGGGCGATATGCAGCCCAATGTAGTAGCGCAGCGGGTGCGCGTGGATCAGCTCCGTGGCAAACCCGGCGAAGCGGGCGTCGGTGGATGGAGTCAGCACCAGGCTGCGGTTGTATTCGGCGAACACGGCAGCCGTGCGGCGGCGCAAATCGGCGGAAGCTGCTGGCGTGCCGGCATCAAAAGCGCGATCCGGCAGCGCGCCAGGGTCGATGGGTTCGCCGTCCATGGGCCAGCAGACTTCGTCGGTCGACGCGAAATCGATCGCCCACGCGCGGTACCATTGGCCAAAGCCGTATAGTTGCTCCTCGCCCGGATCGTTGGCGTTGCGCGGCGCTAGCGGCTGAAACACATGGAAGACGTATGCGTTGCGTGCTGTCCAGGGTACGAACGGAAGCGCGGTAGCGAGCGCCGTCACCAGCACCGGCAGCGCAGCGCGCAGCCGGCCGCGCGGTCCGCGCGTCGCCATGGATCGCCACAACATGGCCGGCAGCACCGCGGCGGCCAGCAGACCCTGCTCCGGCCGCAGCAAGATGGAATAGGAGAGTGCGGCAGCGATGATCCACAGCCAGCGGTTGTAGCCCAGGCCCGCATCCTGCCAGCGCGCAAACGCATAGAAGACGAGGGCGATGGTCGCGAACACCAGGGTCTCGGCCAGCGCCGTCGCGGTGTAGTTCGCGGTGAACGGGCAGAGCGCCGCAATCCACAGAACCGGCAGCCGCGCGCGAGCGCCAAACAGGCGTCCGGCCAGCGCACTCGCCAGCCAGCAGCTGCCCAGATCGATGACCACCTGCACGTGCAGCGCAGCGCGGTAGTTTTCCATTCCGAATAGCCGGAAGCATGCCGCAAGAAACATGGGATAGCCGGGAAGGCGGCTGAGCGTGGGCCGGGCCCCGGTTGGGCCCGCTGCAGAGAGGCCGTACACTCCGTGTTGCAGCCAGGTCTTGCCGATATCGCCATAGACAAGGCTGTCGCCCACCACTCTCGGCATGTGGTCAACGAACCATAGGCGCAGCAGCAGGCCGGCGACCAGGGCCGCGCTCGCCCAAAGCCAGGACCTGAGCCGCTGATTGTTCATCTAGTAGCATCATACTGCGTCGCTCGCGATGCGTTGACTATGTTCCAAGGGCTGCATACGATGGCGCAGGGGCGGTTTTTCGGATGGTTTCATCTCGCGCCTGTAGCATCGACTCCAATCTCAGCCCGCTTCCTCGCCCGGCGCACTTGGCCGCGCGTCGGTGGCTGAGACCAGCGGTCCGGCTCTTGCAGTTCACCCAATTCGCTAAGCCACTCGCAACCAGGGAAACATGACGAAGCAGGTCTTTTTCGATCCTCAACGCAAGCGCTGGAAACGGCTGCGCCGAATCTTCGATATTCTGGCCGTACTCGGAGTCGTCGTGGGGATCTTGTTTCTCATCGGCCTCCTGCGCATGACGCCGCTTCCTGAGCTGCTGCTGGCCACCCCCAAGCCCAACCTGACCCCCGTGCAGCTCGAAGCCATGCCGGTCCGGGGAGCGCAGAAGCCCAAGGTCCCCACCCACCGCAAGACCACCAAGAGGCCGTCCGAGATTACGCTGAACTCCGGCGAAGGTCTGCGCGCGGCCTACTACGTCGAAGACGATCCGGCCAGCTATTCCTCGCTCAAGCAGCACATCCGCCAGATCGATCTGCTCTTTCCGGAGTGGATTCACGTAGTTACCCCGGACGGATCGCTGACTTCCTACTCGCTGGACAATCGTCCCTTCGCCGTTGTCGACCAGGAGGGCGTCCACGGAGTCGATCACGAACAGCGGGTCGCGCGAACCGTCGCCGCGTCAGCCAGCCCGGACACCACCCCTGCGGAGATCTTCCCGCTGGTCAACAATTACGACCCGATCAGGAATATGTTTCTTCCATCCATCGGCGACTTCCTTACCAACCCCGCTGCGCGCGCCAACTTCCTCAAGCAGGTCGACCGGTTTTTGGCCGCCAACCCCAGTTATCGCGGAATTTCACTGGACTTCGAGGAGATTCCCAGCGAGGCGCAGCAAGGCTATATGGCGCTGCTCACCGCGCTCTATGCCGACTTTCACCCGCGCAACTTGAAGCTGTATGTGAATACGCCGGTTGGCGATGACGATTTCGACCTCAAATACATGGCCGATCACTCCGACGGCCTCCTGTTGATGAACTACGACCAGCATCAGACTGGGAGTGCACCCGGTCCGATCGCCTCGCAGGATTGGTTCGTCAACAATTTGAAAAACGTGCTCAAGACCGTGCCCAAGGAGAAAGCCATCTGCGCCCTGGGCAGCTACGGATACGACTGGACCATGTCCCTGCCGCCCGTGGACGCGAAGCATCCCGGCAGAACTCCAAAGAATTTCGTGCCGAAGGTACTCGGGGTGCAGGAGATATCGACGCAGACTGCCTGGCAGGAGGCAACCGACGCGGAAGCTCAGATCGAGCTCGATCCGGACTCGCTCAACGGCCACTTCGCCTACGACGACGACGACGCCCACGTACGCCACCAGGTGTGGTTCCTCGATGCCGTCACTATTCTTAACCAGATGCGTGCCGCGCGGGCCCTTGGCATCGAGACCTTCTCCCTTTGGGTGCTCGGCCAGGAAGATAACTCGCTGTGGAACATCTGGGACCGCCCGGTCCACGCCGATCCGGTGAAGGATCTCGCCCAGGTTGACCCCGGCTATGACGTCGATACCGAGGGCTACGGCGATATCCTGCACATCTCGCGCAAGATGCAGACCGGCCATCGCGTCGTGACCCTGGACGATGACGACTCGGTGCCGATTGGCTACCGCTCCGTCACCGCCGAGTCCATGACCTCGTATCCGCTCTCCTACACGGTCGACCAGACCGGCTATCATCCCAACGAAGTAGCCCTCAGCTTCGACGACGGGCCCGATCCGGTTTGGACGCCGAAGATTCTCGACATTCTAAAGCAGAAACACGTATCCGGCGCCTTCTTCATGATCGGCGAGGAGGCCCAGAACAACATCGGCTTGATGCAGCGGGTATACCGCGAAGGGCACGAGATCGGCAATCATACTTTCACTCATCCTGACATCAGTGAAATCTCGAACGCCAGCGTCGACCTGGAACTGAATCTCACCGAGCGGCTGTTCGCGGCCGAGCTTGGAGTCCAGCCACTCTATTTTCGCCCTCCCTACTCCATCGACCAGGAACCGGATACCAACGATCAGGCAGCCCCCGCCGACCGCATTCAGGATCTCGGCTACGTGATTATCGGCAACAAGATCGATACTGACGACTGGGACGAGCATCCCCGTAAGAGTCCGCAGGAGATCATCGACAGCGTATTCCAGCAGATGGACGATATGAAGACCCGCTCCTGGATGCGCGGATCCATCATCCTGCTGCACGATGGCGGGGGTAATCGTCAGCCCACTGTCGACGCACTCCCCCAGTTGATCGATGCTCTGCGTGCGCATGGTTACAAGATCGTTCCCGTCTCCGCGCTCATGGGCAAGACCCGCGCCGAGGTCATGCCCCCGTTGAATCAGCATCAACTATGGGAGGCGCGCGTCGATTCCATCGCCTTTTTCGTGTGGGCGTTCTTCAACCATTTCGTCATCGCTGTATTCTTCGTCGGCGACATCCTGATGAGTGCACGCCTCATCATCATCGGAATCTTTGCCATCGTCGATCGCCTCCGCAATCGCAGGAACTTTGCCGGCGCCGACTATTCGCCGCGGGTCGCCGTCCTCATTCCCGCATACAACGAAGAGAAGGTCATCGTGCGGACCATTCGCTCGGTGATGATGTCCAACTACAAGAACATCCGTATCATCGTCATCGACGACGGCTCCACCGACAACACCTACCGCGTTGCCGTCGATGCCTACCCGGCCGACATCGCATCCGGCCGCCTCACCGTGCTCACCAAGCCTAACGGCGGCAAGGCCGACGCCTTGAACTTCGGCCTCGAACGGACCACCGAGGAGATCTACATCGGCATCGATGCGGACGGCGTCATCGCCCACGACGCCATCACCAACCTCGTTCCTCACTTCGCCGATCCCAGAATCGGCGCCGTCGCCGGCAACGCCAAGGTGGGGAACCGCGTCAACCTGTGGACCCGCTGGCAGGCGCTTGAATATATCACCAGTCAGAACTTCGAGCGCCGCGCGCTCGACCTGTTCGACGTGGTCATGGTGGTTCCCGGTGCCATCGGAGCATGGCGCACCGAGGCCGTGAAGCAAGGCGGCGGCTACCACACCAATACCGTCGCCGAAGACGCCGACCTCACCATGAACCTGCTCGAGCAGGGTTACTGGGTCATCTACGAGGATCGCGCGCTCGCCTTCACCGAGGCCCCGGTCAATATGAACGGGCTCATGCGCCAGCGCTTCCGCTGGTCCTTCGGCATTCTGCAGGCCATCTTCAAGCATCGCGGCGCCATCGCGAAACGCCGCGCCATGGGCCTGTTCGCTCTGCCCAACGCGCTCGTCTTCCAACTCCTGCTTCCGCTGGTCTCGCCCCTCATCGACCTCATGTTCGTCGCCGGCGTCGTCAATTATTTCTACGACAAACACTTCCATCCCGAGGCCGCCTCGGCTGCAAGCTTTGAGAAGCTGCTGGCCTTTTTCCTTGCCTTCCTCACCATCGATTTCCTGGCCTCCGCGCTCGCCTTCACCCTGGAACGAAAACATCCCGCCAGCAAGGGCGACGGCTGGCTGTTGTTCCACATCTGGATCCAGCGGTTCACTTACCGCCAGGTATTTTCCATCGTGTTGTTCAAGACCATGAAGCGCGCTATCGACGGCAAGCCCTTCAACTGGGACAAACTCGACCGCACCGCAACCATGTCGAAGCAGACGGAGAAGCTTACGGAAGTGTGACCGTCCGCATTCTCCTCCCGCGTCCGCGCTGCCGGAGTCATGGTTGCGATGGCGCATTCGCTGGGGCGCCATGCGTCAGATGGCGCAGCAGGAACTCCTGAAACAGCGTCCCGATCGCCCCCTCCGCCACGCCCAGCAGTGTATTCGTCACCGTCACCTGCACGCCGTGCTGATCGCTGCTCGGGTAATACAAGGTCGAGATTCCCGCCGCCCCGAGATTGCCCAGCACATTGGAATAGTTGGGCTGCCAGTGGCCGTTGTCGCCCTTGCACACCGCCACCGTCGAGATCGCATACAGCGCGCGCACCAGCACCGGCCCATGTCCGCGGTAGAAGTAGCGCGGATCCTGGTGCAATAGCGATGGCAGCAGCGCAGCCCCCAGAAAGGTCGAGGTCAGTTTGTCGCCGTAGGTGGCCGCGTAGCGCTTCGCGTACCCGGAAAACTCCTCGCCATAGCCGGAGAAATCATCCTGCCATTGTTCGATCCCCGCGGCGACACCCGTGGTGAAGAAGGTCACGGGGTCCCGCGACACCACCACCGCTAGCTTAAACTTCTGTTTGCGCGTCAGCGGGGCCGCGTTGGGCAGATAGGAGACATAGAAATTCGGCAGCACCGCGAGAATGCGCTGGTGTTCCTCCGACGTGATCTGCTGCTCGGCCAGGTCCTCCATGGAGATCGCGTTGACCGTGGTGTTGATCGATTCGACGCCGAGCTGTACCTCCGGCAACAGCACGTCCTCGCCTTCGTGGACAATCAGGATGTCCTTGATTCTCCACGATGCGAAGCCGGGCGCGTTGATCCGGACCACGTACCTTCCTTCCGCGACTGAGGAGAAGGAGAAGACTCCATGCGCGTCGGCTTGCGTCGTCCGAGTCGCGTTGGACTCGGCATCCTCGAGCGCAATCTGGGCCGTGGGGATCGCCGCTCCCTCGGTATCGGCAACAGTGCCCGTCACGGTTCCGGTTGCGGAAATCTCCGGCGGCACAATCGCGGTGTGCGGCGGCCGGTCGGTGGGTGGTTGCGAGGCCGTGTTCTTGTCCGGCACGAGCGCCTGCTGGGCCCGCATGCAGGCTGCCGCGGCGCAAAATAGCAAGACCGCCGCACACTTCCGCCGGCAGCGGCACGGCATCCCAGTCCTCAGGCGGTCATGGCCCATAAACCCCGTTTTCCTGTGCGGAGGAGCCGCAGACGCTGACCGTAGCATTGATCGGACCTGGACTGCAAGAAAAAGCGCGGAACCGGTGATGGTCCGCGCTCTTCCAAATTTCAGAAATCCTTAGGCGACGACTTCAATGCCCATCGAGCGGGCCGTACCGCGAATGGTCTTCGCAGCCGCTTCCACCGTGTTGGCGTTCATGTCCGGCATCTTCTGGGTGGCGATCTGCGTGATCTGCTTCTCCGTTACCTTGCCCTTCTTCTCCTTGTTGGGAGTGCCCGAGCCCTTCTCGATTCCCGCAGCCTTCAATAGCAGAATCGCCGCCGGCGGCGTCTTGGTGATGAAGCTGAAGCTGCGGTCGGCGTATACAGTGATCACGACCGGGATGATCATGCCGGTCATCTCCGGAGTGGAAGTGCGCGCGTTGAACTGCTTGCAGAACTCCATGATGTTGACCTGGGCCTGGCCGAGCGCCGGGCCGACCGGCGGCGCGGGCGTGGCCTTCCCGCCGGGGATCTGCAGCTTGACGTATCCAGTTATTTTCTTCGGTGCCATGGGGGAATCCTCTATATGGTTCTAGCGGCGGGCGCCTGCCCGGCTGCTGAATTTGTACTGCAAAAAACCGTTTCGCAGCGCCGCCCGGTTGCCTGGGCAGGCTGCGGACTCGTGGAGGCTAGGCCTCCATCTTATCCACCTTCGCGAACTCAATCTCGACCGGCGTGGAGCGCCCGAAGATCGAGACCATCACCTTCAGCGTCTGGCGATCTTCGTTCACGTCGTCCACCGTGCCGTTGAAGTTGGCGAAAGGCCCTTCGTTGATGCGAACCTGTTCGCCCTTTTCGAACTTCACCTTCATGGACGGCTTGTCCTTGGAGGTCTCGGTGCGGAACAGGTCGGACCTGACTTCGGCCTCGGAAAGCTCAACCGGCTTGTCGCCCGTCGCG
>Ga0181520_10005149_pt1 | contig 21089 bp, 22 predicted proteins | sample PEATcosm2014_Bin_29_FD_132451 | JGI IMG/M metagenome (GOLD analysis project Ga0181520, IMG submission 132451) | Peatland microbial communities from MTU Mesocosm Facility, Houghton, MI, USA - PEATcosm2014_Bin02_30_metaG | ecosystem: Environmental > Terrestrial > Soil > Wetlands > Peat | place... | reverse complement strand
GGGAGCCAAGTTTCGAACTTATATTAACAGAGGTAATATGCCTCTTTTTTTCATTTTATTCTGTATATGGGTGGAGTTAGTGGACAGCTATAGAACTTTGAGGATTTGCTAGTATATAATTTTATTATATGGTTGTTGTTGGTGCGATTATCAAAAATCAAGCTAACGAGTACTTGCTACAGCTCCGTGACGATAAAGTTCAGTTATTCAAAAATTGTTGGACATTATTTGGTGGCATTGTTGAAGCCAACGAAACTCCAGAACAAGCAATTCTTCGTGAATTGCAAGAAGAGTTAGTACTAACCTCTGAGCATATCAAGTCATTAAAGCAAGTTCAGGATATTATGCAAAATAAAGATACCCGTCTAATAGTATTTGAGCTTGAAACCGATGCAACTTTGGACAAACTCACATTAACCGAAGGTAAAGATATGCAATTTTTTACTGAAGATACGATATTTCATCGCAATTTTGCATTTAATATTGAACAGATACTACACTTGTACCTTAAAAGACCAACTGCAAACATTTAGTAATCTCATCGCCATCAAAGTTTACAAAGTCGCTAAGTACGTCTACTAGAGGGAATCAATCCACTAATGCTTGCATGTATCATCCGGTGCTGCAACAATAATACTTACATTATGTCTGATTTACATTTCGACGGTCATCAAGTGAGCATAGAAGTGCCCAGTAGCCAGGCTAACGAATGCTGTGCAGAAGGAAGAACGGCCTATGCGTCTTACGAGGATGCATATGGATTAAGAGAGGCCCAGGGTGTATTTTCTGATGTAACCCGTAGGCAATTAAGACGCCTCGAGAGACGCGCTAGTGTAGCAAGTAAGTGTGATTTTGTATCTACTGGAAAGTGCGCACTTAAAGCAGCTTGTCTGTTTGAAGCATACCCTGAATAATAGAATCCTCGTCCTCAAAGTTACTGAGTACGTCCACTAGAGGGAGCCATAAGCATTTTGACGATGTACTTTCATTTTTTGGTATAGTTTAAATATGAATAATATAAATGTTGCCACTGGCGTAGTACATGAACTGCCGACAGATTTACGTCAAGCTCTTATCTTGGATGAATCTGCCCTAGAAAGATGGAATGACCTTACACCGTTGGCGCGAAATGAATGGATTTGCTGGATAATCACTACCAAAAAATCAGAGACCAGAAGATATCATATCAATCGTACCATCACTGAACTTCTAGAAGGTGTGCGCCGTCCTTGTTGTTGGGCGGGTTGCGTTCATCGTTGATGTAACTACCTATAATGCTGGGTCATTTATAAATATATTATGGAAAAGTCCCACCGAACGATTACTCCATTTCGGGTTTTTATACTTTTATTAGTATTGGTTGGTGTGTATTTTTTGTTACCACAACTAGGATCATTCAAAGATACAATTATTGTCTTACGGCATGCATTTTGGCCATGGATAATAATTGGATTAATAGCTAGCTTATTAACTTGCTTTGCTGGTGCTATTGTGCAATTTGCTGCCGGTAATTTATCAGGACGATTTTCTAGTATTACACAACTTCAATTTGCTGGATCATTTGTTAATCATTTTTTACCGTTTAGTGTTGGTGTGATTCATTTAAATTCACGATATTACCAAAAACTTGGCAAACAACGATTACACGCGATTACGATTTCGACAATACCAATTATTTTCGAGATTAGTATCACAGTTATATTAGTGGCGATTATCTCGCCGATTTCAATTATCCAACTTCTTAATAATTTACATCCTAAACACTTTAACATGTGGCTAATGATACCAATTGTTGCTTTTCTAATAACTATTATTTTGGCTATAGTTAAATACCGAAATCGATTTAAAAAACTCATAACTGAGTTTTTAACAGCTGTTCAAGCGATCAAGGGTAGTCAACAATTATTTTTACTGGTTAGTGGCTCAGTTGCCATCGCCATACTATCTACCTTGGCTTTATTTTTATCGATATTAGCCGTACACACCTCAATCCCCATAACCGCTGTATTTATAATTTTTGTAACATCCCAACTTGTTAGCGAAATTGTGCCGACACCGGGTGGTATTGGTGCCACAGAAGCTGTCCTAATTCTGGCACTAGTAGCAGCCAGTCTTAGTTTATCTGAGGCGGTAGCAGCAGTATTAATTTACCGTTTAGTAATGTTTTGGTTACCAATGATACCGGGAGGTTTAGCGCTACATAGAGTAAATAGTCAAAAAATTCTGTAAATTATTTTTAATCGTAATTGTTTGTAATGCATATTATCTATCGTTTTGAATTAAAATTACCCTTCGTGTAGCATTACACTATGGCCCTAAAAGCATTCGTGTTGTCCCGAGAAGCTTTGGTGCAAAGCAGTGTCATTCCTGAACAAACCGCCGGTCAGGCGCTATATATTAAATTTCAAGATAGGAATGATCTAGCTACATTATTGGAGCTGGCCGAAAATTCTGGTGTTTACCGCGAACGAGGTGGTGAAAATAGCGTCGAGAATGACCCGAGCGTCCAACAGTTAATAGTCTATGGTTATGTTCAATTAGCTGATGGCAAGTTCATGCTTTATCAGCGAGGCCATGAAAGATATGATGAAAGTCGCTTAGCGGGGCGGGTTTCTCTAGGTGTTGGCGGTCACATGGAACCAACTGATCTTTCACTGTTTGATGCGTTTTATCGAGAAATAGATGAAGAAACTGTATTATCAATTAATGGTCAAGTTTTAGATTTTAAAAAACCGGATGACACTACTGATATTGCCTTGATGCGGCAATATGTCACTATTGAACCTAAGGGTCTAATAAAAGACGAGCGCGACCCAGTTGGAGAATTACATCTTGGAATTGCTTGCAAGATTATACCTCAAGTTGGTGTTGATCTTGCTATTCGTACAGTTAGTGGTGAAAGTTTGAGTTCTTTATATGTAGACATTAATCAGTACGATACTTTAGTTCAAAGCGGAGAAATTGTTCCCGAAGGATGGACAAATATAGTCGTCGATAATGAATTGAGACATTCAGCGTGAATTTTTGTAAAACTATATATCAGTTATAATGTTATTACTGAAAAGAGGAGAAGAAATGAAGAAATTGTTAGTATTTATTTTAGCCATTTTAGCCGTAATATCGGTTATAGTCGGACTATTTTACTTAACCCATACTGCCGGTAATTTACCGCACTTCTTTATCGGTTACCTAAAGAATTCAACCCTTATACACACCAAACATGGTATCGCTTTTATAATTTTGGCTGTCGTATTACTGATAGGTGCATGGATGTTAAGTGGCGGTAATAATAAGTCGCCAAATAATAACGAAAAATCTGATATTAATTAACGCTTAGCTGATTTTATATTGTATATAGCTTAATGTAAGTAATTTTTAAAATAATTACTCTGATCTTTTTTTGATAGTTGATTGGTAATATTAGTAACTAGGGTGTGATTTTATTATTTATTTCGACTGTATTGTGACATTTCAAATTAATAATTCATGCAAATTATCTTAATCAACAGTGGCGAAATAAAAACGTATTAGTTGTAATCTATTAATATCGTGGTTATGCTTTATATAATATGCTAAAAATAGAAGACGATGGCCAATAAAATTACCTTCAAAGGACTGCGAAAGTTTAATATAATTATGGCTGGGCTGCATTTTGTGCAGGGTTGTGCCATTTTACTGATTAGCAAGAGTTTTAGCCTACCAATTACCGGAACTTATTTAAAATATAACCATGCATCTTTGCATCTAGTACCAGCCACTAAAACGTTATTCCATCTGCAGCTACCACTTTTAATTGCCTTGTTTTTCTTTATATCGGCCGCGGCTCATTTAATGATAGCCACGGTTTATAACAGCCGTTATAACCGTAACTTAAAGCTTGGCATCAACAAAATCCGCTGGGTAGAGTATTCGCTTTCGGCTAGCGTTATGATGGTGGCCATTGGTTTGTTAGTTGGTATTTATGATTTAAGTAGTTTAGTAATGCTCTTCGTCTTGGCCTCGATCATGAACCTGATGGGACTAGTTATGGAGGTTCATAATCAAACCACAAATCGCACTAATTGGCTAAGTTATTTTATCGGTTGCTGGGCCGGGATCATTCCTTGGGCAGTGGTGGCTTTTTACATGTGGCTGGGAGCTGATCAAGGCAGTCGGGCTCCGACTTTTGTTTATGGGATATTCGTATCAATTTTTGTCTTCTTTAGCTGCTTTGGAATTAATATGGTTTTACAATACAAAAAGATTGGTCCCTGGAAAAACTATCTCTACGGCGAAAGGGCTTATATTATCCTTAGTTTAGTAGCCAAATCGCTGCTGGCTTGGCAGGTTTTTGCCGGTACACTGCGACCCTGATAAGCGTAAGCAAGATTACTTTACAATACTATTTACACGTGTGCATCATTAGTGTAATATTTTTATATTGTTAGCGGATCAACTTGCTGGAGGGTGGTAACAGAAGTGCTCTAACAACCATTATAAATTAAGGAGTTGCCATGTACGGACAAGTCCTTGGTGCATCAACGGTTGTGGGTACGGGAGCTTTATTACTGCCGAATACTGGCGGTAATGTGCCTCTAACTATCGCCGCCATCACCACAATCACGGTTGGTGGTCTGATCCTTATTACCACCATCGTCCGCTTTATAGCCAAAAAAGCTTATAAGGCTTAAGCAAAAGGGGTATTAACGGTACTAATTTAGGACGCGTGATACTCCTTTATGTTATGAAAAAATTACTGATCGAGGCACTGATCGGAATCTTGTTGATCGCCGGAGGATTGATACTCTGGAATCTTCGTCTGGATAATGAAATAACTGATGCCCAGCCCGCTAGCCCCAGCACAAATCAGCCGGCCAAAGCACCGGTTAAAGCCACAATTGAAGGTGAGCCCAACAGCTTATCGATCCCAAGTATGGGTATGAGCTGGACAATTATCCCTGGTTATTACAATAGCTCAACCAAACAGTGGACCCTGACCTTAAGCGAAGTCCAGTACGCTACTATCACACCGCCACCCAATAATGCCAGCGGCAATACCTTTTTATACGGCCACTACCGCCCGGAAGTGTTTGCCAGACTACACCTGATCCAAATTGGCACCCAAGCGGTAGTAACGACCACAAACGGCCACAGTTTTACCTATCAGCTAGCTAAAATCGAGGTTGTTAGTCCGTCGGATGATTCGCTTTTTCTATACCAAGGACCGCCGATATTAACTATTCAAACATGTACCGGTTTATTTTTCCAAAACCGTCAGCTATTTGTCTTTAATTTGATAAGCGTAACTTAAATGCATAGTTTCTTATTTTTTGCCTTAGTCACCGTCAACGTCATAACCATCAGTCACATCGGGTTATTTGTGGCTGGTGCCAATATTTATGATATCCGGGGATTTCGCCGCCAAGCCAAGTCAAAAAAACGTCAAGTTAAAAGACGGCGCAGTGAACTGGTTAGTGTCGTAATACCAGCCCATAATGAAGCTAAAGTTATTAAACGCACCATTAACTCAGTTCTTGCCAGTACTTATAAAAATATCGAGATTATCGTTGTTAATGACGGATCGACGGACACTACCGCCAGAGTCTTCCGTAGTTATTTACAGCATTTACCTCAATCAAACACTAGGTCTTATTTAGCCTGGAATCAAAAAACTAACTCTCGGCATCGGCGTTATGTTAGAACCAACAACCAATTAACCCGAATTATTTTAGTTAAACAAACCAACCAAGGTAAAGCGGCGGCCATGAATAATGCGATTGCCAACTATGTTAAGGGTAAATACACCATGTGCCTGGATGCCGATTCGATACTTGATCCTTATGCTATCGAGCGGGCAGTGAAGTATTTTGTTAACCCTGATGTCAGCGGCGTAGCCTCGAATGTCCGGGTCCTGGATAACAATACCTTTTTAGGTACCGTACAGCGTTTCGAACATATGATCGGATACCGGGCTAAAAAATTTTATAACATAACTAACAGTGAATTTATCATCGGTGGGGTTGGCTCGACTTACCGCACTAAAATCTTAAAACAAATCGGCTTATATGACATGGATACGATGACCGAAGATATTGGTCTGAGTTTAAAATTGATCGCCCTAAAGGGTAACCGGTGCAATAAGATCGTCTATGCCGCGGAGGTTGCGGCTTATACCGAGGGCGTGCAGACTTTTAAAGCTTTATATAAGCAGCGGTTGCGTTGGAAAATCGGCAGTCTCCAAAATCTGATTAAGCACTCCGAATTGATCGGTAATCCCAATTACCAAAAATACAGCGGCGCTTTAACCCATTACCGTCTGCCGATGGCCGTTTTCGGCGAGCTCTTACTGCTTCTGGAACCGGTAACTTTTGGCTATATTATTTATTTGAGTTTGTCTAATCACACCCCGGCTTTAATTATCGGAGCATACATCACCATTACGCTTTATGCGCTGTGGACCATTTGGCCTGATGAACATTTGAAAAAACGTGAAAAGCTCAAAATGAGCTTACAGGCCTTCGGTATCTATGCGCTGCTATATATTATGGATATCGTACAGGTATCCGCCGCTTTCCGCTGCCTGGTGGAATATAAGAAAATCGTCAAACGCACTACCGCTCAAACCTGGATATCACCCGAAAGAGCCGGAGCCGCTTTAAAGTCATAATGAGCAAGGGGAAAGCAGTAGCATTTAGATATTACTAAAAAGATTCGCCAATATTTCATCAATGTGATATAAATTAATAACTAGCTGGTGGGGGTAACAATTTTAGGAGACAGGCATGAAATTCCAGCAAAACTTCATAATATCCCTCAAAACACTTAAAAAGCGCGCTCCGCTACTGATCACCGTTTTATTCCTGGGCACATTCGGATTATCCATGGCCGAAAGCTTTACCGCTCAAGCCGCCTCATCTGGCACGGCTTTACAGCCTGGCGCTAGAATATCTTTTACTTTTGATGATTCTCTGGCCTCGACTTATACCAGTGCCGCTCCGATATTAGCTCAGTACGGGTTAACCGGAACTGACTACGCCATCACCGGCTGTATCGGCATGACCACCGAACCCAATACCTGCCGGGCTAATACCGACACCACCTATATGTCTTGGGCGCAATTACAAGCTTTGCAAAACACTTACGGCTGGGAAATCGGTTCGCATACCGTCGATCATGATTGTCTGGCTAGCAGTTCCAAACAAGACCCCAGTGATTGTCAAACCAATACTCTCACTACCGCTCAAGTCGATGCTGAACTAGCCAACAGCCAAAGCGCACTAGCCACCAACGGCATTGCCGCTACCGATTTTTCTCCACCCTATGGGGATTTTAATAACAATGTCCTGGCTCAAATAGCCAAGTATTACGCCTCTATGCGACAGTTTAAAAATGCCGCCAATAACGCCAACGTCTGGCCCTACAGCGATTATTATCTGCAAGATCAGGTTATCTTAGAAAAAACTGATCCGGTGGCCACTGTGGAAGCGATGATCAATACGGCTATCACCAACAACCAGTGGCTGGTCTTAACTTTTCATGACATTATGGCTAAACCCAGTACGAATCCCAATAACTACCAATACGGCACTACCGAACTGCAACAAATTGCCGCCTATGTGCAAACTAAACAAACTGCCGGACTGATACAATCAGTCCATGTCGATCAGGGATTAGTTACAAGCGGCACTAACCTGCTGCCGAATTCGACATTTGACGACGGAATTGCCGATGGTTGGACCACCGATGCTCCGGTCACTATCACCAAAGACAGTTTAGATAACGGCAGCTACCCCAGCCCGACTAATTCCATTAAATTAGTTTCAATAAGTAGTCCTACTCATTTATTCTCACCACGGGTGGCAGTTATTCCTGGCACAACCTATGTTTTGAAAGATTTCTTGAATGTTCAAGCCATCACCAGCGGGGAAGTCGGCTTCTATATTGACGAATATAATGCCAATGGGCAGTGGATTTCCGGACAGTGGTTAAAACAGGAAAATTCCGCCTTTGTCGAAGATATGAACTTTACCTATAAGCCATCCTCTCCTAGTGTCAGCTCTGCCAGCTTGCAGGTAGTCGTGGCCGGTACTGGTATTACCGCCTATCTAGACAATTCCCAGTGGTTTGCATCAACAATTAGCGTTCCGACAGCGACTAACTTATTGCCCAACGGCACCTTTACGGCCGGCATTACCGACGGCTGGACCACCGATGACCCGGCTCATATTATGGCTGATGCCAACGGCAATGGCAGCCCCAGCAGCCCAACCGATTCAGTACTCTTAGAGTCCGGAACAACTTCAACTAACGGGCATTTGTTCTCGCCTAAAGTAACGGTTAGTTCCAGCCAAAACTACACCATCAGCAGCTGGCTTAATCTTAAAAACATCACCAATACCACCAGCGGAGAAGTGGCTTTTTACGTCGATGAATACAATGCCACCGGGCAATGGATTTCTGGGCAGTATAAAGTCGGGGACCATACTTTAGGCGCCAATACTATTGGCTTTACCTATACACCAAGTTCAACTAACGTGTCCAGCGCCAGCCTCCAAGTAATCGTAGTCGGCAACTCCGGAATTATCGCATATTTAGATAACGTATCCTGGACAGCTAATTAGCGGCGGTGACTGCGGCGATCTAAGTAATATTCACGCTGGGTGATATGGCTAGAATTCAATAAAACATCCGCACCCCACATCATAACTCTTTGAAAATAATTAAAGCTTTTTCTTCGTTCTAATTTATTCTTATACATATTGTCATCAGCTTCTTTTAATAAATCTGATACGCTCATTCCGGGTTTCAATTCAGCAACTCCCACTGAAGCCCCAAAACCCAGCTGTTTTAGCCACTTGTTTTCTGGTAAATTAACAAATGCTTCGATTGCTTCCTGCTGCCTTTTTGCCAATTGCTGACCACCCTCTAAAGCAGTATCTGCACAAGTTGCAAATTCATCACCGCCAATTCGTGATAAATCAGTTTGCGGGTGAACATTGCCCAGATCAAGTTTGAAGGGAGCTGTATGGGCAATTAAATCGGCTGGACCATCGCTACGCTCTGAGTTGATGCGACAAACCTTGGCTAAACGGACCACCACCTCAGATATAACTTCGGTACCAATTGGGTGTCCTTTTTCATCGTTTACTCCTTTTAAATTGTCGAGATCGGTAAATATAATACAGAGCGGTGTGCCTTTGGCATGTGCCTCATCGACACGCAGGGCGGCCTTTTCATGCCATTCTTTAGAGGGTAACAAATGGAAATCCTCCAAAGAAGTTTCTTGCTGTTCAATCATGACCTTATTATGCCATAACTTCTCGGTTTTTGGGGTTTACAAAATATTTGTAAGAATTCTGGCATAGCAGAATAGCCCAATTACATTACTATGATGATAATTAAATACAAAGGAGTTAATAATGGGAAGAGTTGTCCATTTTGAAATAACGGCTGATAATTTAGAACGGGCTAAAAAATTCTATCAGATATTTGACTGGGAAATAGTTGATTCCGGTATGCCGGGAGCGGAATACTGGCTCTGTAAAACCGGCAAAGATAAGATGGGTATAGATGGGGCGATTATGCCGCGCAGCTATCAACCGCAAGCCGTCATTAATTGGATATCGGTTGCTAATATCGACGAGATGATTGATAAAGTCAAAGCCTCCGGAGGCCAGATCATGGGTGACAAACAAACTATCCCGGAGGTAGGCGACTCGGTTTATGCCAAAGATACCGAAGGTAATATTTTTGGTATGCTACAGCCCTTACCGAATATGCAGATGTAACTAGTAACTATCTTTACTTTTTAATCTAAAAACTATTTAAACATTAGTTTATATAGCGTAATTAAATTGGAGGATAAGACATGGTGGATTCGCCCGATGAATTAGAAAAAGAAGCAGAACGACTCCGTAAAGAGGCAGAAGAAAAACGCCAAAAGATTGCTGAAGCCGACCAGCAAATCGCCGAAGCCAATCAAGAAGAGGCAGCTGCTCGGCAGAAAAAATTTAATGCCGAAGCAAAAAAGCGTACCGAACAAGGTGGGGGACTATTCGGATTTTAGTTGTTAGCCACCAGCGGCAATAAATACCACCATAAAAAGTCCAAAAACCATGGAGTAAATAGCAAACGGCCGAAGGCTTCTGGTACGGAAATATTTATCCAAAAATCGAACGGCGAAATACGCAGCGATAAAAGCAGCTACTGCACCGACAAAAATCTGGCTTCTGACACCGTTGCCATTTGGCCCGATTAAATCGGGTAATTTATAAATACCGGCAGCACCGATGATTGGGGTTGCCAATAAGAATGAAAACCGTGCCGAATCCTCATAATCAAGACCCGTGAATAATCCGCTAACCATAGTTATACCGGAACGGCTCAGACCAGCAATCAGAGCTAGTATCTGTGCTACGCCGATTATGCCGGCCTTTGGTAAGCTCATGGCTTTGGCAGTCTGATCGACAGAACTTTGCATATTAAAATCACTTCTTTGCTTGGCTTGTTTATTTGCATATTGATCACCGATTAGTAAAATAATTCCGTTTATAACCAAAAAAACAGCCGCTGCCATTGGTTTAGCAAACTGGGTGCGTAAGAGATGCTCAAAGGCCAGGGCAGTGAGGCCCGCCGGAATAGTAGCCATAATCAAAAGCCAAATTAATCGTTCATTGGCCGTGTTGATTTGCCGTTTTTTAACAGATACTACAAAGGCTTTAATTAATTTCCACCATATTTTGCGATAAAAAATAAATAGGGCCAGAGCGGTCGCTACGTGTAGGGCTACTAAAAAAGCCAAAAAGAAAGATTCGCTCTTCGGTTCACTAGTGACGATGTTATGCCAACCTAAAAGCTGCGGGATTAAAACATTATGTCCTAAGCTGGAAATTGGGAAGGGTTCAGTAATTCCTTGAATGAGGCCTAGGATAATGGCCTGAAAATATGTTAATATCACGGTCTCAGTTTACCATAGCCTAGGAGTTAAATTAATCGTTTGGACTTTACTTTTACAGTCCGGTGCCTAATTTTTGCTCAAGTTCGGATAAGTCTTTTATGACAAGGCCGCCTTGGATAATTTTGACTTGGCCGTGAGCTTTCAGATTGTGTAATTGCCGGTTGACTGTTTCACGGGTTAGACCGGTTCGAGCCGCCAGTTCGGTTTCTTTAATATTGATATGATAACCGTCTTTTTCGGATCTACCAGTACGCCGGCTGGTGATAATCAGCTCGAATATTAAACGGCTTTGGGCGCTGCCACCCATTAGGTGGGCTAGACGCCGTAGCACTCCGTCAGTTCCGGAAAATACCCGGCAAAGCAGATCAAATAAAACATCGGGGTTATCTTTTAAAAATTCAAGTGATTCATCGAGAGGCGCTGGTCGGACGGAGATATTATCGGCCGCTTCAAAGAAATAGTCATTTGGCGTCCGGTTTACTGCGTATGACATGGGGAAAAAGGCTTTAGGTTTAAAGACGTTGACGACCACTTCTTCGCCGTTATTGGCAATGTCATATTCCCGTACAGTACCTTTTAGTAAATAAAAAATAGCAGAGGGGTTTTCGCCGGCATGAATTAAAACATGACCTTTGGAAAAATCCTGCTTAGGGAATTGCCCAAAAAAGGTCTCGATTTTTTTAGCTAAATTAGAAGGAGTACTCATGGTCTTCTGACATGCATATTACGTTATATCCTCCCTATTTGACAAGTCCTAAGGAGTTAGCCGTGAGCAACATCAATGCAAATTTGTCAGCTTAAAATCATACTTACTTTTAGTTAGTGCACCTTCCAGCCAGATACTGCAAGGGCAAGGAGGAACTAGTGACGGGAGTTATCGAACTTGCCAATCGCCGTTAATATTGATGGCGATGATTTTGTGGTAGAAGACGCTCTTGACTTTAACGGTAATAAGTACCGTCGGTTGTCCAAACGACCATGGCCGGCCGTAGAGCACTCGCCACAAAGAAAGGTATGTTATTATGGCGGTCGTCTGGAATAAAACCAAAACCTTTCCAAAAGCTGATCAATCGAACCGTGAACATATCTTACGCGTCCAAAACGAATTGCGCCGGGCCGGTGCAACGATCTACGATATTGCAAAATTTACCAGTAAATATTTACCACAGCTTATCCAAACTGATGAACATATTGCTGGCTTTGTATCGGGCCGTTATTCGGGCACTATTAAATCAAACAAGATAATCGATGGGATTATGATTGCTACTAACCAGCGAATTTTACTTTTTCAATTCCAAGCAGTTTACGCCAGTATGGCGGAAATAAATTACGATATGCTAATTAATTTTAAAAAAATCACATCCGGTAAATTCTCTATCATTAAACTACAAACAGCGCAATATATTTACCAACTGAGCTTTGCACGTCCACACAGCGTTCAAATCTTTACAAATTATCTATTATCAAAAACATAAAATACTAATAAAAGCCGATTTTGCTAAATTAATAATTAGTAAATTGGTTTGTGAATTTCGTCTGATAGCCTATTTTAAGCCATTACAGCAACAGTTTCTTGCAAAGCCGTATTGCCAATGGACTCGAAAGATATTGTTTCATCTACAATCCTAATATAGACGGCTTCGTTAATTGCCCTAATGAAGTCACCAGCTCTCTGATCTTCGATTGATACTTTAGTCGGAGTTCCACTGTCATAAAGCATAATATAAGGCTCCCCAAATATTTCATCATCAGCTAAGACAGTTTCGATCTTACTCCAATTATCATCTGGAATATTCTCAAAACCCATCCAACCTACTAAATGCCAGTCCATAACAATTCCTGTACTAGGATCATGCTCTCTGACCCAAACAATAATTGACGGGTCATATCCCATAATCTCTGGAATGAGGGGTATATCTTCTTTTATTTGCTTTGGATAAAATCCGACTCTGGCTTCATAATTTGCCCCTGGTATCTCTTCATCGGGCAGGGTTACATCAATACTTTCTCGCTCATTTGGAAGGGTATTTCGCGATCTTAAATCAATTCCGTTGAAGCTTTTTATATCTGCATAGGCACGATTTAAAATTAAGCCTGCCGCGTTACATTTATTAAAGGGTTTGAGTCTATCATAATTGGGCCGAGTAAATAGTCGACCTCGGTTTCTTTTTATACGGACATCTCTTTCTATATTTAATCGTTGTCGATCGTCTTTAATTTTTCCACTAAATTCGAACATGTTTTTTGGTTTTCCGACCTCAATATCAATATGGTTCTATTTATATATTACAATTCGTCAAATCAATTACAACCCTTAATATTAATTAAGCTTACATTGTCTTATTTAAGCTTATTTTGACTTATATATTATTTCGCTTGAGGCTTTTAAATAATCAATCACTAAAGCTAAATCAAGTGGTCGGCTATTCGTAGTTGTTTCAGGGTGTAAAGCGGCTTCGGCATCCCAAGATATATTCGGAAATTCAGCTAAAAGTTCCGGTAAATGATCACGAATGAGCGGCCCACTTAAACCTCCGGCAATGGCTAAGCCGACACGTTCCAATGGAGCCGAAGAATGAGCTACTTCGAGCAATGGCTTAAGGTAGGTGGTGTCCAGTGGTACACCTCTGCCTGATGAGGTATCAAATAGCACATAATCTACCACCGCTGCATAATGGCCTAAGCGGCGGATAGCACCATCCCGGCCGAGAGCTGATAGGGCTTCGGCGTGACATTGCAAAAATATTTTAAGTCCTTCTTTATACTTCAATTGATCAAATAAATTTATGATGGCGGGTTCAAAGGCTTTGTCTTGCCAAGGTAAAAGATCAAATTGAACACCCCCCAACCAGGGTCGGCCGCGCTCAATAACCTGATGATTAAAATCGACTAGGTCATGATCGACGTGTTCTGGTTCTAAATACATCTGAGCTACCCCTATAGTTTGCCCGGCCATTACCTCCGCATTAGCGCTCAAAGCATTTGAAAAAGCCTCAGCACCAACCGGATACCAAGCTGGTCCGTATTTATTAGGGTGATCGAGATACTGGGTTTTACGGGTGGCTTTAACACCCAAAACCAGTTTGCGCTCTTTAATAGTATGATTATTTTCTAAAGCAGTTAAGCCGAGACTGCTGGCGCTTTCTTCAATCATTTGTTGTTGTTCGGGATTAACGACGCCACTGACACCTATATAAGACGGGGAACGTTCCGAATTAGTCATATAACTAATCTTACCTTTAAATGGTTATCTATAAAACATAACTTCAAATTTACAATTCTAGCCTTAATCTAATTTTGTTATTTGGAGGTGGTCAGATATTGGTTCCCGGAGGGGCTGCTGTGACGGTCCGTAGTCGGAACCAGGAACCGCCATCAGCAGATTACCCCCTCTCGGAACGTCTAGTCCGTCGGAACCACTTCGACCATCACGCGGCGACGGTAGCTCAGTACGTGATGTACGAGCATCCAGCCTGGACCGAGCAACGCCTCGCAGAAACTGGCGATGGTGGAGTCTGGTGGCCGAACGAGACTATCTGGAAAGACAATCCCGAATAGGCGATAGCGATATTCGAGGATTTCGTGTTCTTCCAGGTAGATCGGACGGCCGGCTTGCATCATCCGCGCAGTAATCGGTACGAGGTAGTTGTAGACATCCATGGCATCGTCAACGGTCAGATTGCGAAATTCCAGGGCTAAGCGACGAAGGGTAATGGCGAGCGGATCGATCAGGATGGCCTTGCCGGTCAGCTGATTTGATTCTCTCGTGTGGTTTGCCACGGTGTCAAGGTCCGTAATGGTCAATTTCGACCACCTCCATAATGTCACTCCTGATTGAGCAACTTAGCTATTATATTATGATCTAGATCACAGTCAATAAACTTCTTAACCTAATTTTCTAAACAATGCTTATAATTTGCCACAAACCTATCTCATAGCCTACAATATTAGCCAATGATCAAAGCCGAACATTTAACAAAACACTTTGGCCAGAAAGTGGCCGTAGACAATATTTCTTTTGAAGTCGAATCTAATAAAATATCCGGATTTCTCGGTCCTAACGGAGCCGGTAAATCAACTACCATGCGTTTAATGCTCGGCCTAGCCAGAGGGCAGGGAGTAACACTCTATGACGGCAAACCCCTGCATCACTACCCACAACCATCTAAGTTAGTTGGCATATTACTCGAAGCTAAGGCTTACCACCCAACACGCAGTGCCCGAAACCATTTGCGGGTTTTAGCAACCGCCGGTAATATTCCTTTTAGCCGCGTCGAAGAAGTACTGGATATCGTCGGGCTGAAAGCCGAGGCTAAATCAGCACCTGGTAAGTTTAGTTTAGGAATGAGCCAGCGCCTCGGTATTGCCGCGGCCATCCTCGGACAACCAAAATATTTAATACTCGATGAACCAGCCAATGGTTTGGATCCGGAAGGCATGGTCTGGCTACGCCAATTTCTAAAATCCTATGCCGAACAATCAAACGGGGTCTTTGTCTCGTCGCATCTGCTGAGTGAAATGGCCCAAATGGCCGACAATGTTATTGTCATAGGCAAGGGCAAGCTATTGGCTAGTACTACTACCAAACAGTTGATTGCCGGAAATGTCCGGACCAGTTTGTTTGTCCGGGTCGGCAAACCAGCGGTTTTTGAAAGATTATTAAAAGAACGAAAGATAGCCAATGAAAAAGTCGATAACGGCATACAAATCACCGGCGTCTCGACTGATGAAATTGGCAAATTAGCCTTTGGGGCCGGTATTCCGATATTGGAGCTAACCACCCGTACTGCTTCACTGGAAGAAGCCTTCTTAGAATTAACTGTCGGGGCCGAAGAGTTCGCCGCCCGACCGGGAGGTGGTAGTAAATGATTGCTGAATTAAAAGCTGAGGTCCGTAAATTATTTACTATCCGTTCAACTTATGTGATCATCGGTATCGCTCTAGCTTTAGAGTTTTTTCTGGCTTTCTTTATTAGCGGCTGGCGAGCTGATGCGCCGACACTTCATAATCCAGGTACTTTTACAGCGGCAATTCAAGGGGCGATTCGGTTATTGTCGATATTCAGTGCTTTAATTGCGCTGCTTTTAATGACCCATGAGTTTCGCTATAACACCGTAGCCTACAGCCTGACGCTGTCTAACAACCGCAGCAAACTACTAGCTGCTAAAATTATTGTCCTATCTATCTTTGCTTTGATCTTTACAGCAATTACCGCTACCTTATCACCGCTACTGACTAGCTGGGGGATGCACGCCCACAACCTGCATCTAGTCGCTCAGACTATAACTTATAGTAGTATCGTTTGGCGCGGTTTACTGTACGGCTGGGGTTATACCATGGTTGGTTTGGTGTTAGCAGTGATTATCCGCAACCAAATCGGTACGATAGTCACTTTGTTTATTGTTCCGGGAACTGTTGAAGCTATCTTAATGCTCTGGCTCAAACAACACGTTGTCTATCTGCCATTTACCGCCCTAAGCAGCATCTTGGGCGGCAATGACCAAGGGACTTATCAAAATTCCATCTCGCATTTTCATGCTGCATTAGTCTTTGGGGCATATTTATTAGTGTCTTGGATAGTTGCCTGGGTGTTGTTTATCCGAAACGATGTCATATAAGCGTTTGGTATTGATACGGAAAAACTTATCCTAACAGTGATTCTAGTTATCAGTGTGGTTGGTTTTTTAATATATTTTAAACAACACCGTAATACTTCATCTAATAATTTAGATTATTGGTTATACTTGACTTAATTCACCTGATTATCAAGGTAATAAAAAAACAGCTAGTACGGAGGTGTATGGCTTCTATGGAGCGATTTCTTCTGAGATTAAAATGTGTTAAAGCCCTACAACTAAGTTACGCCTTAAATAGCTTTTAGGCTTGAAAGTAATAATCACATAGAATAAATTTGACTGATTGTAGCATAATTATATGATTACGGCAGAGATATTCTTCGACTCATTAGGGAAATAGCGACCATAAACTGTCTAATAGGTAAGCCGAGCGCCAATACTATTCGCATTGCTAGAACCACAACCATAGGTGCATATAGCGTTTAGTGTTCCTGGAGAACTAGCATAACCCCCGTTGTAGTAGCCAGAGCCAGTACTATTGTATGACCAAACCATCTGATCAGCAGAACCTGAATCCCACCACCAACCGATACGCACCTGCTGCCCCCCAGCTAGATAAAACCCGGTACTCTGCGTCTGCCAGGTTTGTCCACCAGGAGAACTGGTACAGCTACCTCCGCCGGATGGGTTCATGTTACTTCCATTATCCTCAACGCCGTAACTACTATTCCAAATAACCCAAGTCATCGTTGGGGCATAGCCGTTACAGCCTTGGCCATAGAAGCTTACCGAGGTCACATACATATTTACCGGTACCGACATTAGTTGGGAAGCAATTTCATTTCCATAAAGCCCCGCTGAATAGTAGTAATTAGTAAAACTGGGCTGTTCACCCCACGTAATACCGTCGGTTACTGCAATATCTACCGATCCTGAAGTACCTTCAGAGGTACTGACGCTAATTGCCATCTGACCACTAATACCGCTACCACCCAATGTCGCACTGAGACTAGAGAGACTGTTCCAAGAGTAGCTCGCTGTACTCGATCCTGAATTGGTACCGTTACCGGTAGCTGTGACATGTACTGTGATACTGTCCCCGGATTGTCCAAAGCCACCTCCAGATAATGTTATGGAGCCGCCTTCCGAAACCGGCGATGGCGATACCGAAACCAATGACGGTGCTGAGGCTGTAAATTGGTTTGCCGAACCGGTAGCTGACCAACCAATACTGTTTTCAGCAGTTACGTTATTAGTACTCGTTCCGACACCTGAAGGTACCACGAACCAAGCCGATGTATCAGAAGAGTAGCCGAACTGCCCAGAAGCAACTGAAACACCGCCGACCTTTACCCCAGCCAAATTGCTGAGTCCGCTGGAGGCCGAGATGTTGATGGTAGTCCCCACCTGACCGCTACTAGGACTGACTGATACGTTCTGGGGTACCTGGGCCGTGAATTGATCCGCCGATCTTGTAGCTGACCAACCGATGCTGTTTTCGGCGGTTACGTCGTAAGTACCCGCGGCGGTACCTGAGGGTACATTGAACCAGGCTGCCGTATCGGAGGTCCAGCCAAATTGTCCAGAGGCAATAACTGTACTTCCCAGTTTGACTGATACCAAATTAGTTAGCCCGCTGGTGGCTGAGATATTGACTGTCGTTCCGACTTGTCCAGTAGTAGGACTGACTGATACGCTCTGGGGTACCTGGGCCGTGAATTGATCCGCGGAACTGGTAGTCGACCACCCGATATTATTTTTTACGGTAACGTCATAAGTACCCGCGGTCGTTCCTGACGGTACAATGAACCAGGCCGCCGTATCGGAGGTCGAGCCGAATTGCCCAGTAGCAATACTAGTACTACCCAGTTGCACCGCAAGCAGATCACTTAGGCCACTGCTAGCTGAAATGTTAACCATAGTAGCTACCTGACCAAAAGTCGGACTGACTGATACGCTCTGGGGAACTAGCCCCGCCAGTTGGTGCGGCATATTCTGGATAGCATCTAGGGATTGTAAGCTGCCTAATTCAAAAGTTGCACCACCCCGAAGCCGATTAGAAGATGCCGGGTGATAATAAACCGAAAAGTTAGTTATCGAGGTATGATTACTGCCAATATCCGGAAAAGTTGCGGTTAAAGAATCGTCAAGCTCAAAATGCAACCAAACATAACTACCAAGATCGGTCGAAATACCGCAAGGATTGGTTGGTAGATATGACAATACGTAAAGGACACCGAGTTGGTTGGTGGTACCGGTACTGATCGTGTTCGGAAAACCGAAAGCCGTACAGTTATTACTAGCTATGGCCGATTGCGTCACGATACCTCCAGGGCCGCTGACACCACCTAAGCCTGGATTGCCAGTATTGGTACCATTAACAACAATTTCTGTCGGTGTCACATCATTGGTACCGGGCAGGGGATAATACTGGACATCGGCCTGCACTCCAGTCCACAAAACCGAACATCCACCAAAAATAAATAAATATCCGCTAGAGGTCACTAAACCAGGAAAAACCCTGGGAGTATTAAAGCTCGTTATGGCAGCCCAAGCTGATAGTGTGCCGTTACTGTTAATGGCGGCCACTTGGACGTCGTTTAACAGACCGCTCGTACTGTTGTAACCACCGGCAATATACATATAACCGTTAACCGCCACGGCACCCAAAAGCACGCGGGTCGTCGCAAAACTACTAGTCGTACCCCAAGCACTCAGCATGCCACCAGAATTAATCGTTGCACTCCAGACGGTATTGACATTACTACCCCCATAATCTCCACCCAAGATGTACATGTAGCCGTTATAGGCTACGGCCGATTCTCCTCTAAGGCCCGAGCTAAAACCGGAATTAGCCGATGACCAACTCGTACCCAAGGTACCATTGGAATTAATGGGAATTGAATCAGTTTCGGTATAGTTATCGGCATTGTTAGTGTTCTCACCACCGAAGATATATAGATAACCATTATAGGCAGCAGCCGCAAATGAATCATTGACTGCCGGCAAAACTGTCGTGGGGTTCCAGCCGCCTATTGAACCATTTGAATTAATCTGGGCATAATCCGTAGTATTAATAGTGGTGCCGCTGGAATTTATGCCGCCTAATATATACAAATAGCCGTTATAAGCTGCATAGCCAAAACCCTGTACGGCAGTTGGTATGGTCGTTGATGTCCAAGTACCAATAGTACCGTTACTATGAATCGGGGCATATTCCAAGGAATTAGTAACAGTCGCACTCCCAGTCGCACCACCAAAAGCGTATAGATAATTGTTGTAAGCTACGGTACCGCCGGCATACATTGCAGTCGTCATGCTAGTAGTAGTATTCCATCCAGTGTTACCCGAAAGATTGACTAAATCGGAATAACTTCCAACTCTGGGTATAGAATTTATGCCAACATAATCAACAACGGCAGAAGCAGCTCCGCCAATATATCCGCCAATTTCATAGATATTACCGCCGTAAACTACAGTATCGGCACTGCGATCACCAGATGGCAGACTGGTGGTAGTCGACCAAGAACCGAGTGTACCATTATTGTATATGGGGGCCATATAGACTGTGGCTCGCACAGAACTGGAGGTTCCGCCGACCGCGTAAACGTAGCCATTATAAGCTACTGAACCTACCTGCTGCATGGCTACTTCTAAGCTAGTGGTTGTGTTCCAGGTCCCGATACTACCATCGCTATTGATTTGAGAGTAATAAACTGTCGACAGTGCACCGCCGTTATAACCGCCAATTTCATAAAGATAGCCATTATATTGGACTGATGAAGACTGCTGAACACCAGCCGGTAAACTGGAAGCATTGGAACACCAAGCCGTCGAACCAGCACCACCTTGGGTCCAGCCGCTATGGCAGGAGATTGAAGTATTAAGCGTCCCACTAGCATTAATTTGAGCATAGGAAACATTAGCTAATGGAGCACCGCCGTGACCGCCAATTGCATAAATGTAGCCATTATAAATTGACGTAGTAAGACTTGATGATGCTGTTGGCAAATCACTTCCGACATCAGACCACGTACCAACCGATCCATTACTATTGATTGGCGCATAGTTCACTATTGACTGGGCAGCCGATCCACTACTATAGCCGCCGATACTATATATATAACCGTTATACGCTACAACACTTGATTCATAGACTGCTGCCGGTAGGCTGGTTAAGTTATAACACCAGGCCGTAGCACCAGCTCCGCCCAATGTCCAACCAGTCGGACAACTGGATTGTACTACTAAAGCACCAGTAAGACTGATTTTGGCATAAGAAACCGTTTGGACAATAGCAGATCCGGAACAAGTCGCCCCGGTACAACCACCCAGTTGATAAATATAACCGTCATATGCGGTTGCGGCCGCAAAGTAGTTGGCAGTGGGCAAGGCGTTGTTAGTGCCTGCTGTCCAGGTTTGGATAGTTCCAGTACCGCCGTTGTTGATCTGGGCATACTGAACATCGTTACAGTAATCACCGGTAGCAGTACAACCACCACTACTGGAACCGGCTATTCCACCGGTAATATATAAGTAACCGTTATAGACTACCGCACTAAAGCTTTGACGGGCAG
>Ga0181520_10005148_pt1 | contig 21091 bp, 15 predicted proteins | sample PEATcosm2014_Bin_29_FD_132451 | JGI IMG/M metagenome (GOLD analysis project Ga0181520, IMG submission 132451) | Peatland microbial communities from MTU Mesocosm Facility, Houghton, MI, USA - PEATcosm2014_Bin02_30_metaG | ecosystem: Environmental > Terrestrial > Soil > Wetlands > Peat | place... | reverse complement strand
TCCCCAAAACCGGCCTTTTTTATTTTTTGCGCCCATTGCAAGGAGATCCCTGAACTTGACCAAGACCTCGGCCTCGGCGTAGGCTAGCTTCATGTCGCCAGTATCCGGGCCGGCGAAGGCGGCGCGCATCCTCCTTATAGTCGCCGTTTTCATGGCCGTCGTTCTCGGCGTTTGCACTGGTGTCGCCCTCGCGGCAACAAGCAATATCCGTAATTCGGAAAACTTCACCAACACCGAACCCCGTCTGGGCTCGAAGCTTTACGATATAAAAGGAAGATTGATAACCGAATTCTTCTCCGACGAGAAGAGGGAAATCGTGTCGATCAAGGACCTGCCCAAGCATCTCATAGACGCCGTCATCACCCGCGAGGACAAGTCTTTCTACAAGCACCACGGCTTCACTTTCCGGGGTATCCTTCGCGCGGCCTGGGGCGTGCTCACGCATACATCGCTGGGCGGAGGATCGACGATCACCCAGCAGCTCGCGGGCACGCTGCTCGATATCCGCGGCGATATCAGCATCAAGCGCAAGATCGTAGAGCTCTGGAGCGCCCTGCAGCTCGAGCGCCGCTATACCAAAGAAGAGATCCTCGAGATGTACCTGAACCGGATGGTGATGGGTCCCGGGGTTTACGGGGTCGAGGCCGCGAGCAAATACTTCTTCGGGCACTCCGCCAAGGAGGATACCCTTGCCGAGTCGGCCATCCTCGCAATCCAGCTCTCGAGCCCGGCCAAGTACGACCCCTACAAGAACCCGCAGAACGCCAGCGCGCGCTCGCGGGAGATACTCGATCAGATGGTCAGGCTCGGCTATGCCACCAGGGCAGAGGCGGACTCTTCCTATCACGATTTCTGGGACAACTTCGACTATACGAGGACGACGACCAGCGCCTACAACCGCCGCGTCGAAGACGACAAGGCCCCTTGGTTCAGCGAATATGTCCGGCGCCAGCTCGAGGACATGCTTTACGGCTCCCTCGACCTCTATAACGACGGCCTCATCATCAATACCACCCTCGATCTGGACCAGCAGGAGAGGGCCGACTATTGGATGGCCAAAGGCATAGCGCAGGTCAACGGCACCTATCGGGCGGAGAGCACCCAGAGCCTGGGCGGCGCGGAGCGCACCTATATACCTATCGTCGAAATGCTCGGCTTGGGCTTCGATCTCGAGGGCCTCTTCGTCTCGGGCGAGAAGATCAAGGGCAAGACCTTCGACTATTACCAGAACAGGATCAATCCGACTATCGATGCCACGGCCATGCTCTTCGGTCTTCCGAGCCTCAAGTCGATGGCGAACGCCGAATCGGGAAAAATCAAGGTTGGTCTCGCGAAGACGACGGTCGAGGGTACCCTCGTCACGATCGAGCCCGATACAGGGCATATCACCGCCCTGGTCGGAGGCTCCAAATTCGACGAAGCGAATCAGCTCATCAGGGCCACCCAAGCCAGGCTCATGCCGGGATCGAGCTTCAAGCCGCTGTATTATTCGGCCGCGATAGATACTCGCAAGTTCACTGAGGGCAGCCTCATCTACGACGAGCCGGTGGTATTCCACAACGAGGACGGCACGCCCTATACGCCCCTCGACTACAAGGGCAAGTGGGCGGGGCCCGTCCTGCTTTGGAAGGCTCTCGCCGAATCGATGAACGTCCCTTCCCTCAAGATCCTCGACTCCATCGGCTTCGACGCGGCCATCGACAGAGCGGCCCTCCTCCTCGGCATTACGGACCCGGAAGAGATCCGGAGGACGTTCCCGCGGGTCTATCCTCTCGGCCTCGGCGTCATCGGGGTGTCGCCTCTCGAGATGGCAAGGGCCTTCAGCGTGTTCGCGAATCAGGGCCGCGAGGTGACGCCCATATCCATCCTTTCCATCGAGGATCGCAACGGCAGGATCATCCTCGAGCCCGAAAAGGATCTCCGCACGCAGCAGAAAAAGAAGGGATCGGCCCTTCAGATCATCAGTCCGCAGAACGCGGCCATCATGGTCGACATGCTCGGCAAGGTCGTCAAATACGGGACTCTCGAGGGATGGACGAACGGCGGCACCTATTTCACCTATACCGACGCGCAGGGCAAGAAATACACCATACCGGCGGCGGGCAAGACCGGCACGACCCAGAACTGGGCGGACGCATGGACGGTCGGCTTTACGCCATACTATACGACGGCCATATGGTTCGGCTTCGATCGACCCGGCAACTCCCTCGGCACGACCCAATCGGGCGCGACTGTGGCCGGGTATTATTGGGCCAACTACATGTACGACATCAACAAAGGTCTCCCCATGAAAAGCTTCCAGCGTCCCCAAACGGGCCTCGTGGAAGCGACCGTCTGCTCCGTAACGGGTTTACTGCCGACGCCGTATTGCGTCGACTCCAACGGCAAGCCGACCACCACCTCTCTCCTATTCTACGAAGACACCCAGCCCAACAAGCTCTGCGATTGGCACAGCCTCACCGCGGAACGGGACAGGGCCCTGATCGACAAGCTCGGGAATCAGGTCCGCAGTCTCGGCGCCGACGATAAAGTCGATCCGACGCTGAAAGTGAACATACCCGGGCTCACCCTGGGCGAAGCCCCGCCCGCCGGCTCGAGCGGCGACGCTCAATCCGGCCAGGACGCCGGGCAGGCGAAGGAGCCTCAAAGCAGCATTCTGAATTAATGCTGTCTCTGGGAAATCCGATGCGCGGCGACCGAAACCTGCGGACTCTCTCCTTCGCTTGCGTCCTCATTGCAATTGCCGCCGGCCTAGCGGCTCAGGAGGCCCCGAGAGTGCTGCGCGTCGCCGACTTCGGCGGCGACGGCCTCGACCAGGGAGAAGCCGCCGCCCTCCAGAGCCTCGTTACCAGCTATGTCGTGGAACTGAAAATGTTCAGGGTCATAGACAAGGCCGGCCAGGAGCTCGCGGTCAAAGAGGAGGAGACGGCCGTCCAGATGGGGGTGGCCAAGGCGACCTCCCCCATCGCCGCCGATTACGTACTCTCGGCCGAGGCAAATCGCGCGGACGGGCTCATCGTCTTCTCGATCGACGTGACCAAGGTGGCGACGGGCGAGAAGAAAAGCGTCGCGGAGACCTTTAGGTCGTTAAGCGATCTCATACTGGCTTCGAGGCGACTCGCGAGAAAGCTCTTCGAGCAGCCGGCGGAGAATCCCGGCGAGGCGGGCTCGACGGCGACGCCCTCGGCGAATCCCAAGCCCAGCCTCGACCTCGTGGCGGGAACCTGGAAAGGCGATAAGAACGTCGACCGGATTTCCATTTTCCCCGACGGGAGCGCTTTCGCCGTGCTCGCCTCCGGCAGCCGAATGTCGCTGCGGGTCGCGATCGAGGGATCGCAGGTGGTGATACTCCAAAACCAGCCCAATTCGCCCGATTTCTATCGCCCGGGCCTGGATCCGGAATCGGCGCGGATCGTCGCCGCGACCGCGAGGCCCTGGCGGTGGCTGTTCTCGCTCTCCGAGGACGGCGCGAGTCTCAATGGGGTTAAAGAATCCGTTTTCGTAAAGGTCAGCGGTCAAGGAGCCGTATCGCTGGACAATAGCTACGTTCGGCCGGCCGTTTGGATAAGAATGTTCCGATAGCCTGAGGCCTCGCGGCAGGTCAGCGCCTCCTGCGGGCGGATCGGGATTTCCGAGGGCCGAGCAGGAGAGCCATCATGGCCAGGAAGGCTCCCAGGCAAATCTCCTTCAGCTCCAAATCGCCCAGGGCCGCGGGTTCGGCATAAGGCAGGACTTTCCCCGAATGGATCGTCGGCACGCTCTCCGATCTGGCGCCCAATATCACGGCCGTTTCGCCTTTTCGAAGGTAGCCGAGGCTTCGCGCCTCGAGGGCGGCCCTGTCCGGATCCGATTTGAGCGAGTCGATCTCGGCATTGAGGCTTTCGCGGATGGTTCCGAGCTCGCCGAGATTGGCATCCATAGCCGTCTTCCTTGCCTCGAGGCGGCGATAGGCGAGCAGGCCCACCGGACCGAAAAGCAGCGAGAGGACGCAATAGAGGAAAAACCCGGCGTACAGAGAGATCGCGAGGCAAGATCCGACGCGCGACGCGACGCGTCGGCTCGGCGCCGACGCGTCCCTGGCGCCGCTCGTGTACAGGAGGCTCATCGACTATAATTTACGGCCTGACGGGGTCCGCGCTTTATCTGTATCCGCCTTCCCGAAAGCGATTATTGACAACCGTAACCATGACGCTTAGAGTGGATGCAGGCTTGAGAATGCGGCTTGCCTCGGGATTCCTGGCCGCGAACGGAGCTGCGCGTCGAATCGGGGCACTGGTACCCGGCAGTGAAGTTCAGCGGCGAAGCAAAGCTGGGTTAATGCGCGACGCCGAATTGCCGATACTATATTAACGACCGTCCGTAACGGAGTAACCATGGCTATACGTCCCGATTCCGATCCGAAGAACGCGTCGCCGCAAGCCGATCCGCCTAAGGGCGAGCTCGAGCAATACGGCGTTTGGGTCAAGGCGGAGCCGCAAGATGTCATCGAGGAAGTCGCCGTGCCCGTTTCCAGCGACCTGGATTTCGATATCCCGGGCGTTTCGGCCCCTCCCCCCGAAGAAGCCTTTCTTTCCGAGGACGAGGAAAAACTCCTTGGCACCTTCGACGCCGATTTCGAAGGGCCCGCCGGTTCTCCAAGCGACGAATCGGGCCCCTTGCCCGACATCGAGGATATGCCCCCCCTGGAGGAATCGCTCCTCGGCGCGGAGCCCGCTCCGGTTATGGAAGAAATAGAAGACACCGCATCGAGCAGCATCGACGTCTCCTTGGAGGACATCGAAAGCATGCAGCCCTCGACCACCGTCCTTCCCGACGAAGCGTCCGCGTCGGCTGCCCCGCGTTCCGCGTCGATCGAGGACGTTTCCTCCGAATTCCTCAATCCGGAGGAAGAGCCGGTCGCCGTCCGGGAGAGCGAGCAGGCCGCCGACGCCGCCCTCGATTCGGGTCTGGACGACGTTACGGCGGAATTCCTCGGCGGCGAAGAGACAGGAACCCTTCCGAGAGTACCGGAACGCTCCGTCGATTTCGAGCCCCTCGATATAGATCTCCAATTCGACGATTCCTCGAGCCCCGCCTCGGACAACGGCCCTCAGCCCGTTTCGGTAGAGGCAGGCTTCGAGGCGGTAACGGAGTTCGACGATTTTCTCTCTGCCGATAGCCCGAATTCGGAGCCGCCCGCCGGGTCCGCGAGCGCCGGCTTCGACGACGTAGAGGCTGTCGAGCGCGATCTTTCCGAGGCCCTTCCCGAGACGCTACCCGAGTCTCTTCCCGTCGCTGCCGCGCGGCCCGACCTTTCCACGGAGATACTGCTCAAGATCGCCGACGAGCTATCCTCCATCCGGGGAGAGCTCGTCTCTCTCAAGACCCAGATCGGCGACGTGATGCGGTCGGCCGCTCCCCCGGCGACGAAGACCGCCGAGACTCTTCCCGAAGAAGCCGAGGAATCCGCCCCCGGCGGCTTCTTCGACGAGGAGGAGGACGAGACGATCGCCCTCACGGGAGACGAGCTCGACAACATCCTCAATACCGCCGATTTTACCGAGGAGATCGCCGAGGCGGAAGTGCCGATCGATATCGAAGCCGAGGCTCTCGCCGCCGAATCGACCGAAATCCATGATTCCAGTCTCCTCGACGAGACCCTCCTGCCCGAATCCGGCGATTATGCGACGGCCGAGGGGCTAGCGAAGGACCTGCCTTCGCCGCATGCCGAGCCGGCCATAGAGGAAGTGCGGTTGGGGCAAAGCGATAGCGTCGACGAAATCGGGCTCGAGCCCCTCGAGCCCGAGGCGGCGGAGCTCAGCCTCGTCGTCGAGGAAGGCGTCACGCCCATGACCGCCGCGCCGGAGGACACTTCCTACCTCGAAAGCGGCGAGTCGCTCGATGCCGGCGTCATGACGCTCGATGGCGCCCCCTTGGGCGACGAGCCCCTCGTCGAGCCCGATCTATCCGACTTCAGTCTCGAGACCGAGGAGACCGAGCCCCGGCTGGAGATAGACGAGGAGTTGCCGCTCGCCGCGGGCGAACTCGATTCCTCCGCCGAGGAATTGACGCTGGGGATCGAAACCGGTCCCGGCTACGCCGCCGAGGAAAGCGCGGTCGACGCGGAATTCCTCGAGCCCGTCCCGGAGATCGAAGAACCCGACTTCTCCGATATCAACCTTCATGAAGAAGGATTCGACGCCTCCGGGAAATTCGACGTCCATCCCGAGGCCGTCGAAGAGGCCCTTCCCCTCGAGGAGGAAGAGGACCTCGTGCTCGAGGTCGAGCAGGAGGGCTCGCCCAAGCCCGAATCGCCGCCCATCGCGCTCTCGGAAGCCCCCGTCGCGCGAAGCGTCCCGGAGCCGTCCGACGACGGCGACCGCCTCAAGGCGGAAATCAAGAGCGTCCTATCCTACCTCGACAAGCTCTTGGACTCCCTTCCCGAGGAAAAAATAGAAGAATTCGCGAATTCGGAGTATTTCGATACTTACAAAAAATTATTCGAGGAATTGGGCTTGGTGTGAAATGAGCCTCCTCGAGAAGGCGATTCGCGGCACGGCATCCAAGGACGAGCCGAAGCGCACGAGTCTTTTCTCCCGCGCGATGGCGGCGCAGGCCGTCCTCGCGCCGAAGGAAGCGCCCTTCGAAGAGGTCCTCAGTCCCCCGAGCATTCCGGAATTCCCTTTAGACAGGATCGACGAGCTCGAAAGGCGCCTGGTTTCCCTGCCCCCCGCCTACGACTCCGTTCTCGCCCTTTGGTCCTCCGTCTCCGAGTCGATGCGGCTGTCGGCCAGCGCCCTGTTCCTGCCAAGGGGCGATTTCCTTTCCCCCGCGGCCCTTAACGGCTTTCCTTCAGGGACGATAGACGAAATACCCATGTCCCTGGCGCTTTCCTCCCGGAGGGGAGCCGAGCCTCTCGTCAAGGAGGCGAAGGCGCTGCTGGCGCCGATCCTCGGCGTTCCGCTGAGCCTGAGCCTTCGCGCCGCCGCCATGCGGCCCGAATCCGGATTCATCGGCCTTTGGGTATACCACGACGCGTCCATCGACGCCTCTCCGGCGAGGACCCAGGAAAGGATTGGCTCCCTCCTGGCTCATGCGGGGGACTCGTTGCCGCCCACGGCGATCGCGATTCCGGTCTCCGACCCGACGAGGGATCTGCTCGAGGCATCGCGCAAATATCCTTCGGCCTCGGCCTTTTCCTTCTTCGTCGAATCGCCCGATGGGAAGGAAGATCGGCGCTTCCAGGGTCTGGCGCCTTCCGCGATCCGCTCCGCCTTCCTTTCCGCTTGCCTCAGGATACTGTCGAAGGGCGGAGCGGCCAGGGCATACGGCGATCGGTCCATAGGCTGCGTCCTCGGCTCCGCATCCCCGATCGATCCGGGCCTCGCGCTCTTCCAGTTCAAGAAGACCCTCAGGCGAATATTGCCCTTCCTCGCCTCGGGCCCCTTCCCCGAAGGACGAGCGCTGGGCTTCGATCCCTCTTCGGAGCTGGCACGAGAAGACCTGTCGCGCTTCTTTTCGCGATAATGGATTTTTCCGTCAGCCCTTCGCGAAGCGGGCCGCCCACCTGCGCCGCCGCGGGCATCTGGCTCCACTCGCGCTACGATCCCGAAAAGGAGGCCCGGCGCTTCGTCGAATCGGAGCTCGCCTCGTCCAGGCCCTCCCACGTCATCCTGCTGGGACCTTGCCTCGACTATCTCTCGCCCGTGCTGCGAGAGCTCCTGCCGCGCGCTCGCATCGTCTCGATACAATACTCGAAGCTATTCTCCGACGCTTCGTCGGAGCTCGCGAGCATGTCATGGCATCCCGCATCGGGCCAGCGCCTCGAATCCTTCCTGGACGCGGCGCTGGACGAGGACGCGGTCTCGGGAGTCGCGGTGCTGGACTGGGAGCCCGCTTCGCGCGCCTTCCCCGAGGTCGCCAGTTCGGCGAGGAAGGCCGTCAAGGACTCGCTCGACAGGCTGGCATCCTCGACGGCGACGGTAAAATCCTCCGGATGCGACTGGATCGCCAACGCCTGCGCCTCTTTCACGCTCATCGAGCGCGCCTTTACGGTGCGGCCTACGGGATTCCCGATCCTGGTGGCCGCCGCCGGGCCCAGCCTGGAGCGCAGCCTGCGCGAGCTCTCTCGCCTCAAGGGGCGCTTCGCGACGATCGCCGTTTCCTCCGCCCTATCGGCCTGCCGCTTCGCCGGCATCGAGCCCGATATCGTCGTAGCCACCGACGGAGGATTTTGGAGCCGTCTCCACCTTTATCCGCTCGCCTCCCGGCCCCTTCCGATCGCCGCCCCCCTCACCGCCCTCCCCTCCTCCTCGATTTATAGGGATTCCGGCCTTTTAATCCTCGATCAAGGATCATTCGCCGAGTCGGACCTACTGCCTTTCCTCGGGGCCTCGCTCGCCTTGCCGGCCCACGGCACCGTAAGCGGCACGGCCCTCCGCCTGGCCTCCAGGATCGGCATGGGCCCCATCCTCGCGGCGGGCCTGGACCTCGCGGCGTTCGGTACGGCCGACCATGCGCGTCCCCACGGATTCGATGCCCACTTCTCCTCGGGGATCTCGCGCCTCCATCCTTCGGAAGGAGGCGCCTGGGCGAGGGTCGCCGAGTCGATGCCCATCGCCCTTCCCGAAAAGCCGTGGCGCAGCTCGCGCAGCCTGAGCGCCTACGCTTCCGCCCTTTCCCTCGATTCGGCCTCGCTCGCCGGAAGGCTCTTCCGCCTGAGCCCCTCGCCCGTTCCGCTGCGGGGCTTCGAGAGTCTCGACGGGGAAGGCGTCGAGACTCTCATGGGGACCGAAGCCTCGCGTTCGCGAGCCCTCTGCGTCGAGGAATCGCCCATCCCGGGGCGGGACGAAAGGCTGTCCATACTCGCCTCGCGCATCGCCGCCTGGCGCCGGAGGGCCATCGAGGCCTCCGACGGAATGTCCGCCGGCAGGCTTCCCGAGAGCGGCCTCGTCCGCGAGTTGCTGCGCTCCGTGGACATAGTCGACTACGCCGCGGCCAGGCGCGCCATCCTCTCGGGAGGCGAGCCCCGAAAGTCCGCGCGGGATCTCGCCGATCGCTGCGAGAGCTTTCTCTCCGACCTCGAGAGGAGGTTCGCCTCGTGAGCGATCTCGTATTCCGCCGCAACCTGCTGGCGCTCTCGCGCTCGGACCAAAGCCTCGGCGACAGGCTGCTCGATGCGATCTCCGATCCTTCCCTCTCGATCAGGGTCGCGAGGAGCGGAGCTCCCGTCCCCGTCGTGAGCCGAGCCGAGAGGGAATCGCCCCTGCATTCCCTCGTCGATCCGGAACGCGAGGCGGAGAGGCTCGAGCGCGCGCAGCCCGCCGGAGGCTTCATCGTCGCTCTCGGCCTGGGCGCCGGGTACCTGCTCAAGCGCTACCTGGCCTCCAGCTCCACGACCGGGCTCCTGGTAGTCGAGTACTCCGCTCCCCTTTTGCGCTCCCTCCTCGAGGAGCTCGATTTTTCGGAGCTCTTCATCGACGAGCGCTTTTCCCTCCTCCTCGACCCGAGCCCCGAGACGCTCGGCGAGGCGATACTGTCGATGTACATCCCCCCCCTATCGGGCGACATACGAAGCCTTCCCCTGCGCGGCCGCGTCGATCTCGAGCCCGAGGCCTTCATGAGGGCGGCCGACACCCTCAAGACTGTCCTCGGCAGCATTTCGGACGACTATAGCGTTCAAGCCTTCTTCGGCAAGCTCTGGTTCAAGAACGCGGTCCGCAACCTCTTCATGGCCGAACGCTCCTCCGCGCCCCTGCCTCCCATCCGCAGGGCCGCGGTTACGGCCGCGGGCCCCTCGCTGGAGGACCAGATTCCCGCCCTGCGCGACGCGAAGGCGAGCGGCGTCTTCGTCATAGCGACGGATACCAGCCTGCCCGTCCTCATGGGCAAGGGGCTCGTGCCGGACGCCGTCGTCTCGATAGACTGCCAGCACATCAGCTATTACCATTTCCTCGGCGGCATCGCGGATGGCCTTCCCTTGATACTCGACCTCGCGTCTCCCTCCACTCTCTGCCGCCTGGGCAATTCCGTACGCTTCTTCTCGTCCGGCCATCCCTTCTGCGCCTACGTATCGAGCCATTGGAGGCCCTTCCCAGCCCTCGACACGTCCGGCGGCAACGTCACGCACGCCGCGCTCTCCCTCGCGGAAGCCCTCGGCGCCGAGTCGACTCTGCTCGCGGGAGCCGATTTTTCCTATCCGGAGGGCAAGAGCTACGCCCGCGGCGCCTACATCTACGGGTATTTCGGGCAATCCCACTCGAGGCTCGCTCCGCTCGAGGCCCTCTTCTCGGGCTTCCTCTTTCGCGGTTCGGACCTGGAGAGGGAAATCGGGATAGGCCCGTCGGGCGAGACCTATTCGCGCTATCTGACCAAGCCGCTCATGGCCTACCGCGAGCACCTCGAGCGCTTCGCCGCCCGATCGGAAATGGAAATAATACCCCTCGAGGGCAAGGGCGTAGGGATCAGGACGCCCAGGGGCCTTCCCAGGAGAGCGACCAAGCTGCGCCGGGTGTTCGCGGCCGGGAGCGCTCCCTGCCCCGCCTCGGACTTCCTCAGGCGCTACGCGGACGAGCTCCGCGCCCTGCCCCCGCCGCGCGACCCCGCGATAAGCTACCTCGGGTCCCTCGGCCCGGAGCAGAAGGATCTATGGACTACCCTCCTCCCCTCGGCCAGCGCCTTCCAGCGCGAGGCTGCGTCCGGCGGCATCGACGCGGCCTCCTTGCTCGAGACGACTCGCTCCTGGGCGATCGAGACCGTGGAGGAAGCGTTGTCGGAAGAATCGAAGGCCTAGCCCCCGGCCCTCGTGACCAGGATGGTCCGGCCCGCTTCCACGCCGTACTTCCCGTACAGCCAGGCCTCGAGCGTCTTCGCGCGTTGCTGGAACGAAGCGCCGAACTCCGCCATATAGGAATCCATTTTCTCCTTGAGCTCGGGGTGCCTCTTGAGGAGCTCGGGAGCCTTGCGCTTCGTGAAGTATTCCTCGGCGTCGGCGGTCGGCTGCTGGAGGAGGTAGGCTTGGAATTCGTTGCCCATGAGATAGTCCGACGCGACGTCGTAGCCCGCCCAGCCGAAGTAGGTCTTCCAGAACCATTTCTCCCGCCGGTCGAGGGAGGACCAGAGGGAACGGGCGAAGGCGCGATAGCCCGCGTCGGAAAAGAAGATCGCGTGAGCCGATTCGTGCACGGCGAAGGTCCAGCGGAGGGCCTCGCTCGACTCGCGCGATATCGAGATCATCGCGCCTTCCCCCGGGCCGATCCTTCCCTCCGACATCCTGATTATCCCCGCTCGCAGCAGTACGCCCTCGAGCTCGATCTCTTCCGCCCTCAAGGGAAAGCCCTTCTCGCGGGCGGCGCGGAAAAAATCGGCGAGTCCGTCGGGACCGTAATCGTGGGCGTTCCATCCGCGCATCGAGGCCAATTCCCGGTCCGAGAGGATTTTCCCCCTGAAGCCGAGCTTTTCCGCGAAGAAGGCCAGGCGCTTCAAGTACCTGTCCTGGGTCGCATAATCCTTGAAATCGAAAACGAGGACCGAGGGCAGGAGGTCCCAGCGATAGACCGAATAGGCGCCGAGCGGCGCTCCGTCGAGAAGCACCCTGCCCAGGTCCGCCAGATCGTAATCCTCCGCGTCGAGCTCGGCGGCGTAGAAGGCCTTGACCTCCATGCCCTCGGGTATCCGAAGCCTGATGCCCGCCGCGTCGAGAGGGAGGAGGCCGGCGTCCAGGGCCATCCTGGCCCCGCCGGGCTCTGCGCGAATCGTAAAGCCCAGGGCCCTTCCGCCTTCGGTCAAGGCGTCGAGCCGCATGGCGTCGCCGCGCGGCGACGGACCGTAATCGATCAGGAGTCCTGCGCGATCCGACTTCAGTCCCGCGAAGGGCCTATGTATGACAAGCTCCTCGTCGCCGCCGACGGCGGCGTAGGAAAAGTCCCCGGAAACCCGAAGGCGGGGACCGCCGCGATCGAAGCCCCTGAAAGCCGAGACCGATTCGATGGACTCGATCGTGAAATCGCCGCCGCCTTCCGACTCGACGCCCAAGGACGCGATGCGCGAACTCGTCGAGAATGGAAGGACGAAGGACTCGCGCTCGGCTTGGAGGGAAAAGGAGGAACCCGGCGTCGGCGAGGAGGCGTCGCGAGCGGGGCCGAGGACCAGCCTGATCAGCGTCGGCGCCGCGCCGACGGTACCGCTGCCGACCGAAACTACGAGCGCGGAGCCGGCCGGGGCCAGGAAGCTCCTTTCGAGGACATAGGCGTTCGAGCGACGCCCCGCGGTAAAATGGCCTTCCTCCCCGCGGGGCCAGGACGCTTTTTGGGTGAAGGGCATCGAGGCGCCGGAAGCGTCTTCCCAGGGGAAGCCGCCGACTGCCGGGATGCGGCACGAGAAGCTTGCGAGCGAGGCCGCCGCCAGGAAGAGGAATCGGGACGCGGCGAGCCGCTTCGCGCGAGCGGCCCTCATCCCAGGGCGAGCACGCTTCGGGCGATGAGCTCGGCGACTTCGTATTTTTGGTTTCGGCTTATGTCCAGGTCCGAGCGCAGCAGGGTTTCCCATCGGCCGATGAAATTATCCGGCAGGGATTTGAGCCGGCGCAACTGGCCCGACACGTATCGGTGGGAGGGCTCGAAGCGCTTATTGGCCGTGAAGAGCGAGGCGGCCGCGTAGCGGATGAAACCCGCGAGCGAGACATTGTAGAAATAGCCGTCGTCGCTGAAGGACGCGGCGCCCAAGTCGACGAGATAATGTTCCATCTTGGCGAGGCAGGCCTCGGCCAGTCCCTCCCAGAATGTCTCGGGGAGCTCCGTCAAGTCCCGTCGCACCTTCTGGACCCAATCGGCCTTGCTGTACATGATGCGGGAGTTGATGAGCCTATAGAACATGTAAGTACCGGAATTCTTGAAGATCCACACTATCTGCGAATCGGGCCCCTTGCAGCGGGCGACGACGTCGTCGATCATCGCCACGCTCTTGTATTCGACGCGAACGGGCAGTCCGTCTATGAAGAAGCGGTCCTTGGATCGCGAAGCCGAGCTTTCGAAGGCGCCCGGCTGGCCCACCGCCTTGGCGAAGGCGCCTTGCCTCTCCTCCGATGCCGGGGGCGCGGCCCGCAGGTACACGTCGACGACCAAGGCGAAATAGGGATCCAGTTCGTCCGACTCCGAATGCTCGCCGAGCGTTACGCATTCGACCGACTCCCAGGCCGAGATGATGTCCGTGATCGACTGCGCAAGGCGCTCGACTTTCCGCTTCATGGGTTTCGATTGTATCATGAATCCGTGCGGATGCAAATGATCGCCCTGGAGCCGCCCGGAAACGTCGCCCGGGACCTGGCGCTTTTCCGGCGCGGCCTCTTCGCCGGACTCGGCGAGGGTTCCGCGCTCGCCTTCCCCGAGACGATTCCCTTAGCCTTCGCCGCGCCGGGCGACGGGATCGAGCCGCGCGCGCTGGACGCATGTTGGGACGGCATCGACGGATCCTTTTCCTCGTCGGGGCTCGTCGTATCGCGCGGTCTCTTGTACCTCGCGATAGGAGGGCCCCTGGCGCCGCTCCGCGCGCGCGCGGCCGATGCATTTCGCGCGCGCGCGCCCAGCTATGCCGATCCGCCCCTCGAGGCCGGCCTGGGAGTCTTCCTCTGCAAGCCGGCCGATCCGCCCCTCGCCCTCGCCCTGGCCGAGCGGATCGGGCCGCCCAGGGCATCCTTTCGCGATTGCGCGCTCGTCCTCCTCAAGCTGCGCCTGGGCGCGGATCCTTTCGCCGCCCTCGTCTGGCGGGAATTCGCCCGATCCAAGCGCCGCACGGGCTAGCGCGATGATTCGATGCTCACCGTGTCGCGGCCCGACTCCTTGGACCTGCGCAGCGCCCGATCCGCGGCGTCGATCATGTCGGCGGGGCCGACGAAATCGGGGTACGAGGCTATGCCGGCGGAGAGCGTCAGGCTGAAGGACGCGTCCTCGAAGCGGTGGGACAGGCGGCCGAAGCCGTCGCGGATCTTGTCGATGAGCCGCGCCGCGCAACGGTCGTCCGCCCCCGGGAGGATGACGCCGAATTCCTCCCGGCCGAAGCGGCCCACGATGTCGGTGCGCCTGAGCCTTTCGGTGAGGAGGCGCGACAGGCTCCGCAGGATGCGGTCGCCCGTGAGATGGCCGTAGCGCTCGTTGACTCCCTTGAAGCGGTCGATATCGATCTTCGCGAAGGATATGACCGAGCCCGTGCGCCGCGCGCGAAGCACCTCGTTCGCGAGCCTGTCGGTGATCGTCGTATGGTTGAGGAGGCCGGTGAGGTAGTCGCGCTCCATGTAGAAGCGGATCGCGCGGGTGCGCTCGGCGCGAATCGCGACGCTGCTCACCAGATGCTCGGGCTTGATCGGCTTCTCGAGGAACTCGTCCGCGCCTCGCCGGATCGCCGATATCTGCTTCTCGAAGTCGCGCTCGACCGAGAGGAATATGATCGGTATCGGGGCGAAGGCCTCGTTCTGCCTCACGATGCCCGCCAACTCGGGCCCGGTGCACCCGGGCATGTACATATCCATGAGGATGATGTCCGGCTTGGTCTCGACGAGGAGGGGAATCACCTGCTTGGGATCGGTCGCGCTGGCGGTCACCATCCCCGCGCGCGCGAGGACCGTGGAATTGTACTCGACCTGCTCGGGATCGTCGTCCACGATGAGGACGCGAAAGGGCTCGGCCTCGCGCTCGTTGAAGAGGGCATCGATCTTGTCCGCCAATCGGACCGCATCCACCGGAAGCTGGAAAAAGGCCTCGCCCCCGGCCCGCACGGTCTTGAGCCTCGACTCGAAATCGTCTTTATCGGAGTAGAAGAGAATGCGCAGGGAGGGGCCCAGGCTCTCCTTGATCCGTCCGATATCGGCGACGAAGCCGGGGTCCCTATCGATTCGCGCGGCATCGACGAGAAAGAGCCCCGTGCCGATCGACGCGGTGAGGCGCGCGACGTCGACGAGGCCCTCGACCTCCCGAACAGTGATCCCGTAAATGCGCAGCTGCTCCAGGAGCTCGGAGCCGATCCCCTTATCGCCCGCGGGAATGAAGACGTTCTTCATCGCGTTTCCCTCCCGATCCGGTTTGCTGGCCATACTCTACACTCTAGCGCGAGACGCGGCCAGTGGCGTAACCTCGAAGCCCGCCCGAGACTTTTCAATGTATCCTCGCCATGCTATATTCCGGAGACTATGAACGGAGGCATCATGAAGCCATACGGCGCTGCGACTCTCGTCCTCGCGGCGCTCCTCCTCGTGCCGGTATCGCCCCTCGCGGCGGATTCGCCGGGCGGGAACAAAAACCCGAGCCCGGGTTCGGGTCCCAGCGCCGGAAGCGCCACCTCCGATACAAATGGGTCGGTCAATCCCTTCCTGCCGGGCGAACAGACAATCGGCTTGGCGGCCGGCTTGCAGATTCCCGCGTTCATCCTTCCAAACGAAGGCGGTGGAGTCGGAAATTTAAACTTGGGCGGGTGCTTCTCGTTCTCGTATCAGTACTTCATCGCCAGGGGTCTGGGAATCGGAGGCGACATCGCGGGAGCCTTCAATCCCACAATCGGCGGGCTGTGGCTCTTCACCGCGCCGATCGGCTTTACCACGGCCTACTGGTGGGCCAAGCTTCCCTTCGAGTTCTCCCTCCTCGGCGAGGCGGGAGGCTACCTCATGCGCTACAACAACTACGGCATGATAGACCCCTTCGCCAAGGCCGGCTGCGGCGCGTATTGGCGGGCCACCCCTTCGTGGAGCGTCGGCCTCCAGGCAAGCTTTTGGTTCGTGCCGGAAATCCACTACGGCGCCAGCAGCGGCTTGAGCGCCTATGGCGGCTTCGTCGAGACCTCGCTAGCGGCCGTCTATCACATCTAGGAGACCCGAATGAAAGCTATAAGGCGCATCCTCGGCGCGGCGTCGATACTCATCGCCCTTCTAACGGCCTCCTGTAACAACGACTACGGGATATTCAAGAACGTACAGGAAGAGAAGCAGCAGGTGGGCACGACCGTTTTCCAAGAGGTTCCCGTAATGAGCGCCTTTCGTTGCGGCGGCTACTATTACGCGGCGATCGCGACGCTCCAAAGGAGCGTCGTCGGACAGGACAGCTGGTCGAAGGTGGCCATCGGCAATCCGCCCTCGACGAGCTATGTCCTCAGCAGCGCGGTCTGCTCGGGGCCCACGGGAACTATCTACGCCCTCGTCCAAACCGGCACCGAGCCGAACATTACCGTAAAAGTCTATTCGTCGACGGACGGCAACACATGGACTGCGCTGACTGGCCTGCCGACGCAGACCTACAATTCCTCCACCGTCAACGTCTTCGATGCCCTTTTCATTACTTCGAAGGGAGACCTCTACGCCGAAAACCACAATTACGATTTAAACCCCACAGACCCCTCCACGCCGGGCGCGAGCGTCTATACGCTCTACTATTACAAGCCCTCGTCCTCGTCCTTCGTTCAAGTCAAAGGCGGCGATGGCGGATTCTCTCCGTCTCCGACGAGCGATTACGATAAATCCATTCGCGGCGTCGTAAGCGATGCAAACGGCAAGTATTGGTTCGCCTCCGAAGATAGCCTTTATGGCGGCGGGACCGATCCGGCCGGCGCCGACGCCGTGAATTCGCTTTCCTCCTTCTACCCGGGCTTCGCTTCCATTATACCGAATGCCACCACGATCTGGGCGATATCCTGTACCGGGGGCACCCTGACGGGCAGTCCCGGTAGGTTCGTCTATATCTCGACCAAGAACGGAAACATATACCGCAACGATGGGACCGAAAATAATCCGACTTCCATCCCCCTCTGGCAGGTTTTCGAGGTTCCATCGTCCACGGCCCCGTTGACGACCCTTATCGTCGGGACCGACGCCGTCGGCATCACGGCGGCGTCGGGCTATTTCGAAGGAACCTGGAACAATCTCAGCAACGGCGGCTCGAACGTTTCCTTTGATATCGCGGGCGGCGAGGCCATCTATTCCACGACGGTGCAGAATTTCCCGGTACTGTCTTTCTATTACGATTCGAGCGGTTACACGGATCCCGCTACCAATCTGACTTTCCATCCTCTCTTCGTCTGCATCGTGCCCGGATACTCGAGCACGACCTACCACGGGCTCTATCAAAGCATCTGGAACGGCAGCTCCTGGTCGGGATGGTCCGCCCAGTAGGCGAGCCACGGGCGATACGCTCTTCTCGGCCCAAGGCGGCGGCGGCTCGCGCGGCGCTTCTTCCGCGGAGCCGCTGGCCTCGCGGATGCGGCCGCGGAGCCTCGAGGAATTCGCGGGACAGGAGCACATAGTAGGGCCCGGACGCCTCCTTCGCCGCGCGATCCAAAAGGACCAGCTCTCCTCGATACTCCTCTCCGGCCCGCCCGGCACCGGCAAAACGACCCTCGCGCGGGTCATCGCCAACACGACGGCCAGCCGCTTCGTCACCCTCAACGCCGTCCTCGCCGGCGTCGCCGACATCAGGGCGGCCATCGAGGAAGCCAAGAGGCATCGCGAGCTCTACGACCGCAGGACGATGCTCTTCGTCGACGAGGTGCACCGATGGAACAAGGCCCAGCAGGACGCTCTCCTGCCCTGGGTCGAGAACGGCACCATACTCCTCATCGGCGCCACCACCGAGAATCCCTTCTTCGAGGTCAACCGGGCCCTGGTCTCGCGGTCCCGCGTCTTCCAGCTCAAGGCCCTCGACGCCGTCGATCTCCGCCGCATCGCCGACGCCGCCCTAGGCGACGAGGAGCGGGGCTACGGCCGATGGAAGGTCGACTTCGAGGAGGGCGCCCTCGAGCACATCGTCGAGGTATCGGACGGGGACGCCCGCAGCCTCCTCAACGCCCTCGAGCTCGCGGTCGAGACCAGCGCCGAGCCCTGGCCTCCCGCGAAGGACGCGACCATACGCGTGAGCCTCGCGGCGGCCGAGGAGAGCATCCAGAGGCGGGCCGTCCTATACGACAAGGACGGCGATTACCACTACGACGCGGCGAGCGCCCTCATCAAGAGCCTGCGAGGCTCGGACCCCGACGCCGCCCTCTACTGGCTGGCCCGCATGGTCTACGCGGGAGAGGACCCGCGCTTCGCCTTGAGGCGCATGCTCATCTCCGCCTGCGAGGACGTCGGGCAGGCCGATCCCTCGGCGGTCCAGGTCGTACTCTCATGCGCCCAGGCCTTCGATCGCGTCGGCATGCCCGAGGGGCAGTACCATCTCGCCCACGCCGCCGTCTACCTCGCGACCGCGCCCAAATCCAACTCCGCCCTCGGCTACTTCGACGCGCTCGCCTCCGTCGAGGCTGAGGCCGCCGAAGTGCCCGCCCACCTGAAGGACGCGAGCCGAGACGCCAAGGGCTTCGGTCACGGCGAAGGCTATCTCTACCCGCACGCCTATCGCGACCATTGGGTAGCCCAGGAGTACCTGCCCGAGAGCCTGCGGGGCCGCGTCTTCTATCGACCCGGAGCCCTGGGCATCGAAGGCGAACGACGAGCCGCGGTCCTCGAAAGGCGGGAAGCGCAGCTGGCGGCCCTCTACGAATCCCAGACGGCCGGGGCGGGCCTCGAAGGCGAGGAGTTCGCCTGGTCCAAGATGGGCGAGGGAAAGGCCGAATGGCGCGCCAGGGCGGAGAGCTCCGCGCCCGCCCGGCTCTCCCTCATCCGGCGCGCGCTCTACGACATCGCATCTCCCAAGCGCAGCGACCGCGTCCTAGTCATCGACGCGCGCGAAGGCTATCTCGTCTGGGAGGCCCTGCGCCGTTGCCCCGAAGGCACGGTGGCGGCGGCGGCCGGCGATGCCGCGGAAGCGAGCCTGATCGAGCAGTACGCGTCGACCCTCCCCGAGCTCGAGCGGCCGCTCGTGGCCGTCCTGCCCCTTCATGGTCGGCCGGAGGGCTCGGCCTTGGACGCCGCCGCGTTGGAGGCGGCCTTCGGCTTCTCGCGCTTCGACCTGGCGGTCGGACGCGATTCGTTCACGTCGGGCTTCCTCGCCGCCGATGGGTCGATCTCCCGCCTATCCGCGTCGCTGGTCGACCTGGGCCGGGCCCTGCCCGGCGCGACTGTGCTCATCGCGCAAACGCTATTCCGCGAGGGGGCGCGGTTATCCGAGCTTTTCGCGAAGGGCCTGAAACCCGAACTCGCGGCCAGGCTCCTCGATTTCGAGGATGGATTCTACGCGAGACGGGACCTGAGCTCTCTCGGGATGGACAGAAGGGACCTGGAAGCCGCGCTCGGGGAATCGGGCCTCGATTTCGAGGTCACGGTCAGGCGCGAAAGCTATCCGCGTCGGCTTGCGAAAAGCCGGATCGAGTCCTGGCTTTCGCCCGCCTCCCCCTACGGCTCGGCCCTCGCCGATCTTTTCGCGGCCGGCGACATCGCGGCCATCGCCGAGGCGATGGCCGTCGGCGGGGCCTCGATCGATTGGCCCCTTTCCGTACTCTACGCCAAGCTTCGCCTCCCCACTTGACCCGCGCTCGGCCGAATAAGCATCCTAGGGCAGCATGGCCGCGCGCTTCGCCGATTCGGAGGAGCTCTACTCCTTCCTCCTCGGTTTCGTGAACGTCGAGAAGGGGCAGAAGACCGTCTTCAAGCTCGACCGGATGCGCGCGTTGTGCGAAAGCCTCGGCGATCCTCAAGCCTCGTATCGGACGATCCACGTCGCGGGTTCCAAGGGCAAAGGCTCGGTCTCGGCGATGATCGCCCGCATGCTCCAGGCCTCGGGCCGCGAGGTCGGCCTTTACACCAGCCCCCACCTCCTCAGATGGAAGGAGAGGCTGAGCCTCGCCGGCGACGAGATGCCCGAAGAGCTCATCCTCGCGGCGGCTTCCGAAGTGCTGCCCCTCGTCGAGGGCAAGGGCCCCCTCGATTTCCCCGGGAGCGAGCTGCCCACCTACTTCGAGCTCACGACCCTCATCGCCTTCTGCGCCTTCAGGCGAGCGGGCTGCGAAAGCGCCGTCATAGAAACCGGTCTCGGCGGCCGTCGCGATTCGACCAACGTCGTCGATTCCGCGGCGAGCGTGATCACGCCCATCGAGCTGGAGCACACCGAGTGGCTGGGGGACAGCATCGAGCTCATCGCCGCGGAGAAGGCGGGCATCATCAAGCCGGGCAGGCCCTGCTACATCAGCCGCCAAAGCCCCGATGCGAGGGCGGTCTTCGCGCGGACCTGCGCCGAGAGGGGCAGCCCGCTTCGCGAGGCGCCCTTCCTCGCCGCGGCGAGCGAAGTATCCATAAGCCGCGCCGGAACGGCCGCCCGCCTCGGCTTCGCGCCGTTTTCCCCTTTAGCCGCGCGCTTTCCCCGCGGCGTCGAGGCTCGCACGCCCATGGTCGGCGCCATCCAGGCCGACAACATGGCCCTGGCGATTCTGGCTGCGGCCGAAGTCGAAGCCTCGCTCGATGCCGACGCCGCGGCCCTCGGCCTCTCTCGGGCCTTCCTCCCCGCCCGCTTCCAGATACTCGATCTCGAGCCTCCCGTCATCCTCGACGGCGCCCATACCCCCGCTTCGGTCGGCCTATCCTTGAAGAGCCTCGCGACTCTTTTCCCGGGACCCAGGGCCCTCCTCTTCGCCTGCGCCGAGGACAAGAGGCACGCCTCGATGGCGGCGACTCTCGCGCCCGAGTTCGACCGGATAACGTTGACCAGGCCGGGAAGCTTCAAGCGCGGCGACCTCGAAGCCCTCGCCTCGAGCTTCGGCGAGACCGGGGCGCGCTTCCGCATAGTGCCCGACCACGTCGAGGCGATCGGCCTGGCCCGCGAGGAAGCGGCCGCGCTGGGGCTGCCCCTCCTCGTCGCGGGCTCTTTCTATCTCTGCTCGGAATTCGCCCGCGCCTGTTCCGCCTATCGGTAGCGCGCCGCGGCCGTCTCCGCCTGCGCCCTGGAGTCGTAGACGTCGAGCTCGGATTCCCTGACCCATCCCTTGGCGCCCTCCGACTCGACGCCGTACCAGATTTCCGGCTCGTCGGGCGCCATCGGGTCGTCGCCCGTTCCGAATTTGCGGGCATCGAGGCTGAGCACGCTCCCTCGCCTCAGATGGTCCAGGTCCCTGGTCGAATCCGAGGGCCCCTCCTTGAGGCGGACATAGGCGTCCTTGACGACGGCCCAGCCGATGCCGCCCGTGAGGATGGGATTGGCCTGGAGCCTGAGCG
>Ga0181520_10005147_pt1 | contig 21092 bp, 23 predicted proteins | sample PEATcosm2014_Bin_29_FD_132451 | JGI IMG/M metagenome (GOLD analysis project Ga0181520, IMG submission 132451) | Peatland microbial communities from MTU Mesocosm Facility, Houghton, MI, USA - PEATcosm2014_Bin02_30_metaG | ecosystem: Environmental > Terrestrial > Soil > Wetlands > Peat | place... | reverse complement strand
GTAACTCTGCTCACCCCGGGATACGCGACCGCCGCCGGCGTTGGTATTGTTGGCGTTGATGGCGTTGATGACGTCGGTAATCCCCAGTCCGTAACGCAGAAGTTCCTTCTGGTCGAGGTCAAGCTGATATTCGGTGGTGAAGCCGCCGAAATTGCTCACATCGACCACGCCAGGCACTGATTTCAGGGCGGGAATCACCGTCCAGCGCTGGATTTCGGACAGTTCCTGCAGATTCTTCGTGTCGGATTCGAGGGTGTAGCGATAGATTTCGCCGGCCGGACCGGCGACGGGGTCAAGACCCGGCGACGCGCCGACGGGCAGCACCGCCTGATTGATCCGCTCCAGCAGACGCTGGCGCGCCCAGTAATCTTCGTACCCGTCGCGAAACAGCACGGTGATCAGCGACAGCCCAAAGGTCGACGACGAGCGCATCAGCAACAGGCCCGGTGTGCCGTTGATCTGGCGTTCGAGGGGAACGGTGATCAGTTGCTCGACTTCTTCGGCGGCGAGACCCGGCATCTGCGTGGTGACCTGGGCCGAGACGTCGCCCAAGTCGGGATAGGCCTCGACGGTCAACGTCTCCCAGGCGTAAACGCCGAAACCGGTCAGCAGAAAGGCCAGAACGATGACCGCGATGCGCCGCCGCAGGCAGAATTCGACAAACTGGTCAATCATTGAGAAGGATCCCGCCCTTCACCACAACCTTCTCGCCGCCGGTCAGGCCCGACCGGATGGCGACGGATTGCCCCTCTTCCAGTTGCGGCTCGACGACGCGACGCTCGAACGTCCACGGCGCCGTTTCGACGAAGACGCTGGTGCGGTCGTTGTTCATCAACAGCGCCGCCGTCGGCAACACGATGCGGGACTGGGGTGCGCCCTGCACGGTGACCGTGGCAAACATGTTGGGTTTCAGGCGGTAATCGGGATTTTGGAAGGCGATGCGGATCTTGTCGCGCCTTGTGTCGGGCTCGAGGACATCGCTGACGAACAGCACTTTGCCCCGCAACATTTCGTCCGGGTAGGCGGCAAGCCTGACTTCGGCTGCCTGATCCTTGGCGACGGCGCCGACATCCTTCTCCGGCACCTGGGCGGTGACCCAGACCACGGAAAGATCGGCGATGGTCATCAAGGGCTGGGTCGGGTCGTTGATCATGTTGCCCGGCGCCACCGACAGGGTGGTGATCGAGCCGCTGATCGGCGCCCTGACCACCAGGTCGCGGGTTCCCTTCTCGACCGGCGCGCCGATGACTTTCAGTCGGGTCTGGGTCCGCGCATATTCGGCGGCGGCCTGGGTCCGGTCGCTCCGCGCCTGGTCAAGATCGCGCGCCGACGCCGTCCCCAGCTTGAACTGCTCTTCCTGTCGCTTCAAATTCTTGTCGGTCAAGGCCAGGGCGTCGGCGGCCTTGTCGTCGTCGTCGTAGGCCTGGGCGAGGTCCGGCGAACGGATGACGGCGAGAATGTCGCCTTGGGCGACGCGTTCGCCGAGCGACACCTTGAGTTCGATCAGGCGCCCCGCCAGGGCCGGCAAGACGGCGGCGGTACGGGCGGGGTCGGCCTCGATGATCCCGGGAAGTTCAAGCCGCGGCGTGACCATTTCGGCCGGGGCCGCCGCCACGCCGATTCGCTGGCGCAAGGCCGAACCCTCGGGGATTTGCACCTTGTCGCCCTGCTTGACGATCTGCTGTGGTTCGTCCGGCGCCGGCTTGCCGTCGCCAAACAGGCCGAACCCTTTTGTCAATAGAGCGACGACGATGACGACGCCGAGTACAATGCCGACCCAGAAAATTGATTTGCCAGTCAAAGATGGCGGGTGCAGTGGTTCCGGCACGAAAATGTCCCCCATTGCTTGGGTTGCTGTTTATGCACGGGCCCGCCACCTTGTCAAGGCGGCGCACCGGCCAGTAACTATGACAATAAGATGACTGTTCTGTTTGCCGAAGGCGCATTATTCCCGTTCATTGGCGCCTGATCAGTAAAACGCGTGAAGGCGCACCGTGAAAAAATTGATCGGGCCGCGCACCGCGTCATAGCCGGGGCTGACCACCCGCTGGTAATCGAAGGCGACACTGATGCCAGGGACGACCTCCGCCTTGTAATAGGTCTCGACGATCCGCTCGGCCGCATAGGATGGCAGCTGGCCGTCGCCGACGAGGCCGCCTAGACCGCCGGCGGCGAAGTAGGCGCGGGCCTGCTTGGAAATCGCATTGGCGGCGGCGCCAAGGCCGATGGCATCCGCCGGACGGTCCCAACGCTGTCCGGTGAGCGAGAGCCCCCCCGACAGCGAGCGGTTGATGTCGGTGAAATCGTATTCTTCGATCGCCCCGTCATTGGCGCTGACTCTGAAGAAGGCGCCGAGGTCAGGCAGGATCTGCTGCTCGGCGTTGATGCCGCCGCCCGGTCGCATCTGGTGGTGGGCGACCAGTTGGGCATCCGGCGTCTCTCCACTGATTTGGCCGAGCGCCACCGCGTCCATGTAGGATCCCTGCTTCGCCGAGGTCAGGAAAAACAGCGCCCTGACCTTGCCGGGATTACCAAGAATCTCGTGGCGTTCCTCCGCCTCGGCCACCGCCTGGTACTGGCCGAAGCCGCGATCCAGATATTTGTCGTTGGGGACTCGCGACATGTCGAACACACCGCCGCGCAGCGTCCACCAATCCTGGTTCCATTCCGCCGTGGCGCCATAGGTGTAGCCCCAGGACTCCGCCGCATAGTCGAAGGCCCCCAATTCGATGATCGACCAGTTGAGGAAGTCGTTCTTGGGATCATGGGCATAGGCATTGTTGTCGAAAATATCGACGACCGAAAATTTTCCGAAGGTGACGGTCAGGTTGTCGGCATCGTGGGTTCCGGCAAGCTGGTTCAGCCCGTCTTCGACCGTCTGTGCCTCGCCGCCCAGGTCGACGACATAGCGGCCGAACAAACGCGGCGTGCGGTAATACGGCGCATATTGGCCAACCTTGTAAGCTTCACCGGTCGTGTAGCCGGCGATGCCGAAGGTGCCCGACGGTCCGAACCCCTCCTCCTGCTCGGGATTGAAATAGACCTCAAGCCCGCCCAGTCTTACCCCGAGATAAAGCGTCACGTCGGTGGTTTCCGCCGATTGCTGCTCGGATTTCATGCTTTCCGGCCCGTCCGGGATGGCGCTGTGGAAGGCCGGGTGTTCCTGGTTGGTGACGGTGCCCTGGATATGCAGGCTCACCCAGTCGGGCAGACTCGAGGAAGACTGGGCGTCATCGTCGGCCCAGGCCGGCGTCGCCGCCGCCAAGGCGGCCATCAACGCGACGATTCGAAACGGGTTGGCATTGGACTGGGAAACCATGACTGTGCTCCTTTCCCGAGGCCTGATCGACGAGGCTCTGGCCGGAATCTTCATTTGTTGCGAATGCGTCGCAGTTGCCTATGGATATTATGGGTATTTTTGGCTGTCAACGAACTTTCGGCGGCCCGGCCGGCGAATGTCCGGCGCCGATGGGGCGCAACCACCACGCAACTCGCTTCCGCTCAGACGAAACGGTGATGCAGCTGCATGACGTCGCGATAGGGGACAACGCCTTTTAATACGTCGCTCTCATCAACGATGGGAACCGCCCGGAAATAATAGCGGGCGAAAATTTTATGAGCCTCGGCGACCGTCGATGTCTCGTTCAGGGTGACCAGATTGGTCGCCATGATGTCCTCCAGCTTGTCGGTGAGCTTGGCCTGCAGCAGCTCCTTGATATCGACGACGCCTTTCAGGACTTTGTCGCTGTCGACGACGTAGAGATACATCACGACGTCGGCGTCTTTGGCCACGTTGCGGTAGAGGATCATCGCCTCGCCGACCGTGGTTTCGCCCGGAAAATGGATGAAATGGGTGGTGGCGAAATTGCCGACGAGTTCGTCATGTTTTTCGATCAGCGCCTTGATCTTGGCGGCATCCTCGGCATCGAGGCGCGCCAGGATGGCATCGATGTCGTCGCCCGGCAGGACGGCCAGGATGTCGGCGGCCTGGCCGGGGGTCATGTCGTTGATGAGCGCGCCGGCGCGTTCCACCGTGAGCGCGGAGACCAGCTCGCGCTGCACCCGCGGTTCCACCTCCTCGAGCGTGTCGGACGCCTGGTCGAGGTCGAGCTGGTCGAATATCGCCATGCGCTGTTCGGGTTCCAACTCCTCCAGAATGTCGGCCAAGTCCACCGGGTGAATTTCCGGCAGCTTTTCCTTCAGCACGTTCAGCTTCACATTGCCGGTGAAGCTGCCCATGTTGGACGGCAGCGGCTGGACATAGGTCCATGGGATGGTGTCGTCGCCGATCTTGGCGGCGACGCCGCGGATGAAGTTGGCGACGCGCTTCAGGCCGAGGCGGCGTAAGAACCCGGCCCGCGAGCAATCGACATCGGTCACGTAAAGCCGGCCCTCGCGGCCGACCAGCTTGATGTCGTAGACCACTTCGACCTCGTCGTCGTCGCAGTCGAGAACCTTCTTGTCGAGCAGGTGGTCGCGCAGGCAGATCTGCCCGTCCGCCGGCTCCCCCTCAAAGGGGTCGAGCGTATCGACGGCCAGCAGGATCCGGCCATTGGCATCGAGCTGTTCGACCTTGCTCCACGGGATCATCAGCGATTTGTGGCCAAAGGGCCGATCGATCAACAGATGGGTGACCTCCGGAACCTTGCCGGTCTCGGCGACGATGATGTCGGCGAGTTTGCCGATCGTGCGGCCCAGATGCCGGGCCTTGCCGCCGATCAGGTCGCTGAGCAGGTAAGTGGCGTCGGAGCTGAGTTTCGCGGCAGACATGGTGTCCTCCCCCGGGGTCAATGGATGACGATCGAAATGAACTTGTAGGCAAGCAGACCGACCAGAATCAGCAAGTAGATGCGCAGGCACAACAGGGCCAGCCGGACGTGCTTCGACATCGCCAGGCGAGGGGTGGCGTACCGGCGGTTGATGGCATGCACCTTGGCGATGACATCCGAAAAAACCGACCTCAGGATATAGGCGATGCTCATGGCGGCCACCCGTCAGTTGAACATGGATGGGAAGAGCGTGCTGATCCCGTAGAGGGTGGAGAGCACGATGATGACGCCGACGATGGTGCCGTTGATCAAATTCTCCCATCGCGAATTGACCTTGTCGCCCATCGTCTCCTTGTCATTCAACAGCAGGATCAGGAAAACCAGGGCGGCCGGCAGCAGCGTCACCGCCACCACCTGGACGAACAGGGTGATCAGCACCAGCGGCGCCCCGGGGATGAGCACGACAAGCCCGGCGGACACCAGGGCGATGAAATAACTCGCATAGAACCAGGGCGCTTCCTTGATCTTGGCATTGAGCGAATGCGCCCAGCCGAACACTTCGCCGAACGCCCATGAACTGGCCAGGGAGATGCAGATGGCCCCGAGGAGACCGGCGTCGAACAGGCCGATGGCCATGAACTCGCCGGCATAATGATGGGTTTTCATCAGCAGTTTCGACGCCTGGGCGGCGTCGTCGACGTCGACCCCGTGCAGCACGGTCCCGCAGACGATGACGATGAAGATCGCCACCAGCACGGTGAAGATCGAGCCCAGCAAGGTGTCGAATTTGCCCCAGGCGATGTCCTTTTCCTTCAGCCCTTTATCGACCACCGAAGACTGCTGGAAGAACAGCATCCACGGCGCGATCGTGGTGCCGATATTGGCCATCAGAAAGAAGAACAACTGCGAGTCGAAGCCGCCGGGAAAATTCGGAATCAATCCGTGCGAAAAGATGTCGGAAACCGGCGGATGAACCATGAAGGCGCCGGGAATATAGATCAGGTTCAAGGCGCAAAAGGCCATGGCCAGCTTTTCCCACGTCCAGTAGCGGCCGTTCAGCACCATGAATCCCATCAACAGGCAGACCATCGTCACCGTCAGCCAGCCGGGGACGCCGAAAATGGCGAGCGCCGCGGTCATGCCGATGAACTCGGTGACCAGGGTCAGCCAATCGACCAGCAGCAGATCGATCAGCGAGAACCAGCCCCAGAAGGCGCCGAACCCGTCGAACATGGCCTCGGCGTGGCCCCGCTTGGTGACCGCGCCGAGACGAACGGTCATCTCCTGAACGTAATAGGCGACCGGACACAGAATGATAAGAAACCAAATCAGATAGTATTCGTATTTCGAGCCCGTCGCGGCATAGGTCGTGATGCCGCCGGCATCGTTATCGGCGATCATGACGACAATACCTGGCCCGGCGAGAATCAGATAAAGACGAGTGGCTTTCCACATGCGTTGCAGTTTGTAATAGAATCTCGTCGTCCAATTCATCGTTTTGCTCCGCGTGTGATCGTGCCCTCGATATTCTCCTGCCCACGGCAACGTGGTGCACACGACAGCGCCAAGCGACGGTGCGGCGCGCTGCCCAACTCAGTGAAGTTTGGACTCCCCAGCCCGACGGGACGGCGCGCCGGTCGGAACCGGGTTCATACGCGGCGCGTCGCACCGTGTATACTCCCCTGGAGGATATGATCAAGACGATTTTTCGCTGTCTTGGACGTTCCATTCGCTATTTTCCGACAGCTGCGGCGACCAATCCGAAGCTGCGTTTTAGTCGCATTTTCCCTTGTAATTGACGCAATAATGTCATGTGGGCGGCGACCCGGGCCGGCATCGGTGGGTTCGACAAACGGCGGGCGGCCTGCTAGTATCCCCCCCTCTAGGATAGGATTAGGGACCATGACCCATACCGATCAGGACAAGGAAAAGCGGAAATTGCTCATCCGCCTGCGGCGCATCCGCGGTCAACTCGACGCGGTGGAGCGGCGAATCGAGGAGGAGGCCGGCTGCGCGTCGATCCTCCAGCAGGCCACCGCATGCCGAGGCGCCATGGAGGGATTCATCGCCGAGGTCATCGAGGACCACATCCTCGAGCATCTCGTCGATCCGTCGCTACCGCGCGACGATCCGCGCGCCGTGGCGGCCGAGGAACTGGTCGAGATCGTCCACTCCTATTTGACCTGATCGGTCAACCCCTCCAGCACCGTCACCATCCGCGCCAGATCCGCCGGTTCGCTCAGCCGGTGTCCGCCCGCCTTGACCAGGGTCACCTCGATGTCGGCCGAGGCGAGCATCTCAGCCAGGCGCAGCGACGTCTGCCAGGGAACGTCTCCATCCTGTTGCCCATGAATCAGGCGCACCGGACAGGTGATCGGGATCGGCCCGCCCAGCAGGCAGCGGCGCCGCCCCTCCTCGATAAGGCCTTGGCTGAGAACCAAAGGCTCGGCGCCGTCGCAGTCGGCAATCACCACGCGCCCCTGCTCGGTCATGGTTTGGCGCTGGGCGGCATCCATCTTCGCCCAGATTTCCGCCTCGGTGAAATCGGGGGCGGCGGCGAGACCGAGCAACCCGGCAATCCGCTCCGGCCGCGCCAGCGCGGCAAGCAGCATCAGCCACCCGCCCATGCTGGACCCGACCAGGATCTGGCTTCCTTCGGTCAGATTGTCGAGCACGGCGACGGCGTCCTCGGCCCATCGGCCAATCGTTCCGTCTTCGAAACGACCTGAACTGGCGCCGTGGCCAAAAGCGTCGAAGCGGACGAAGGCCTGACCGCGCCTGGCGCAATAGGCTTCGACAGCCAGGGCTTTGGCGCCGTTCATGTCCGAGCGGAAGCCATGCAAGAAAACGATACCAGGGCGTTTTCCGGCCAATCTGTTGTAGGCGATTGTCGCGCCGTTATCGCGTGGTAATATCCCGCCCGTCTCAAACCGATCCGACATGCTTCGATCCATCATGGCTGAAGAAATTCCAGAACCCGCGCGGCCGCCCGTTGTCCTGCAGGTATTGCCCGCGTTGGTCACCGGTGGGGTGGAGCGCGGCACCATCGACATCGCCGTGGCGCTGGCCGAGGCTGGTTGGACGGCGCTGGTGGCCTCGTCGGGCGGGCCGATGGTGCGTGAACTCGACCGCGTCGGAGTGAAACACATCACGCTGCCGGTGCACAGCAAGAAGCCCTGGGTGATGCGGGCCAATATTGCCCGGCTGGGGGAACTGATCGCCAGCCACGGCGTCGACATCGTCCATGCCCGCTCGCGGGCGCCGGCGTGGAGCGCCTATTACGCGGCGCGCGACGCCGGCGTTCACTTCCTCACCACCTTCCACGGCACCTATAACGGCGGCTGGATGGGTCTGAAGAACACCTATAACGCCATCATGACCAAGGGCGAACGCGTCATCGCCATCAGCCGGTTCATCGCCCAGCACATGCAGTCGGCTTATGAACTCGACCCCGGGGTCATCCGCGTCATCCATCGCGGCATCGATCTGGCCAAGTTCGACCCCGGCCGGGTCAGCCAGGAGCGAATTATCCAGTTGGCGCAGCGCTGGCGCCTGCCGGACGGCCAGCCCGTCGTCATGCTGCCGGGTCGCCTGACCCGCTGGAAGGGCCACGCCGTGCTGATCGACGCCCTGGCCAAACTGGGGCGCAAGGATTTGCGCTGCCTGCTGGTCGGCGCCGACCAGGGCCGCACCGATTATCGCGAGGAACTGGTGGCGCATGTGGAGCGGCGCGGGTTGTCCGGCATCGTCCATATCGTCGGCGACTGCATGGACATGCCGGCCGCCTACATGCTCTCCGACGTCGTCGTCTCCGCCTCGACCGATCCCGAGGCCTTCGGCCGCGTCATCGTCGAAGCCCAGGCGATGGGCCGCCCGGTGGTCGCCACCAACAACGGCGCCGGACCGGAAATCGTGCTGGACGGCCAGACCGGCCTTCTGGTGCCGCCGGGCGACGCCACCGCGCTGGCCCTGGCGCTCGATCGCATCCTCAGCATCGGGCCGGACGAGCGGACGGCCCGGGCCGGCGTCGCCCGGCAGTTCGTCGAGGAGAATTTCTCGCGCGAGCTGATGTGCGCCCGCACGCTCGACATCTATGCCGAGCTGCTGGGGCGCAAGCCGGTGGATTCCGCGCCGACGTGAGTGCCAAACCAAACATTCTGGTCATCAAGCTTTCGGCGCTTGGTGATTTCGTGCAGGCGATGGGTCCGTTCGCGGCTATTCGCCACCATCACCCGGACGCCCGCATCATCCTGCTGACCACCAGGCCGTTCGCCGCCTTCGCCGCCGACAGCCCCTATTTCGACGATGTGTGGATCGACAGCCGACCCAAGCCGTGGGACGTCGCCGGGATGATCCGCCTGCGCAAACTGCTGCGCTCGGCGAAATTCGCCATGGTCTACGACCTGCAGACCTCGGATCGCAGCACCAGCTATTTCCATTTGATGGGCAGCCCGCCATGGTCGGGCATCGCCACCGGATGCTCGCACCCGCACGCCAATCCCAACCGCGATGTCATGCACACGCTGGACCGTCAGGCCGAACAGTTGCTGATGGCCGGCATCGCCCGCACCCCGCCGCCCGACCTGAGCTGGGTCGAGGCCGATGTGGCGCCGTTTGCCTTGCCGGAACGCTTCGTCCTGCTGGTGCCGGGCGGCGCCGCCCATCGCCTGGCCAAGCGCTGGCCGGCCGAACGGTTCGCCGCCCTGGCCGACAAGCTGGCCGAACGGTCGATCGCCAGCGTCGTGCTCGGCACCACGCGCGATGCCGAGCAAGTCGAGGCGGTGGTCGGCGGCTCGTCCCACGCCATGTCGCTCATCGATAAAACCGATCTGGCCGATATTGTCGCCATCGCCCGGCGCGCCCTGGGCGCGCTGGGCAACGACACCGGGCCGATGCATCTGATCGCCGCGGCCGGCTGCCGCTCGGTCGTGCTGTTTTCCGACGAATCCGACCCGGCGCTGTGCGCCCCGCGCGGCAATGTCGAGATCATCCGCCGCGACGATCTGGCCGAACTGGACGTCGAGTCGGTCCTGACGGCGCTGGACTGACCCGTCGCCCCTTGCCGGGCGAGCGGGGCCGGCCACCGAACGGCGACGATTTCAGTTCGCCATCCCGACGAATTCCCGGATCGGCACCAGATCAGGTTGCGGCCGCAGCGCCTCGGCGGCGACATGGCGGCCGGTCTCCTCGGTGACGAAGCCGTCCGCCTGGCGATGAAAACGGAATTCGCCACCGCACGCCGGACAGGGGGCGACGGTGCCGTCCTGCTTGTCGTGGGTGGCGATGATCGGGCCGCAATAGGGGCATTCGGCCAACCGGTGGCCGTGATGGCTGTGCCCGATGAACGGGTCGAGGCGGCCGGCGCGGGCCAGTTCAAGAAACGGCTCGACCAGGGCGGCGTCGAATTGCCGTCCGTCGCCCTCTTCGATAATCGACAGCGCTTTCTCGGCGGGCATGCCGCGCCGATAGGGCCGCGTGCTGGTCATCGCGTCGAAGGCGTCGCAGAGACCGACGATGCGAGCCACCATCGGGATCTCCTCGCCCTCGATGCCGTGCGGATAGCCGGTGCCGTCCGGGCGTTCATGATGCGACGACACCGCGTCGACGGCGATGGCCGCCAAGGGATGCCCGGCGAGCAGGGAGCCGCCGATCGCCGGGTGGGTCTTGATCACGGCGAACTCTTCGGCGGTCAGGCCGCCCGCCTTGCCGAGGATGGCGTCGGGAACGCCGATCTTGCCGAGATCGTGGAGGAAGCCGCCGACGGCGGCGAGAAACACCTCGGTCCGCGACATGTCCATCGCCTCCGCCAGTTCCCGCGAGAACTGCCCGACCCGCCACAAATGGCCGCCGGTATAGGCGTCACGCGCCTCGACGACGGACCCCAGCACCATCAACGAGGTCAGCAGACGCTGGTCGATATCGAGGCTCATCGTCGGGGTCTCCCTGGCCGAAGGATCGGTTCGCCCGGCCAGGATACCCGACTTGCCCATGGCGTAGAAGCGTTGCGGCTATTTGCCCCCGTCGCTTGACAGGCCGGACAAACCGCTTAATGTCCTCGCTCCTTTTCCTCCAAGGTGTTTGGTTCCATGGTCGCTATTACTTTGCCCGACGGCAGCGTGCGGTCCTTCGACGGGCCGGTGACGGGCGCGGCGCTCGCCGCCGACATCGGGCCCGGCCTCGCCAAGTCGGCACTGGCCTTGCGTATCAACGGCCGCATGGTCGATCTCGCCGCCGTCATCGACACCGACTCCGCCGTCGCCATCGTCACCCGGCGCGATCCCGACGCGCTCGAACTGCTGCGCCACGACGCCGCGCACGTGATGGCGGAAGCGGTCAAGGAACTCTATCCCGACACCCAGGTGACCATCGGGCCGTCGATCGAAAACGGCTTTTACTACGATTTCGCCCGCGCCATCCCGTTCACCCCGGAGGATGTGGCGCGCATCGAGGCGCGCATGCGGGAGATCGTCGATCGCGACGAGGCGATCACCCGCGAGGAATGGCGGCGTGACGACGCGGTCGCTTTTTTCGAACGCCTGGGCGAGACATACAAGGCGCAGATCATCGGCGCCATTCCGGACGGCGAGCCGATCGGGCTTTATCGCCAGGGCGATTTCATCGATTTGTGCCGCGGTCCGCATCTGCCGTCGACCGGCAGGCTCGGTCACGCCTTCAAATTGACCAAGGTGGCCGGCGCCTATTGGCGGGGTGATTCGAAGAACGAGATGCTGCAACGCATCTACGGTACCGCCTGGTTCGACGAGAAGGACCTCAACGCCTATCTCACCATGCTCGAAGAGGCTGAGAAGCGCGACCACCGCCGTCTGGGACGCGAGATGGCGCTGTTTCATCAGCAGGACGAGGCGGCGGGGATGGTGTTCTGGCACCCGCAGGGCTGGACGTTATGGCGGACCGTCGAATCCTATATGCGCCGGCGCCTGGAACAGAACGGCTATGTCGAGGTGAAGACCCCCCAACTTGTCGACCGCTCGTTGTGGGAGGCGTCGGGCCATTGGGAGAAGTTCGGCGCCAACATGTTCACCGTGCTGACGCCCGACGAAAAGACGCTGGCGATCAAGCCGATGAACTGCCCGTGCCATATTCAGATCTTCAACACCGGCATCAAAAGCTACCGCGACCTGCCGCTGCGCATGGCCGAATTCGGGTCGTGCCACCGCTACGAGCCGTCCGGCGCGATGCACGGCATCATGCGGGTGCGGGCCTTCACCCAGGACGACGCCCATATCTTCTGCACCGAGGACCAGATCACCTCTGAAACGATTGCCTACTGCGAGTTGCTGAAGGTGGTCTACACGGATTTCGGCTTTACCGACGTGCGGGTCAAATTCTCCGACCGTCCGGCCTTGCGGGCGGGGACCGACGCGGACTGGGACAAGGCCGAAGCCGCCCTGCGGGAGGCCGCCGCCGCCGCCGGACTCGAGACCAGCTCCAATCCCGGCGAGGGGGCGTTCTACGGGCCGAAACTCGAATTCGTCCTGCGCGACGCGATCGGCCGGGACTGGCAATGCGGCACCTTGCAGGTCGATTTCATCCTGCCGCAGCGCCTGGGCGCCGCCTATGTCGCGGAAGACGGACAAAAGAAGCATCCGGTCATGCTGCACCGGGCGATCCTTGGCTCCTTCGAGCGCTTCCTCGGCATCCTGATCGAACACCATGCCGGCCGGTTCCCGCTGTGGCTGGCGCCGACCCAGGTGGTGGTCGCCACCATCACCAAGGACGCGGACGACTATGCGGAACGGGTGTTGGCGGTGTTGCGGGCGGCCGGCTTGCGCGCCGAGGCCGATCTGCGCAATGAAAAAATCAACTACAAGGTGCGGGAGCATTCCGTCGCGAAAGTGCCGGTAATGCTGGTTGTCGGCAAGCGCGAGGCGGAAACCGATAGCGTGGCGTTGCGCCGACTTGGCGGCGCCGCCCAAGAAACCCTTGCGCTCAAGGACGTGGTTGCTACACTAAACGATCAGGCGTCCGCACCCGGCGCCTGATCTTTCGTTCGCTATAACAGGAGAGTCTTCATCGTCAAGCCACCCGTTTCGGCGCCCAAGGACCAGGAAGGTCCACGCGTCAATCAAGAAATCGACTCCCGCACCATTAGGCTGATCGACGCCGATGGGGAAATGGTCGGGGTTGTGAGCCTCCGTGAAGGTTTGGACATGGCCGCCGAAGTCGGCTTGGATCTGGTTGAGGTATCGCCCAGCGCTGATCCGCCTGTCTGCAAGATTCTCGATTTCGGAAAATACAAGTACGAAATCCAGAAGAAAAAGGCCGAAGCTCGCAAGAAACAAAAGGTCATCGAGGTCAAGGAGATCAAGCTCCGGCCGAATATCGATGATAACGACTACGACGTGAAAATGCGGGCGATGCGCAAATTCATCCAGGAAGGCGACAAGGTGAAAGTCACCCTGCGCTTCCGCGGCCGTGAAATGGCGCACCAGGATCTGGGGATGAAGGTTCTCGACCGGGTCAAGGACCATCTCGACGACCTCGCCAAGGTTGAGCAGATCCCGAAGATCGAAGGCCGCCAGATGGTCATGGTGATGGCGCCGCGCTGACCGCGCGATCTACTCGATGCGCGAGTCTCCGCCGGGTGAACCGCGTGCGGAACGGCGCGGTCACCGCGTCCTCGAAGGCGACGTCGTCCATTTTCGACCTATTGTTTTCTCTGCGTTCCGGCCCGGCAAGGCTGGGCCGTCGCCTTCCTAGAGCAACTTGCGATCATATTGAATCTTTTGCCTTTTTCGTCATCCCCGGGCTTGACCCGGGGATCCACGTGGTTGGCCGGGTCAGGCCCGGCCAAGACGATGGAGAGTGATCCAGTTTGATCGCAAAATGCTCTAGGCGGCGTGGCTCGGGATATGGTCAAGCTCGCCGCCGATCTTCTCGGCGGCTTTCCACAGATCGAAAGCCGCTTGCATCCTCAACCAGAGGGCCGGCCCGTTGCCGCAGAACTTCCCCAGGCGCAGGGCCATTTCGGGCGAAACACCCATAGTCTCGGCCAAGAGGCGGTGCAAGGTCTGTCTCGAAATCCGCAGTTCGGCGGCGGCTGTCGTCACGTCGAGGCGCAGCGCCGGTAAGACGGTCTCGCGCAGCAGTTTACCCGGATGCGTCGGGCAACGCTGAGGCCGTTCCATCACCAATTCATTGCCGTCGTTCATGACCTGATCCCTCAATGGTACTGTTCCAAATCGACGCGGTAAGCGTCACCGTCCTCGAACTCGAAGGTGATGCACCAAGGCCCGTTGACGTGGGCGCTATAGCGTTGAGGCTTCCCGCGCAGCGCGTGGAAGTCGAAGCCGGGGATATTCATATCCCCGGCAACTTCCGCAACGTCCAGCGCGTCGAGAATAATCAACACCCGTTCTTGCAGAGCCGGCGCAACCTTGGCGGACTTGCCCGTTGCGAAAAGCTCTTTCAAGCCCTTATCTCGAACCGTTTTGATCACACGGAAACTGTAGCACTAGGCGCGACACACTGTAAACAATTGCGTTACAACAACGTGTCGCATATCCGCCGGCGCTCGGCACCCAATCAATCCGAAAATCTGAAAAACGCTCACGATCCATGGTTGCCAGTGTGGCGTTTTTCGGGCCGCCCATATGCAACTGTCGAGCGCGTGTTGGGCGACATGACAAATTGACCCCCTGGCGACACGAAAACTGACCCCTCCGGAAGGAGGAGTTGATGGACGAGTTTGCAGGAATATCGGCAACTCCGCATGACACCGATCGGTGATGGCGCTTGACGCCATCAGCTGTTGATGGCAGGTTTAGCCACCATGAAGGCTGCTTTGATAATCCGTCGCCGCGTCGTTTATGAAGACGGCGCCATTGCGGCGATGGTGGTTTGGAGGGTTCCAACACCAGTCGAACCATCGACGCACGGATTCAAATACAGCCTCGCCTATATCGTCGGTGGTCATCGTGTGTTCGGCTACGACAATGAGCGCGGGAAAGGTGATCATCGACATGTCGGGGAATCGGAAGAACCTTTCGAATTTTCCACGGTGCCTGATCTCCTGAAGCAGTTCGTCGCTGAGATTGAAAGAATACGAGGTCAATCATGACGGAAAAAACCATCCGGGTCGGTGGTTCGCTGCAGCAGGCGGCGGCCGAAGTCGCCGATGCTTGGACAAAAGCCGAGCGTGGCGAGGCGGTCGCCCCCTCTGACCAGACGACGTTTCTCACCTGGTCAGCCTTGGCGTCTGTCATGACCGACAAACGGCATGAACTCATCATCCATTTGCACGACCATCCCGCAACGAGCATTCGCGGCTTGGCGCGTGAACTCGGGCGGGACTACAAGCGTGTCCACGAGGATCTGCGGGCGCTGCTGTCGGTCGGGTTGGTCGAGCATGACGGGACGGCATGGCATGCGGATTACGATGAAATTACGACTGCCATTCGGGTCAAATCGGCCGCATAGCGGCAATCGCATGTTATGGATCGTACGGGTCAATTTGACCCAAGGCGGAACTACAGCCGCTTGCGGTTTTAACGAGGCTTCCAGACAACACGCTCTCGCATTGAGAGTGCTGGAATAACAAATTGAACCTGACCCGCTTCCCCTGCGCCGCGCTGACCGCGCGGTCTATTCGATGCGGGGCCGTCCGCCGGGAAGAGGTGCGAGCAGCCGCGTTTCAGCCAGTTTGGCCCGCTCGACCAGGGGACCGCTGGAAAACATCGAGAAATCGCCTTTGGCCATCGCTTCGTAGCGCTCCTTGTGTTCGAAGTCGACCGAACCGTCGGCCCGCCGGGTGAACCGCGAGCGGAACGGTTCGGTGACGGCGTCCTCGAAAGCGGCGAGGCTGGTGGCCTGCAGAACATTGCCGGCGCCTGGCTTGCCGATGATGGCGCCAAGCCGACGCAATTGGTCCTCAGTCAGTTGGCAGTGTTCGGAAATGCTCCGATCGAGACCGCGCAGGGCTTGCCACTGGTCGGGCGGAAGCTGACGCAGATAGGCATCCAGCCGATCCAAGGCCGGACTGAGGTCGTAGTAGACCGCCCGGTACCGGTTGAGGTCGTCGCTTCCCGTGGCGCGATACGCCGCCTCCCGCCCGGCGAAGAAGCTGTTGAGGGCGCGGATGTCGGCGTTTTCGCGGACCACCTCGATGTCGCCGTCCTGCAGCGCGGCGTGCAGCGCGGCGCCCAGATCGGCCTCCTGTTCAGCCGCCAGGTACCAGCCGACATAGGTGATCTGATCGGGCTTGTCGCCGGCTTCGGCGAGGCGATTTTCCTCGATCGACGCCGCAATCATCCCGGCGTCGTTGCCGTGGTGGATCTCATGCGCTTCAGCCAGCGCATCGATCTGGGCGGTGGTTCGCCGGGTCAGGATCTCCTGCGGCGTCACCCCCCACAGATCGGCGCCGTAAATGTGGTCGATCGCCATCTGCGGCGTCAGGGTGTCGTCGAACACGGCAACCACCACCGCCAGGACGCGTTGGGGAAACTGTTCGGGATGATCGGTTTCGAAGTCCGTGCCGATGAAGATGTCCTCGGCGAACGGGCTCCGCTGGTTGATGGTGTCGGCATATTCCTTGGCGAGAGGGCTGTGCAAATGGGCATCGAGGCCGGAGCTGTCGACAATCCGCTGCACCTCGCCCCAGCGGATGGTGTGGTCGCGATCCAGGCCGAGCCGGTCGAGTGTCTCGCCGTCGATGACCAGGACCGGCGTGCCGGTGGTCTTGGCGTATTGCTCGGCGATGGAGTGGGGCGCGGGCGCCGGGCAGGCCGTTTCCGCCCGAGCGACGGCCAAACCCAGGCCGACGAAAACAAGTATCAAGGCTGGCAATGCCTTGGATTGATGCACGGTATGAGCGGAGCGATCTCTCACCGAGGGTCTAGTCGGCCACGCCGACGATCAGCGCAAGCATGCGGTTGAGGGCGACGAGAGCGCCGGCGTCGAGGTGTCCGATCGCCGCGCCACATTTCTCCCGTCGGACCGCCAAGATTTTTTCGATCATGATCTGCGACGGCTCCCGCAAACCCGTTCCGCGGTCGGCGGCCAGATCCAGGCGATACAGCGGTGCGTCCCGGCGGGTCGCCGTGATCAAGCATACGAGGACGCTGTCGGTCTCATCCAGCCAATCGGATTGGATAATGACCGCCGGCCGTGGCTTTCCGTAATCGCCCTGAACCGCAACCGTGACGATCTGGCCGCGAGTCATGCCGTCCAGTCGTCGATGTCGGCAACGGCCTCAATGAAATCGAGAGCTTCGTCTTGTTCCGGCGCACCCCTCAGCAGGGCCGCCTGACGGCGAGCCTCTTCACGGAAGCCCGGCAACGACGGATCAGGCACCCAAACGCGCAGCAGCTTCATGCCGCTGGCCCGCCTGGTCGCGCGATAGCGGCGAAACTTGTCAAGCCCATCGGACGGTGCTGCACGAGGCATGGTTCACCTCCAAACCCCAAATATATCGGGAATGGTAGCGCGCAACCGTCGCCCAGGCAACGGCATTTCGCTCACCTGCCCCAGTGGGACCATCCGGATGTCGCTCGACAGCACCAGGCGGACGGAGTTTGGAAGGCGGCTTGGAGCGCTTGGTGTTAGAATCGCCGTTGTTGACCCGAAGCGGACGATCGAGGGGCGGCAAGTAGGTTCCGCATATTGAGAGGTCATTCGCGCTCTGGTAGTTTCCGGAGCACGAAATCGAATCTGCCCCCGAGGTTTGAATAACGGCGATGGCGTTGCCGTTGACGATGAAGTCGGTGCGCATGCCCGTCGGGCAATTCACTCAATGTACTGTATCGGCATCGGGGCGACCGTTTCGGCGAGCGCAGCGACAGTGTCTCCAGAAATAACAAACCTCCCTGACGGTGTAAGTGTAGCCCTGTGCCCGCTTTTTACCGTTGCTGCTATCAGAATATGGCCCCACCAAAGGTGAGCCCTAAGATTGGAGAGTGCAGCGTCGTCTAAGTTTTTTCCGCTGTTTTGCTTCTCGGCCGCTGCAACGACGTCATTCCAGCCCTGGAGGTAACCTTTTCCTTCGTCCCAGACATGGTACATTACTAGTGTTGGTCCTGGTAGATTTGGCGGATATTTTTTGTGACTGTCGAGTAGGGCCAAATGGTGTCCGATGACGAAAATGAGATTGTTCCTGGCTATGTCTGGCCCCTTCTCGCCCGAGGGGGGTGGACTCACCGCAATAAATGAGAAGAATTCAGGGGTAAACAGGAGGCGGCCATGCTCATCGTCAATTGCAGCGCCCATTTCGAGCCGCTTCAATTTAATCATCTGGTCCTTCGAAATAACCTCTATTGACTTGAGAGTTCCCAAAGTGGCCGATTCATTGGCTTGCTGCGCCAGGTCAGGTGAGGCCACAATGGCGGCCCTGACAAGGGAGGCTTGTTCAGAACTTGCGGTTGCATAGAACGTTGTCAGTATTTTTTGTAGTGAGTTTGGTTCTTCGGCGCGAACCGCAAAGAAAGGGGAAACGAACGAGACGAGTCCTGCGAAAAAGCAAGCACACGCCGTGGTGAGTAAGCTCCCCTTGCGAAACGAGAGTGGTTCCATTCTTGGTGTTTCCCCTGCAACAATCGGGCGGCCGTTTGTGCAGTAAAGCCATCCGATGCCGATATTTTACCGATTTTCGCCGAATTAATCACCAGTTCGCGTGAGCGTTGTTGGTGTAAGGCCCTTCAAGGGGTCGAAATGAGAACAATAGCCGTCGGCAGTCATCAAACAAGGCTTTCAACCATTTGATGAACTTGGCGACCGGCCGCTCCTGGCACTTTGCGGTCCTACGGCAAAGTGGTCACTCTTCCGCCAAGCCTCGGCGGGCCGTAGGTCAATTCCCGACCGATGGCTCGGACCACCTGCCACCATCGGGACTCTTCGCCGCCCTAATCTCCTTGCAAACCCAAGTTCCGGCCATTATAACCACCGCTTCTTTTCGGTGGTCCAGGCCCACGGCATGCCTGGCCGCCATGGTTGAAGGAACCCGAAATGCCCAAGATGAAGACCAAGAGTTCCGCCAAGAAGCGGTTCTCCCTGACCGGCACCGGCAAGGTGCGGGCCAATGCGGCGTTCAAGCGCCACTGCCTGACCGCCAAGACCTCCAAGATGAAGCGCAAGGCGCGCGGCACCTTCGTGGTGGCCGAGGTCGACACGCCCGCCATCAAGCGGCATTTCCTGCCGTACGGAGGCTGAGCCATGGCCCGCGTCAAACGGGGCGTCACCACCCACGCCCGTCACCGCAAGATCATCAAGCTGGCCAAGGGCTATCGCGGCCGCGCCAGCACCTGCTTCCGGGTCGCCATCGAGAAGGTCGAAAAGGCGCTTCGTTACGCCTATCGCGACCGCCGCGTCCGCAAGCGGGCGTTCCGCTCGTTGTGGATCCAGCGCATCAATGCCGGCGCCCGCCAGCATGGCCTGACCTACAGCCGATTTATGAACGGTCTGAAGAAGGCCGGCATCGAGCTTGACCGCAAGGTGCTGTCCGACATCGCGACGCGGGAGCCGGACGCGTTCCGCTCTTTGGCGTCGCAAGCGGCCGAGGCTCTGAAGTCGGCCTGATCGATTCACGAAGTCCGGGGCAACCCGGCATGGTGCAAAAGATCCGATGACCCAATTCGATCAAGCGCGCGACCAGGCGCTCTCCGACATCGCCGCCGCCGGCGATGTCGAGGCGCTGGAGCGTCTGCGCGTCGCCCTGCTCGGCAAGAAGGGCTCGATCAGCGAGATGATGCGCGCCCTGGGCGGCATGGCGCCCGATGAACGGCGCGAGCATGGCCAGCGGCTTAACGTGCTGAAGGACGTCGTCGCCGGCGCGTTGGAGTCCCGCCGGACGGCGCTTGAGGACGCGGCGCTCGATGCGCGCCTCGCCCGCGAGCGCATCGACGTCACCTTGCCGGCGCGGCCGGAGTCCGAGGGATGCATCCATCCGATCAGCCAGACCATGGACGAGGTGATCGCCATCTTCGCCGAGATGGGGTTTGCCGTCGCCGAAGGCCCGGACATCGAAGACGATTTCCATAACTTCACCGCGCTCAATTTTCCGCCCGGCCACCCGGCGCGGCAGATGCACGATACCTTCTTTCTGCCGGAACGGGCCGACGGCACGCGCTTGGTGATGCGCACCCACACCTCGCCGGTGCAGGTGCGGACCATGCTGACGCAAAAGCCGCCGATCCGCATCGTCGCGCCGGGGCGGACCTATCGCTGCGATTCGGACATGACCCACACCCCGATGTTTCATCAGGTGGAAGGGCTGGTCATCGACAAGACCACGCATATGGGCCACCTCAAGGGGTGCCTGATCGAGTTCGTGAAGACCTATTTCGAGGTGGATCGCCTGCCGGTGCGATTCCGCCCGTCCTTCTTTCCGTTCACCGAACCGTCGGCGGAGATGGATATCGGCTGCTCGCGCGGCAAGGACTCGTTGAAGATCGGCGACGGCGCCGACTGGCTGGAAATCCTCGGCTGCGGCATGGTGCACCCCAACGTTCTGGCCAATTGCGGCATCGACGCCGAGGACTATCAGGGGTTCGCCTTCGGCCTCGGCCTGGAACGCATCGCCATGCTGAAATACGGCATCCCCGATTTGCGCACCTTCTTCGAGGCGGACCTGCGCTGGCTGCGCCACTACGGCTTCGCCGCCCTGGACGTGCCGAGCCTGGCCGGCGGGTTGGCGCGATGAAATTCTCCCTCGCCTGGCTCAAGGCCCATCTCGACGTCGCCGCCGACGCGAATGCCATCGCCGACAAGTTGACCATGCTCGGGCTGGAAGTCGAAAGCCTGGACGATCCGGCGCAAAAGCTGGACGGGTTCATCGTCGGCCACGTGCTCGAGGCGGGCCCCCATCCCAACGCCGATCGTCTGAAGCTGTGCCAGGTATCGACCGGCGCGGCGACCCTGCAAGTGGTGTGCGGGGCGCCGAATGCGCGGGCCGGTCTCAAGGTGGCGCTGGCGCTGCCGGGGACGGTGATCCCGGCGACCGGCGCGGCGCTCAAGGTCGGCCTGGTGCGCGGCATCGAATCGAAGGCGATGATGTGCTCGGCGGCCGAATTGCTGCTGGGCGAGGATCACGGCGGCATCATCGAACTCGCCGCCGACGCCCCGGTGGGCGCGCCGCTGGCGGAAGCGCTGCATCTCGACCCCGTTTACGAAGTGGCGATCACCCCCAATCGCGCCGACTGCCTGGGCGTGCGGGGCGTCGCCCGCGACCTGGCCGCGGCCGGTCTCGGCACGTTGAAACCGCTGACCGTAACGCCGGTGCCCAACAGCTTCGCCAATGCCATCCCCGTCCGCCTGGACTTCCCGGCGGGTGAGGAAAAGGCCTGTCCGCTGTTTCTCGGACGGACCATCCGC